>Ga0335072_10016217_pt1 | contig 10566 bp, 6 predicted proteins | sample Lox_Sample_21_FD_206725 | JGI IMG/M metagenome (GOLD analysis project Ga0335072, IMG submission 206725) | Soil microbial communities from Loxahatchee National Wildlife Refuge, Florida, United States - Lox_Sample_2.1 | ecosystem: Environmental > Terrestrial > Soil > Wetlands | place: USA: Florida... | reverse complement strand
CGCTCTTATGTAAAGAACTTTAAGATTGCCCCGACCCACTTCATCAATCAAGACCTGGCGAGAATTTGGTTGGATAAGTAAAGGGCGATAATCAATTGTGCGTCGCCCGGCACAGCGGGGTCTGGGACGGCGGATACCGGCGGCGACCAGATGTTTGCCGGCTGACAGCGAAAAGAGCGCGAGGCCTTTGCGCAGGGAGAGGAAGAATGCACATTAAGACCGCGGCGTTGGCCGCAATTCTGGCGGCAACCGCCTTTGGCGTATCGGCGGGGCAGGATGAGGAAGCCCCCAAACGCGGCGGAACCTTGACCTATATGATCGCCGCCGACGCGCCGCCGAGCTTTGACGCGCACCGCGAGGAGACTTATGCGACGATCCATGCAGCGGCGCCGTTCTACAGCACCTTGATCCGCGCCGATCCGGAAAATCCCGGCAAGACCGACGATCTGGTCTGCGATTTGTGCACGATGATGCCCACGCCGACCGATGGCGGCAAAACCTACACCTTCAAGATCCGAGATGGCGTGAGATTCACCGATGGCTCGCCTTTGACCGCCGCGGATGTAGCGGCGAGCTGGAACGAGATCATCTTCCCGCCGAAGGGCGTCCTCAGCGCGCGGCGGAGCAATTTTGTCATGGTCGACTCGGTGACGGCGCCCGACCCCACGACCGTCGTGTTTCGCCTGAAATTCGCTACCGATGCGTTCCTGCCAGCACTCGCCGACCCCTATGCCTGGATCTACGAAAAGCGGATCATCGACAAGGACCCGCACTGGTACGAGAAGAACATTATGGGCTCAGGCCCGTTCAAATTCGTCGCCTACGATGTCGGTCAGTCGATCAAGGGCGAGCGCAACCCCGATTATTTCCGCAAGGGGATGCCGTATCTTGATGGCTTCATCGGCATTTTTGCCCCCAAGCAGGCGGTCGAGGTTGATGCGATCCGCAGTGGTCGCGCCGATATCGAGTTCCGCGGTTTTCCGCCCTCGGCGGTCGATGAGTTGAAGAACGCGCTTGGCGACAAGCTGGCGATCCAGACCAGCGATTGGAATTGCGGCGGCCTGGTGACCCCGAACCATGCGCGCAAGCCGTTCGACGATGTCCGGGTGCGCCGCGCCTTGACCCTGGCGATCGACCGTTGGGGCAGCGCGCCCCAGCTTTCCAAGATCGCCCTGGTGCATACGGTTGGTGGAGTCACCTTCCCGGGGTCACCGTTGGCCCCGAGCAAGGAGCAATTGCAGCAGATCGCCGGCTATTGGCCCGATATCGAGAAATCGCGAGCCGAGGCGCGGCGGCTGTTGAAGGAGGCGGGGGCCGAGAATCTCAGCTTCGAACTGCTCAACCGCAACAATGATCAACCCTACAAATATTACGGGATCTGGGTCGTCGATCAGTGGAGCAAAATCGGCCTACACGTAACGCAAAAGGTGGTCCCGGTCGGTCCCTGGTTCGACGCGCAGCGCAGCGGCAATTTCGACGTCACCGTCGAGGGCAATTGCCAGAACGTGGTCAATCCGCTGGCCGATGTTGGCAAATATCTGCCGCATTCGGTATCCAGCTCAAATTACGGTAATTTTGAAGACCCCAAGGAAGTCGAGATGTACAACCGTCAGCTGCGCGAACTCGACAAGGCAAAGCAGAAGGCGGATCTGCTCGCATTCGCCAAATACGTGCTCGACGAGCAGGCGCACGAGATCTTCCTTTTGTGGTGGCAGCGGGTGGTGCCGTACCATTCCTATGTCAAGGGCTGGAAGATCGGGCCGAGCCATTACGTCAATCAGGATTTGGCGACGATCTGGCTCGATAAATAGCGAGAGAGGAAGGACGGTATCCGGATGTCGCCGATCGGCGACAAGCCCCTCCTCGAAGTCCGGGGATTGCGGATGCATTTCCCGGTCACCGAGGGGAGTTTCTCCCACCGCAAGGTCGGCGCCGTCAAAGCGGTTGACGGCATCGACTTTACCGTGCGCCGCGGCGAGACCCTCGGATTGGTCGGCGAGAGTGGTTGCGGCAAGACCACGACCGGGCGCTGCATCCTGCGGCTCGAACGCCCGACCGCTGGCGAGATTTGCTATGACGGCGTCGACATCGCCAAGCTTCAACGCCGCGAGCTATTGGCCCTGCGGCGACGCATCCAGGTGATCTTTCAGGACCCGTACAGCTCGTTGAACCCGCGCATGAAAGTGGGCGAGATCATCGCCGAGCCGATCAAGGTACACCGTATCGAACGCAACACGGCGCGCCGCAGGGCGCGGGTGCGCGAATTGTTGTCGGTATGTGGTCTCGACGCCAAATTCGCCGACCGCTACCCGCACGAGATGTCCGGCGGCCAACGCCAGCGGGTCGGGATCGCGCGCGCCTTGGCATTGGAGCCCGAATTCATCGTCTGCGACGAGGCGGTCTCGGCGCTCGATGTGTCGATTCAGGCGCAGGTCGTCAATCTCCTGGAAGATTTGCGCGAGCGCTTCGGGTTGACCTATCTGTTCATCGCCCACGATCTCTCGGTGGTGCGCCATTTATGCCATCGCGTCGCGGTCATGTATCTTGGCCGCATCGTCGAATTGGCCGAGTGCAACGAGCTATTCGACCAGCCGCTGCATCCTTATACGCAAGCCTTGTTGTCGGCGGTACCGGTACCCGACCCGACGGTAGAGGAGACGCGTGCATTTCGCCCAGTCAAGGGCGAGGTGCCGAGCCCGCTCAACCCGCCGTCAGGCTGCGTGTTTCACCCACGCTGTCCGCTCGCGGTGGAAAGGTGTAAGGGAACGCGTCCGGAACTGCGCGAACTGTATCCCGGCCACTGGGTTGCTTGCAGCGAAGTCCAACAGTGATGCGCTGGCGAAGGCATAGCTAGGTCGGCGCGAGGGAGGTACCCAAGGAAATGCACCGGTACATTATTCAGCGGTTACTGCTGGTGGTGCCGACCTTGTTCGGCGCGGCTGCCCTGGTATTTGTGCTGATGCGCCTCATTCCCGGTGACATCTGCGTCGTGCGGCTCGGGTCCGGCGGCGGCACCTTCGACGAGCGCGCGGTCGCGGCCTGCCATGCCGAACTCGGGCTCAACCGGCCATTGATCCTGCAATTTTTCGATTTCATCTGGGGCTTTTGCCACTTTGATTTCGGTACTTCGATGTGGTCGGGCAAGCCGGTTTCCTACGAGATCGCCGCCCGGTTTCCGATCTCGCTGGAGGTCGCGCTCTTGGCAACCATCGTCGCCGTTCTGGTCGCGATCCCGTTCGGCACGCTCTCGGCGCTGAAGCAGAACAGCGTCCTTGACCTTGTGGTGCGGGTGATTGCCATCGCCGGCCTCGCCACTCCAGGCTTCTGGCTCGGCATCCTGATCATTCTCGCGATTCTGAACATCTCGCAAATTGCTTTTGGCGCGCCGTGGATGCCGCCGATCGATTATGTGCCATTGTGGAAGGATCCCGTGCGCAACCTGTCGATGGCGATCTGGCCGGCGATCGCGGTCGGATACCGCACCTCTGCTGTCACGATGCGTATGACCCGTTCGGCGATGCTCGAGGTGATGCGCGAGGACTACATTCGCACCGCGCGGGCCAAAGGTCTGATCGAACGCATCGTGGTCAACCGGCATGCGCTGAAGAACGCATTGCTGCCGGTCGTGACGCTGATCGGCATCGAATCGGCGTTTCTGATCGGCGGCTTGGTCGTGACCGAGCAGGTGTTCAACCTGAACGGGATCGGCCGGCTGCTCGTCCAGGCGGTACAGAACCAGGATTACACTCTGACCCAGGCGCTTGTCATGCTGACCGTCGCCGTTTTCGTGTTCACCAATACCGCCGTCGACATGCTTTATGCCTGGCTCGACCCCCGCATTCGCTACGCGTGAGCGCCGTCATGACGATCGCCGCCTCGAATGAAGCCACTGCTCCCACCCTTCTCGACGATCTGCCCGGCGGCCCGGGATCACTAATCGGCCGAGCGCTGGTCTTTGCCCGCCGCCAGCCGCTCGGCACCTTCGGCCTCGTATTGGTGCTGGTGATGGCAGTAGCCGGGCTCAGTGCCGATTGGATCGCGCCTTATAGCCCGACGGCCAACGATTTCGCCGCGATGACTGAGGCGCCGAGTTGGGCGCATTGGCTTGGTACGGATCAGTTCGGGCGTGATCAGCTGTCGCGCATCATTTTCGGCGCCCGCACCGCGCTGATCGTCGGATTCTCCTGCGCAATCGTCAGCAGTTTCGCCGGGCTGGTGCTGGGCGTCGGCAGCGCTTATTTCGGCGGGCGCCTCGATCTCTACCTGCAGCGCTTGCTCGACATCCTGATGGCCTTTCCGCTGATTATTTTGGCGCTCGCGGTGGTCTCGATTTTCGGCACCGGGGTTCACAACGTAATCATCGCGATCACGATCCCGCTGATCCCGCGCTGCGCCCGTATTATCCGCTCGAGCGCGCTGTCGATCCGCGAGATCCCTTATGTCGACGCCGCGCGCGCCTGCGGTTTTAGCCATTCGCGAATCATCCTGCGCCACATGGTGCCGAATGTGATGGCGCCGTTCCTGATCCTTTTGACCGCTTTTGTTGGGCAGGCGATCCTGGCAGAGGCAGCGCTCTCTTATCTCGGGCTCGGCGTACAGGAGCCGGTTCCCGCCTGGGGCCTGATGCTGCAGGGCGGGGCTGAGGAATACGCCTCGACCGCACCGTGGATCGCGATCTTCCCGGGTCTGGCGATCGCGGTGACCGTGTTTGGCTTCAGCCTCTTCGGCGATGCACTGCGCGACGCGCTCGACCCTAAAATGCGCGACCGCTGATCGATTGCTGTGACGAGCGACGGCTTTGGTTCGTACAGCAGTCATCGCGGCAAAGAACTCGCCAACCTTTGGCTTGCAAGGGCATTAGCGGATTACCCGGCGAAACGGGGACAAATGTTCGACGGGCAGCATAAATGCGCGCGGCCTTGCGACCGCCCGGAGCGATGGCGTGCGCGAAAACAGGTCTAGCTAGGCGGCGCCGGCCGAGGCTGGTTTGTCGAAGCGCCAGATCGGGATGCCGAGGCGCTTGGCCTTGTCGGCAAGATTGGCCAAGACACCGGAGCCGGGGAATGCGACGACGCCGATCGGCAGCGCTTCGAGCTACGGTCATTGCGCTTGAAGGGGGTGGCGTTGCGGTCGCGGTTCCAGTCGGGTTTGAAGACGACCTGCACGACCTCGCGGCTGTCGGCCCAGCGGGCGGCGATGCGGGCGGCGATGCGTTCGGCGCCGCGTGGGCTGCCGCCGTGCAGCAAGGTCCCATTGGCCGCGCAGCTCATCTTCCGCCTTCGCGGCGGCGAATTCGTAGGACGTAATCGTGACCCGCCCGTCCTGGATGAACGGCGCCGCGAGGCCTTTTTCGCCTCGTTGTACGACCGGCTTTTGTTGTCACAGGGATAAGATTGGCGCGTCTAACACAGATTGCCTTCGCGCACAGATTGCCTTCGCGCTCGCTGGACTGCATGAGCTCCGAAAACGGCGCGTTGCACGACTCGCGGAGCCTAAAACGGCGGAGCGCGTGGCGAGCTGTCGAGATCGGAGCTTCAGCGCAGGAAGGCGAAGAGGCCACTCCGCTTTGAGGCCGGCGGTAGGATCAGCGAGACCGATCTCGTCCTGCCTTCCCGCAGCTGCGGTCCGAGCACAAGGTCGCGGACGCGTTCCGCGATGCCGGGGAGGCCCGGCTTCAGCAACCGCGCCGCGACTCGCACTTCGGCTTGGAACGGACCCGTCCCCGGCAAGGTCAGCAACAGCTCCTGCTGCTGGCCGATGCCGCCATGCGCCTTCGCGTGCTCCTCGAACGACCAGGTGGCGTACATCGACGCCGCCCCAGCACCGCGGACCAGGCAGGGATAGGTGGTGTAGCTTACCTCGTCAGCGATGCCCGCCTCGGCTTTGATGAACTTCTCGAAGCTGATCTTGCCCGATCGGGTCACCTTGAAAGTGACCGGATCGGTGGTGCGCAACTCCACCGGCGCGACCTCGATTACCTGGACGCCCGGTGGCGCCGTCAGGCGCAGCGACACCGTCGCGTGCGTAAAGCGCGTTCCTGGCACGGGATGGAACTCAGTGGTCAGCGCGACGGCTACGTCCTCCCCGCCCTCGATCCGCTCAATCGTCCGGCGCAGCAGGCGCATCCGGGCGCCTGCCACCTCCTCGTCCGATAGCGCCTCGACATCTCCTGACAGCTCCTGGTCCGCGTCGTTGTCCGGCACGAGGGGAACCGCGAGCAATTCGTCGCTCATATGTCCAGTCTCCTCCACGGATCTCCATGGCCGACGAAGGCCGCCCAGTGGTAAGGCGTTTTGGTCCCCTGACGCGATCGGAGATGCAGTGCGGCCGTCTGCACCGCCTCGATCGGGCGCCGCGACTTGCGACGGATGGCGTCGTAAAACACCTCCATGAAGGCGGACGCGGTCGACTCCATCACCCGCCACCCGGACGCGACAACCAAGCTCACGCCCGCCGACAGGAAGGCAGGGATCAGTCCCAGTAGCTCATCGCCGCCGCCGGCGCGGCTAACCGCCCCCTCGCACGCACCCAGTACAACCATCCGTGCCGTGACCCGGCGCAGACCGAAGATGTCCGCCGCCGTGAGCCGCGCTCCGCCCGGCAGGCGCAGACAGGACCGCAACGGCTCGGCCGGGTCGTGCTCGCCGTGGCCCTGGAAGTGAATCGCCTGAACGGAGGACAGGGCGTGCATGACATCGGCCGGAGTCACCGCCTCGGCTTGCCAGACGTCCTGCCCGGTCGCATCGGCAAGCCGCGCCATCATGGCGGCCGAGGCCGTGTGGGCATCGTCCAGCGCGCCGAACAGGGTCAGGCCGCGGGCCGCCGGGTCGGTCGCGAAGAGGCGGCAGGTGCGCAGCACACCGAGACTTGGCGCGAAGAAGACCGGATTACGCGCGAGCAGGACATCACCGTCGACATGCACCGCGTGGAGTGGCAAGGCGCCGAGCGGGCCGGTCGGGCACAGGACCAAGTGGTCGCCCGGCGCGGTCAGCTCCGCCAGCGGCGCGACCACCCCGGCCAGAGCCGCCAGCTTGTCCGGTTCCTTGTCGAGTGTGATCCGGAAGCCGCTACGGGTGAGGTTTGCGCCGCGGAACGCCCGGACCGCCTCCACTGGCACGAATGTGTTGGCCGAGGTGACGCTGCCGTCCGCTCTGGCGACCATCACCCAGATTTGGCCCGCGGTGGCGACCCAGTCGATGAACGCGGGCCCGGCGTCGGGCTCATCGAGGATGGCCGCCAGGTCGTCCGCATCGGGCGCCTCACCCCGGCGTGCTTCGGCGTAGGGCCGCGCCGCCGTGTGGGCCGCCATCCGGCCATAGAGCTCGGCCAGACTTTGGCGCAGCTCCGCGACAGCCTCGCCCTTGGCCGCGCCCAGTGCCGCGATCGCGGACCGCTCCTCTGCGAGCAGCGGGGCGATGTCGGGGTGCTGCTCCAACGCGGCTCGTAGCGCCGGGGGGACGGTGAGGTCCGCGGCCATCAGATCGGCCAGGACGCGGGATTTCTGGCGGGACACGAAGTGCAGCGCCTTGCGGGCGTCTGGCGCGACCAGGAATGTCAGCCGCAGCGCATGGCCATAAAGAGCATCGGCCTCCACACCGTGGACCCCTTTACCCTGGTGGGTATCGAGCCGGTTCTCGACCGCATAAGCGCGGCGGATGTCGTCGAGGTCATCGAGACCACCGCGGACCAGTCGCTCGGTCTCGGCGACGAGCGCGGCGAGGCTTTCGCCCTGGAAGAAGCGGATGGCCGATAGATAGAGTCGGGCCAGCATCTCGGTGGTCGCAGCGGCGCGGGCTCGCATCCCGCCTTGGTCCCGGTAATAAGCGAGCGCGGTTCGCAGGCAACGCTCAGCGCTGCCGAAGTGATCAGCGGACGCCGTGGTCCCGCCGGAGTTGAAAAGGTTGTACAGCGCGCATCCAGCGATGTGGAAGCAGTTGGCTGCCTGGAAGCCCCAGCCGAGCTCCAAAAAGCAGGCCGCGGCATCTGCGTAAGCGTCGATGAGGACCTGCTGGTCGTTTCGCAGGCCGGCGAGCGCGGCCTCGCGCTGGCGCAGGTTAGCCCAGGCGGCCTTGGTCGCGCGCGCGTCAGCCGGCAGCGTAACCAGCTCCGTCCGGACCTGGTCGGACAACCCCACCATCTCCGTCAGCATGGGAGCCGCCTCGCCGCCTTCTCGCTGCAAGACGACGAGCCGGTTCATGCGTAGATCAAATCGGGCCTCCAGCTTGCCGGCGGCTCTAAGGGGATCGCCTCGCGCCAGGTCCTTCGCCCGCCACGCAGACACGAGCGCGTCCGCGCGCTGGAACGCCACCTCAGTGCCGTCGGCCTGCAGGTCCAGAGCGACCTTGGCGATCATGTCGGAGGCGTCAGCCTCCGCACCGAGCCGGTCATAAAGCGCCAAGCCGGCGGACGCGTCGGACCACGCCTGGGCCGGGCGGCCGAGTTGCGACATGACGGTGGAGCGCTGCATCAGAGCCCCCGCCCGCAGCATTGTCGGCGGATCCCGTGCCAGCATTTCGTCGAGAGATCCCAGCGCGTCGCTGTAGCGGTTGTGGCGCATCGCCATTTCGGCGTGGATGAGCGCGCTCTGGATCATCACCGCCTCGGCTTGCGCAATCCGCGCGACCTCGGCCAGCCGGGTCTGGAATATCTTGCCCTGGACGGTGTCGCCTCGGCGTAAGCTCTCGGTGACCAGGGTCAGCAGGCAGGACATCGCGCCGGCGTGGTGGAGCTCGGCCTCGAACCGTTCGGCGCACGCCGCCAGTGGCGCGTACAGGCCCGCGTCCCGGGTGACGGCGATCGTTTGCCGGAGCGCCTCCAGCTCGAGAGCACCGAACCGCTCGTCCGTTTGCACCGCCTCGGCGAGGGCGACGAAGCGGTCGGTCTCGGCACGTCGGTCCTCGCGCAGGTTGGCCGATGCAGTCCGGCGGTACGCATCGGCGGCCAGCCCCGGAAAGCCGGCCTTTGCGGCACGCTGTGCGATCGCTTCCATCGCCTCGTCCCGCAACGCCCCTTCCCCGTTCTCAGCGACGTGGCACCGGACCAGAAGCGCCCGCCGCATCTGGCCACCTGCCTCGAGACGCGCGGCCGCGCCGAGGCAGGTGTCGAGCGCATCCGCTGCTCGCTCGGCCGGGACCTCCCGGTAGACGCGTAGGGCGCCAATGAGTCGGTTGGTGAGCCAATCGGCTTCGGCCCGGACGGGTTCCGGCAGCCCGGTCGCTGCCCCATCCGCTGCTGCCTGCTTGGCCAAACTCAGATCGAGCTTGGCGGCGATCGCCCAATGCGCCTGCTCCAGGCGGGCTATTTCGGCCAAAGTCCAATCGTCCGACGCCGCGGCGGCGGCGAGCCAGCGCTCCGCCTCGCCGTAGGCGCCACTGCGCATGGCTGCACGGGCCGCTGCCAGTGCCTGCGGGCCGGTGATCGCACCGTCAGCCTCTGCAGCCGCGACCGCGACCAAAATCGCGGGATGGTCGGCGATGCGTTCGAGATGCTCCAAGCCCGGCGCCGTGTGACTTATAAAGAGATCATGGCTCATAAAGAGATTATGGCCCACTTGATCGCTTTTCAGTAGATCGCCTTGCGGTTGGTCGGGATCCTGCGCTTTACGTTCGATCCGTATGCTTTCGCGCACGCGTATCAGTGGTTCGGTAGCTGCCGACAAATCCGGCATGTCGGCCACCTCGAGCAACTCGGCGACACGCGCCACAAAGTGGTTGCGGTGAATTGCCCCGATCTTGAGACCCGCAGCAGCCTTGGGATCGTGCCCTCGATTTGCAACTGCGAAGACACGAACTGCATCCGCGCTGCGAGAGCCTCGTTGGCATTGACTGGGCTGCGAGGGATTTGACGTGTACCGGCTGGTAATGGCCAACGGCATCATCTCAGCAATGCCCGGGCGTCGTTCTTGTCGCTCTTGACCGGCCGCGAGGATAAAAAGCGCTGCGGTTGTCGCGTCGCGATGCAGACGATGGACACCCCCGCTTCACGAAGCGCCCGATGGAGCCACTCGGACAGCGGGCAGGCCTCGATCCGGCAAGCTTGCAACGTCGAGCCCGATGAAAACACACATGCCCCCTCCTGGTCGGCCGGCTGAACCCAGACCGACCGTAGCCGGCTCGATCGGGTCCGATTACCCCAGCTGACGTGGACCGCAGGCCGCAAATGCCGCGCCTTTGTGTTTCCCGCCGCCGGCCGCCGGGAGTGCCGGAAGGGGAGAGCAAAAGGGCGGTGCGCGGATCGTGACGCGCGCCCTAGGCGAGAGAAAGACTTTCGCCCGCGCGTCGCGGAGACAGCCCCATCCCCCACCCGGCGCCTGCCCACAAATCCTTTGCCGACCGCAACAGTCTTTATCAAGAGATCACCGACAAGATCATCCGCGAACTCGAGCAAGGCCGCTTGCCTTGGGTCCAGCCCCCGGGGAAATGTCGGCGCTCCGCTCGGTCTGCCGAAGAACGCGTCGACCGACCGGGCCTACACTGGCATCAATATCCTCATTTTGTGGGCGGCTGTCGCCGAGCGCGGATTTACCGGCCAGAACTGGTTCACCTTCCGGCAGGCGCTCAAAATCGG
>Ga0335072_10016216_pt1 | contig 10566 bp, 10 predicted proteins | sample Lox_Sample_21_FD_206725 | JGI IMG/M metagenome (GOLD analysis project Ga0335072, IMG submission 206725) | Soil microbial communities from Loxahatchee National Wildlife Refuge, Florida, United States - Lox_Sample_2.1 | ecosystem: Environmental > Terrestrial > Soil > Wetlands | place: USA... | reverse complement strand
GCGGGCCTGGGCCACTATTCGTCCACGTTCTCCTGCGCGGAGATCATCGCCACGCTGTACTACAGCGTGCTGCGGCTGGACCCGGCCTTCCCCGACTGGCCGGACCGGGACCGGTTCCTGCTGGGAAAGGGACATGTGGCGACGGGCTTGTGGCCGGTGCTCGCCGACCTGGGTTATTACCCGTCCGAATGGCTGCGCCGGTTCGGCGCGGTGGGCTCACCGCTGAACGACCACCCGAACATGAGGCTCGCGCCGGGGATCGATTTCTCCTCCGGGTCGCTAGGGCACAACCTGTCCGTCGGGGCGGGAATGGCCTACGCCGGGCGGCTCGCCCGCCGCGACTACCGGGTCTTCGTGCTGACCGGCGACGGCGAGCTGCAAGAGGGCCAGGTGTGGGAGGCCGCGATGGCCGCCTCGCACTACAAGCTGGGCAACCTGGTGGCGATCATCGACGCGAACGGCTTCTCGGGATCTGGCCCGACGTCGGAGGCGATCAACGTCGAGCCGCTGGCCGCCCGGTTCGAGGCGTTCGGCTGGCTGGTCCGCGAGATCGACGGGCACGACATCCCAGTCCTGCGCGCGACGTTCGGCGCACTGCCGGACCCGGTCAGCGGCGGGCAGCCGGTAGCGATCATCGCGCGGACCCAGAAGGGGCACGGTGCGGCGATGTTCGAGAAGCAGCCGCAGGCCTGGCACCTCGGGCTGCTGACGGATGAGCAGCGCACGGACGTCGAGGCCGAGATCTCCCAGCGGATGGAGCTCCTCCCGTGAAGATGGTGGACGTCTTCAGCGACATCGAGCGGGAGACGGCCCTGGCGGCCAACCCGGCCGGGTACGCGGTCACCGAGCTGGCGGCGCTTGACCCGCGCGTCCTGACGCTGACCGCTGACTTGTCCAACACCCTGGCTGAGTTCCGCGAGAAGTTCCCCGAGCGGTACATCGAGCTCGGCATCGCCGAGACGAACTCGGTGTCGTTCGCGGCGGGCCTGGCGGCCTGCGGGTTCGTGCCTTACATCTATTCCATGGCGCCGTTCGGCGTGCTGAAGACCGCCGAGCAGCTGCGCACCGACGTGGACTACAACCACCTGCCGGTCCGCCTGGTCGGCCGGCTGTCGGGACTGGCGATGGGGTACTTCGGGACGAGCCACTACGCGGTGGAAGACATCGCGGTCGCCCGGACGCTCAACAACACGGTCGTTGTCGCGCCCGCCGACGCCGCCGCGACAGTCGCCGTCATGCGGCTAGTCGCTACCCTAGACGCGCCCGCCTACATCCGGATCGCGGAGGCGCCGGAGCCGGTCTACTCCGAGCCGCCCGTGTATGAGCTGGGCACGTGGCCACGGCTGGCCGAGGGCGGACACGTCACGATCGCCGCGCACGGCATGGGCGTCGGGCTGGCGGTGCGGGCGGCGCGGGACCTGCGGACGCAGGACGGCATCGCGGCCGACGTGCTGGACGCCGCCTTCCTCAAGCCCTTCGATGAGGCGGCGCTGATCGCCAGCGCCACCAAGACCGGCAGGGTACTCACCGTCGAGGATCACAGCGTGGTCGGGGGCCTGACCGCCCTCGTCGCGGAGACCGTGGCCAGGCACCGGCTCGCGGTCGAGCTGGACCAGGTCGCGCTGCCCGCCGCTGACCTGGAGGTGGGCGTGCCCGCCGAGCTGTACGAGTACTACGGCCTCACCGTCAGCGGCGTGGCGACCGCGGCGCGGGACCTGGTGAACCGATGACCCGGGAACCACTCCTGGACCCGACCGGCGAGAGCGACCTGGCTACTAATACGAGCCTCACGCCCCGGCTGCGGTCGCTGCGCGGGCTGCGGGTTGGCCTCCTCGACAACACCAAGCCCAACGGGGCGGTCCTGCTGCGCGCCGTTGGCCGCGAGCTGCAAGATCGCTACGGCGTCCGGGAGATCCGGATGTTCGTGAAAGGCTATTTCGGAACGCCAGTAGAGGAAAGCGTCGTCCAGCAGATCCTGCATGATAGCGATTTCGCCGTCGCCGGGATCGGCGATTGAGGCTCGTGCAGCGCGGCCAGTCTGGCCGATGGAATCGTGCTGGAGCGGGCCGGGATTCCCGCCGTCAGCATCTGCACGGACGCTTTCTCCGCGTCCGCCCGGGCCATGGCACGCGTGCTGGGCTTTCCTGGCTTCGAGTACGTTGCGGTGCCGCACCCGGTCGCCAGTCGTTCAGAGGAGGAGATCGCCATCATGGTGCACGCGGCCATGCCGGAGATCGTCCGGATCCTCGGCGTGACGGAGTAGGCGGTGGGCCAGGTGGATGAGATGCTTGTCGAGCTCGACGACATCCGGCGGGCGATGGAGTACTACGCGGACAAGGGCTGGACTGACGGGCTGCCCGTCGTCCCGGTCACCGAGAGCTACCTCGCGGAGTTCCTCGCCGTGACCCGCCGGGATCCCGCTGACGTCCTCATCAGCATGCCGCACATTAATAAGGCGCTGACAGTCCGGCTGGCGGCGATCAACGCGGCGCTCGCCGGCTGCCTGCCGGCGTACTTCCCGGTCGTACTCGCGGCGTGGGACGCCTTTCGGGCGGAGGGCATGGTGACCCGCTCCATCTGGCAATCCACCACCGGCACCGCGCCGTTCGTCGTGGTCAACGGGCCGGTGCGGACCGCTATCGGGCTGAACTGCCGGGGGAACGTGTTCGGCTCCGGGTTCCGCGCCAACGCGACGATCGGCCGGGCGATCCGGCTCGGCGCCATCAACGGCCTGGGCCTGCGCCCGCACGTGCTGGACCAGGCGACGCAGGGCACCCCGGCGAAATACGCGTGCTGCATCGGGGAGAACGAGGAGGACTCCCCGTGGCCCCCGCTGCACGCTGACCACGGCTTCGAGCCGGGCGACAGCACGGTCGCGGCGACGGTGATCCGGTCTGTCCTGCACGTGGAGGCACGGCACTCCACCGCCCCTGAGCAGCTCGCCCATGACCTGGCCGACTCGCTGTGCCGGACCGCCGCCCTGGTCCGGCCGAGAGCGGCGGGCTACATCGCGCTGAACCCCGAGCACGCCCGGCTCTGCGACTCCCGCGGCTGGTCCAAGGCCGACCTCGTGCGGGCCATTTACGACCTCGGCGTCCGGCGGTACGGCGAGTTGCGCCGAGCGGGCAAGGAGGCCATCGCGACGGGGACGGGCTGGCGACTGCCCGCCGGGCACCCGGACGCGCTGCCCCACACGGTCTTGCCGGACGAGGATCCGGTCCGGCTGATCGCCAGCCCCGAGGCGGTGCACGTCGTGGTGGCCGGGGCACCGAACGCGGGAGTGTCCTCAGTCGTCGAGACGTTCAGCCGACTCGACGGCCCGCCCGCTTTCGGGAAGGTCGAGCCGCCGCCGCCTGCCTAGTGCTGCCTTTTATCCCCGCCCGCCTCCCACTCCCCCGCCTCCCACTCCCCCGCCTCCCTCTCCCCCACCCCTCCCGCCCTTTCCCCACAGGAGACCCAAAATGTCCACGGATGACCCGCAATCCACGGATGGCACGCAGGATCTCAGGGACGCGCTGCAGCAGTTGCGCGACGTGCTGACTGGCGACGGTTACGACTTGGCCTGGGCGCTCAGCCCGGCCAACCAGGTCGCCGTTAAGGTCATCGCCGGCCCCGACGCGTGTGCCGACTGCCTCGTGCCGCAGCCGATCATGGCCGCGATCCTCACCCAGGCCCTGTCGGACACGCCGTACACGCTGGAGTCGATCGAGCTGCCCTCTAGCGCGGCGCACTGATCCCCCGTGGCCGCGGCGACGCCGCCCCGTCCAGCCCCCGGGCTCATCACCGAGCCCGCCCGCTCCACCCCGGTTCTCGGCGAGTTCGACGTGGTCGTGGTCGGCGGCGGCCCGGCCGGGATCATGGCGGCGTCGGCCGCCGCCCGATCTGGATCATCGGTGCTGCTCATCGAGCGGTACGGGTTCCTCGGCGGCGCGGGCACGGCCGGCGGCCTGTCCACGTTCTGCGGGCTGCATGCCCGGACCTACGGGCGCGACGTGCGGGTCATCCGGGGGCTGGCCGACGAGTTGCTGGACCGCCTGGTCAAGCTCGACGGCCTCAATGCCCCCCACCTGACCATCGCGGATGGCATCGCGGCCCAGGCATTCGACATCTCGGCCTACAAAATCGCCGCCGACGAGCTGGTCACCGGCTCGGGGGCGCGGATCTTGTTCCACGCCCTCGCGGTCGGCGCGGTGCTGTCCTCGCCGTCCGGGCCCGGTGACCGCCCGCGCGTCGCGGCCGTGCTCATCGAGTCGAAGTCCGGCCGGGCGGCGGTGCGCGGCCGGTTCTTCATCGACGCCTCCGGCGACGGCGACCTGGCCTTCTGGGCCGGCGTCCCGTGGGAGAAAGCCCCGCCCGTTGACGGCATGATGTACCCGTCGCTGATGTTCCGCATCAACGGGGTTGACGTTGACGCGGCGGGACCAGCCCCGTGGCGGGCCGTCGAGCGGCTCATGGACGAGGCCGAAAGGGCCGGCACGCACTCCTTCCCGCGCAAGAAGCCGATCGTCCGCCCGCAGCGCAACCCGCTGGAATGGCGGGCGAACCTGACGCAGCTGCGGCGGGCGGACGGTGGCGCGATTGACGGCACGTCCGTGGAAGAACTGACGCGCGGCGAGCTCATCGGCCGCCAGCAGGCACTCGACGCGTTCACGTTCATCCGGGACCGGGCACCTGGCTTCGGCGATTCCTACATCGTGGATATCGCGCCGCAGATCGGCATCCGGGAGACCCGGCGCATCGTCGGTCCTTACCAGCTGACCGAAGACGACGTGCTGGGCTGCGCGGACTTCGAGGACACGATCGGCGTCAATGGCTGGCCGGTGGAGGCGCACGTGGCGGGCTCGGTCGAGTTCCGGTGGCAGCGCTCGGAGCGCGGGTTCAATCAGCTTCCGTTTCGCATTATGCTGCCCGGCGCGGTCGCCAACCTGTACGTGACGGGCCGGTGTGCCTCGATGACCCACGGCGCGCATGCCGCCGCGCGGGTCACGGGGCCATGCTTCGTGATGGGCGAGGCCGCCGGGACGGCGGCATCGATGGCGCTGGCATCCGGCGGGCCAGGCGACGGGATCGACGTTCCGTCGTTGCAGCAGCGCCTAGCCGACGGTGGCACGTTCCTCGGCCGTGGAGAGCCGGAGGACGTCCTGTAGCCCGGCAGTCCATTCAGCGGGACCGCGATCATTCCGTGACAGCGTCCACGGCGTCGGGCGCGGGGTCCGGGACTTGCGCGGCTGGCCCGGCTGGCCGTCCCCGGCCGGCAGCGGCGATCAGGACGCCGGCCAGCATGAGGGCCACGCCGCCGAGTTGCGGGAGCGACGGGCGCTCGTCCAGGACCGCCGCGCTGAGCGCCACCGAGCCTATGGGCTGGATGAGCAGTAGCGCGCTGACCAGCCAGGCCGGCAGCCTTGGCATCGACGTGGTGATGAGCAGCCATCCCAGGACCTGCGAGGTCAGCGCCAGGAGCACGAGCCAGCCGAGCGCTGGCCAGGCCGGGCCCAGGCGGAAGTCCCGCAGGGCCAGTCCCAGCGCGGCCGCCCCGGCTGTCGCGCCCAGGGTTGCCTGGAAGAGCGATTCGACGACCGGCGGACGCCCGTCTGCCGCGTCACCGCCGGCTGGCGCGTGGTGCACGGTGGCCTGGCGCAGCATGAGGATGTACACCGAGTAGAGAGCCGCCACGCCGATGCCGAGCGCCACGCCCAGCCCCGGACGGGCGCCGTAGGCCCCGGCGCCCGTCAGCCCGCCGACCAGAGCCAGGCCGCCGAGCATCACCGGCAAGGCGATGAGTAGCGAGCGGCGCGGTCGCTCGCCAAGCACCGCCCAGGCCAGCAGCGTCACGATCACGACCTGCAGGTTCGTGATGACCGTGCCCAGGCCCGCTCCGATGTCGGCAATGGAGTGGCTCCACACGATGAGGTCGGCCGCCAGGAACAGCCCGCTCACCCGGGCCAGCCAGCGGCCCCGCCGGGTCAGCCGGGCGGCGCCGCGGCGGCGTTCCAGCCAGGCCAGCAGGGCCAGGACGGGTAGCGCGATCGCGCACCGGCCAAGTGCCGTCATGCTCGCCGAGCTGCCCGCCAGCCGCATGACGACCGCCGAGCTCGAGATGCACGCGGCCCCGAGCGTGGCGAGGACAACCGGCCGGCTGCCCGGGGAGCTCATGCGCGGCAACCTGTCACGTAATGATCAAAACAGATAAATGCCTCTTACACAAGCCGGGCACCGCCCGCGCGCCCGCTTCCATGCCCAGCGTTGCCGGGCCAGAGCGCGCCTGGACGTGTGACGTTATTGAGCGATGCGAGGGCAATGCCGCTTACCTCCGGCGTCACGAAATTCCCGGCAGGATCAGTGCTATCCGGGGCCACGCGCGTTGCTCCCGGCACCGGGGAAGCGCCACTTAACTTCCTCGCCGTTCCGGCCGCGGGGGTGGTGCCTGGCCTCAATGGCGGCGGCATGATCCCTGCTCGTGCGGCGGGTTGTGCCGCGAACCGGGCGCCCCGGGAAAACTTCGCACACCCAGTGACCATTTTCGCGCTCGATATGTGGCTTATGTCCATGCGGGAAGTGTGCGAAGTCTGATGAGACGCTAGAACACGCCGACGGGTGCGATAACCACGTGGCCATAGCGACTGCTCTGACTGGAGTTGTATATGCAGCTCCGGAGGTAAGCGGCATTGCGACCGGGTCGTCAAGCCTCGGAGAGCGAGCAGGATGAATGTCGTGCCGTGCGGGTCTCGCGGCGCCCGACGGCGACCTTCCGTCGGACAGCCCGCTAGGAGGTGCCTGAACTGCTGAGGCGGCCTGGCCGGTAGGGGCGGATCAGCGGGCTGATCTCGCCGTCAGTTATCTCTTCGGCGAGGACCTCGCCGATAATGGCGGCGAGCGTGATGCCGCTGTGCGCGATGGCCTCGTAATAGCCGGGCACGTCGTCGAGCGCACCCACGGACGGAAACCCATCGGCCGGTATCGGCCGCGACATGGCCTTGGCGCCGGCGACAACAGACCCGGTTAGCGCGGGGAGAACGTCGAGTACCAGAGCATGCAGATCCTGGACTAGGGCCTGCGAGAACTGATCGTGCGACGCCAGCTGGCTGTCGATCTGCCGGCTGTGCAGCACGAGCTGCCCGTGGCCGGCGGGCCGAAGCTCGACGTGGGGGGCGTGCATCGTGCGATGGACCGGGACGTGACCGCAGCGCAGCCTGGCGATCAGCCCGGGCTCGTAGCGCATGGGCAGGGCCCGGCCGATCAGCGCCGCGATCTTGTCGCCATCCGGGCCAGCCGCGTTGACGACGGCGTCCACCCGGTGATGCTCGGCGTCACTGGTCACGACGGCGGTGACGCGTCCTTGTGCCGTCACGATGTCGCGCGCGGTCGTTCCGAACAGGGCGCGCGCCCCGCAGCGTAGTGCGTCGCCGACGAGCTTCGCCGTCAGTGCGCGCCCGTCTAGCCAGCCCTCGCGAAGATAGACCGCGACCGGCGTGTCGTCGGCGGGGAATCGGACGGACGGCTCGAGGAGCCGGCGGACTCTCTCGGCCTCCCACAGCACAACCTCGTATCCCCAGGACGCTAGCTGGCCGACCTTTGCCTGTAGCGCCTCGGCCGCCCCGCTGGCGTCCGCCCAGCGAAGATGCCCGGTTGGATGCCACCAGCCGTCGGCACCGATCTGCGCTGCCATCTGATAATGAGCGGACACCCCAGCGACGGATAGATCAAAGTAGTCGCGTGTCTGCGTCTTGTTGCTCGCGTTCACCCACGAGAACGTCCAGTCCGTCACGCCCGCCCCGGGCTCGCCCCGGTCCAGGAAGAGCACGTCGACACCGCGACGAGACAGGTGCCAGCCGACGGCCGCGCCTATGACGCCCGTACCGATCACTGCCACCCTCATGCGTCTTCTCCTCGGTTGGCAGAACGTCACTTACAGACAACCACAGGGGGTGGCGGCGGTACTAGCTACAAGAAGCCCGCCAGCCGGTAGAGCACGAGGGAGCCAGCGACGGCGACGTTGAGGCTCGCTCCCCAGCCGATCATCGGAATCTCCACGGCCGAGTCAGCCAGTTCCATTGCCTCCGGGGGGATGCCGCTGCGCTCGTGCCCTAGCACCACGATGGTCCGGCAGCGGGCGGCGGGCAGGTCGGCGAGCCGAATGGCCTCATCGGCCAACTCGACGCTGACGATCCGCGTTCCCTCCCGCTTCTGGGATGCCAGCCACTCCACCGGGTCAGCCCCGGTCCAGTGGAGACAGGCCGGCCGCCCCAGCGTGTTGCCCTTTGCCAGCGCCTCGGGTACCCACGGCCGCTTCGGTACCGCCATGCACGCGCCGACGGCGTCGCAGGTCCGCAGCAGGGTGCCGAGGTTCTCGCCGTACTTCGGCCAGAGCGGCGCCGCGATGAGATGGTCCCAGCAGGAGTGCCCGTGCCGGCGCCGCTGCCGGTTAAGCTCGCGCGGCGGCGTGACCCGCGCGGCGCTCACTGCCCGTTCCGGACTCGATTCATGATCATCTTCAAACGGCGCTTAGCGGCGCGCCGGAACCATCGTCAACAACCGGATCCCTTCCAGAGTACCGCCATTCCGCCCAAATCGCGCGGCGCCAGCATCGGCGGCGGCAGTACTGCGGCCTGGGCTCTTGCCTGATCGGCCGGGACGGGGTCACGCTCGGAGGATGACGACGTCGCTACTTTCCGCAAAGGCCACCGGGGCGAGCCCCGACGATGCCGCGACCCGGACACCCTCGCTGCGGTCTAACTTCACGCCGGGGACCACGCCGTGGGCGATGCGGCGGGCGCAGTGGACGGCACTGGGGCTGTCGCCGTCCGACATGGAGAAGCCCAAGATCGCGATCGTCAACACGTCGTCGCAGCTCGCGAGCTGCTTCAGCCACCTGGACGGCATCGTGGCGCCGCTGAAGGCCGCGATCGAGGGGGCGGGCGGGGTCGCCTTCGAAGTGCGGACCGCCGCGCCGTCGGACGCGATCACCAGCGCCGGGGCGGCCGGGCGGTACATCCTGCCGTCCCGGGACCTGATCGCCAGCGACATCGAGGTCGCCGTCGAGGGGGCGTTGCTGGACGGGATGGTATGCCTGGCGTCCTGCGATAAGACCACGCCCGGACAGCTCATGGCGGCCGGGCGGCTGAACATCCCGGCGATCATCGTCGCCTGCGGGTACCAGCCAAGCGGGGTGTACCGCGGTGAGGCTGTCGACTTCGAGGACATCTTCCGGTTCGCCGGGCATGTCGCCACCGGGGCCATGACGGCCGGCGAGCTTGCTGACATGGCGTCCTGCGCGGTCACTGGCCCCGGCGTGTGCGCCGGGATGGGCACCGCGAACTCGATGCACCTGGCCGCGGAGGCCCTCGGCATGGCGCTGCCCGGGTCGACTCCGTGCCTGGCCCGCGGCGAACTGATGTGGGACGCGGTTGCCCGGGCCGGCCGTCGCATCCTCGACCTGGTCGCCGCGGACATCCGGCCGAGGACGATCTTGACGCCCGCGGCCTTCCGCAACGCGGTCACGGCGATCCTCGCGGTCGCCGGATCGGTCAACTGCGTCAAGCACCTGCAGGCGATCGCCGTGGAGGCCGGCTGCGACGTGGACGTCTACCGGCTGTTCGAGGACCTCGCCCTCGTCGTCCCGCTGCTCGCCGACGTGAAGCCCAACGGCAGCACGCAGATCGCCGCGTTCGACGACGCCGGCGGGACCCTGGGGCTGTTGCGCCAGCTGGCACCGCTGCTGGACCTGTCCGCGCCAACGGTGGGCGGCAACGCCAGCCAGCCGCTCACGCTGGGCGAGGCGATCGAAGGGACCGAGGTCGATGAGTCGATAATCCATCCCCTGAGCGCCCCGCTGGCGATCCATCCGGCCATCGTCGTCATGCGCGGGTCGCTGGTCCCCGACGGGGCGCTGCTCAAGCGGACGGTGGCCGACGACGCGCCGCTCGAGTTCCGTGGCCCCGCGAAGGTGGTGCACTCCCGTGAGGAGGGCGTCGCGGCCGTCAGGGCCGGGCGGGTGCAGGCAGGCGACGTGGTGGTGCTCACCGGACTGGGGCTGCGTGGCTCCCCCGGCATGGGGCTGACCTCAGCACTGATCTTCGCGATCGACGGCGCCGGGCTGACGGCCAGCGTCGCGGTGATCACCGACGGCCAGATGTCCGGCCTGGTCAACGGCGGCCTCGTGATCGCCGAGGCGTCCCCGGAGGGCGCCGACGGCGGCCCGATCGGCCTGGTCCGCGACGGCGACCTGATTAACATCGACGTCACCTCCCGGACCGTCACCCTGGAGGTACCAGACGACGAGCTGCAACGCCGCCGCGCTGCCCGCCCGCCGCTGGCCAGCCCGCCGGGCTGCGGCTGGCTGTCCGTTTACGCCCGGACGGTAGCCCCGCTCGGCCAGGGCGCGACCCTCGCCGGCCAGGACTAACCACCCCGCTACCTACAGAACGACCCAGAAGGGATCGTCGTTCAGGACGCGGTTGGCGTCGTAGAAACTCACGATGCGGGAGTTCTTCGCCCTCTCCTGGGTCGCCGGAACCCAGGCAGCGACCCGGCTGGCCTTGCTGACCGTGGTGCCGCCCTCACGCGCCG
>Ga0335072_10016214_pt1 | contig 10567 bp, 12 predicted proteins | sample Lox_Sample_21_FD_206725 | JGI IMG/M metagenome (GOLD analysis project Ga0335072, IMG submission 206725) | Soil microbial communities from Loxahatchee National Wildlife Refuge, Florida, United States - Lox_Sample_2.1 | ecosystem: Environmental > Terrestrial > Soil > Wetlands | place: USA... | reverse complement strand
GACAATGTGCCTAGGGGTTCCTGGCCGGATTACCGAGGTCTGGCGGGAGGGGGAGGCGCCGATGGCGCATGCCGACTTCGCCGGCGCCAGGCGCCGTGTCTGCCTCGCCTACCTCCCGGACCTGGCGGTCGGCGACTACGTCATCACTCATATGGGCTACGCGCTCACCAAGATCAGCGCGGACGACGCGCGAGCCACGCTCGCCACGATGCGCGAGTACGGGGTGCTGTCATGACGGCGGGCGCCCCGGCTGCCGCCGGCATCGCGCCAGACATCCTCGATCACGGCCTGGCGACGGACCTCGCGGCGGCCGCGCTGGCGATAGCCCGGCGGTTCCACGCCGGCGCGACTCTCTGGTGCGCCGCTCCGGCGTGGGAGCCGCACGCGCACCACATGGCCGTGGAATTCGTCCACCCCGTGATCGTCGGCAAACGGGCGCTGCCCGCGTTCGCGCTGAGCGGCCCGGATCTGGCCGCGCAGGCGCGGGTGGCGGTCCATGCGGGCGACCTGCTCATCGCGGTCGCGGCGGCGCACGACCCGGCCGCCGCCGACGTGATGCGGCGCGCCCCGGCATGGGGAGCGCACACCATCTGGATCGGTTCCGGGCCGCGGCCGCCCGGGGGCGCGGCCGACCACGTGCTATGGATCGGCGACTCCGATCCGCTGACGCCAGCCACCGGCCGGTTCGTGCTCCTGTACCACTTGCTGTGGGAACTCACCCACGTCTGCTTCGAGCACCCCGGCCTGCTCACCGCGCCCGAGCCGGGCGAGTGCGCCGAGGAGGTCTGCATAACGTGCAGCGACGAAGGCCGGCTCGGCGAGGTGATCGAGCCGCCGGCCGGGCCGCTCGACCGGGCGCTCATCCGCACCGCGGACGGCGAGGAGCCCGTCGACGTGTCGCTGGTCGCGCCGGTCGCGCCGGGCGACCTCGTGCTCGTGCACGCGGGCGCGGCGCTGACGAGGCCCGCATGAGCACCGAGAACACCGGGTTCCTGTACCCGTTCATCGACGCGGAGGAGCGCGACGCCGGCCCGCTGCTCGCCAGCCTCGCCGCCTCGGCCAGGTTGAAGGCGCGAGAGAGCGCCGTGCTGCAACTGGCCACGCTCGGGACTTGCGCGGACCAGATCGCGGCCTGCGCCGCGGCGATGGCCGGCCGGTTCGCCGCCGGCGGCCGGATGTACGCGTTCGGCAACGGCGGCAGCTCCACCGACTGCGCCACGTTCGCCGAGTTGTTCGCCCGGCCGCCGGAGGGCCGGCCGCGCGGCTACCGGGCGCTGCCCGCGATGAACCTGGCCGCCGATCAGGCGGTGGTGACCGCGCTGGGCAACGACGTGGGGTTCGACCTGATCTTCTCCCGGCAGATCATCGCCCACTCCAGCCCCCGGGACATCGCGGTGGCCTTCTCCACCAGTGGCAGCTCCCGCGATCTGACGACCGCGCTGCGGGAGGCGTCCGGCCGCGGGCTGCTCACCGTGGGCTTCGCCGGCTATGACGGCGGCGAGATGGCGCGATCCGACGCCGTCGGCTACTGCTTCGTCGTCCGCTCGCAATCCGTCCACCGCATCCAGGAGAGCCAGGCGCTGCTCGGCTACCAGCTATGGGCGCGCACGCAGGAAGCGCTCAAAGCGCTGCGCGAGGAGGCCACATCATGACTGTTACCCGCGAAGACCAAGTCCTCCAGCGGATTACGACTATGCGGAAGCGCCGACCGCGGCTGACCGACGATGTGGTGACGCTCGCGCACGGGGCCGGCGGCAAATCCTCGGCCGCTCTCGTCGATGCGATATTCGTCGAGGCATTCCGCAACCCGCACCTCGAGCAGCTCGGCGACGGAGCGGTGCTGGCGCTGCCGTCCGGCGAACGGCTCGCGTTCAGCACCGACTCGTTCGTCGTCTCGCCGCTGCGCTTCCCCGGCGGGTCGATCGGCCATCTCGCCGTGCACGGCACGGTCAACGACCTAGCCGTCTGCGGCGCGGTGCCCCGCTGGCTGTCCGCGGCGTTCGTCATCGAGGAAGGCTTCACCGTCGCCGCGCTGCGCGAGATCGCGGCTGACATGGCGGCCGCCGCGGCCGCCGCGGGCGTCCTGCTGGTCACCGGCGACACCAAGGTGGTGCCGAAGGGCGCCGCGGACGGGCTCTACATCACGACCGCCGGCGTGGGAGTGATCCCGGCGGGCCGTGAGCTGTCCCCGCACCGCGTGCGGCCCGGCGACCGGCTGCTGCTGTCGGGCACGCTGGCCGACCACGGGATGGCGGTGATGCTCGCCCGCGGCGACCTCGGCATCGAGGCGGACATCCAGTCCGACACCGCACCCCTGCACGAACTGGCGGACGCCATGCTTGCCGCCGCGCCCGGCACTCGCTGGATGCGCGACCCGACCCGGGGCGGCCTCGGCACGGTCTGCAACGAGCTGGCGAAGGACGCCGGGGTGGCCGTGATCCTGGACGAGGAGAAGCTGCCGGTCAGCCCGCTGGTCCAGGGCGCCTGCGACCTGCTCGGCATCGACCCGGTGTACGTGGCCTGCGAGGGAAAGTTCGCCGCCGTCGTGCCGGCGCAGGAGTCGGAGGCCGCGCTCGCGGCGCTGCGCGCGCACCCGCTGGGGCGGGATGCCTGCGTAGTCGGCGAGATCCGCGCGGAGCCGGAGGGCGTGGTGGCGCTGCGCACCCCGCTCGGGGGCAGCCGGATCGTGGACATGCTGGTCGGCGACCCGCTGCCCCGCATCTGCTGAGTCACGGAAGGAGAGTCGTCATGTGCCTGGGCATCCCCGGCCAGGTGGTCGAGATAACCGACCCCGGCGCCCATCTCGCGAAGGTCGACGTGAACGGCATCAGGCGCACGATCAGCGTGCGCCTGCTCGCCGCCGAGGGACTCGCCATCGGCGACTGGGTGCTCGTGCACGTCGGCTTCGCGATGGCGAAAATCGACCAGCACGAAGCGGACCTGACCCTGGAGGCTGTCCGGAGTATGGGACAGGTCTACACCGATGAGCTGGACGCGTTCCGGTCTTCTACCGTCTAGGAGCAGACGTGAAATTCGCCGACGAGTTCCGCGACCCGGCCGCAGCGCGCGCCCTGGTGATGTCGATCACTGATCTCACCGGCCGCGACGAGTTCAAGTTCATGGAGGTGTGCGGCGGGCACACCCACACGATCTACCGGCACGGCATCGAGCACCTGCTGCCGCCAGGCATCGAGTTGGTGCACGGGCCAGGCTGTCCGGTCTGCGTGATCCCCATGGGCCGGGTCGACGACGCGATCTGGCTCGCCGGGCAGCCGGATGTCATCTTCACCACATTCGGCGACATGATGCGGGTCCCTGGCAGCAACGGGAGCCTGCTCGAAGCAAAAGCACGCGGCAGCGACGTCCGGTTCGTGTACTCCCCGCTGGACGCGCTGAAGGTGGCCGTCGACAACCCGGGGAAGCACGTTGTCTACTTCGCGGTCGGCTTCGAGACCACAGCCCCCTCGACGGCCGTCACGCTCACCCGGGCGCGCGAACTGGGCGTCGCCAACTTCAGCGTGTTCTGCAACCACGTAACGATCGTGCCGCCGATCAAGGCCATCCTGGACTCTCCCGACCTGCGGCTCGACGGTTTCCTCGGGCCCGGCCACGTCTCCACCGTGGTGGGCAACCGGCCCTACCGGTTCGTGCCCGAGGTCTACGGCAAGCCGATCGTGGTGGCCGGGTTCGAGCCGCTGGACATCCTCCAGTCGGTGTACATGCTGCTGTCCCAGATCCGGGCGGGCCGGTGCGAGGTGGAGAACCAGTACGCCCGCGTGGTGCGCGAGGAGGGCAACCCGCAAGCACTTGCGCTGCTGGCGGAAGTGTTCGAGCTGCGGCCGCATTTCGAGTGGCGGGGGCTCGGGTTCATCAGCCAGAGCGCGCTCAAGCTGAACGAGCGCTACGGGGACTTCGACGCGGAGTCGCGGTATCAGATGCCCGGCCTCCGGGTCGCCGACCCGAAGGCGTGCCAGTGCGGTGAGGTGCTCAAGGGCGTCATCAAGCCCTGGGAATGCAAGGTGTTCGGCACCGCGTGCACGCCCGAGACGCCGATCGGCACGTGCATGGTCTCCCCCGAGGGCGCGTGCGCCGCCTACTACAACTTCGGCCGCCTGCATCGCGAGACCGCCGCCCTCGTGGGACAGGCGCCTGGTGGCTGACGGCCAGCGGTTTTTCGCCCGCTACGCCTATGCGCCGAACAGTCTGGGCTACTGCGGCCCCGAGGACGCGGCCGCGCTGTTCGAGCTGGCCGCGACGGGGCGCACGGAAACCGATATCGCAGCCATCGCCGCCCGGTTCTCCGGCGCCTGGCCGTACCTGACGGTGCTGGCGGAGCTAGCGGGCATCAGCGACCCGCTCGACGCGCGGGTAGTGCGCGCCTACTGGACCGGCAGCCCGCTGCTGGACACGATCGACCGCGCAGCCTTCGGGACCAGGCTGATCGAACGGATCAGGGCGGCCGGAGCCGGCCGCTACTGGGCACACCTCAGCCCAGATCTGCTGCCCGAGGCCACGCCCACCCACGCTTTCCACGTCTTCGGCGTCTACCCCTGGTCGCGACTCCTGGCCGGGGGGCAGCCGGAACATCCGCTGCGGGTACTCGATAGCTGCCGCATCCGGTGGGGCCAGATAGTCTCCGTCCACGGTGACCGTGCCATCGTCCGAGCCTGCCACCTCATCTGGGACTCCGGACAGCTTGGCCTGGGACCGGAACGTGACGAAGCGGTCGGGCTCGCCCGGGGTGGCCGCGGTTTCGTCGCCCAGCCGCGGCCGGGGGAGTGGGTCGCGTTGCACTGGGACTGGGTGTGCGACCGCTTGACGGAGACCGATGCCAGCTGCCTGCGGCGGTGGACTGACTGGCAGCTGATGGCTACGAACACCAGGCTGGCCGCTGCGGTCGCCGGAGCGCCACGATGATCCCCCACATCCGGCAGACCGACGACCAAATCGGGTTCTACTGGGTGACCGCGGCCGGCCGCCCGGTCAGCCTGCCTGAGCTCGTCGGCATCGATGACGAGCCGCGGCGCCTGGTGCCCACCCACCTGTCGGCGCTCGACGACGCGCTGATCGATGCCGCCGGGCGGTGGGGCGAGGTGCTCGGCGGCGGCCGCCCGGCGCGTGACGAGGCCGAACGCGCGCAGCTGACCGAGCTGTACCGGGCGCTTGACCGGCTCATCCACGAGTACGCCGAGGCGGAACGGCGGGCCGGGCTGAGCACCGAGGTCCGGGCCGGACAGATCATCGGCACGTCGGCGCTGCTCGCCATTCGGGCGAGGATGGCGCTTGACAGAGCAGGCCCGGTCCCGTTCGGGGGAATGCTCGATGAACCGCCGACGGGAGTAGTCGCAGGCCATGGCCAGTTCCACTATGTGGACGCCGGGGCCGCGTGGCGCGGCGGCCGATGGATCCTGTGCGGGCAGGACGGCCGAAAGTTCCCGCTCACGCTGGGCATGCTGCTCGTCGGCAGCAGCGGCGTGGAGAAGGACGCGGCCGTGCAAGAGCACCGGGACGCGCTGCGCTCCGTCGTTTCGGCCGCGGGCGACACCGGAGCCGACCCCGCCGTGGCGGCCGGCGCGGTCGACTGGCTGCTCTACGACTGGCTCATGGCGCACCGCGAGTCGGATGGCAGCGCCGCGATCGAGATCCGGTCCGGCCGTGCCGACGACGCCGCCATGATCGTCACCGCCGCCGACGCGGCGGCATGCGCCCGCGCCCGCGCCGATCTGGCGCTATTCGCCGTCCCGGCGTGACCCGGCCAGGCGGCTGACGCCCCCGAGCAGCGGGCCTGACCGATCGGCCAGGCAGGTGGCGACGCTCGGGTAGACCGCGGCGGCCCCGCTGAAGTCCTGATCGCGGGTGTAGTCGTTGGTGACGACCACGCAGCCGACGCCGGCGGCGAGCGCGGCGCGCAAGCCGTTGCCCGAGTCCTCCACCGCCAGCGCCCGTCCGGCCGGCACGCTGAGCCTGCTGAGCGCCTCGGTGTAAACGGCCGGATCCGGCTTGAGCGCGGCGACCTCCGAGCCGGTCACCACGACCGCGAAGAGGCCTGGTCCGAACAGGCGGGCCAGCAGCGGCTCCACCCAGTCCCTGCTGCCCGTGGTCGCGACGCCGAGGGTCACGCGCGCCCCGGCCAGCTCGGCCAGCAGCTCCGTCACGCCGGGGCGGGGTGCGATCGCGCCGCGGCCGACGAGCTCGCGCATCCGGCCGGTCTTGGCTCGGTGCAGCCGGGCCGCGAGAGCGGCCGCCTCGCGCGCATCGTGACCGCGGTCTTCGAGGAAGGCCGCGAGCCGGCGCCGGCCGCCGGTGACACCCAGGAGCTGGCCGTACTCCTCGGCATCCCACCGGTACGGCAGGCCGCTGGCGGCGAACGCGGCGTTGAAGGCGACCCGGTGACCGTCCCGCTCACTGTCGACCAGAGTGCCGTCGACGTCGAACACGACCGCCTCCCACCGCCTACGCGACATGATCGTGTTCCAGGCGTGCGCCAGCATCTCTCGCGCCATCCCGGTAGTCGACGACGCTATAGGCGGCCAGCCGGTCGAGGTTGTGCTCGCTGATCACGAAGCGGACGGTGCCGCTGCGTGCGCGCATCACCAGCGACTCGGTCGTCGCGGCGCGCCGGCCGTAACGGACGCCGCGGAGCAGCGCGCCATCGGTGACCCCGGTGGCCACGAAGTAGGCTTCGTCCCCGGCGACGAGGTCCTCGGTTGTCAGCACGCGGCTCAGGTCGTGTCCCGCGGCCAGCGCCCTGGCACGTTCCTCGTCATCGCGCGGCGACAACCGGGCCTGCATCACGCCGCCGAGGCACTTGATCGCGCAGGCGGCGATGATGCCTTCCGGAGTGCCGCCCACCCCCAGCAGGAGATCGGTGCCGGAGCCGTCGCGCGCGGCCATCACGGCCCCGGCCACATCCCCGTCGGTGACCAGCCGGATGCGCGCGCCGGCCGCGCGCACCTCGTCGGCGAGCCGGATGTGCCGCGGACGGTCGAGCATGCAGACCGTGACGTCCCCGGGCTCGATGCCCTTCGCCTTCGCGACCGCGCGCACGTTGTGGGCGACCGGAGCCTCGATGTCCACGGCCCCCGCGGCGTCTGGCCCGGTCACCAGCTTGTCCATGTAGAAGACGGCGGACGGGTCGAACATCGAGCCACGGGGGCTGACCGCGAGCACCGAGATGGCGTTGCCCATTCCGTTGGCGGTCAGCGTGGTCCCGTCGACCGGGTCGACCGCCACGTCGCACGCGGGCCCTTGCTGGCTGCCGACCTCCTCCCCGTTGTGCAGCATGGGCGCCTGGTCCTTCTCGCCCTCGCCGATGACGACCACACCGCGGATCGGCAGGGTGTCCGTCATCGCCCGCATCGCGTCGACCGCGGCCCGGTCCGCGCCATGCTTGTCGCCCCGGCCGGCCCACCGGCCCGCGGCCATCGCCGCGGCTTCGGTCACCCGCACGAGATCGAGCGCGAGGTTGCGGTCTGGCGCGGGCCGGCCGGCCGCGCCGGCCGGCCCGTCGGGTCGCCCGGGTCCCATGGCGTCCTCCTGGTGTGCTGGCGTCTACACGGAGCACCGTACGGACCGGGGAACTGTCCCTCTTCCCCCGCGAGGTGGAACACGAGGGGGAGCTTCGCGTGGGTAGATGCACAATACTTAAACGATTAGTTCATCCGTCGTGGTCGAGGAGGAATTCCGTGTCGACAGTGGCCCGGCTTCGTGCCTTGGTGGCGGTCGCCGATGCCGGCTCGGTGCGGGAGGCGGCCCGTCGTCTTACCGTGACCGAATCCGCGGTATCGGCCGCCCTCGCGGCGCTTGCCCGCGAGGTCCGCGCGCCGCTGGTGGAGCGGGACGGCAGGGGGCTGCGCCTGACCGGGGCCGGGCGGGCCTACGCCGGCTACGCGCGGCAGATCCTCGGACTGCACGAGGAGGCGCTGACCGTCGCGCGCTCCGGCGGCGACCCGGAACTCGGCCGGGTCCGCGTGGCCGCGGTGCCGACCGCGGGGGAGCACCTCCTGCCTGGCCAGCTCGGCTCGTTTCTCGCCGCCCACCCCGGGGTGGACCTGCGTCTCGAGGTCGGCAGCAGTGAGCGGATCTGGGCGATGTTCACCGCGCACGAGGCCGACGTGGTAATCGGCGGCCGGCCGCCGGCCGACATCGCGGACGCCGTTGTCAGGGCGGTCCGCCCCAATCTGCTCGTCGTGGTCGCCTCGCCCGCCACCGCGGAGCGCTTCGACCTCGGCACCACCCGCTGGCTACAGCGCGAGGCGGGCTCGGCCACGCGCGCGCACGGCGAGGCGGTCCTCGCCGGGCTCGACGCCGACCCGCCCCGGCTGACCCTCGGCTCGAGCGGCGCCGTGATCGCCTGCGCCGTGGCCGGGCTCGGGGCCACCCTCGCCCCGCGGGAGGCGATCAAGCACCATCTCGACAGCGGTGAGCTCGTCACGATCCCGGTGCCAGGCTCGCCGCTCCGCCGCCCGTGGCGCGTGGTGACGCACCGCCAGCCGCCCGCGGCCGCCGCGCTGCTCGTCGGGCACCTCATCACCGGCGAGGGCTGGCGGGTGCCCAAAGCTAAAGTGATTACTCAAGTGTTAGTCAAAAGACTTGATTGATTGATAAGAGAACGCCGCGCATCCTGGTGGCATGACACAACGATGGACCGCGGGCGTGCTGCAGTACGCCGAGATGGGGTACTGGCAGCCGGACTACGAGCCGAAGCCGACGGACGTGCTCGCCGCGTTCCGGGTGACGCCGCAGCCTGGCGTGCCACCGGAGGAGGCCGGCGCCGCCGTCGCCGGCGAGTCGTCCACCGCCACCTGGACCGTGGTGTGGACCGACCGGCTCACCGCCTACGAGCACTACCAGGGCAAGTGCTACCGGATCGACCCGGTGCCGGGGAATCCGGAGCAGTACATCGCGTACATCGCCTACGACCTGGACCTGTTCGAGGAAGGCTCGATCGCCAACCTGTCGAGCAGCATCATCGGCAACGTCTTCGGCTTCAAGGCGCTGAAGGCGCTGCGCCTCGAGGACATGCGCATCCCGCCGCACTACGCCAAGACGTTCCAGGGGCCCGCGCACGGCATCGTGATGGAGCGCGAGTACCTGAACAAGTACGGCCGCCCGCTGCTCGGCGCGACGGTCAAGCCGAAGCTCGGCCTCTCGGCGCGGAACTACGGCCGCGTCGTGTACGAGGCGCTCAGAGGCGGCCTGGACTTCACCAAGGACGACGAGAACATCAACAGCCAGCCGTTCATGCGCTGGCGGGACCGCTTCCTGCACTGCATGGAAGCGGTCAGGAAAGCGGAAGCGGAGACCGGCGAGGTCAAGGGGCATTACCTCAACGTCACCGCGGCGACGATGGAGGACATGTACGAACGGGCCGGCTTCGCGAAGGAAATCGGCAGCATCATCGTCATGATCGACCTGACCGTCGGGTACACCGCGATCCAGTCGATGGCCACGTGGGCCAGGCGCAACGGCGTGCTACTGCATCTGCACCGGGCCGGGCACTCCACGTACACCAGGCAGAAGGCCCACGGCGTGAGCTTCCGGGTGATCGCGAAGTGGATGCGGCTGGCCGGAGTCGACCACATCCACGCGGGGACGGTGGTAGGGAAGCTCGAGGGAGACCCCGCGTCCGTCCGGGGATATTACGAGACCCTCCGCTGCGACAAGGCGGACCCGGACCCGCGCTACGGCCTGTACTTCGAGCAGGACTGGGTGTCCACCCCCGGCGTCATGCCGGTCGCCTCCGGGGGCATCCACGCCGGCCAGATGCACGAGCTGCTCGACCTTCTCGGCGAGGACGTGATCTTGCAGTTCGGCGGCGGGACGATCGGCCATCCGCTCGGGATCGCCGCCGGCGCGACGGCCAACCGGGTGGCCCTGGAAGCGATGGTCAAGGCGCGCAACGAGGGCCGCGACATCGCGGTCGAAGGTCCCGGGATCCTGCGGGCGGCGGCCGGCCGCAGCAGGGAACTGGACATGGCGCTGTCGACCTGGGGCGACGTCACCTTCAGCTATGAATCCACCGACACCCCGGACCTGGTGGTGACCCCGTCATGAGGATCACCCAGGGCACGTTCTCGTACCTGCCCGACCTGACCGACGAGGAGATCGCGCTCCAGCTCGGCTACGCGCTCGGCAACGGCTGGGCCGTGTCGGTGGAGTTCACCGGCGACCCAAGCCCGCGGAACAATTACTGGGACATGTGGGGCCTGCCGATGTTCGACCTCCCGGACCCGGCCGGCGTCCTGCATGAGATCAACGAGTGCCGCGAGGCCCATCCGGACTGCTATATCCGGGTGTCCGCCTACGACTCGCGGCCCGGCCGTCAGACGACCGCGCTGTCGTTCCTGGTCAACCGCCCGCGGTGACCGGTACCGGTGAACTGACGACCGGGCAGGGCGCCGGGGCGGTCGACCTGGCCGCCGAGCGCGCGGCGGCGGGGATCGACGGCGTGCTCGACTCCCTCGACGCCGATCTCGTGGGCCTGCTGCCGGTCAAGACCAGGATCAGGGAGATCGCCGCGCTGCTCCTCGTCGACCGGGTGCGGTCCAGGTTCGGGCTGTCCGCG
>Ga0335072_10016212_pt1 | contig 10567 bp, 13 predicted proteins | sample Lox_Sample_21_FD_206725 | JGI IMG/M metagenome (GOLD analysis project Ga0335072, IMG submission 206725) | Soil microbial communities from Loxahatchee National Wildlife Refuge, Florida, United States - Lox_Sample_2.1 | ecosystem: Environmental > Terrestrial > Soil > Wetlands | place: USA... | reverse complement strand
ATCGTCGACGAGATGCAAGTTCGGTGGCGGAGACGGCCAAAACGACTCGATCGAACCGTGGCATGATGCCGGTAAGGAGGCGCCGCTACGCGTTACAAGGTTGCCTGCCCATTCAGATAGGGCGATTCGAAAACTGTGCTCGCGTTCCGACGCAGTCTTTCCTAGGCGCGCTCGCACGTAGACGGTCTGTAGGGATCCGTCTCCCGCTACAGCCACTCTGTTGCGTCGCGGTCGCGCGTACCACCGATCGAGTGCGGCGGTGAGACGCCGTTTGATCGGATCCTTCAGAGTCTCAGCCCAAACGATCTTTGCAGCCTCACGCCGAACGAATATCTCACCGAATGTGGCCAAATCAGGATCGTTTGTCAATTTCTCTTTCTGACAGATCCACCTGAAGAGATCGCGCGCTGAGGACAGCGTCATAACCATCGTCGAGCGATGGACGTATCTCATAAAGTACGAGCCGTCAGCGAACGTTGTCCTCGTAAGCCATTGAGCGCAATCCATCAACCGCCAAATCAAAATGACGTCTTCGAGCGTTGGAGTATCGACGCCGGGTTCGAACAGGAACTCCGATATGACGCCCGTTTCATCGTCGTAGTTACCGAGGGCGTGCGGCGCCAGAAATTCAGAGCCCCACGGAGCGCCGGCGGCGCCGATGTCGGCTAGGTTACGTCGCGCCCGTGGAATGTCGGGTGTTCGACGGCGCTTCCGGTGATCCGCGACGGTGGTCGGATTCTGATCTTCCGGTCGAAGCGTCGGTCTTCCGGGGCGCTTACTATAAACGTCTACGGCGCCGGCACGACCGATTCCGAGCCTCGGGATTACCCACCACCCGCCAACGCAGTCCCTCACGTCCGGAATCGGGTACGTGCTGCCGAGGCGCTTCGAAATATCCGCATTTCGTGCACGGCGATGCGTACGATTCATTTCAGCCTTTTCGGTACTCTTTTGGGTGCTGACGACCATTTTCTGACCGTCGTCGCCCAAAGGAGGCGTGAAAAGGCCAATATTGACCATCGCTGAGACCGCTCGGGTCCTCAAGGAGAACGTAAAGCACGTGAGGCGAGCCGTTAAGGCCGGAGATCTGCCGTCGATACGAATCGGCAGTCGCTCCTACGTCATAACGGCGAAGCTCGAAGCGCTGCTCGGAACCGAGATCCCGTCCGAGTTCTTTTCGGAGAGCCCGGAATCGCGTGAGCCCTCCCTAGAGGCGATGGGGGAAGACTAACGACCGGATGGCGCGCGTATGAAAAAGCCCCCGCCGCCATCCAAACGACTAGGGGCCCCAAAACTCACTTCTCAGGGACGATCCGAACGAACAGGTTCCCGCCAGAGCGTACGGATGTGCCACCCTTATTTTAGCGCACCCAAAAGCCCAACGCAAGAGCAACAAAACGCGCTAACAGGCGGCGCCCGGTCCCTCCGAAGGCACCTCGGAGCCGAACATGCCGTCTTACTTACATGTCAAAACGATCGGCGATCAAGACGCCACCGACGAAAATGACCCCGCCTTCGTACTACGCGAGATCGCGCATTCGCCAAAACTGGTGACGGCGGCGCGTTCATGCCGATGTCGGCGTTTTGGGGAAGCCGGAACGTGCGCCCATGTGTGGGCGTTGAGCATCCTCCTTAGACTAGCCGCCGACGCTGACGGGGGCAATCATGAATGATAAGGAGGAGCTGTTCAATCGAGCGCGGCGCTTCGCAGAACGCCGAGACGCACGAATCGAACGAAAACTCAAAAGTCGAAAAATCAAACCCCTTTCCGACTTTCAGTTCGCTGTTCAAAGCGCACACGGCGGCGACGTTCTCGTTTGGATTGAAAAGAAGCGCTTGCGATGCGAAGTTCATGCAGCCCTGTGCGATCACGTCTTTATGGTCCGGCGCTTTCTCGAGGAAGGTCAGCCAGCTGAGCTGCAACCCGAGCCTCGCGTTAAACGAGTTCAAACGCCCCGGGGCTGGCCGTTCTACAAAATGTACCGTCGCATTTCACCCATCATTATCGAGTACATGTTGCACGATCTCTGTTCGCAAGCATTCAATGAAGAACGACTGTCTGGCAACGTTGGGCAGCCAAAGTTGCTGCCGCACGACGTGGTACAGTGCGTTAACGCGAGGCGTATGGTTCGAGGCAGCGGATTAGAAGCGGACCCGCGAGTACGCATGTATCACAAGTGTGGATGGCTGATCGCAACCGAACCACCTCACGAGGATACGATTTCAAAGGCGATGTGTCAGCCCGGTATGTACGATCGGTACGTCGAGCTCATCGAACTCATCGGCAACCTTTTCGTAAACAGCGAGCGTACCTTCCTGATCGACGGTCAGTTCTACCGCACGCCCTGCGCATTGTTCGACGTCAAAGTGAAGGACCCTAACGACAGGAAAAAGACGATCACGAGGCGAGCCCAATTCATCAAATTGGTCGTCGTCCTATGCGCGGAATCAAAGGCAGTTGCGGCGCTTTCGATCATCAACGAGGAGGAAGGCGAGAACTCCCGCCACCTCGAGCTCTTCAAGCGAACGCGATTGCGTTTTCACCTGATGGAGCTCGCGTGTGCCGACACACTCTACTCTGATGCGATCTTCCGAAAATGGCTCGACGACAACGGAATAAAGCGTCGCATTCCATTTAGAGATAACGCTGTACCAAATGGCGATGGCTCGACCTGGGATCGCGATCTTGACGAGTTCCATGAAGCGCTCGAGGCGGACGACGAGTGGTGGGTCGATTACCTGATTCGACTGACCGTCGAGTCTTATTTCGCAGCGCTAATGCGCAGCAACGGCAACACAAAGAAGTTACGAAATAAGACCTTCGAGTCGCTAAAGGTCGAGCTGTCCTCGATCGTTCTGAACTATCAACTACGAATGGCATTCATCGCGTACCTCAGAGGCACGATCGATATTCCGTGGCTCAGCCCCAGAACGCGCGAGGTAATGGATCGACTACGGAAGGCCTATCTTTCCGCGTCGTCCGCGCGTCCCGAAGTATCGCAAGCCAGCTAGGCATCTCCTGAAATTCATTCTTCTCGCCGTCACGGCGAAGAAGCAATAAATCAGCAAACCTCGATTCGCTGCATTTCATCGGCAGCTTGAACTCCCTTTGCGTTCGCTTCGTACGCGCGCTGCGCGGCCAGAATCTCCATCATCGATCCGATGATCGAGACGTTGGAGCGTTCGAGCATGCCGAACGCGATCGTGGTTCCGTGCTCGGCGCCCGGAAGCAGCCGCACCGGTGCACCCGATCGCCGCGTCGCGGCGAAGCGCGCATCTCCGATTGGATCGAGCGCTTCAGGAGCGGGAAACGTGCTGAGCACGATCCTCCCGCAATCCGATCTTTCACCGCGTCCGCGCTCGCAGTGAACGCGGCCGTCCGGCTGAACGGAAACGCTTGTCGCGTCGCTGGGAATGCGTACGCCCGGCACGCGCCAGCCGTCGTTTGTCTCGAGCGCGCCGCTCGGCGAACGATGGAACTCGCCGTTGCGGGTGTACGCAGTCTGTGAACCGTTCGTTACGATGAAGAATCCCGCGCCCTGGATTGCGACGTCGAACGGGCCGCCGCTTTTCTCGAGCTTCCCTTGCTCAAAAACCGGATGCGTTCCCGAGGGCATGACGCCGAGACCCGCGCCGCCGGGCGCGCGCACGTCGGTGAATGCCGCAGCGGCTTCCTTGAAGCCGGCGACGTCGGCGTTCGCAAGATTATCGGCGACCACGTCGAGATGCATTTGCTGTGCGGCCATGCCGGACGCCGCGACGACGAGCGCGCGATTCATCGCAGCCTCGCCAGTTCGTTGACGGCCTTGGCGCGCGTCTCGTCGATTGCGGCGAGCGCTTTTTGCGCCGTCTCGAAAGCGCGCTGCGCGTCGAGGACGCCGACCATTTCGCTGACGGCATTGACGTTCGGACTCTCGAGCATCCCGTGCACGATCCGGGAGCGGTACGGCATCGGAATGCGATCGAGCAACGTTCCGTCCGGCGCTACCCGAACGAAACCGTGGACGCCTTGAACCCGAGCGCCGCGATCGTCCGCCAGAAAGCCGTGCGGGTCGCGCACGAACGCGCCGTTGCGCGTCGGCTGGCCGCCCACGACGAATGCGCCCTCGCCGACGATGGCGAGATCGAGCGGGCGGCCGGTGTGGCGCAGCGCACCTTGGTCATCCGACGGGGTGCGCCGGACGACCAGACCGCGGGTCGTAAGAGAAACATCGGCGAGCGACTTCCGAAAGCCGTCAGTCGATGCGTTCGCGAGATTTTGTGCCGCTATCTCGAGCCGGGACCGGGCCGCGCGCATCGCGCTTGCAGTCCACTCAATTCCATCCATGCGAGGCAGTATCGCCGGGCCGCATTTCCCGCGCGTTGCCCGTGGATGACCTTTTCGGATCGATCAGATAAGCGCTTCGGCTAAGCCCGCCATATTCGCGACGATGAGATCGGGTTGATACGGCGTCTTGCCGAAGGGGCGCTTGCGCCGGTCGATAAAGGCGCTTTTCATACCGAACGCCTTTGCGCCGATGCAATCGAAGGCGTGATTCGCGACAAACAGTACTTCGGCGGGCTTCGCGCCGATGAGCTCGGCGGCTTTCTTGTACGTGGCGACGTGCGGCTTGAACGATCCCGCTTCCGCGACCGAGATCACGCGATCGAATTCGATGCCCGAGTACGGGACGCCGCTCGCCAGCATGTCGGGATCGCCGTTGGATAAGATGACGAGCTTGTATTTCGTTCGCAAATGGTCGAGCGCGGCGGGCACGTCCTCAAACGGCCTCAGACGCGTGATCGCGTCGACGAGAGCGCGTACGTCCTGATCCGTATGCGCGACGCCGGCGCGGTCGAGCGTATAATCGAGGGCCCGAAAACCAATCTCGCGATATGGCGTATGCTCCTTGTGCAGCAACGCATCGATCATCGAGTTCTCGAAATGCGTCCGCCGCCACCAGGTTACCAATTGCGTCGGCCGGCCTTCGTACTTCTTCTCCTTCAGATACGGAGCGATCGCTTCCGTCAAGCCGGATTGCATGTCGACGACGGTCCCGTAGAAATCGAACATCAGGGCTTTCACGCCGTCCACTAGAGATCCCCAATCGTTACGAGATACTGCAGCGCCATCGTGACTTTTCCGTCGACCTCGTGCCCATCGAATAATGCCTCGACCTCGCGGTCGAGCTTCTCGCTTTCGGGACCGCTGTGCGGTAGATACGAGCTGCTCTTCACGCGATCGAACATGCCGGCTCGATCGAAAACCTGCGCGCTAGGGACGGAACGCAGGCGCACGCTGCGCCACTCGTCATAGATCGCGAACCGCTCGCGCGTCCGCGCCCGGCGCTGTTCCGTATCGTCCGTCGCATACTTGCGAACGAGATTGCCGTAAGCGCCTGCGAACGGATCGCTTTCGTCGCGCTCGTAATAGACGATCGCGGCTCGTCCGCCAGGTTTGAGAATCCTCAAAATCTCGGGATAGGTTTGGGCCGGATCGAACCAATGGAATGCCTGGAACGCCGTCACGATGTCGACGCTCGCATCCGGAAGGGTAGTCTTTTCGGCCGATCCATCGATCCACGTCAGGTTGGCGAGGATCGCGCCTTTGTCGCGCATCGCTGCATTGGGCTCGACGGCCAGGATATTCGAACCGCGGTCGGCCAGCAGCGACGATGACGTGCCGGTTCCGGCACCCAGGTCGGCGACGACTAGGCGACGCGGATCGCCGAGGCCCTCGAAGATGATGTCGGCAATCTCGGGCGGGTACCCGGGACGGCCGGCATTGTAGACGCCGGCGAGAGCCGTAAACCGCTCTTTCTCGTTCATGCGCCAAGGGTAGCAGAAAGATTGCCGCCGTCCCTCGACTTCGCTCGGGATGCTGTGTCTCACGCCCGCTGTCGCGCTACTTCCCCGAGGTTGTCGCAACGCTCAAGGCGCTCCCCATGCACAAATTCGTGCTCGACGGCGAGATTGTGATCTCAGTAGAGGACAAGCTCGATTTCGATCAGCTTCTGCAACGCATACATCCGGCGGAAAGCCGCGTCCGCAAATGCCAAACGCCTGGACTGCGCATACCGCTCGGGCGAACGCGACGGCATGTTCAAAGTCAAGCGCATGCACACGGCCGATTGCGTGATCGGTGGCTATCGTGCAAACGACGACGGAACGCGGATCGCTTCGCTGCTCCTCGGTTTGTATGACGACCGGGGGCTGCTGCACTACGTCGGGTTTACGTCGGCGAATCGGCCTTCACCGGACGCTCGCCGGGCGGTCCGAGCCGATGGAGTGCCGGCAAGTCGACGGAATGGGTGCCGGTCAGACCCGAGGTGGTGATCGAGGTCGGCTTCGACCACGTCACGGGCGGACGATTCCGCCATGGAACGCGCGCACTGCGGTTTCGCCCGGACAAGGCGCCGCGTCAGTGCACGACGGATCAGCTCCGCTAGTTATTGCGTGCGCGGAGGCTTGGTGCGCGGGAGCTCTTCGGTTGCGCCCGGACGATAGGTGTACGGGCCGGACGGAGGAGGCGGCGCGGAACCCGGAGGCGGGGGCGGAATCGGGCCGATCGTAACGCCCGACCGTGGAAATTGTGCGCCCGCCAGAATCGCATTCGCGATTTGCGCCAGCCCCACGAACATCGGAATGAGGCCGCCGAGCAGCCAGGGCCCCATCGTGAACGTTCCGTCGCCGTGGAGTCCGATGAACGACAAGCCGATCAGCAGCGCCACGCCGACGGCCGTGGTAACGATGCCCTTGCGCAGGCACGCTTGAGCGCCGGGATTCCAATTGCTCGGATGGTTGACGTACATGCCGGCCTGCTGCTGGGCCGCCTGACGAGCCGTGAAGGCGGCCTGCTCCCACTTTTCCCAGCGTGTCGAATCGTCCGGAGGGGCGATCCCGCGCTTGATCATCTCCATGCGCTCCATGTGCTTGAGCATCCGGGTGACGATCCAGCCGGCGACCGGGAGGCCGAAGATACATACGACTGCGAGAGCCGCTACAACATTGTCGTCCATGCTGCCCCATTTACAGAGGTACCCGGGGGAAATGTTTCACCGGCGGGCCCCGGACGCGGAAGCTCGAAACATTCCCGCGCCTTCCCTCGTAGGTTTTTGTGCATGGCGGCCATCTCCGCTCCCTCGGATCAAGATCTCGTAACTGGGACGCTCGCCGGAAACGGTGCGGATTTCGAAGTCCTCATCGGCCGGTACGAACGCGCCGTCTATAACCTCGCGCTCCGGATGCTGCGTAACGTCGAGGACGCCAAGGACGCAACACAGGAGGCGTTCTTCAAGGCCTATCGCTCGCTGCGCACGTTCAAGACCGGTGCGAAGTTCTCGACGTGGATTCTGGCAATTGCCTACAACGCCAGCTGCGACCGTCTTGCCAAGCGCCGGCGCTACTCGGATTCCGAGCTCCCGGAACGTGCGGATCCCGGGCCTGGGCCGGCGGAAGAAGCCGAACGTGAAGACGAAGCGCGCGCACTGCGCCGCGCTATCGATCAGCTCCCGGACAAGTACCGCGCCGTGATCACGCTTTACCACCTGCAAGGGAAGCAATACGACGAGATCGCGACGATATTAGGAGTGCCGATGGGAACCGTGAAAACCCACTTGTTCCGGGCAAAGGATCTCTTGCGCCGCCGCCTTTCGGGCGAGCAAGACGAAGACGAAGAGCCTGTCACGATCAAATCGTGTTTTGGATGGATGCACAGAAGGATGGCCGCAGTATGAAATACGACGACGCAGCGCTCGAACGCGCACTTGACGCGCTTCCCCTCGAGGATACGCCGGCAGATTTGCATTCACGCATCATCGCGGCTGTCGCCCATCGTCCGGAACCGGCCTTTCGACCCTGGGAGCTCTGGATCGTCGGCGCCGCCTTCGCAATCTGCACGTGGTTGATTTTGGCAATCGTCGGCGCGCCGTCGGACGCGCTGCGCGTTGCGACGCAACATGTAGAAGCCGCCGTTATCACGATCGTTACGCCGCCCGCCGTCTACTGGCTGCTGCTCGGCATCGCAGCCGCCTACGTCCTTCCGCGGCTTACGTCGCTCCCGCAGTTCCCAATGAGCCGATCGGAGTCATAAGAGAAGCACGGACCGCGTCACCGAACTGGCGCGTCGAGAGCGGCTTCGAATCGCCGATCAGATCGGCCGTACGCACGCCGTCCGAGAACACGTGCGCGACGGCGCGCTCGATACGCTCCGCGTTCTCTGAATCGCCCAGCGAATAACGGCAGAGCAGCGCCGCCGAGAGAATGGCCGACGTCGGGTTTGCGATACCTTTGCCGGCAATGTCCGGCGCGGTCCCGCTGATCGGTTCGTACATCCCGAATTTTCCGCATTCCGTCGTCCCCGTACCGATACTCGCGCTCGGCAGATTTCCGAGCGAACCTGCAAGCATCGCAGCCTCGTCGGAGAGGATGTCGCCGAACATATTCTCGGTGACGATGACGTCAAAGCGCTTGGGTTCGCGCACGAGGTGCATTGCGGTCGCGTCGACGAGCATGTGCTCGAGCTGGACGTCCGGAAATTCTTTGCCGGCCTCGTCGACGACCTCACGCCAAAGGCGCGACGTCGCGATCACATTGAGCTTGTCGACCGACGTGAGCTTCTTGCGGCGTCCGCGCGCGAGCTCAAAACCAAAGCGCGCGATGCGACGGACTTCGTCTTCGTCGTACTTCAATTCATCGAAAGCGCGGCGTTTGGGCGTGCGCTCGAAGCGGTGTTCGCCGAAGTAGACTCCGCCGGTCAACTCCCGCAGCACGATCAGATCCAGCCCCTGCACGAGCTCGGGTTTCAGGCTCGATGCCGCCTCGAGCCCCGGAAAGACCTGCACCGGACGCACGTTCGCGTATAGGTCGAAGTGCTTGCGCAAACGCAGCAGCGCCCACTCGGGACGTTCCTCGAGCGGTTTGCCGTCGAACTGTAATCCACCGACTGCTCCGAACATGATCGCCGACGCGCGCTCGCATATCGCCAGCGTTTCTTCCGGCAGCGCACCTTTGCCGGCGAGGAGCGGCTCGGCACCGATCTGGCAGGGAACGTACTCGCAGTCCGGGCGTACCGCACGCAGCACGTCGACAGCCTCTCGCGTGACCTCGGGCCCGATGCCGTCGCCCGGCAACACGGCAATCATCGGCATTTCGCTGTCCCTCGACTACGCTTCGCTACGCTCGGGATGACGGAAATTAGATAAAATTAAACGCGGGGCGCGGGCCTTCGAGATAGTACGTCAGGCCGAGCTCCTTGGCTTGTGGATGGAGCTTCTCGAGCGTTTCACGGAATTCGTCGCGCCGCGTCTGCGTGACGAGGAACGTGCCGCAGAATAACTGATGCGCGTCGCTCAACGCTTCGATGCGGCGCGCGGCGGTCGAGAGCGCAGAGCACGCTTTCCACACCTGCATGATGTGGTCGCTGTGGGGGCGGGCGATCTTGCGAGCCGTTTCCTCCCGCGGACGCGCCATCGTCGTGCGCAAAAGGTACGGGCTCAACTGCGGCAAGCGGTGCGGCCCGCGATAGACATGGACTGCCCACTCGGCCTTCCCGGCGATCCGCGTCAAGCTGCGGCGGAAGCGCGTGTAGTGTGCGCGGGTCGCCATATCGAGCGACGTTGGGTCCGGATAGACGGTAAAAGGTTGAACCGGGACGACCGTCCCTTGAATCATCGCGCGGGACACGATCGCTTCGTGCAGGCGCGTTTCGCGTTCGAGCCAGTTCGAGTCGCTCTTCTTCAGCTCGAGCGTTTGCGGCGTCCAGATATCCGCCTCAACGGTGCGCAGCAGCAGCGCGATCTTCTCGTAGCGGGAGAACGTGATCCGTTCCCCTTCGACGCGCAGCCGGCGTCCGGCGGATTCTTCATCGGCAACGCCGATGAGATGATAGGCGCGATCGACTGACGCCAGCGGCGCCTGTGCACGGCTCATTGGACGAGCGTATGTTGATCGGGCAGCTCGGTGGTGCCGTTGATTGTAATCGGGCTCGGGGCGACTCGCTCCAGCAGTGCAAGGTGGGTCATCAAGAGACTCCTCAGTTCGCTCCGTGCCTTCTCGGCATTGTCGAGAGATCGCTGGTACTCGCGCTTGGCTTCGTCGGTCCGTTCGACCAAAGACCCGATCTCCTTTTCGGCTTCCATCTTGGCTTGCGCCTTGATGAGGTCGGCTTCTTTGTGAGCTGCGGCTTTGACCTCATCGGCGGTGCGCTGCGCGAGGATCAGCGTGTTCTGAAGCGATTCCTCCATCGCCTTGAAGTGGCTGATGCGCTCGCGAAGGTCCGCGATTTCCGCTTCGAGCGCGGCCTTTTCCTGCGCCTCGTCCTCAAGTGATTCGATCAGCTCGTCGAGGAACTGATCGACCTCTGCACGGTCATAGCCTTGCAGCGATTTCTTGAACGTCTTGTGCTGAATGTCGACTGGCGTGATCCGTTGCATCGTACCTTAGCCCTGCCGCGCGAATGTGGTACGCGGCTTCAGGTCGATTAGTGCGTCGTTTTGAATTGCTTCGCGCACGCCGGCAGAGTTTACCGCGACCCCGGCGGGCACGACGAGATACATTGCGTCGGCGAGCTTCTGAATCTTGCCGTCAA
>Ga0335072_10016210_pt1 | contig 10568 bp, 9 predicted proteins | sample Lox_Sample_21_FD_206725 | JGI IMG/M metagenome (GOLD analysis project Ga0335072, IMG submission 206725) | Soil microbial communities from Loxahatchee National Wildlife Refuge, Florida, United States - Lox_Sample_2.1 | ecosystem: Environmental > Terrestrial > Soil > Wetlands | place: USA: Florida... | reverse complement strand
CTTCCCGAACGCGGACCACATCAACACACTTTGATTTCCACCAGAAACCCAAACGCGGATGGTATTCCTGCGAGAGGACTCGAAGTCCCACTCCTTGATGTTGAAGAGAGCATTCAAATGTTGTGTCATCTCTCCAAGATGGACCCCGAAGCTCATCGGATCTCAGCGAAAGATGTCGTCGAAGAACTCCAGTATCTTCCACTCGCGATTGAACAGGCGGCGTCTTACGTCCGAAATGTCACAAGAGATTTTTCGAGATATTTGGCTGACTATCGTCGTCGACGCTCAGAGCTTCACAGCTGGATTGCGCCGGGCAACAGACAATATTGGCACTCCTTGGACACTGTGTGGCTTGTGTCTTTTGAATTCGTTGAACGAGAAATGCCCGCTGCGCTCAGATTCCTCCAACTCCTGTCCCTTTTGAATCCGGATAACATCTCATTGGATTTCCTTGCCGAAGGGAAGAGCGCATTCGAAACTGACATGCAAGAAATCCTGGTGGACAATCTGAGGTTTGCGGAAGTCCTCTTATGTTTGGAGAGGTTTTCGCTTGTCAAATGGTCAAGAGAGCGACGAACACTCTCGATCCATCGCCTCGTTCAGGCTGTTGTAAAAGATAAGATGGACGACCGTCATCGTATGCGTTGGGCTTCCGTCGTTGTCGAAATGTGCGACATCGTCATGCCCAAAGAGCTCACGAATGACACCCGTAAACTAATTCGGGAATATCAAAGCCAAGTCGTGATTCCTCTGGTGGGACTCGGGGAAGATTGCCCACCAAAAGGGGCCGAAGTGGTTTATCGAATAGGCTCCTTCATGGAGGGGGAGGGAAAATATGTGGACGCCGAAAAACTTATTTCGATTGGGCTCAGAACAGTATCAGTGTTGCGGGAGAAAGATGAGGCTCGGATGCTGACATTTAGTTGGCGGCTTGGCAACATCAAAAGAAATATGGGGCAGCTATTCGAAGCTGCTGAATTGCACAAGGAAGCATTGGCTGGATGGATGAGATTGCTTGGGAAAGACCACCCCAATACACTGACGTCGATGAACAATCTGGCCCTTGTTTACGGGGAGCAAGGATTATTGAGTGAAGCTGCTGAATTACAGAAGGAAACATTGGCTGGACAGATGAGATTGCTTGGGAAAGACCACCCTAACACCCTGAGCTCAATGAACAATCTGGCCATCATTTATAGGGATCAAGGGTTATTGAGTGAAGCTGCTGAATTACAGAAGGAAACATTGGCTGGACAGATGAGATTGCTTGGGAAAGACCACCCCGAAACACTGAGCTCAATGAACAATCTGGCCATCATTTATAAGGATCAAGGGTTATTGAGTGAAGCTGCTGAATTACAGAAGGAAACATTGGCTGGACGGATGAGATTGCTTGGGAAAGACCACCCCGAAACACTGAGCTCAATGAACAATCTGGCCAGCGTTTATAGGAATCAAGGGTTATTAAGTGAAGCTGCTGAGTTGTACAAGGAAGCATTGGCTGGTAAGATGAGATTGCTTGGGAAAGATCACCCCGACACCCTGCGCTCAATGAACAACCTGGCCAATGTTTATAAGGATCAAGGGTTATTGAGTGAAGCTGCTGAATTACAGAAGGAAACATTGGCTGGACGGATGAGATTGCTTGGGAAAGACCACCCCGAAACACTGAGCTCAATGAACAATCTGGCCAATGTTTACTGGGATCAAGGATTATTGAGTGAAGCTGCTGAATTACAGAAGGAAACATTGGCTGGACAGATGAGATTGCTTGGGAAAGACCACCCTAACACCCTGCGCTCAATGAACAACGTGGCCAATGTTTATTGGAATCAAGGATTATTGACGGAGGCGGCGGATTTGGCCAAAGAGACCTCTCAACTTAGCACCGACAGATTAGGAGATTCACACCCTCAGACCTTGGTAGCTATAGATACACTTGGGATTGTGTATAGGGATATGCCAGGCCAATTAAGCGAGGCAGTGAGATTACTTGAATCGGTACTCGACCTTCGGAAGCGCGTATTAGGAAATGATCATGTCAATACGCTCGAGTCCGCGATACACCTTGGTGGTGCCTACATCGAGCAAGGGAAATTAGACGAGGGAATCGAACTGCAAGAAAACGTTCTAGAGTCCCCAGAAAAAGTGTTGAGTAGACATCATTACCTGCGTTTTGAAGCCATGGACGATTTGGGCGTTGCCTACCTTCGCCAAGGTCGCCTTACCGAAGCCATGGAACTACATACTACAGCTCTCGAAGCTGCCAAAAGCGCGTTGGGCCCTCAACATCCTCAAGTTTTGAGGCTCCTTTCAAATCTGGCAGACGATTTCTCCAAACAACGGCGATGGAAGGAAGCAGTCGAATGTCAAGAAAAAGCAGTTGAGGGAATGCAATACACCTACGGCGTCGACCACAACTTTACGACAAAGGGGCTACAAAAGTTGGAGGAACTCAGAAATAGCATGAATAACAGTGCTGCAAGTCACCGTAATCTGACCCCTCCTGCATCTCTCGATCTCATAGACGATAAATCTACCAACGCTCTGGATCCGCCACCGTTCGCAGCGGAGCCAACGACTCAGCAAAGTCTCATCGTTAGCGAGCAGACGAACGATGTTCTAACCCAAGAACTTATCCAAAACTTTCCGACAGTTCCAGACTCCGAGCCCGAATCACGGGTCGCAGTACTCGAGTCTAGACGCAATGGTAAGGACAATAATCCACAGATTTTGCTAATTTGCAGTAACGGAAGTCAACATTCCTTTGGACAAGCATTGTATTGATAAGTTGGAGCAGCGACGGAGATGAGTATTTCATTGATTGCCTGTCCTTTACATATACTCCCCTCACTACACCCCTGTGGTGAGGTTTGATTACTAGTAAATCCTAACAATATAATCGGGGACATTGCTCCCAGCGTAATGGGTAACCTAATAATATGAAGATTTCAGAGAGCGAAGACAATGTCAAGGATATTCTTAAATTGCATTTTCCAATACCTTGTCTACAATTATATCATAGCTCGCCCCAACCTACATTTCCGTCGCCGATTCCTTGAGCAAAGACATTGTCCATGATATTCCAGTCCCAGGGCCAATCAACATTAACCGAAGAAGTTGACCCTTGCAAGTCGCAACCCACCACATCGCCTGACAATGGAGATGGACTGTGACTTGAGAGAGGATAAAGAGGAGAACGGGAAGATTCTTCAGAGACAACTGCCATCTCTTGATCGTTCGCAGAAGAATCTACGATTACGATGACACCCAGACTCGGAGAATACGCAATTGATGGTGTAAAACCTCTAGGATCGTGACACATTGTTGTGCCGAAACCGATTTTGATGAGATCCTTTTCAAGTAGTCTAGTGCCATCTGCCATTCCTCATCGAGTTCAATGCTTTTAAGACACATTTGCGCACCTAAAAGGACGGTCGCTGCAGTATAAATGTCTACGTGAGTGAACATTCAGAAGAAGAATATGTACAGAAAGTATTATACCAGAATGCACCGCTGAAACGGGATCCTGTCCTGTGTAATACACGAATTGCTTCCTTGGCTGATGAAACACACCATGCTGCGCAAGTCGATGTCATTGAAATATCTAATCTGCCTTGTCGTGCAGAGTACTCTGTGCGGGAGAGGACTAATATACTTGGCCTGAACAATAAATAAATTTCGTGCATTCAATAACCTTTATTAGTTCTCTGTACATTTACGGCAGCTTGCAGCACATTTCGCTGTCGAACAATGTCATCTGACAATGGCATCTCGTAGTCAGCCTCCCAATTCAAGTATTTGGGTAGACTTTCAAGCCAATCTTTCAGTCTTTTATCGAACCGCATCATTGACGAGACTTTACATAACCATGTCTCCTCTGCCATAGACCGATACTCATCACTAGCAGAATAGAATTCTCGCAATATATCACCGAGAATACGATACAATTTGCACGACGCAATGTAAAACGAAGTCTTCGACGGCGAATTATCGACCGATATAAGTGAGAGTGGGGTAATAAAGTGATCATCCAAATCAGCAGGGAGTTCAACTGAATACGCATCGCAATCATGAATCATCACAGGTCGACCAAGTAACATTGCTGAAAGTCTACTATTAGAAATACAGTATGACAAATTTGAAATAGAAGACCTGTCCATCATTACACAGCCTGACCAAGCCCGTCGACGGGCTTGTTGGTCAAGTAAATCTCCACTGTTTCGTTCAATATGTAGGCCTAGTCCTAGAGCGACACGGATACCTAATCCAACTACGTTCCAGCAGCGATTTGGACGGTTTGAACTGTGTAAATAGTTTCCCATTAGAAGAAGTGCTTGGACTATTTGTAGGTTTTCTATGTCAAACATTGAGAAGCCTAGTAATGCTTTGGCACGATTGAAGAATGTATCTCCGGTGTGCGCTGTGTTTTCAAATAATGTTGAGAATTGACAGCCTAGGGCAAGCACAAGATTCAGAAGGCAGTAAAACAAGGGGTCGTCAGTCGAAGTACCTTCTGGATTCGTCCAGAGAGTTTCATATTGGGAGCGGAAAGATGGTTCGTGTAACCAGGGGAAAAGGGTATGCACGTAATTGAAGTACAAATCGACAAGGCGATCTACTGTCCGTCGAGGAGGAAGGACTAATGCTTCGGAATCATTGAGGGGTATTCGTTTTATCCCTGAGCGATGAACCCGGACAAGTTCTGATGGCGATTTAGTCTCTGAGGCAAGCTTTCTGAAAGACCAAATGGACGCTTTGATTCCTTCTGTGAATGATAATGTTGAAGAACCACCTTAAGTAAGTACGATTGCAGGCCGAGATGGTATTCACCGAAGAAACCAGGTTTGCACTCGCGAGTGGAAGTCGCTCCCATTGCATCTGTACAGAATGCATCATCATCGGCGCTCTCGTTCCAATCGTATGAATCTCCATCTATGGATAGTAGACTCGTATCTGAGGCTTGCGATCGATGTACGAGACTTTGTCTTCTCGACAGAACATGTATTCTGGAACAAGTGGTGAAGCAGTGGTTGCTCTGTTCTGTCCCCAAATGTCGTAACGTTCTACCCTCAAAAGTTCTACGGCACCCTCTCTGTCTCTTCCAGTGGCGTTCAATCGACGTTCAAGAGAGTAGATCTTCTCTTGCATGGCATCAAGTAACTCTTGTGTCGGATTCGAGAACTGTGGGGAGAAGTCCTTCATTGCTTTACGTCCAGAAGACTCGTAAGTACAATTCTCGCTGTGCAGTCACACCTTTTACACCTTGGCCTGGCGCCATCACAACGTCCCTTTTCGTGCACGGCATTGGTTGCAGGCATCTAAACATCAGTGACGATTGAGAGGAGGTTACGCGGGACACGTTTTCTCTTTAGCTTTGGGCGAGGTTGTTCTGTTCTAGGTGTTCCTGGAAAGGGAGTGTCAGACATTGTGCTCTGTCGTGACGGTGGTGAGACTTTTGATAACGATAATCTGCTCGGCTGTTGGGGTTCGGTACGAGTCACGCATCACGGATGTAGTTAGTAAGCTCGAATCGAAAGATGGGGGAATGGTTCGGAATGGCTCGGAATGGCCGGCGAGTTGCCACTCTGAGTCAGGGGTCAATATGAACCACGTGACGCGGGGTGCGGATCGCGCTCCGACTTTATTCCGCGGCTAAGACGGCAAATCAAACGATGGCGCTGACTGCGGAGCCACACGAACAAAACGTTCCGCTGTCTCCGCCTGGAGTGGATGTTGAACCGCACCAATAAGAAGGGTCAGTCATTAGATAGTTGGCAGAAGAGATGATATAAGTTCTGCGAGAACGAGCTGAAGACTTCTCGTATCACGATCAAGGATGAGACTGGATGGAAATAAATCGTCGCTGCGATCGACGTTGCGGCATCGACTTCGAAATTTGACTCCAGCGTACTTCTCTTACATGCTAAGTATTCTGACCGCAGATGGTTTCTCACGACTATGGGAACAGGAATCGTTTCAATACTCATAAATCAACTTCCCTTTGAATTCTCTGGACTCACTGAAATCTCCACCGTCTTCCTGATCTTCAACGTCATTCTATTCCTGGCATTACTCGCTTTCAGTATCCTGCAATATAGCATTTGGCCTGAGCTCTTCGGACTGATGCTCCGCCATCCTGTTCAATCAATGTTTCTGTACGACACAATTCCCATTCCGTGCTGACCTCAGAGGAGCATTCCCAATGGGTCTCGCGACGATTATTACCATGTTAGTCTACGTTGCAGTCCCCTTGTCAACTGGATTTCTATACTTGGCACAGATCCTTTTCTGGATCGATGTCGTGTTGTCTCTATTCACTTGTATCGGTGTACCTCTCCTCATGTACATAAACGCATTATAACAAACACACTAATACCAGGTTCATGACGCACGAACATGCAATACATAAACTTACTGCAATCTGGCTCCTTCCTATCGTTGCACCAGTCTTTGTATCTGGAACTGGCGCCGCTCTGTGTTCTGCTATCCCTGACAACTCGTACGCATTGCAAGCGACATTGGCGGTTAGTTATGCACTTTGGAGAATGGGTATTCCCTTCGCTATGAGTATTCTCGTATTATACATTCACCGACTCGCAATTCACAAGGTATTACTCTCCATACGCCCTCTGATACCATCCATCTGACGCCTAGCTCCCGCCGATTGAGGTCATTGTCAGTACGTGTTTACCAGTAGGTCCCATCGCTGAAGCCGGCGCTGTTATTATCCAGTTGGGTGTCATTGCCAAAGACATATCTTTCATTTCTGAGTCTCTTGCCGATGTGTTGCAGGGTTGTGGGATCTTTGTGGGATTAATTCTGTGGGGAAATGCTGTTCTATGGACTGTGTTTGCTATCGTGGCTATCACCTCTCGTTTACGCAAGTTAACGTTTACGATGACTTGGTGGGCTTTTACGTTCCCTCTTGGTGTGTATTCTTTCGTGCAGCAAAGCTAATGTAGGATGTTTTGCCTCGTGCAGTGCACAAGTTGGGAGAGCGCTGAGTCAACAATTCTTTAAAGTACTTGCCACCGTGGTAACGCTTTGTGTTATATTGTTGTGGAGTATGGTTGCTGTGAGAACAGCGATTGAAGTTTGGAAGGGGAGTATATTTAACGCTCCTCATGTACCCAACGAAGATACAAGTGCGGTCATGGAAATGGATCCGCGAGACAGAGAGTTGGCAAGCTCGTCCCCAGCCTAGAAATGCGTCGGGTATAAACAATGTAGAACTCGTGGATGTGAGACTAACTGGAATAGTCATTAAGCCTACCTAACGGACGAGATAATTACGAGACGTAGCAGGGCATCAGATTCCAGGAGCAGCAGAGAGATCACTGAAACTTTAGCCATCGAACATCTGATATCTGACAACCACTACTCAACCATTATATAGCAGATTACGCTGTAACATTACGACTACAAGCCTTACACATCATTCTGACTATTGCAATTGTACGACCTCCGTGTAGTTCAATTACTGCTGCAACCGTGCCAGGAAGAAATGCCAGATCCGCGGTTCTGGTAGCCAGTTCTATGTAGAGTCGGCAGAATTACAACGCCATTACCACATTGGACATGTAGAGTAATCCGATAATCTCACGACTTTCTGTGCGATTGCGGCACGGTCGTCCTCATTAAGGGGAGTAGCATCAGTGAGATGGATAATAGAAATCTTATTAACTGAAGACGTGAGATTGTCCGAGAGACAGTCGTTGAGACATCAGTCCCAGTCACAAAAGTTGCCATCACAATGCTGTCTTTTGAATTCGACATGGGATGTTAAAAGTGGCGAAACTAGTTTTCGGGACACCTAGCATATAATTAGTCTATCGGCGGGTTAGAGTGCCGCGAGACATAAGATAAGTTCGCCGAGCCGAGCTGTGATTGGAGAGCTGCACTCCCTGGCGCTAATGAAGAGGAAAGAGGGGTGTCTGATTAGAAAGAGTAGCGAAATAAGATATTGGCTATTGAACTAAATCCACGAAAGGCTTGTCACTACTCCAAAAGCTAGGATTCTGCTTTCGCGGCGGATTCTGCCCGCGACTCGATTGATTGGTCCAGCTGACCCAAGTACCTCGAAACTTCTTCACTTCCATAGTCAGATGCAGTCCTGCCGTTTATGTCCGTAAGATAAATATCCGCCTTCCCCGCTTCAACCAACCATTTGACCATATCCAACTGCCCATAACGTGCGGCATAATGCAGAGCTGTCGATCCATCGCTGTTCCTTGCATTCACATCCACATTTCGCTCCTCAACCAACCATTTGACGATATCCAACCGCCCATAACGTGCGGCATAATGCAGAGCTGTCCATCCATCGTTGTTCCTTGCATTCACATCCACATTTCTCTCCTCAACCAACCATTTGACCATATCCAAATGCCTCCGATATGCGGCATAATGCAGAGCTGTCCATCCATCGTTGTTCCTTGCATTCACATCCACATTTCGCTCCTCAACCAACCATTTGACGATATCCAACTGACCCCAATCTGCGGCATAATGCAGAGCTGTCCATCCATTGTTGTTCCTTGCATTCACATCCACATTTCGCTCCTCAACCAACCATTTGACGATATCCAACTGCCCAGAACGTGCGGCATAATGCAGAGCTGTCGATCCATCGCTGTTCCTTGCATTCACATCCACATTTCGCTCCTCAACCAACCATTTGACCATATCCAACTGACCCCAATCTGCGGCACAATGCAGAACTGTCGATCCAAAGTTGTCCCTTGCATTCACATCACCACCATTCTGCACCAACCATTCAGCGGCCTGCAAGTCGCCGTTGCTGGCGCAATAGAGCAGAGGAGTGCAGCCGTACCCATCGCGGGCGTTGACATTCAAGTTGGAAATTGCTTTGACTAGGCTTTAAATTAGTCGAATTGCAAAAAAGAAGCATGCCTGCCCTGAAATGCTTCGTTGCCAGATAGCGGCAAAGGAAATGTAGAGCTCAACCGATTTTGGGTAAAAATATGAAGGAGTGACTTCCCCTTGCAATAATAATCAGAATCTAGCTGCGCTATCGCATCTCGCCGTCCCTCGGAACAGAACGTTTCCAAGATTGCTGCTTCTACCAATTGAACATCCCTTTTCGATTGAACGGCATGGGCTGCCCAAAATCGAGCAGCATAATTGCTGAATTTGAATTCCTCCTTTCTTTTCTCGCACTGTGCCAATTCCACACCTGGATTCTCAAACTCCGGAAGTTGAAGGTATGTCAAACATGTTCTACAAAGCTCAGAATGAGATGGAAGAGAAATAAGTTCATATTCCTCGAGAAACGGTCTCACCGTCTCATGGCTGAAGGTAACCAGATTACTGCCTTCATTGTGGTCAATGAAACCTCCACATGTCAATATAATTTCCTCAGCGGTGGTCATGTCTTGGGGATTGAAAGATGCGACCCCAATCTCAATTGCCAGAGCTTCTCGTAGCTCAGACATCTTAAGGATTCTCTGTGCATACAAAACCCAACCCAATATTCGGCGAGCGAATCGGAGGTCAGCTGGCGTCATTCGTTCCAGAACGCCATGGTACGCGTCTGTTGGGCTTTTCGGTAAAGATCTGAGTCGTCTTCTCTTCTCACCCGCATCTTTGGGTTCCAAAACATATTGCAATTGAAGTTTGGCCAGCAGAAACCTAGAGTCTTGAGAACATTACGGAACTAGATATTACCAGGCTTCCTCTCGGTTCGCATCTAGAATGGTCTTCTTGATATTAGCCTTGAGGTCATCGTGCAGATATTTGTGTAGCTGAATTTGGTCACCGAGATACTTCCCCACATCGATCAAGTCTCCCTTGACAACAGCAATTTCCGAACTAGAAAAAACATCCTTGAGTTCGTGGCGACATTGCGGTCTCGTTGTTATAAGGATTTTCGTTGAGTCGTTTCCACACATTTCAGAAAGCGCAGAACAAAGATGGGTCTTCTGCAACTCCTCCTCGTGGGTATTTCGGAATTCGTCATATGCATCGATTAAGATGAAACGGGGAGACGAAGGAAATTGTTCCAGTGACGATTTCAATAGACTTGTAAGTTTGACGCGAGATGTAGGCACCCTGTGTGGATCGTTCATGTAGCGAGAATACTCGACAGCAACATCAACTGGCATATTTGGAGATTGAGCTACAGCCTGCCGGAGCAAGGCTCGGATGACTTTCTCAGCTGTTTCGTCTCGATTGGAGTGATTGAAAAAGAAGTACGCGATGCAGAGTTTGGGGTCCTCACGGAGACGATGGAAGATCAAAGAACTAACGTCAGGCAAGGCGCTAAGAAGACGAAATTACACAAGATGTGACTTCCCAACGCCAGCTATAGGTCAGCGATATGGAAACGAGGGTAGTACGTTGACCACTGCAAATAAGTGCCGAAGGGCCTTCGCCAACCCAATTCAAATACTGTTCGGAATCAGTGAACACGCGATGGGAGCCGGCCACTTCGTCAACCGGTTTGGGAGTGATGGAACTGTCGTCTGGAGAGATCCATTTGAGGATATCATCGTGTTGCCTTTCTCGAGTCGCCTTGGATTGAAGTGCGATGCTGTACAACGCTG
>Ga0335072_10016209_pt1 | contig 10569 bp, 7 predicted proteins | sample Lox_Sample_21_FD_206725 | JGI IMG/M metagenome (GOLD analysis project Ga0335072, IMG submission 206725) | Soil microbial communities from Loxahatchee National Wildlife Refuge, Florida, United States - Lox_Sample_2.1 | ecosystem: Environmental > Terrestrial > Soil > Wetlands | place: USA: Florida... | reverse complement strand
AGGATGTCGTCGAAGAGCCCGTACTGCGGGTTGTAGAAGTAGGCGAACAGCAGCAGCGCCGAGGCCGGCGTCAGCATCACCGGCAGGTAGACGAGCGCCCGCAGGTAGCCGCGCGCGTGCCGCAGCTCGTTGAGCACGATCGCCACCACGAACGGGATCGCGTACCCGAGGACCAGCGCCAGCACCGTGAACTCGAGCGTGTTCCGCCAGGCCTGCCAGAAGGTCGGGTCACGGAATATCCGCAGGTAGTTCGACCACCCCGCAAACGCGTAGCCGCCCCCGTAGACCGGCTTCTGGAAGCTCATGATGAATTCGCGGACGATCGGGTACCAGGAGAAGAACGAGAAGCACAGCACTGCGCCGATCAGGAACCCCCAGGCGGCGGCGTTTCGCCGCGCCCGCGGCAGCACCGCCTTCGGACGCCGCACGGCGGCGGTCGCCGGCGGCGTCGCGCGCCGCGCGACGCGGGTCACAACGTTCGCCATTCGCTTCTCCTGTCGGTTCCGGTCGCGGATTGACCGGGCCCGGGGCGGCCGGCTGAGATCGCCGCCCGCCCCGCGCTCGGCTGGTGGTTGAGATTAATGACGAGTCGCCCGAACGGTCCCGGGTTCCCCCTTATCCCGCGCTGTTCGCCAGGATGGTGTTGACGTTCGCCGACGCGGTCTTGAGCAGCGCCGGGATGTTGACGTTCTGCTCGGTCAGCACGGCCAGCATCACCGGGTCGAGCGTCTTGTAGACGGCCTGGGCGTCATAGGGCTCGCCGTCGCCGGGCGTCTGCGCGTTGATGAACGACTGGTAGTACGACACGTTGATCGTCGCGGAAGCGGTGCGGAGCTGGTTGATCTTGGTGCCGGTGGCGCCGGTGAAGAGCTCCGGCTCGGGGAACCCGACCGGGAACCCGTCCGCCTTCTGCCTGACGAAGTTGAACTGGCCGACGCCGGGCGTCAGGTCCTCGAAGTTGATCCATTTGACGCCCGCCGCGATCTGCGCCGGGGTGTCCTTCGGGGAGAACATGTAGTCGTTGCCGCCGGACAGCGACCCGGAGGGCGTGCCGGACACGCTGGGCAGCGGCCCCATCCCGATGTCGCTCAGCGTGCCCTTGTCGGTCGGCACGATCACGTTGTAGATGTCGTCCGGCGCGCCGATGTACATGCCGAGCTTGCCCGCCGCGAACTGCTGCTGCAGCGTCCCCCAGGCCAGGCCCTGGGTGGGGCTCATCGCGTCATCGGTGAACCGCAGCGTGTGCAGCGCCTCGAGGATCGCGGTGCCGTCGGCGTTGTCGAAGGCCGCGGTCGGGGCGGCGCCGCTGTTATTGACGGTGCTGCCGCCCATCGCGTCCATGTACGAGGAGAAGTGCCAGCCGCCGTTGTTGCCCGCGCTGTAGTCGCCCCAGCCCTCGATGCCGCCGCCGAGCTTGGCGATGGCGGTGGCGTCCGACTCGACCTGCGCCCAGGTGGTCGGCGGGTCGTTGGGGTTGAGGCCCGCCTCGGAGAAGAGCTTCCGGTTGTAGATCAGCCCCTGGGTGTAGTTGGAGGTCGGCAGGCCGTACAGGGTCTGGCCCGCCTCGACCGCCTTCATCGAGCTCGGCGCGATGTCGTTGAGATCGGGCACGGTCGTCGTGTTCACGTACTTGGTGATGTTCGCCGCCTGGCCCGCCAGCAGCACCTGGGGCAGGTCAGTGAAATAGGTGTAGTACAGGTTGGTCTCGGTCCCGGCCCGCAGCATCGCGGTGAACGTGGCCGGCACCGCGTCGCACGGGTAGTTGTAGACGCTGTCGATGGTGATGTTGGGGTTGGCCTTCTCGAAGATGGCCACGTCCTCCAGCCACTCCTTGTTCTGCACTGGCTGCTGCGCCGCCGGCGGCGCGCAGTCGATGCTGATCGTCACCTTGCCGGTCGAGCCAGCCGAGCTGCCGCCGCTGCCGCTGCTGCTGCCGCAGGCTGCGGCGCCGAGAACAATGCCTGCGACGGCGGCGACCGCGACTACCGGGCGGTAGCGCAGTCCGTAACGCTGTCTGCTCTTCATCGCTCCATCCCTTTCCTGGGGCTGAACGTCTGCGATGTGCGACCGCGCCGCTTCGATGAGTCGGTTAGGCGCCGTCGCCGTTGAGAGCACGATACGTTTCCGGACATCTGCTTGCAAGATGTTGATGATCTGATGAAAAGACACAACTTTATTACGGACACAGATAGCGAAGAAACCGGATTAAGACGACTGTAACTTGCGGAAAAATGCCGTATCGTTTGCAGCATGACGCGAACTCCCGCCCGGCGGCTCGCAGACGTCGCCAAGAAGGTTGGGGTCAGTGAGGCGACCGTGAGCCGAGTGCTCAACGGCAAAGCAGGTGTGTCCGACAGCACCAGAGACGCGGTGCTCACCGCGCTCGACGTGCTCGGCTACGAACGCCCGAGCAAGCTGCGCGGGCAGCGTGCCCGGCTGGTCGGCCTCGTGCTGCCCGAACTGCAGAACCCCATTTTCCCCGCGCTGGCCGAGGTCATCGGCGGGGCGCTGGCCCAGCGAGGCTTCACCCCGGTGCTCTGCACCCGCACCGAGGGCGGGCTGTCCGAGGCCGACTACGTCGACATGCTCCTCGACCAGCACGCATCGGGGGTGGTGTTCGCGGGCGGCAACTGCACAGAGGTCGCCGCCCCGCACGACCACTTCCGGATGCTGCGCACCAGGGGCGTGCCGGTGGTGATCGTCAACGCCGCCATCGACAGCCTCGAGTTCCCCCGCGTCGCCTGCGACGACTTCGCGGCCGCGGGCCAGGCTTTCAACCACCTGGCCGCGCTCGGGCACGACCGCATCGGGCTGCTGCTCGGCCCGGAGGACCACATGCCGTCGCGCCGCCGGCTGGTCGGGTTCGAGGACCACGCCCGGCGCTCGGGCATCGCGGCCGCGCCGGTCGAGCACGCGCTGTTCTCGCTCGAGGGCGGGCAGGCGGCGACCAGCCGGATGCTGCGGCAGGGCGTCACTGGCGTCATCTGCGGCAGCGACGTGCTCGCGCTCGGCGCGATCAGGGCGGTGCGCCGGGCGGGCATGTCGGTGCCGGGCGACGTGTCGGTGGTCGGCTACGACGACTCCGCGTGGCTGAACTGCACCGACCCGCCGCTGACGACGGTCAGGCAGCCCATCGAGTCGATGGGCAAGTCCGCCGTGGCCCTGCTGGTCGGCCAGATGGAGACCACCGTCGGGCACGCCGAGGAGCTCCTGTTCGAGCCCGAGCTGGTCGTCCGCGGCTCCACCGGCCCCGCCCCGGTCCGGGCCTGACCGCCAGGCGCCACCGCCAGGCGCCACCGGATCAGCCCCGTTGCAGCCCCGGGGCCCACGGGCCTGGTCCGGCGGGCCGCATCGTCCCCGTCGGCACGGCCCGGCGGGCAGGCCCGTCAGTGCCAGGCGGGGCCGGTGGTGAGGGGGTGGCGCCGGAGGTAGTCCTCGTCCACGTCGACGCCGAGACCGGGGCCCTCGAGGGGGAGGACGGTGCCGTCGTCGGCCAGCGTGTACGACGGGGTGCAGGCGGCGGTGCGGAGCGGGTTGTCGGCCGAGCCGTCGCCCTCGAAGTACCACGCGCTGCCGACGCTGGCCAGGTAGTGCACGCTGGCGGCGAAGTTCAGCCCGGTGTGGCAGCCGTGGGTGCAGACCGGCAGGCCCGCCGCCGACGCCAGCGCGGCGATCCGCACCGCCTCGGTGACGCCGCCGCAGCGGGACAGGTCGGGCTGCAGGACCGACACGGCGCCGCCGTCGACCAGCCGCTGGAACTCGTACCGGGTGTACAGGTTCTCGCCCGCCGCCAGCGGCAGCACCGGCCCGGCCAGCGTCGCCGCCGCCCGCCAGGACCGGTCCTGGTACGGCGGGAACGGCTCCTCGAGCCAGCCCGCCCCCGCCTCGGCCAGCGCCGGCAGCATCGCGCGGACGTCGTCGACCGAGTACCGGCAGTTCGCGTCGGCCAGCAGCGCCACGTCCGGCCCGAGCTCGGAACGCAGCGCCCGGGCCCGTTCGATATCACGGTTGAGAGTGTCGCCCAGCCGCAGCTTGACCGCGCGGTAACCGTCGGCGACCTGTCTGCCCGCCTCCGCCGCGACCGCGGCGGGCTCGGCGTAGCCGAGCGCGAAGCCGCCCGCGTAGGCGGGCACCGGCCGCGACCCCCCGCCAAGGAGCCGGTACAGCGGCTGGCCGAGCGCCTTGCCCTTGATGTCCCAGAGCGCCATGTCGATGCCGCTCATCGCGCAGACGCAGGCCGCGCAGGTGCCGTGGTTGGCGAGCACGCGGCGCTCGAAGACGTCCCAGACGGCGGTCGGGGCGGCCGCGTCGAGGCCGGTCAGCAGGTCGCGCAGGGTGCTGTCGACGGTCGCGGCGACGGCCAGCGGCGCCCGGCCGTTGTAGGACTCGCCGTAGCCGACGAGGCCGTCGGCGGTGGTGACCTTCACCACCACCGTGTCCCGCTTGGTGACAGATCCGAGGCCCTGGGTCACCGGCTGCCTGAGCGGAACCGAGCACGGGAGCGCCTCGATGGAGGCGATCGCGAGGTCCTTCACCGGCCGAATCCCGCCGCTGCGGCCTGCTCGGCGAACGCGGCCGCGATCGCCTCGTGCCGCGCCGCGACCTGCGGGTACCAGTCCGGGTGGGTGAGCGCGCACAGGTCGCCGCGCTTGATCGCGCGGACCACGACCCGGCCGGCCTGCTCGGGGTAGATCCAGCGGTAGCGCGGGTTGTCCTCGAGCTCGATGTCGACGTCCTTGAACCCCGCGTCGCCCAGCTCGGCCGGGCGGTTCCTTGACGACGTTCCGATGTTGGTGTGCACCGTGCCCGGGCACAGCACCGACACGCCGACCCGCGAGCGGTCGGCCGCGAGTTCCTCGGCCAGCGCCTCGGTCAGCGCCACCACCCCGAACTTGGCGGTCGAGTAGGCGCCGAGCCGGGCGTGGGCGACCAGCCCGGCCATCGAGGCGGTGTTCACGATGTGGCCGCCGTCGGGGTTGCCGGACAGGATGGGCAGGAACGTGTGGACGCCGTGGATGACGCCCCACAGGTTGACGCCGAGCATCTGTCGCTGACCTCGGCCGGGATGCCGTCCACGCCGAGCTCGGCGGCGGTTGCCTCGAGCGCGTCCCGCTGGATGTCCGCGATGATCACCCGGGCGCGCTCGGCGGCGAGCCTGGCGGCGATCCCCTTCCCGATCCCGGAGGCGCCGCCGGTCACCATGGCGACCTTCCCAGCCAGGTCAGGCAGTCCGCTCATCGCGCCCTCCTCGGTGCCGGCGTCTCATTCGAGACTGGCAAAGGAAGGGGCGGCGGGCAATGGCGCCCGGTCATGATCGCGGGCCGCTTACGGCGGATCTCGCCACAAACGGCCCGCGGCCATGCAACAGCCGGGCGCGCCTCGGCTAGCTGGCGACGCCCGCAGTCTCGCCCACCGTCAGCGGGTGGCCGATCGACTCGCCGCTGGCCGGGTCGAAGAAGTGCAGGCGGCTGGTGTCGATGGCGAGCTCGAGCGGCTGCCCGGACCGGACGGCGGACCTGGAGGACACCCGCGCGGTCCACAGCGTCTTGCCGCCGGCCAGCGCGGTGACCGTCTCGTCCTCCTCCGAGGAGCCGTCGGAGGCGCTGGCGATCGACGCGTGCTCGACCGGCGGCGCGTCGATCGTGAAGATCGCGTGGATCTCGGTGCCGAGCTCCTCGGTGACGCCGACCGTGACCGGGAACCGCGCCCACGACGCGTCGCCGAGGGATGCGTCCTCGAAGTCGGACGGGCGGATGCCGAGGATGATCTTCTTCCCCAGGTACCCGTCGAGGCCGGGCTTGGCCTCGAACACCGACGCGGGCACCGGCAGCTGGAAGCCGGCGAAGCTGACCGTCGCCCCGCCGTCGCCGCGGGCCAGGTCGGCCTGGGCGAAGTTCATCGCGGGGGAGCCGATGAAGCCGGCCACGAACAGGTTGACCGGCGACTCGAACAGCCGCTGGGGGCTGTCGACCTGCTGGATCTTGCCGTCCCGCATCACGCAGACGCGGTCGCCGAGGGTCATCGCCTCGACCTGGTCGTGGGTCACGTACACGGTCGTGATGCCAAGCCGCTCGTGCAGCTGGTTCAGGGCCGCCCGCATCGACACCCGGAGCTTGGCGTCGAGGTTGGAGAGCGGCTCGTCCATCAGGAACGCCTGCGGCTCGCGGACGATCGCCCGGCCCATCGCGACGCGCTGCCGCTGGCCGCCGGAGAGCGCGGCGGGCTTGCGGTTCAGGTACGGCTCGAGGCCGAGCATCGCCGCCGCCTCGCCGACCCGCCGCTTGATCTCGGCCTTGGGCGTGTGCCGGAGCTTGAGGCCGAAGGCGAGGTTGGCCTCGACGGTCATGTGCGGGTAGAGCGCGTAGTTCTGGAACACCATCGCGATGTCCCGGTCCTTCGGCGGCAGGTCGTTGACCACCTGCGCGCCGATCGAGATGTTGCCGCCAGTGATCTCCTCAAGGCCGGCGATGGACCGCAGCGCCGTCGACTTGCCGCATCCGGAAGGGCCGACAAGCACCATGAACTCGCCCTCCTTCACCTCAAGGTTCAGGTCGTCGAGGGCCCTGACGCCGCCCGAGTAGACCTTCTCCACGTGTTCAAGGACGATCTGTGCCATTGAGTAGCTCCCTTGTCGGCCGTGCCTTTATGATCTCCGCCAGCGGCGGCGACGGCAACATTGCGCTGATAAATGTTGATGACCAATGACGTGCGATGATAGATGACGTTCCGCGTCGAGGGGAAGTGCGTCTCACTCGCCGGACCCGCCGAGCGGCCGGACCGACACCGGGGTGGTGAGCACCCGGTCGGCCCCGGCCGGCCGGACCCGGCCGGTCAGGGTGAACGAGCCGGCCAGCGGCAGATCGTCGGACGCGCCCCCGACGCCGACCGAGATCTCGCCCGGCTCGACGATCCGCGTCCCGTCCCGCCCGGTGAAGGCGGTCCGGTCGGCGTGCAGGGAGAAGGCCACCCGGGCGCTCTCGCCCGGCGCCAGCGTGACCCGGGCGAACCCGGCCAGCCAGCGGGTCGGCCGCACCACCGAGGCGACCGGATCGCCCAGGTACAGCTGAACCACCTCGGTCCCGGCGACGGCGCCCGTGTTGCTCACGGTGCACGCGATGCTCACTGTGCCGTCGGTTGCCGTGCGGTCCGCCGACAGCTCGAGGTCCGCGTACCCGAACGTCGTGTACGAGAGCCCGTGCCCGAAGGCGAACAGCGGCGTCGGGTCGACCGAGCTGCCCGCGTGCAGCGCCGCGTTCCGCGACCGGAGATAGGTTGACGGCTGCGCGCCCGGCAGCCGGGGGATCTCGACCGGCAGCTTGCCGCTGGGCGTGACCCGGCCGGTCAGCACGCCGGCGATCGCCCGGCCGCCCTCCTCGCCGGGGAAGAACGCCTGGACGACGGCGGCCAGCCGGCCCGCCACCGCGCCGAGCGCGTAGGGACGGCCGGTGACCAGGACCGCCACCACCGGCGTGCCGGTGTCGGCCAGCGCCAGCAGCAGCTCCTCCTGCACCCCGGGCAGGACCAGGTCGGTCACGTCGCACCCCTCGCCGCTGGTGCCGTGCCCGAACAGGCCGGCCTCGTCGCCCATCACGGCGACGACCAGGTCGGCCGAGCGGGCGGCCGCCACCGCCTCGGCGAACCCGTTCGTGTCGGCGGTGGCGATGTCGCAGCCGCGCGTGTAGCCGACGTCGGGGAGCTCCTCGCGGAGCGCGGCGAGCACGGTGGCGACCTCGACCCCGGCCCCGCTGCCGCTGTCGAACCACGCCTGGTGCCCCAGGTGCCTCGGCATCGTGTAGCAGCCGAAGAACGCGAGCGGGTCGTCGGCCAGCGGCCCGATCACGGCGACCCGCGCCGTCTTGCCCAGCGGCAGCGCCCGCCGGTCGTTGGCGACCAGCACCACCGACTCCTCGGCCAGCCGCCGGGCGATGTCCCGCTGCTCGGGCGGGTCGAGGTCCAGGTCCTGGTCCCCGACCCGCCCGGCCGACTCGTGGCCGGCCGGGAGCGGCGGCCAGCCGCGGTCGAGCAGGCCGAGCTCGAGCTTCTGCCTGAGCACCCGGGCGGCCGCGCGGTCGATCAGCTCCTCGGGCAGGTCGCCGGCCGTCACCGCCGCGAGCAGCGGGTCGCCGAAGCAGCGGGTGCTCGGCAGCTCCACGTCGAGCCCGGCCGCGATCGCCAGCGCCGCCGCGCCGCCCGGGTCGGCCGCGAGCTGGTGCTGGAGCTGGAGGAAGGAGACCGCGAAGTAGTCGGAGACGACCACGCCGTCGAAGCCGAGCTCGTCGCGGAGCAGGGCGGTCAGCAGGTCCGGGTCGGCGCTGGCGGGCACGCCGTCGCGGTCGATGTAGGTCGGCATCACCGCCCGGGCGCCGCCGATTCTGATCGCCATCTCGAACGGGGGGAGGATGACGTCGGCGAACTCGCGCGGCCCCATCGAGACCGGCGCGTGGTTCCGGCCGGCCCGCGACGCGGAGTACCCGGCGAAGTGCTTGAGCGTCGCCTGCAGGCCGGCCGACTGCAGCCCCTGGACGTAGGCGGTGGCGACGGTCCCGACCAGGTACGGGTCCTCGCCGATGGTCTCCTCGACCCGGCCCCACCGGTAGTCGCGGGTCACGTCGAGGACCGGCGCGAGCCCCTGGTGGATGCCGGCCGCCCGCATGGTCGCGCCGAACGCGGCCGCCATCTCCCGGACCAGGGCCGGGTCAAAGGACGCGCCCCAGGCCAGCGACGTCGGGTAGATCGTGGCGCCCCAGGCGGCGAACCCGGTCAGGCACTCCTCGTGCGCGACCGCCGGGATGCCGAACCGGCTGCTGGCCGCGATCCGCGCCTGCAGTCCGGCCAGCGCCCGGATCCCGGCCGCGGCGGTCACCGGCCTGCTGCCGAACACCCGGGTGAGCTGGCCCATCCCGTTCTTGATGAGCTCGTCAAGCGGCGGCTGCTCCTCGCTGAACTGGTCCTGCATCGGGGCCACGCCGTCGCCCTCGCCGGACGCGCCCTGCCAGATGCTGCCAAGCTGCGCGACCTTCTCCGCCACCGTCATCCGGCTCAGCAGCTCGGCCACTCGCTCGCCGGCCGGCCGGGCCGGGTCGCGCCACGGCTCCGCCTGGCCGAGGCCCGGGCTGCCCGGGCCGGCCCCTCCGTCCGGTTGCGGCGGGACGGAAACCTCGGCGTTGTCCACGGGACGGGTCATATCTCGTTGCTCCCTGGGGTCGCGGAGTCGGCGGCCTTGGAGGCGGCGGTCGACTCGCGCACGATAAGTTCGGTGGTCAGCTCCATCCGGCTCGACCGCAGCGGCGCGCCGTCGATCAGCTCGCCCAGCATCTGCGCGGCGGCGTTGCCCATCTCGGCCAGCGGCTGCCGCACGGTGGTCATCGGCGGCGAGGCCCAGCGGGCGACGGGCAGGTCGTCGAAGCCGACCACCGACAGGTCCTCGGGGATGCGCAGCCCGTGCTGGCGGGCGGCCTCGTAGACGCCGAACGCCTGCTGGTCGCTGCCCGCGAAGATCGCCGTCGGCCGGTCCGGCAGGCTGAGCAGGTCGGACGCGCAGCCGAATCCCCCCTCGTGGCGGAAGTCGCCGTACCGGACGAGGGCCGGGTCGAACGCGACGCCGGCCCGCTCCAGGCCCGACCGGTAGCCGTCGAGCCGCGCCAGGCTGCACAGGTAGTCGGCCGGGCCGGTGATCGCCGCGATCCGCCGGTGGCCCAGGGCGAGCAGGTGCTCGGTGGCGGCGAGCCCGCCCGCCCAGTTGGTCGCGCCGACGGACGGGATGTCGGCCGGGGGCGTGTTGACCGGGTCGATGACGACCAGCGGAATGCCCGCCCCGCGCAGCTGGCTGACCTGAGTCTCGGTCAGCTTGGTGGTCACCAGGATCACCCCGTCGCTGTGGTGGCTCGCGATCGTCGAGGTCCAGCTGGCCGGCCGGGCGTCGCCGTGCCGCACCGATGAGACCGCGATCGCGGTCCCCCGCTCCGCGCCCCATTCCTCGACGCCGCGCAGGATCTCGACCGCCCACGGGCTGTCCAGACCGATGAACACGAGGTCTATGAGTCCAGAGCGACGGCTGAGTCGCGGTCCGGTTCGTGGATACTTGTGCCGGTCAAGAAGCTGCTCCACCCGGGCGCGGGTGGTCGGCGAGACGTCTGGGCGGCCATTCACCACCTTCGACACAGTGGGCAGGGAAACGCCTGCCTCGGCTGCGATGGCGGCGAGCGTGGTCTTCCGCACGGCCTCACCTTTCGGATTAATTTCGAAACTTATCGGTAGCGAAGATCGACTGATCTGCGCCGTTCTCGCAGCATCGTACGCGAATCGTCCAGTGATGAAAATGTTCGTAACACCATGGAAACGGGGGGTTGACCACGATGTCGGTCGTCCTTACGATGACGGCACGCCGAAAGTATTCCGAAAACTTTCGAAAGTATGCCTTGCGTCAACCCCCTGTCAGGAGACCACATGCGTAGCAGCCGGGCACTTGCCGCCGTCGCGCTCGCGGTGACGACGGCGACCGCAGCCGCCGCGTGCAGCAGCGGCAGTTCCTCGAGTAGTCCAACCGCCGCCACCTCAGCCAGCTCTAGC
>Ga0335072_10016208_pt1 | contig 10570 bp, 6 predicted proteins | sample Lox_Sample_21_FD_206725 | JGI IMG/M metagenome (GOLD analysis project Ga0335072, IMG submission 206725) | Soil microbial communities from Loxahatchee National Wildlife Refuge, Florida, United States - Lox_Sample_2.1 | ecosystem: Environmental > Terrestrial > Soil > Wetlands | place: USA: Florida... | reverse complement strand
ATTATTATCGGAACTTTCTAGTAAGTCAAATTTATCCGTCGAGCTCAATGAGCCAACATGCTTTGCCACTTAAGAGCGGTTTAATGCCATGCGACGAAACTAATTGTCTTTCAGGATGCATATCACCCTCAGTTATGATACCGGAAAATCGACTTGCCATCTTGCTTCAGCAAATAAAGCAAGCGCAGATATCAAACTGCATCTACCACAACACAGAAATATCGCCCTCGTTATATTCTGATCATAGATGCGATCGGAACAATTTTCCCCTTAGGGTAGTTCTGGAGTTAGATAGACATTCAGGAGAAGTCTGGAATATACAGTTCTCGCATGACGGCTCGCGTTTGGCAACCTGTGGTAGCGATGGAACGGCCATCATTTACGATGTCGGAAGTTTCGAAGTCTTGCATGTTCTAGCTGATCATCAAGATGGCGTGTGCTCGGTAGCCTGGAGCCCTGATGATAAGATGCTAGTCACATGCTCGATGGATCGACGGGCGAGACTATGGGATTCTCATGTAAGTTCTTCTAGTACTTAAATTGCGGTTATAACTGATCCGGATTTAGACAGGTGAGGTTCTACGAGAAATCAGCCGCTTCGAAGAACCTGTCAGTAGTTGCGTGTGGGCTCCGGATGGTCAAACATTCGTTACGGGAAGTCTCTCCAAGGAGCGTAATTTATGCCAGTGGAACCTGAACGGGGAGTTGGTTTACGACTGGCGTCGGCCTCATCGAATTCAAGATCTTGATGTATCCCCTGATGGCAACCGCCTGGTCGCAATGGACACTGAGCATCACTTGCACATATATAATTTCGTTACACGAGAACTCGAATATGAGATGGATCTGTGTGTCAAACTGAGTTCTGTCAGCATCAGCCAAGATTCTCGGTCAATTCTGGTTAGCAAAACCAGCGGAGAAGCCCAACTTTTTGACATAGAAACTCGAAAGCCAATCAAACTTTTTACGGGACAGAAAGGTGGTCAATTTGTTATTCGAAGTGCTTTTGGGGGAGCAAATGAGAGCTTCGTTATAAGTGGCAGCGAAGGTGGGTTTGACCAACTAACCATCCTGTGGTTTCAATAGTGGCTGATATCTCTAGACGGTTATGTCTTCATTTGGCATAAGGACAACGGCTCGCTCATCGAGAAGTTAGACGGGCATAGGCCTGGATGCTGCAACGATGTGTCCTGGAACCCGGCAGACCCCTGCATGTTTGCAACTGCTGGTGACGATATGAAAGTGCGAATGTAAGTTAACTTTTCTGTTCGTTGTCCTTGGAATGAAAGCCCTTTACTAATTACCCGCACCGTAGATGGTCCAATGGTGATTCAACAAACTTTGCTTCTACAAAAAATAGGCAGTCAAATGGATCCAACCAAGGTTCAAATGGTTGGCGGCTCATGGAGTAACGAAATGACTTAGTTCATGCATTTTATGGGAGGTAGTTTGCCAGGCGCGTTACGTTTAATTTTGGACACATTCATACTCAAACCATTATCGGCGAATTCGGGTGTTGGCGAGTCACAGGCGGTAGCATCGGGGCATTCAAGCGGTGTTTGGCAAGGTCGCTATTGTCATGGGAATTCCATTCTAGATCCCTCAATAGGCATAGATTGTACACCTTGGTATGGAATAGTTTGGTCAGGCAACCTTTCAGTAAATAGAACGCATCAAATGGAATACTTCCCAAATAATCCCTTACAGTTGACAACTCTTGTCAAATATTGTACGTATTCGAGGGTATTTATATGCAATGAAAATGCGAGCAGACACTCTAGGTACTGCCAAATCGTATACTGGCAGCATGGCGTTCTATTAGCTATGATCCTCGACTTCACTAGCCCATGGTATCGCACTCTGTGCGCCCTTCTTCTCAACAGTTCGACCAGCAGCTCTGCAAGCCCATTCCACGGCTCCTTCCATATCCCACTCGTCTGCATGGCCCTTCACGGCTTCTACTGCATAAGCTCCCACAAAGGTGTCTCCTGCGGCTGTTGTATCCACAACCTTGTCAACCTTACTTGCTTCCACCATTACACCTCCTCCAATCTTCTTGGACGCATAGGCACCTTTAGACCCGAGGGTCACAACGACATTCTTTACCCCTTTTCGTAAGAATTCATCTGTTATCAAACCCCAGTTCATGTCCTTCTCATTAAAACTCGCGCTATCCCGGCCCGAAAGGATCGCTGCTTCACTTTCGTTAACTATCAGGTGATCTATATCTTCAAGCACTTCAGTGGGCAATTCGACAGCTGGAGCTGGGTTCAAGAGCACGGCTATGTCAGCCTGCTTCGCTGTCCTTATGATGGAAAGGACTGTTTTGAGAGGGATCTCAAGCTGTAAGACAACCAGTTCGGGCTTCTCCACACCTAGACTCTTGACATTTGTGAAATCCTCCGGTTGTAAACTGTGATTCGCCCCAGGACTAAGCAGGATGCGATTCTCACCGCTCGATTCCTCCACTAGGATTACCGCAACTCCCGTTGTCTGGCCATCCACGACATTTACACGCGAGGCCTCGATTCCATCTTTTTCTAACCCTGATATGAGACGAGGTCCAAATTCGTCAGAGCCAACTGCGCCAATCATCTGAACTTTCACCTTCGAAGGTGATGTGCTTGGCAAACCTGAGACAGATGTCGAGAGTATACCATGGGAAAGCCGTGCACATGCTACAGCTTGGTTGGCACCCTTTCCTCCAGGTCCAGTGCTAAAGGAAGTAGCAGTCAGAGTCTCACCGCCAGACGGAACGCGCGGAGTAGTAGTAACCAGATCGGTGTTGAGTGAACCAATTACGCTTATTACGTGCGGTGGCATCTTTTATAATTGACAATTACTCATAAGAGGAAGAAGGCAAGTCCCAGAGATGCTTGAATGAGTCCCAAAGAAAGATAAGTGATGTTCTAATCCGATCTTGTAACAAAACTCTTTAGGATCTTTTATTCTAAAAGATCTTGAACTACAATTTCACGAGCCATTAATATTCACCAGGCATCAATGTAGGAAGAATACTTGCCTTGTGAGATGGCGAACAACTATGTGAAGCTCGCCAGGGGTTGTCACGTGTAAAACTTGTCTTGCATATTGCTATTGTTGCCTAAGGCAGATAAATTTTTCGCCGATAGCGTCGTCAACAAGTGACGAGGCACTCGCGAAAGCTGAGGGATTCATTAACATCTTCACTCTCTTACATCACCTCTCGAGCCGTCACCTCAAAGCCTGCAAGCTAGATCCCGTACACTACAAGTGCCTTTTGCTCTTTAACTACATATTTCCGCCCATCATGGCGAATCAGGGCGGCATTTCGGATCCCGGCCTCATTACGTTCGTCTCCATTAACCTTTATTAACTTTCCGCAGCTACTGATTTGTGGGTACAGGCTCGTGAACAAGCTTCAGGATGTCTTCACGACGGTGGGAGTACAGAACCCTATTGATCTTCCTCAGATAGTTGTCGTGGGCAGCCAGTCAAGTGGAAAGAGTTCAGTATTAGAGAACATAGTTGGCAGAGACTTGTAAGCCGGCCTTCTGCGCCCTCCTGAGCTCTCTGGTCTAACTTGAGTATCGCAGCTTGCCAAGAGGAACTGGTATCGTGACTCGACGGCCGCTTGTGCTCCAGCTCATTAACCGCGAAGCGCAAACGGCGAAGACGAATGGAGTCAAGCAGGAGATTTCCGGAGGCGCTGATAAGGAAGCAAACGCTGATGAATGGGGCGAGTTTCTGCATATTCCCGGGCAAAAGTTCTACGACTTCAATAAGATCCGAGACGAGATTGTTAAGGAAACAGAGGCAAAGACCGGTCGTAATGCTGGAATATCGCCCGCACCCATAAACCTTCGAATATACTCCCCGAATGTCCTCACTCTTACCCTAGTCGACTTACCCGGATTAACAAAAGTTCCTGTTGGTGATCAACCAAGGGATATTGAGAGACAAATTAAGGAGATGGTGCTCAAGCAGATCAGCAAACCAAATGCTATTATCCTCGCAGTGACAGCTGCAAATACCGACTTGGCAAACTCCGATGGACTGAAACTAGCAAGAGAAGTCGATCCGGAAGGTCAAAGAACGATTGGTGTTCTCACAAAAGTAGACCTGATGGACGAGGGAACGGACGTTGTTGACATATTGGCTGGTCGAATTATCCCCTTAAGGTTAGGTTATGTTCCTGTTGTCAACAGAGGCCAAAGAGATATCGATAACAAGAAGGCAATCACAGCGGCACTGGAAAACGAGAAAACCTTCTTTGAGAATCACAGGGCATACAGAAATAAAAGCTCCTTTTGTGGAACACCATACTTAGCCCGAAAACTCAACCTCATCTTAATGATGCATATCAAGCAGACGCTACCGGACATCAAGACTCGCATCACAGCATCATTGCAAAAGTATACGCAAGAATTGGCAAGTCTTGGGGACTCCATGCTTGGAAACAGTGCCAATATCGTGCTCAATATCATTACAGAGTTCTCAAATGAATGGCGCACAGTTCTAGATGGTAACAACACAGAACTTTCAAGTGTTGAACTCTCTGGTGGAGCTAGGATCAGTTTCGTCTTTCATGAGCTCTACTCAAATGGCGTCAAGGCAGTGGATCCATTTGATCAAGTTAAGGATATCGACATTAGGACTATTCTTTACAACTCTTCCGGCTCCTCACCAGCCCTCTTTGTTGGTACCACAGCATTCGAACTCATTGTCAAGCAGCAGATCAAGCGACTTGAGGAGCCAAGCTTAAAGTGTGCCTCTTTAGTGTACGATGAACTTGTCCGCATCCTCACCCAGCTACTCAGCAAGCAGCTCTTCCGCCGCTATCCAAGTCTCAAAGAGAAAATTCATGCCGTTGTGATTAATTTCTTCAAGAAAGTCATGGATCCAACAAATAAATTAGTTAAAGATTTGGTAGCCATGGAGTCGTGCTACATCAATACTGGACACCCAGACTTCTTAAATGGGCACAGGGTAAGATTCAGTATTGAATTCCTTTTTTGTGCTTCATAGCTAATCAGAGAAAATCTAGGCCATGGCTATTGTCAATGAGCGGCACGCATCTTCAAAGCCAGTTCAAGTTGATCCAAAAACCGGTAAACCAATTGCCGCGCCAGCATCTTCTACTCCTGTTCGAACGAACAGCCCAACCTTTGACTCAATGAATGATGCAAATGGAGGCTTCTTTGGAAGCTTCTTCGCGTCCAAGAATAAGAAGAAGATGGCAGCTATGGAGCCGCCGCCAGCTACGTTGAAAGCTTCGGGTACATTATCAGAACGAGAGGGTGTTGAAGTCGAGGTTATCAGTAAGTTAAGGACGAAAATTTTCTATTACTTTGCTACAATACTGATGATATACAGAACTCCTCATAAGCTCGTACTACAATATTGTTAAAAGAACCATGATCGACATGGTGCCGAAAGCAATCATGCTCAACCTTGTTCAGTATGTGTTTGAAGGTGATTCGGGTGTACCATACTAAACGTGTAACAGATATACTAAGGACGAGATGCAACGCGAGCTGCTTGAGAACATGTACCGTACCGACACCCTGGATGATCTACTGAAGGAGAGCGACTACACGATTCGCAGGAGGAAGGAATGTCAGCAAATGGTAGAGTCCCTGTCACGTGCGAATGAGATCGTCAGCCAGGTCCAATAGGCCTCTTGAAGTCCATCTAGATTGAATGGGCCTAGGATACCCAGGGGATTACCCGATTGGAAGGGAGGAATGAGACGCTATCGGTATAGACATCTGCGACATATTCGTGTTATTATCGGAGATTTTTTTTTTTTTCCTTAAACATCTTATGTCACGATACCTTTCTCGGCGTACGGCTTCTTCGTGCAATGAGGTTGCATGTATGAACATGGCAGTGAGATGATGTACAGAGAGAAGGCCCGACTGATTGATAGGATGCATAGGCAATGGGTTGCAGGAGCGATACTCGGTGTCTTGTTGTCTCCTTTCCAGAGCTTATTCAGACCACTAGATAGAACTTGCAAAGAAACTTAATTGACTATTATAGAACTGGGTCACGTAGTTCAGAATGCATTGGAAGTAGTCCGAGGGTGCCTACTGATTGGTCCAACTGCAACGCTACACCCGAGTCAAATTTTCATTAATTCACTTCTGTTTCTCTCTCTCTCTCACAAAAAAAATGAATAGTCCTACAGCACTCCGCAAATCGATGACACGCTGGCTCTAACCAGTTCCTACTTGCTACCACGTGGCGGCTAGGTGTCAGGGCACGTAAGACTGTCATGTCCTGACTACTTGGATAACTGAGATTTCATCTACGTAGCACTGATGTCCACGTTGACAATGCTTGGTCACGCGTATTTGCGCACAAGCAACTGCTCGTATCCTACGGCTTAGGTCTTCCATTCGCCTCATCTTCCTCATTAGGAAAAGAAAATGAGAAAGGCACGATTAGAGCCTCGTACGACGCTTGCCTTCCGACGGCAAGCTGCCTAACGGGTAGACGAGATGCAAGATTACCGTTTATGTGTCATGTTTGCGAAGCGCCACCAGCAAATGGAGTGAAACCCAGGGAAATTATACAGAGCATTCTGAGCCTGGGCATAGGTACTTAAAGGCTTAAGGATGGACGAGAGGAACACGATCCTCACAGGAAGACATCAGAAAACTCGGATATCTCCAGACTCAGCTCAGATCGATCCCGTGTCTCAATTATCTCCGCACCCGTGGCTTTTTTTCTTCACTGCTTGCTTTTTCACCAAGCGAACTCCGAACCCAACGCACAGTCAATTTGTTCCTAGCAGAAGCCTCTGCAAGACATTTTCGCCAATCAAACTATGGCTGTCGCTGCTGAGAGCCTCAAATCCGCAGGGTATGGTTACTCAATGTCCCAAAGTGGCGTGAGCTGCATGGGCGTTGCAGTGGTTAATGATTCGGCTAGTGCTATCAACATGTCTAGGGGCGATCCCCCTTCTCCACCACCAAATCCGCCCCCAAGTCCCTCTCAAATGACTTCCATTGAACAGACATATGCTGAAAAGTGAAGGTAGGCATAGATTTAAAACATCCTCAGAAAAGTCGAAGTATCAATGCTAATATAACCTAGTCACAACTCGACCCGATTTTCCACGGTAGGGGGAGAGTGTGCTTTACCCTCTCATGCTGGACGGTTGCAGGGGTTTGCGGATTAATGAAAGAGAACTTTGCTGAGGGTTTTGGTGTATATTTTGGAGGCTTTTGTGTTACTTAATTTCTGCAAACAATAGACTTGGGGCAATGGGGTTGCTTATAGTGGTGGAAAAAAAAGCTTACTTAATAGACTGCAATCATAATTTTGACCTTTTGCATATAACCAAACCGCCATCTTCTACCTCGTAGTCTTTTCCCCTTTTCCATCCAAGCCACTGATTCAGTAGCTGCTCCCCGCCATGGCCTGGTTTCAAAGGCATTCCCGTCCAGCCATCTCCTGGCACACCTTCACCTTGCCCCTCACTAGCACTTCTCGTAGTTAACCCCGATTTGATGGCCAAATTCGGTGTTTCTCGTAATGTGACAGAAGGTCTCTGATCCCCTTCTCTCTCCGGAACCTTCTCGAGCTCTCCCATCTCCAGCACAGGCGTTACACATGCATCTGTCCCATCGAATATCCCCTCCCATTCTGATCTCAACTTCTCTTTGAACAGCGTCTTGAAAAGCCTTCTCAATTCCGGCCATGTTTTTCTGTCGTTTCTTGTCTTCTCAATACCTCTTCCTTCTAAGCCTAAACCTTTCAACAGGGCGGCGAAGAATTGTGGTTCTAAGGCACCGACAGCAACGAATTTCCCATCTTTCGTTTCGTACGTATCATAGAATGGGCTTCCTCCGTCAAGTAAGTTCTCTCCTCTGGCACGGTCGAACAGATATGTCTTAGTTCCCAATCGTAGAGAGGTGGTAAGATATGCACTCCCGTCCACCATATTCGCCTCTACTGTCTGCCCACGGCCAGTCTTATCACGTGAAAGTAATGCAAGCAGGATGCCTTGAAAGAGAATCGCTCCGCCTCCTGCAAAATCTCCAAGTATATTTACAGGTGGTAGTGGTTTCTTCCCCCGTCCCCCCAACATTGAAAGTGCACCTGAAACAGCTATGTAATTGATATCATGGCCCGCCATGTCTTTGTACTTCCCATCTCTTCTGAAGCCTGTTATACGGGCCAATATAATCCTCGGGTTTATGCTCTGTAAGACATCTGGTCCGAGGCCAACCCTCTCCAGGACGCCGGGACGGAAGGGATCAATAATAACATCGGCATGGGAGACAAGTTTCTTGATGAAATCTTGCCCAGAGGGTGACTTTAGGTCTACAGCGATTGAAGACTTATGGCGAGTGAGAAGGTCGGACGCTGGCTGAGGCAATCTCGAGAATTTGGTATGTGTTTTGTTGGGAACGGCGCGATCAACACGCAGAACAGAGGCACCGCTGTCGGCAAGGAGAAGTCCTGCAAAGGGTCCTGTAGGCCATCAGCATAAATGCATCATATGTATAGCCAGGGACAAAAGACCTGGTGCGAGTCCAGCGAATTCAATTACGCGGATGCCCGTGAGTGGAGGAGCGCCTGTCATAATGGCGACAAGGAGCGCAAAATGAGAAGAGATGATGGGCAAGTGCCATATGTGGCAGCAAATGAGAGCGAATGAGCTCTTCGTCCTCAAACGGCGATAATATACAGCAGGGGAGGAAGGGTTGACGTCGGCGTAAGGCTGGGTATGACTTCTAGCCGAGGCTGTCAGCCCGTTTGTCGCTCGATAGGGATATCAATTTCCGCTTGACGGGCCTAGAGGCTGCAAGCTCTTTAACGTCTTCTCCGGAACCATCATTTCCTTTTTAACGAGAGTCATTATGGCGTCCAATTATAGGTGGTGGCAGAACCTAGAGAAGTCCGTACAGAGGACACTATCTGGTAAGGTTCCAACCGATAGTCTTGTGTTACTTTGAAGAGAACGTTTAACTGCACATAGCCTGCCTCAAATTCTCTCTTGGTATAGTGCTCTTGAATAGTGATTCTTGGACGATTTTGCACCACTAAGGGTTATGTGTACACGATTCAATGTCCAATATCTCCTGCTAGGTTTTGTCAACTAGGTCTCCGAGTGTAACTCGACAGACAATGGAAACTTGACAGATAGTGAAAATCACCAGTAAGAAGATGCGCTTTTCGATTTCTTCTCTATAGGGAGAAAGCCATCCTATGGTGAATTAAGTGCTATGATGGTTTCGCTTTTAAATGTTCTTGGTGATCTCTGGTTCTACACCCTCTAGTACCTTCAATAACTGCTCATACACCTTCTTTTGCGTATCTAAGCCATCCTTGCTCCTCACAAAGGCGCTCGGCTCCTTCACCTTGCAGTCAGACATATACATGCCGTGACTTTCTTCTCCAGCGACTGCCCCTGCGAATAAAGTTCGAGAACCTTCTTCAGTAGTGCGTGCCAGAATAAGACCGCCGAGCTTGATGAAAAAATACAGGACCGGTGTAGCGTGCCGTTGCAATTGAGAGACACAGTAACCTGGGTTGACAGTGTTGATGACTACAAGTGGTTTGCCAGAATTGGAGGTCGCATGAGCTAGCTCGCGGACGATCATAATCTCGAGTAGCTTGGAAGTGTTGTATCGATCTGCTTGATATTTTGAGGCCGCATCACTGAGAGCAGCAAATATGTCGGTGGCAGATCTTTCGCGAAAGTTTGCCCTGTTCACTAGTAATCAGTATAAGCCCAAACAAAGAGGGATTTGTACAAACATTTGATGTGCATCACTAGAAACTATCGTGAGACGTGGAGTGATGTTGAACTTGCTAGCACTCTCTCGCAACTTAGGCAGAAGCATAAGAGCCATCAAGAAGGTCGCTATCACGTTGACTGTAATAGTGCTCTCATAACCCTCAAATTGCTCAAACTTCCCTATTGCAATTCCGGCATTCTCGATCACGATATCTAATCGTTCCAAAGCCCGTGCTCGAGCACAAAATTCCCTTACACTGACGAATGAGGCCAGATCAACTTGCCAAACCTCAACAACACCGTTCCTGTCGGTAGTTCTTTCAATGTCAGTCTTGGCAAGTTCTCCCTTCTGGACACTTCTACAGGCCAAGATGACTTTCGCGGCATTGAGACGCACAAAGTGTCGAGCAGCTTCCAGGCCCAGACCACAATTTGCGCCCGTCACAATTATGGTTTGGTCTTTGAAGTCTCCTTCAGGATAAGGAAGACGAGCAAACTGAGACCATATAAATTCACTAAGGAAATTTTCTGGCCTAAGTTCTTATCAGCGGGGTGACCGTATGTGTATCAAAGGCATGCTATTCGAGAGCCTTACAGGAGAAACATTATTACTGAAAGCTAAGGGGTATATAAAACTGAACAGAAATCATTTAAGAAAGAGGTTATCTGAAAAAGTCCTTAAAGACGGGCAATGCTTTTAAAGAGATCTGTGAAACAAAGATGGAACAGTTGCGCGTTGACGAATGGCCCCAATCCGGTTTCGGATTTGTATTGCGCAATTGAATTACGCTCACAGACCTGCTGCTAGCTGGACTCGGTGGGCACAAGTATCGT
>Ga0335072_10016207_pt1 | contig 10570 bp, 4 predicted proteins | sample Lox_Sample_21_FD_206725 | JGI IMG/M metagenome (GOLD analysis project Ga0335072, IMG submission 206725) | Soil microbial communities from Loxahatchee National Wildlife Refuge, Florida, United States - Lox_Sample_2.1 | ecosystem: Environmental > Terrestrial > Soil > Wetlands | place: USA: Florida... | reverse complement strand
CCCTTGACCGATAATGTCCTGGGCGTAGATGTTGATCTGGCCGCCGTTATCGATACGCAGGTGAGCGTCGTAGTTGCGCTGGTAGATGCCGCCAAAGGTCACGAGGTGCTTGCCCGTGATCTTCGTCACGTCATCGCGAAACATATTGTCGTGGCCGTTCCAGTAGCGCCAGCGCGTGTTCTGGTTGTCGGTGTTGAAAGGCTGCAAGGAGCCGCTGGTTTCGCCGCCGAGCTCGAGCGCCGCCGAGTAGCCAGCGACGTTGGGGACGCCACCCAGGCTGTTGTAAGCCCACCAGTTGCGCGTGCCACTATAGGTGAAGTTGTTGGTCATAGTGGACGAGATATTGGTGGTCATGCTCGCCGTGTAGAACCAAGGGTTTTGCGGGCGAGTGGAAACGGACTTGTACTGGCCCAAGGTGTCGCCGGGGAAGACGCCGCCGACGTCGACCTGGTTGGCCACGGTTCGAATGCGATGGTAATAGTGGTACGTTCCGTTGAAGTGCCACCTGGACCCGAAGTCGTGGTCGATGCGGGTGACACCGAAGTTGCTGGTGTCGGGCAGGGCGAGGTTTCCCTTATATCCGGCGTAGTTCACGCCATCACCGTGCGTGTAATCGTTTGGCAGCGGCGTCAGGGACCAGAGACCGGCGGAACAACCTCCACTGCCATTGGCCGTGCAGATTACCGGGTTGAGTCCGAGGCCTCGCGGATCGCAGAGACCGTTGCCGCTGGCCGGGCAGGGTGTTGGCGCAATCATCTGGCCCGCAGCGACGCCAAACCCGCCTGAAGAGACCGGCCCGTAAAAACTCGCGGGCATTCCGGCCGGAACCGGCGTCGCGACTGGATTCAGGTTAATAACTTCACCGTTGAGCCCGATCATGCCCGAACGCATGAGGGGCGTGGGGTAGCTGCGATCGAAGCTCTCGGCCGACGGGTTGCGGTAGCCTTCGTAATCGCCGAAGATAAAGGTGCGGCCGCCGAGGAACTGCCCTGGAAGGAGCGGGCCGCCCGCGTTCGCGCCAAAGCGGTGGTAGTGGGCGCTGGGCTGCAGGGTGCCAGTGTTGTTATCGTCCCAGGTGTTCGCGCCGACGAAATTGTTGTCGAGGTAGTATTCGTAGACGGCGCCGTGGAAGGATGCGGTGCCCTTTTTGGTAGCCATCTGAACTTCGCCACCGGCGCCGCCGTTGAAGTCGGCGGTCTGGTTCGAGACGCCCACCTTGAATTCCTCGATGCTCTCGACCGGTGCGGGGACTACGCCGGAGGGCGCCGCGTTGTTACCCGGGCTGTGCATGGCGCCTACGCCTGACGTGTCGCCGGAGAAGCTCAGAACGTAGACGTCGCTGTCACCGGACATATCGTCGGTGATGTTGCCGCCGTCGAGAGTGAAGGTGTTCTGGTCGACGACCGCGCCCGTTGTGTTGCCATTGATATTGGTGCCGGGCTGCAAGGTGGCGAAGGTCGTGGCGTCGCGGCTGGCGTTCGGCAATTGCAGGAGTTCGTTGTGTTCGATGGTCTGGCCGACCGTGGAATTCATGGTCTGCAGTTCGGCGCCGGGCGTCTCAGTAACCACAACCGTTGTGGAAACGGCACCCAGCTTCATCTGCACGTTTTCAGTCAGGGCGGTGGCCACGTCGACCTTGATGCTGGCCACTTCAGTCTCGGCGAAACCGGATTTCGAGAACTTGAGACTATACGTTCCGGGATCGACGCTAACAAAGATATAGCGCCCGTCGGCGTTAGTGGTGGTACTGCGTGTATCGTTCGTGGCCTTGTCAGTCAACGTTACCGAAGCGCCCCCAACCACGGCGCCGCTGTTATCGCTCACCGTGCCGGAAACCGTCCCTGTGTTGGTGGCTTGACCCCATGCAGGAACGACGCTAAGAGCCAGGACGCAAAGCAAAACTGCACAAATCGAAAGCAAACGGTTACGCAACATTCGCCCCCTCCTTAAAAGGAACGCCGCAGATCGCGGTTTTTCGTTCGTCAGAGTGCAGTTGCCCAACGGCGATGATGGCAGAATCTTGACTTGAACTCAGATTTGCAAATCGCACATGCAAACTCAGACACCGCGCCCAGGGCTGAAATTTGCAATGCTAGACCGCGAGCGCCAAACGTTCGAGAGGCTCGGCAGACGCGGCACCGAATTCAAAAACTGCGGGGAGGAACAACGCCATCGCCACCCCAGGACCACCCTTTTTCACCCTCCGGATCTTGCGATACGAAGCAAGGTCCGGCCACACACCCCGTGTGGATGGCCGGAGTCTAGTCTCAACAAGTTTTTGAAGTCAAGAAGTTTTTGTCGTGAATGTGATTCAAAGTCCGGATGCGGCCAATCGCCGTCCTGAGGCTCTATAGGTACTGGAACTTCTTTTGGCGTCTACTCCACGGACGGAAACGGTCCAATCACGACCGTTGGAGCCAGCGAGCAGACAGGCCAGGTTCTTGACCCCGGGCAGAGTCGCGGACGATAGACGAGAAGAGAGGGCCGGCGAACCGGCCCTCTCGGGAGTTAAGTCCGGCCCTAGAACGCGAGGCGCAGACCGAGCTGAATGATGCGCGGTCCGGTCACGTTGCCGTAAATGGTGCCAAAGCTATTCGCGTTTTGGAGATTCAAGCTCTCATTGCCCCAGTTCGTGTGATTCAAGAAGTTCTGCGACTGCATGTAGAACTGAGCGTGAACGCGTTCAGTGATGCTTGTGTCCTTGGTGACGCCAAAATCAAAATCCCAAAGGACGGGCGACCGGAGGTTGCCGTCCGGACTGGGGTGAGTATCGATACCCAGAATGAACGGGCGGAAGGAATTGTAGACGCTGACGGCATTCGTTCCGAACACGTTCGCTCCATCTCCTCCGTTGCTGACGTCGCTGTTGATGCCCACGCCCAGCGGATTGCTACTATCTTGAGTGTAGTTTATTCCGCTCGTCACGGGGTCGTTGCTGAAGCGCTGGCTGGGGTTAAGCTGGACGGCAGACGAGCCGTTTTCAGCGTAACCGGCGCCCATCTCGAGGCCTCCCGTGTAGACTTCCTGTGGAAACCCGGTGGCGAAACTGAAGATCGGCGAAACCGACCATCCACTGACGAGCCGGTTCAATAAGCCACTGCCGGCCGTGAGCCATCGCTGGCCCTCGCCAAACGGCAACATGTAAGTCCCGAGCGTGTTAAACGTGAACTTGTGGTCCCAGGGCTGCGGGGTCCAGTCGTTGCGGAGGTTATAGACGTCATCGGGCGTGTCCAGGGTGTAGGTCTGCGCGAGGCCAAGTGTCCCCAGCGCATGACCGTACGTGAAGTTGGAGTTCAAGGTCAGGCCGTGGGAACTGTGCTTGGTGAACTTAACGACCATAGCCTGATAGTTCGAGAAGCCGGTGGACGTGGCGACATATGGCCCGTAGGCAGTCGACTGGCCGGTATCGGTGTAAAGCGCTGGCGGAAGAATATAACCGGGAGTGGTTTCCATGGTGCTGAACAGGTCGGTTACGTCTTCTGAGCTGAAGTAGCTCGAGGTAGCGGCAGCCAAGGCAGCGCTACAGGTCGTGGCACCACCGGAACTGCAGAAGGCATTCGTTGGCCCCCCGAGGGCGGTCTCAAAAAACGGCTGCGCAGTCACGGCCTGGCCTTTGTTCAGTTCCATCCAAACATTGGCATAGGCATTAGCGAACGACTGGCCACCCAGCGTCAGCATCCACGGTACGTTATTCATGTCAATGCCCTGGTAGAGGTCATGGCCCCAAACGCCCAGGTAGCCGACCTCGATGATGGCGCTGCCTTTCAGCTCGCGCTGGATGCTGAAATCCACCTGATCGGTACCGTTGGGGCGGAAACCCTGGTCCATGCTGTCCATGAGCTCGGCACCCGGGTTGCTGCCCACTCCCGGCACAGAAGGGGTGGGAAGAGTGGCCGCAAGGGACCCGAAAGGAACAGTCGTACCGTCCGCGTTGGTGCCCATTCGGAAAGCGGTCGCCGGGGTGACGGAATTCTTGGCTACGCAGGCACCGGTCATGTCAGGAATGCAAGAATCGGGCTGCAGGAAGCCATAGCCGAGGACGGGGGTTGAGACAACGTTGATCCCCAGATCGCGGCCGTACAGGCGCGCGTAGCCACCACGAATGACAGTGGAGTTCTCGCCGAAGAGCCTGCCGAGGAACCCCCCGGTGAAGGTCGGGTTCCAGGCCAGGGACACGTGCGGCCCAAACTGACCCCAGTATGGCGGGAACGCGTACTTGGATCCCTTGCCGACTGCGCCCACGGGAGAGAAACCGATTTGAGGAGTGTAAATCTGGCCATTCAGGGCGGCATTATATCTGTCTTTTATATAATTCTGCCAAGTAATGGGCAGGTTAGTGGTGGCGTCCACGAGGACATCTTGTGAGCCATTCTGGTCCACCGGTGGCAACTGCACCATCCAACTCATACCGTAATTGAAGGTCAGGTTGGACTTGGCGTGCCAAGTATCACTGAAATAAACGCTAGGCGTGTTCACGGTGACAAAGCTGCGCGCCGGCGTGCCAAGCGGATTCAGGGAGAGATCGGCGCCTTTGCGTGTGGCGACGACGCTCGAGACATCCACGATACCCAAAACATCGGCGTAAAATTCCTTCCACTTGGCTAACTCGCTGGAATCGGGCACGCCGGCGGCGGTGTAGTCAATGCACGCAGAGGTTGCCGTCGCACCAGGGATCGAGCCAGCGCAAGGTTGCGGTATATAGTCCGCCCCAATGTTGACGGAGCTGTCGTTCAGCTGGATGACCGGGGTGGTGAGTCCGCCCACAACGTTGTCATACCGGTCGAAGTGCCACCACTCGTGCAGCATATCGCCGCCGAAAGTGAAGAAGTGATTGCCATGAGACCAGGAGAGTTCGTCGCGGAAGTCGTAGTTGTGCTCCTGCCAAGTGCGCTGGCGGGAATCCTGCGTGTCCACGTTAATCGGATTCAACGCATTGACGGACTCGCCGTCAACCTCGATCGGTCCCGGCTGGCCGGAGAACTGCGGCAGGTCGCCGTTGCGAATCCAGGTCCACCCATTAAGCGTGTAGCCGAAGTGGAAGCTGTTGATCAGATTGGAAGTCAGGTTTGACTCCAGTCCAGTGACAAATTGTGCCGGCTGGTTATCGTTCTTGGACGCGGACGCGTATTGTCCCAGTGCGTCCCCGGCCAGCAGACCGCCAATATCCAATTGGCTGGTATTCGGAATGTCCTGCTTGTACCACGAATAGCGGGCCATCCAGCGGAGCCTGGACCCAAAATTGTGGTCAATCCGACCGATGAACTCATTGTTATTGGCCGGAAGCGTGAGATCCCCTCTGAAGCCAACGGTGTTGAGTGCGTCGCAAGTGGGGGTGCATTGAGTGGTATTCCCCATGGGCATGTACTTGTTCCACAAGGTGCTAACGATCGAACTCATGCCGGTCTCGCGGGGATCGCAGGCCAAGCCGCCGGTCGGGCCGCAGGCGTTGAGGGGAGCAGCGAGGTTAAAAGACTGCACTCCGAGGGAGGTATTGATCTGAATGATGCCCTGCCGCAAATCGGCGGAGGGGACGTTGCGTGTCTGCGTGCCAGCGATAGCATCCGGATTGCGCAGGCCCTCGTAATCGAAATAAAAGTAGGTTTTGCCGCCCGCCAACTTGGGTAGCATGGGGCCGCCTATGTCACCCCCGAAGAAGTTTTCGTGGGTCTTGGGCTTCGGAGTGTCGTTAAAGTTGTTTTCCCAGCCGTTGGCGTTGAGAACGCTGCTCTGGAGAAAGTCGAAGCCCGCACCGTGAAAAGCGTCGTGCCCCCGTTTGGTAACGGCGATCATCTCCGCCCCGGAAGATGTGGTGAAGTCAGCAGTTGAGTTATTGGTGTTGACCGTTACTTCCTCAATGGACTCGACGGGCGTAGGGACTACGCCTCGCTGGCTGCCGCTAAAGCCGTTGATGTACCCGTTGTCTCCTTCAAGGCCGCTGGTGTTGGTGGCGCCGTCAAGAATGAAGGTGTTCTGGTCGGGCGTTGCACCGGCAACGGATCCGGCCATGACGTCATTGTATGCGCCGTTGAAATCGGGGGCGGCCGTTGCCTGATAGTTCAGCAGTCCTGCGACATCGTGGCCCATCGTTGGGAGGTTCATCAGGTTGCCACTGAGCGTTTGCCCCATGGTGGCATTCACGGTCTGAAGTTGGGCGGAAGCGTTGGCGGTGACCTCCACCGTCTGCGTGGGGGTGCCGACATTGAGCACCTCGTTGAGCGTGGTCGCCTGGCTGACGGTCACTGTCACGCCAGGAACAAGTACCTTCCGAAAGTCAGGTTTTGTGATCGAGACATCGTAAGTTCCAGGATTTAGTCCGGGGAACGCGAAGCGACCGTCTTTATTAGTTGTTGTCGTTCTGGCAGCCCTGGTGGTCGTGTCCGTAAGCGTCACGGTTGCACCCGGGACTACGGCGCCGGTCTGGTCGCTTACTTGGCCGACAATTGATCCGCTGACTACGGCTTGGCCCCGCGCGGCCACTGGGGCCACGGTGATGAGGAAAATCACTGCGCAAATCCAAAGAAAGTGGTTACGAAACATTCGCCCCTCCTTAATTAAAAGGAACCCTGACAACCTCGGTCGTCTCAGCACACATGCTCCCAACAGCGACGGTGACAAGAAGCCTTGAGTTGAATTGAGGTGTTGCGAACGCAGACACCCGCGAGGACGTCATCTGCCAATGCGAAGCGCGCGCCGAACGAATCTCAAACAGCGGAAATCCGGCTGACGCGCTGAATTCAGCAAACGCGGGGGAAAAAAATGACATCGCCACCCCAGGACCACGTTGATTCAACTCCGGGCCTGGGACGCCCGCTCCGAATGACGTTGATGAAAGGAAAGTGCATCCGGAGTCGAAACGCCCCATTTCAAATCCGGCCACACACCCCGTGTGGACGGCGGGAGTCTATGGTCAAGAAGTTTTTGAAGTCAAGAGGTTTTTGTCAGGAGTGTAATTCAAAGTCCGGATACCCCTGATGGCGTGCCACGCGGTCTAGTACTTCCAACACCCACTGGTGCGATCATTTGGGCTGAAGAATGAAGACACCGACAGCCAGGGGATCGAAAGCAACAGGGACAGCAGGACCAACCGCGGAAGGCAGCGGTCAGTGTGGATCGACGGGACTCATCGAGTAATGACGCCACAAAAAGTAGCCGGTGAGGCCTGCAGCGGTGATTATGATTATTCTCCAAACCAGATGCTCATTGAGGGCAGGCGTAACCCCAGCATCTCCTTGCGGCGGCTGGTCAGCGTCGGGAACCAAGGAGACGTAGTAGGACTGGCCTGCGTTGACGACGAGGTGCTGACTGCCGCGGTCGAGGGCGATCGCGCCGCTATAGGCGGAAATCACGATGTCCTTGGGGCCGGTAATCGTAACCTGGCCATAGGCGGTGCCGCCGTTGGCCGCGTGCACCACACCTTCCGGGGCATCGATCTCGAACTGCTGCGCAGTCAATCCGGAAAAACCGACGGTCCCGCGCTGGATGGACGCGCGGATCGCTCCGGCGAGCTGCTTGACGGTCGCCGCGCTGTCGGAGAGAAGATAAACCTGGCCGGGGCCGACTGCGAATCGAAGCTCACCACCGGGCGCGGTGTCGAGGGCGTCGCCTGGATAGACTGTAGTGCCGCTTGAGGCCTTAATGTTCCCAATATGCGCGCTCTCGGCCAAAATGACCACCGGCAGCGGGGCGGGAGCTGGTTTTGAAGCGGGGGTGACGGGAGCCGCCGAGGCAGTGGTCTGCAACTGCAGGCCCAACATCCCACAGGAGATAAGGGCAACCAGTAAGCCTCGACAGCAAACGCGCAAGCCAACCTCCCGAAAATGTCAGCTATGAATCTAGGCGTAGTACGCGGAACCTGTCAATACCGTAAAGCCTAATTTTGGATTTCGGTCGGAGGCCTGGCCCGTCGGCTTGCGTCCGTGCGAAGGAAAACGGGGCCAGTCTGCCTTGAGGGACCACCTCATTAACTGTGATGGCTTCCCGTGAGCTCGCGAACGATGTCGCCCACGAAGGCTTTGGCATCGCCGAACAACATCAGGGTCTTATCCATATAATACAGAGGATTATCGATTCCGGCGAAGCCGGGGCTCATGCTGCGCTTGATGACCATAACGGTCTGAGCTTTGTCGACGTCGATGATGGGCATGCCGTAGATGGGGCTGGACTGGTCAGTGCGCGCGGCCGGATTGGTGACATCGTTCGCGCCGATGATCAGCGCGACATCCGTTTGCGGCAGATCGGAATTCATGTCGTCCATTTCAATCAGGCGATCGTAGGGAATATCCGCTTCGGCCAAGAGGACGTTCATGTGGCCAGGCATGCGTCCCGCGACAGGATGGATACCAAACCGCACGTCGATTCCCTTTTTAGTGAGCACGTCGTACAGCTCGCGGACCTTGTGCTGCGCTTGCGCGACCGCCATGCCGTAACCGGGCACGATGGCCACTTTGCTGGCGGCGGAGAGAATCGCGGCGGCTTCTTCGGCGTTGGCACTGCGAACCGTGCGTTCTTCCGTTACGGCTGAGGAGGTTTTCTGAACCTGTCCAAATGCGCCGAACATCACGTTGGTGAATGACCGGTTCATGGCCTTGCACATGATCACAGAAAGGATGAAGCCGGAAGAGCCGTCGAGGGCGCCGGCGACCACCAGGACTTTGCTGTCGAGCACGAAACCGAGAAGAGCGGCGGACAGTCCGGCGTAGGAGTTTAAGAGGGAGATGACGGTGGGCATATCGGCGCCGCCGATCGGCGTCACCAACAAAATCCCGAATAGCAGCGCAACGCCTACCATAGCCGGGAAGAGGTGCATGTATTCGGGATGAATCGTAAGGACGATGGCGATCAGAACGGCCGCGGCGAGGACTGAAAGGCTCACAATGTTCTGGCCGCGATAGGTGATCGGGCGCTGGGGAAGAATTTCCTGGAGCTTGCCCGCCGCGATCAGGCTTCCCGTAAAGGTAAGCGCACCGATGATCACTTCGAGCGCGATCTCGACCATGCCGAATTTGGTGACGTGCGGAGCGCGCACGTAGTATTCGGCGATACCGATCATGCTGGCGGACAGGGCGCCGAACGCGTGGCTGAGCGCGGTCCGCTGGGGAACGGCCGTCATCTTAACGAGGCCGAGCGGGACGCCGATGGCGGCGCCGACGATCAGCGCAACGGCGATCCATTTATATTGGACGAGGGCGGGATTGAAGAGTGTAGCGACGACTGCGAGCGCCGCGCCAATCTCACCCGCGATCACGCCGTGGCGCGCAGTGGAAGGCGAGCTGAGCCATCGCAGCGACAGAATGAAGAGCACCGCCGCGGCAATGTAGGCGAAGTCGATGAGCTGCCCGATGGCGACGGGAGTCATGATTTTTTGGGTTTACCGGTCTTGAACATGCGCAACATGCGGTCGGTGATGAGGAAGCCGCCAACCATGTTGCTGAAGGATGCGGCTACGGCGATGGCGCCGAGCACGGTGGAGAGGGTGGTCTCATGCAGCCCAGCGATGATGATCGCGGCCACGACGACAATGGCGTCGAGCGCGTTGGTCAGCGACATCAGCGGGGTGTGGAGCAGCGGCGAAACGCGCTTGATTACCTCGAACCCGACGAAGCCCGCCAGGATGAACACGAAAAGATTGGAGATGAAATCTGCAGGCACTCCACCCCTCCTTAGTTAAGGCGCCGGCTTCTGGCCGGCCAGAGCCGGCATCGCGAAAAACTCGCGGACGCGCGCGTTCACCACTTCGCCGCCGCGCGTGAGCAGCGTGCTGCGGATGATCTCGTCGTCCGCGTCGACCCGCGGCTTTCCGTCCTTCACCAAATGCGTCAGGAAAGCGACCATATTGCGGGCGTACATGTGGCTGGCGTCGTGGGGCACGGCGCTGGCGAGATTGAACCAGCCGATGATGGTGACGCCATGCTCGACAGTCCTTTCTCCCATTTTGGTGAGCTCGCAATTGCCGCCACGCTCCGCGGCGAGATCGACGATCACGGAGCCGGGCGCCATGCCCGCCACCATGTCGGCAGTGATAAGGACGGGAGATCTCTTACCCGGGATGACAGCAGCCGTGATCACCACGTCGTTCTCAGCGACGACGCGGCCCAGCAATTCGCGCTGTCGCTTATAGAAGGTTTCGTCTTGCGCACGCGCGTAGCCGCCCGCGTCCTGCGCGTCCTGCGCTTCAACGGGCAGTTCGACGAATCGCGCGCCCAAACTTTGCACTTGCTCCTTCACCGCGGGGCGCAAATCGTAGGCGGACGTAACCGCGCCGAGCCTCCGCGCCGTCGCAATCGCCTGCAAACCCGCTACGCCCGCGCCGATCACAAACACGCGGCCGGGCGTAATGGTTCCGGCGGCGGTGGTCATCATGGGAAAGAGGCGCGGCAAGGTGTCGGCCGCGATCAAGACGGCTTTGTAGCCGCAGATGGTCCCCATGGACGAGAGCGCGTCCATGCTCTGGGCGCGCGTCACGCGCGGCATCAGCTCGACGGCAAACGAGCTGACCCCCGCTCGCGCGATGTCCTGAATCGTCTCGATTGCGCCAAGCGGCCGCAAAAAGCCGGCCAGAATCTGGTCGCGT
>Ga0335072_10016206_pt1 | contig 10570 bp, 6 predicted proteins | sample Lox_Sample_21_FD_206725 | JGI IMG/M metagenome (GOLD analysis project Ga0335072, IMG submission 206725) | Soil microbial communities from Loxahatchee National Wildlife Refuge, Florida, United States - Lox_Sample_2.1 | ecosystem: Environmental > Terrestrial > Soil > Wetlands | place: USA: Florida... | reverse complement strand
CCCCGAAGCACGAGCCTACTGCGGGTTACATTGCCCGGCTGCGCCAGCGCCTGCCGCTCGAGTTTCCGGGCACGAGCTTCGCATTCCTGCCCGCGGACATCGTCAGCCAGATTCTCAACTTCGGCGCACCTGCCCCGATCGACGTGCAAGTGGTGGGTCCGAGCCCCGACAACCACCAGGTGGCCGATCAGCTGCTGGACTCCTTCCGCGGGATACCGGGACTCGCGGATCTGCGCATCCGGCAGGCCTTCAACCTGCCCGAGCTCGAGGTGCGAACGGATCGCACGCGCGCCGAGCAGCTGGGTATCACCGAGTCCGACATCGCGAGCGATCTGCTGCTGACGCTCTCGGGCAGCGGGCAGATCGCGCCGACGTTCTGGCTGAATCCGCAGACCGGAATTTCCTATCCGCTCGTGGCGCAGGCGCCGCAGTACCTGATGACATCGCTGCAGGACCTCGATAACGTGCCGATCGACGCCCCGGGCGGGACGCAGGTCCTTGGCGGTCTCGCCACGATCACCCGCGGCTTCGGCCCGGCCGTCGTCGACCATTATGATGCGCAGCCGATCCTCGACATCTACGGCGCCGTGCAGGGCACGGACCTGGGCTCGGTGGCGACGAAGATCCGCGCGCAGATCAAAAAGCTGAACGGGAAGCTCCCGCGCGGCACGCGCGTTCTCTTGCGCGGACAGGTCGAGACCATGCTGCAGTCGTACACCGGCCTCGGGATCGGCCTCATCGGCGCGATCCTGCTGGTGTACCTGCTGATGGTGATCAACTTCCAGACCTGGACGGATCCGTTCATCATCATCGCCGCGCTTCCGGCCGCACTCGCCGGCATCGCCTGGATGCTGCTCGCGACCGACACGACCTTGAGCGTGCCCGCGCTCACCGGCGCCATCATGGCGGTGGGTGTTGCAACTGCAAACAGCATTCTCGTCGTGAGCTTCGCGCGTGAGCGGCTGGCGGCGGGCGCGACGCCTCTGCAGGCCGCCCTCGATGCGGGCTTCACCCGCTTCCGTCCGGTGTTGATGACGGCGCTCGCGATGATCATCGGGATGATGCCGATGGCGCTCGGGCTCGGGGACGGCGGCGAGCAGAACGCCCCCCTGGGCCGTGCGGTGATCGGCGGCCTCGTGCTTGCGACGATAGCCACGCTGATTTTCGTACCGTCCGTCTTTGTCGCCATATATGACCGCCGCGGAAATCCGCGCGCAGAGCCAAGCGCTCCATGAAGTGAGGCACCTGTGGATCAACCTGTAACCTCGGAAGACGAGAGATACGGCTTCGTTCCCACCGCGGGGCGGGGCGAGTCGCGAACTTACCGGCGCTTCGGTCTCGCCGCGGCGATCGTCGCGATCGTGGCGCTCGCATGGCTCGTGCATACCCGGCACCAGACCGCGGCGGCATTGAGCATGCAAACGGAGAGCGATGCGGTGCTTGCAGTGGCGACTGCGCTGCCGCAGCCCGACGGCTCGGCCACGGAGGTCGTGCTTCCCGGTAATCTCCAGGCCAATTACCAGGCGCCGATCTATGCCCGCACCAGCGGTTATGTCAGGCGCTGGTACGTGGATATCGGGGCCAAAGTGCACAAGGGCCAGGTGCTCGCCGACATCGAGTCGCCCGAAGTCGATCAGCAGCTGCGCCAGGCGCAGGCGGATCTCGGCGTGGCGCAGGCCAACAGGAGGATCGCCGACGTCACCGCGGATCGCTGGCGCGTGCTGCGCTCCACCGACTCGGTGTCCAAGCAGGAGGCGGATGAGAAGGTGAGCGCGGCGCAGGCCAACGATGCCCAGGTCCTGTCCGCGCGCGCCAACGTGCAGCGCCTGCAGCAGCTCGCCGGCTTCGAGCGCGTCATCGCGCCCTTCGACGGCGTCATCACGGCGCGCAATACCGACATAGGCGATCTCATCGATGCCGGCAGCGGCAGCGGTGCGGCGCTCTTCGACATCGCCGATACCAGCCGGCTGCGGCTCTACGTGCGAGTTCCCCAGGAAGATGCCGCGGCGATGAAGCCCGGTCTCACGGCCGAGCTGCGCGTGCCCGACAGGCCCGGCGTGGTTTACCGGGCGTCGGTGGATACGACGGCGAGCGCGATCGATCCGGCTACCCGAACGCTGATGGTCGAGCTACTCGTCGACAACAGCAAAGGCGACCTCCTGCCGGGGGCTTATGCCGAGGTGCATTTCCGGGTGGCACCGGAGGACGCCGGCCGCTCGTTCCTGTTGCCCGCGAACGTCCTGCTCTTCCGCGGCGATGGTCTGCACGTCGCGACCGTCGGTGCGAGCGATCGCGTGGTGCTGAAGCCGGTGACCGTCGGACGCGACTACGGCGCTCAGATCGAGATCGTCTCCGGACTCTCGGCCAACGATCGTGTCATCCTGAGCCCCCCTGACTCCATCGTGGGCGGAGCGCAGGTACGCGTCGTCAAGCGCGCGGGCCCGGAGGCCTGATGACGCCGAAGGGTGACACGAGGGATTGCCGCCGGCCGGCGCGCGTGGCCGCGCTCGCCGCCGCGATCGGCGCGGTCCTCCCGCTGAGCGCGTGCTCGCTGGCGCCGCACTACGCGAAGCCCGCGACGCCCAACGTCGATCACTTCGTGGAGGCGGGCGACTGGATGCCCGCGCGTCCCGCCGACTCTGCATCCCGGGGGGTCTGGTGGCAGACATTCGACGAGCCGACGCTCGATGACCTCGAGCAACGCCTGTCCACCTCGAATCCCGATCTTCAGGCCGCCGTCGCCCGTCTCGGTGAGGCGCGCGCGGTCCTGCTGAATTCGCGCTCGGAGGAATTTCCGACTCTCGATGCGGACGCATCGGCGACGCGCGAGCGCTCTTCCGCCAACGCACCCCTCGCCAGCCTGATGGACCACCGGGCGAGCACCTATGACGATTTCGCGGGCGATGTCAGCTTTGCCTGGGAAGTCGATCTCTTCGGCCGGCTGCGCAGCGCCACCGCGGCCGCGCGGGCCGAAGCCCAGGCGAGCGCCGCGGATCTCTCGGCGGTGGAGCTCTCCCTGCGCGCCGAGCTCGCGACCGATTACTTCGCGCTGCGCGGCGCGGATGCGACGACGCGGCTGCTGGAGGATGCGGTGCGCGATTATGACCGCGCGTACACGGTGACGGACAATCGATACAAGCAGGGAATCGCCGCGGCCACGGATGTCGAGCAGGCGGACACTCTGCGCCAGAACGCCCGGGCCCAACTCGCTGCCGTACGGTTGCAGAGGGCGCAACTTGCACACGCGATAGCGGTGCTCATCGGCGAGCCGGCGTCCAATTTCAGCATCGCTCCCGGTCCGCTCGCGGGCACGCCGCCCGCCTTCGATCCGGGAGTCTCCTCGACGCTGCTCGAGCGCCGTCCGGATGTCGCGAGCGCGGAGCGCGCGGTCGCCGCGGCCAACGCCGAAATCGGTGTCGCCCGGGCCGCCTGGTTCCCGGTCTTCTCGCTGAGCGGCGCCGCCGGCTATGAGAGCACGGTCGCTTCCTCATGGCTCAACGCCCCGAGCCGATTCTGGTCGATCGGACCGGCGGGCTCGCTGCCGCTGCTCGATGCCGGAGCGCGGCTCGCGGGCGATCGGCAGGCCTGGGCGGTGTACGACGAGGCCGTTGCCAACTATCGGAAGACCACCCTGGTTGCGTACCAGGAAGTCGAGGACAGCCTGGTGGCCCTGCATCGCGATGCCGAGGAACGCGCGGCGGACGAGGCGGCGGCGGTTTCGGCCGGGCGGTCCGCGTATCACGCCGACAAACGCTACGCGGCCGGTGTGGCGGATTACCTGGAAGTGTCGACCACGCACACTGCCGCGCTGCAGGCCCAAGTGGCGGCGCTCTCGGCACGCGTGGCGGAGTTCCAGGCGGCCATCGCTCTCGTCCGTGCAACGGGCGGCGGTTGGACCAATGACGTCGAAACCGCACGCCATGGCCATCTCCCGACGGCGACATATGCATCACGCGGCGACTCAACGCCCTCGACGCGCTAAGCTTACGCGCGTTGAGGGGGTAACAATGAGCGAACCCGCACCGAAGGGTAAGTGCACCCGTCGTCGTATCCGCGACGCGTTGGTGGCGCGCATTCTCGATGGCACATACCCTGCGGGGACCCGGCTCAAGGAGCTCACGCTGGCGCGGGAATTCGACGTCAGCCAGGCGCCGATTCGCGAGGCCCTGCGCGAGCTCGAGGGATCGGGGCTGGTCACGAGCGAGCGCTATCGCGGCACGCGGGTGCGCGGCGCCGACTACCAGGAGCTGCGCGAGTCCTACCAGCTGCGCCTGATCATGGAGGAGCGGGCACTGCAGCTCGCCGCGCCCTTCTCGCCGGAGCTGGTCGAGGAGCTCGGTCGCCGCATGCACGCGATGAGCAGTGCCGTCGAGGCAATGGATCGGGAGCACTACATCGACGAGTCGCTCGCCTTTCACCGCCGCCTCGTCGAGGCGAGCGGGAACCGCACCTTCCTCACCGTCTGGGACTTCATGCATTGGAACGTGCGGGGACGCATCGCCCTGCGGCGCATCGCGGGTCGCGATGGCCGCGGGCTGAAGCCCATGATCGAGTTGCATCGCACCCTGAACGCGAGGATCCGTGCGGGCGATGTGGACGGCGCCGCCGACAGGATCCGTGCCATCTTTCAGCGGATCGCCGACGCCCTCGAGACAGCCTGACCGCCGCAGGGTCAGTCCCGTCACTCGTCGCGATCGAATCCGTCCACGGTCTTCGGCCAATCCTGCTTGAGCAGACGCGAAAGCGCGCGGTCGGCGAGCAGGCGGCCGCCCGTCTGGCACGTGGCGCAATAGTTGGTTTCGTTATCGACGTAGCGGATCCGCTGCACCGGCGTGCCGCAGACCGGACACGGCAGGCGGAAGCGGCCGTGCACGGCCATCTCTTTGCGAAATGCGGTTACCTTCTCGGGAAACCGTCCGCCTGCCTGACCGCGCAACCGCTCGATCCAGAGCTGCAGTTGGTCCCGCGCGGCGCCGTGGAGGCGCGATATCTCGGCATCGGTAGCACGGCTCGTCAGCATGACGGGAGAGAGCCTGGCGGCGTGGAGAATCTCGTCGGAGTAGGCGTTGCCGACCCCGCTGAACAGTCTCGGATCGGTCAGCGCGCGCTTGAGCGTGTGATTTTCGCTGCGCAGACGCCGGGCAAACTCCGCCTCCGTCGCAGTCATGATCTCGAGTCCGCCCGGGTCCTGCAGACGCAGTGCCTCTTCGCCGTGGAGGAAGTGCAGCGATGCGCGCCGTTTGGTGCCGGCCTCGGTGAGTGTCAGGGTGCCGCTCCCGAACTGCACGCGCGCGAGAGCCGCGCGTCGGGCGAGCGCGGTTCCGGCATCGAACCAATGCAGGCGGCCGGCAATCATGAGGTGAAACACCAGCCAAAGATTGCCCTCGAGTCCGATCGCCAGACGCTTGCCGATGCGACGTACCTCGGTCACTCGCCGGCCCTCCGCGCTGGCGATGGGCGGCTCCACCGTGCGCAGTAGAAACGGCAATAGAATCAGCACCTTATGCAGGATCTGGCCCACGACGCGCTGCGCCAGCGCCTCGCGGTAGACCGTGACGTCGGGAAGCTCGGGCATGGGGTCATCTTATGCCGGGATGAGACAGGGCCGGCACCTGTCCGTCCGAGAGCGACACAGAACCGCGCCGGATCGTGAACACCGCCGCGTCGGTTGTCAGCAGGCGGCACGCATCTGCACGAGCTTGTGGCTTGGCCGCGAGGTAGACTCCCGACATGCGCCCGCTCTCATTCCTCGATCGGGATCGCACGGTCGCAGGTCCCGGCTTCAGCCGCTGGATGGTGCCGCCGGCCGCGCTGTGCGTGCATTTGTGCATCGGACAGGTGTATGCCTTCAGCGTGTTCAACCTGCCCATGACGAAGCTCATCGGCATCGGCGAATCGGTGCCGGCCGACTGGCAACTCACCGATCTCGGCTGGATCTTCACGCTGGCAATCCTCTTCCTCGGTGTCTCCGCGGCCGTGCTCGGCCGGTGGGTGGAGGAGGGTGGTCCGCGCCTCGCCATGTTCACCGCGGCGCTGTGCTTCAGTGGTGGATTCCTGGTCTCGGCTGCCGGGGTCCATGCTCACAACATCTGGATCGTCTACCTGGGCTACGGCGTGCTTGGCGGCATCGGGCTCGGCATCGCGTACATCTCGCCGGTCTCGACTCTGATCAAATGGTTTCCCGACAGGCCGGGCATGGCGACCGGCATGGCCATCATGGGATTCGGCGGTGGCGCACTCATCGCCTCGCCGCTGTCGGTGTGGCTGATGGCCAGGTTCTCGACGCCGTCCCATGTCGGGGTCGCCGAAACCTTCATCGTGCTCGGGATCGTTTACTTCATCTTCATGATGGTGGGCGCGGCGATAGTCCGGGTTCCCGCGCCGGGTTGGAAGCCGGCAGGTTGGACCGCGCCCGCGCAACCGCCGAAGCTGGTGACGACCGCCAACGTGTACGTCTACACTGCTCTCAAGACGCCGCAATTCTGGCTCATCTGGTGGGTGCTCTGCCTGAATGTGACCGCGGGCATCGGGGTGCTCGGCCAGGCCTCGGCCATGAGCCAGGAGATGTTTCCGGGCAAGGTGAGCGTGGTTGCCGCCGCCGGCTTCGTCGGGCTGATGAGCCTCTTCAACATGGCGGGCCGCTTCCTCTGGGCATCGGCCTCCGACTATATGGGCCGCAAAAACACCTACTTCGTCTTCTTCGTCCTGGGGACCGTGCTCTATTCCGTCGTGCCGACGGCCGGGAAGATGGGCAGCGTGGGTCTCTTCGTCCTCTGCTTCCTGGTCATCATCAGCATGTACGGGGGCGGCTTCGCCACCATCCCGGCGTACCTCAAGGATATGTTCGGCACGCGTTATGTCGGTGCCATCCACGGGCTGTTGCTCACCGCCTGGTCCGCGGCCGGCGTGTTCGGCCCGGTGCTCGTGAACTACATACGCGCCTACGAGATCGCGCATGGAGTCGCAAAGGCAAACGCCTATAACCTGACGATGTATCTCATGGCATGTCTGCTCGTGATCGGATTCTTCTGCAACCTCCTCATCAGGCCCGTGGACGAGCGGCACCACATGTCGGCCGTGCCGGGCGAAGCCACGCTGGTGGCGCGGTAGGCGCGGAGCACGATATGGCCAGCACCACGACCCCGGGCGGCACGAGCACGAGCGCGCTCCACCTCTTCCTCGCATGGGCCTTCGTCGGTATTCCCTTCCTGTGGGGTGTACTGGAGACGCTGCGGAACGCGATGAAGCTCTTTCAGTAGAGCCGCCGGGCACGCCGTTCAGCGCGTCCGCTCCTCGATCTTCCCGGCGAGCTCGGCAATCTCACTGAGGCCCATTTCCTCGTCGACGGTCAACTTTGAGCGGGTGCCGCCTTCGGGAGGCAACCGTGGGCTCGGCGGGAACGTCTCTTGCCGGTGTCGGGAACCGATGTCTGCAACCAAAAACGATCCGATCGTCACGCCCCAGTCCCAGCATGGCTCCCGCCCCGGGCTCGATTTCCTGGCCGGCGGGGGCGAGATGGGTGAGCGCATTCGCGCCCTGGATTGGGAGCCGACGGCGCTCGGGCCACCCGAGACCTGGCCGCACGGCCTGCGCGTCGCGCTGCGCATCATGCTGGCGTCGCGCCAGCCCATCTGGGTCGGCTGGGGCCGGGAATTGACCTATTTCTACAACGATTCTTACAAGTCGATCATCGGCGGGCGACACCCTGCCGCGCTCGGCCTGCCTGCGGAGCAGGTGTGGCCCGAGATCTGGTCGCAGATCGGCCCCATGCTGCGCTCGGCTCTGGGCGGCGATCTCGGGACGTACGTGGAGTCGCACCTTCTCATCATGGAGCGCAACGGCTATCCGGAGGAGACCTACTACACCTGGTCTTACACGCCGATTCCCAACGACGATGGTACCAACGGTGGAATATTCTGCGCCAACAGCGACGACACGCTGCGCGTAGTGGGTGAACGCCAGTTCGGTCTTCTACGCGAGCTGTCCGTCAATGCAGCTCATGGACGCACGATGCAACAGGTATGTGATCAATGCATTTGCGCACTTGCGACCAACGCCCGCGACCTGCCGTTTGCCCTGATCTATCTGCCGGACGCCAATGGATCCACGATGACGCTGTGGGGTGCCTCGGGCATCTCGGGCGGGCACCCGGCAGCACCGATCAGCATCGCGGGCGAGACGTACTCTCTGCGGCCGGAGGGCGAATTTCCGGGTGCCGAAGAACTGCTCAGCGTGATTCCCCTGCGGAACTCCGTGGACGCGCCGCTGCCAACCGGCGCCTGGGAGCAACCGCCGAAGCAGGCCGCCGTCGTTCCCATCAAGATATCCGGGCAGTCCGGCCGCTGGGGTGCCCTGGTGGTCGGGCTCAACCCTTTCCGGCTGCTCGATGAAAGCTATCGCGGGTTCCTGACGTTGCTGGCCGCCCAAATCGGCGCGGCGCTGGGCAACGCCGAGGCGCACGAGCAGGAGCGGCGACGGGCCGAGGCACTGGCGCAGATCGATCAGGCGAAGACGGTATTCTTCTCCAACGTCAGCCACGAGTTTCGAACACCGCTGACCCTGATGCTGGGCCCCATCGCCGATGCCGCCGCGCATCCCACGACGTCGGCGCCGGTGCGGGATCTGCTCGAGCTGGCGCAGCGCAACTCCCTGCGGCTGCTCAAGCTCGTCAACAATCTGCTCGACTTCTCCCGCATCGAAGCCGGACGCGCGCAGGCGTCCTACGAGGCGACCGATCTTGCCAGGTACACCCGTGACCTGGCGAGCACGTTCCGCTCCGCGATGGAGCGGGCGGGTCTCGCATTCACCGTCGAGTGCGACGAGCTTGCCGAGCCGGTCCACGTCGATCGCGAGATGTGGGAGAAGATCGTCCTCAATCTCCTTTCGAACGCGTTCAAATTCACTCTCCAGGGAAGTGTCGCGGTGCGCCTGCGACAGGAGCACGGCGAGGCCGTGCTCGAGGTCGCCGATACGGGCGTCGGCATTCCGGCGCGCGAGCTGCCGCGGCTCTTCGAGCGCTTCCACCGGGTCGAGGGCACGACCGGCCGCACTCAGGAGGGCTCGGGGATCGGGCTCGCGCTGGTGCAGGAGCTCGTGAAGCTCCACGGCGGGGCCATCAGTGCGCAGAGTGAGCTCGGGGCGGGCACCAACTTCCGAGTGGCCGTGCCGTTGGGATCCGCCCACCTTCCGCCCGAGCGGATCACCGTGCCGCGTTCACTCGCCTCCGCGGCGACCGGAGCGGAGGTCTTCGTGCAGGAAGCGCTACGCTCCATCCTGTCCGACACCGCCGAGACCTCATCCGGAGTGCAGGCGCTCACGGAAACGCCGATCCTGAGCCACCAGATCGCTGACGCCGCCGCCGCTCGCATCCTGCTGGCCGATGACAATGCAGACATGCGTGCTTACGTCCAAGGCCTGCTTTCGCCTACTTATGCCGTCGAGAGCGTCGTGGATGGTGAGCAGGCACTGGAAGCTGCGCGCCGCGCGCGACCCGACCTCATCGTCTCCGACATCATGATGCCGCGCCTCGACGGCCTGGGTCTCCTCAAGGCCGTGCGCAACGATGATTCGCTGAGGGACGTTCCCGTAGTGCTGATTTCCGCGCGCGCCGGTGAGGAAGCGCGTGTCCAAGGGCTCGATGCCGGCGCGGACGATTATCTCATCAAGCCGTTCTCGGCCCGCGAGTTCCTGGCGCGCGTCGGCGCACGGCTCGAGCTCGCGCGGGTGCGCCGCGAGAACGAGGAGCGGCTGCTCGAGGAAATCGAGCTGCGCAAGGAAACGGAGGCGGCGCTCGATGAGGCGAGCCGCCGCAAGGACGAATTCCTGGCGATGCTGGCGCACGAGCTGAGGAACCCGCTCGCGCCGATCGCCAACGCGAGCGAGTTGCTGTCGCGGTCCATCAGCAACGACCCCCGCGCTCAGACCGCGATCGGAATGGTCAAGCGTCAGGTGACTCAACTGACGAGGCTCGTGGACGACCTGCTGGATGTCTCGCGGATCACCCAGGGTCGAATCGAGCTCAAGAAGCGGCCGGTCGACTTTGCCGCCGTCATTGCCCAGGCGGTCGAGACCGTCGGGCCGCAGCTGCGCGAGAGGCGGCACCGGCTCTCCACCACCACTTCCAGCTACGAGCCGCTCTTCGTGCTGGGCGATTTCACGCGGCTGGTGCAATGCGTGGCCAACCTGCTGACGAATGCCGTCAAGTACACCGAGCCCGGCGGAGAAATCTCGGTGCGCAGCCGTGGCGATGAGGCGAGCGTCGTCGTCGAGGTCGCGGATAGCGGCGTCGGCATGACGCCGGAGCTGCTGCCACGGGTGTTCGATCTCTTCGTGCAGAGCGAGCGCTCGCTGGATCGCGCCACGGGAGGACTCGGGATCGGGCTCGCGGTGGTCAAGCGCCTGGTCGAAATGCACGAGGGTGAGGTGCAGGCGCAAAGCGACGGTCCGGGGCGGGGCTCCGTCTTCCGAATACTGTTGCCGCGAATCGCCAGGCCGGAAGCCGCAGCAAGCGAAGCGGCGGCCTTCGAGGCGGCGCCGCGGCGGGTACTCGTCGTGGACGACAACGCCGACG
>Ga0335072_10016204_pt1 | contig 10570 bp, 10 predicted proteins | sample Lox_Sample_21_FD_206725 | JGI IMG/M metagenome (GOLD analysis project Ga0335072, IMG submission 206725) | Soil microbial communities from Loxahatchee National Wildlife Refuge, Florida, United States - Lox_Sample_2.1 | ecosystem: Environmental > Terrestrial > Soil > Wetlands | place: USA... | reverse complement strand
TCTGGCGACAAGACCATACGGATTTGGGATACCGAGACGGGTGCTCTACAGCAGACGCTCGAGGGCCATACGGACTGGGTCTACTCAGTGGCCTTCTCACACGACGGCCGGCGGCTGGCGTCTGGCTCTGGCGACAAGACCGTACGGATCTGGGATACTGAGATGGGCGGTCTACAGCAGACGCTCAAGGGCCATACGGGCTGGGTCTACTCAGTAGCCTTCTCACACGACGGCCGGCGGCTGGCGTCTGGCTCTAGAGACAAGACCGTTCGGATCTGGGATACCGAGACAGGCGCTCACCAGCAGACGCTCGAAGTTGGCTCAATTCTCACTACGTTATCATTTAGTCCTGATGGATCTGTTCTTAATACAGAGATAGGTTCTTTCAATATTCACAAGCTTAAATGGTCTTCATGCTGTTTAAGAGAGGGTCGTTCCTGGATAGTTTGCAATGACAATAATATTCTGTGGCTTCCTCAAGAATATCGATCCAATTCTGCAATTAAAGGTCAGACTATCACGGCGTTTATTACAGGCAGAGTTGTTATAGTGAATATTTTGCTCTAGATCTTATCTCTACTTTTCTGAATTTGCGTCCGGTTGCTCCGACGGAACTCGATGGCCTGCAGGCCGGGCCCACTCCTTGGTATGCGCGTAACCGACTGATGTGAAGAAGCGAATAAACGCGCACAAGGAGGGGCGGTTGTGGAAAGACTGAGTGAAATGGCGCAAGTGAAATACGAAGATAGCTAAGAATGGGCATTGCTCTGTCTTTAGATTAAGTAGATGCTAAAGTGTTAGGAAATCTGTCATGCCAAACTATGTCTATGGTTGTGGTCCATGTTGCGAGTGGAAGTCGCGACATTCTAGTCTTTTGGGCCGCATGGCCGACTATGGGCCACGCCTTACAAAATCCATGGCATGGATATTGGGCTAGCTACTAAATGATTGAAGCAGTATGATTAGTCCCTCACGCTGTTGGAGCGTGCTGGACCTCGCTGTTGACTTGATCTTGTTGAATCCTCCTCGACGAGAATCTCGATCTCAAAGTCGCAGATTTTGCAGGGGCGTCGATTGATGGCAGAAAATGTAGTCATTCTATCACCTCACGCATTGTCCGTATAACGCGGAGGGCAAGGACAGCCCGCGTATGGAGATAACGACGGCATCCGAGACCATGGTCGCAGAGCATGACGCCCGTGATAATGCTGACGCATCCACAAGCTCTCAGAGTTCGCTTTAAGTCTTTTTACTCGCTCCCAAATTGCTCGCAATCTGAATGGCTGTTTCTTGTCTTGCCCTCCCCCATACATGCCATAGACACACTATCGTCGACCTCATGTTTGGCGCAAACAAGGGCGAAAGAGTCTAGGAACATCCGTCTAAGCGCTCTCTCGTCCTTTCAATCTCGTACGAATCTTGACCGAAACAGCGAACTGCCCTGCACACCCGAGACTATATCAGCGCACTCGTAAATTTCCATGTAAAAGACTCTGTTTATCTGTGACTCACCGGATGCCCTACACCTTCCTAGCACCCGTGATAGTATTAACCTGGGGCAGAGGATATCGCGTCTTCTCAACTCACCTTGTATCATCTCGAGTTTGCGTTTCGCGACATCCAGGGAGCGACCACTGACAGCAGCGCTCACGAGGGAAAGGCCACCAGAGTGAACAGCAAATCCAACCCCGGCGCCGATGCGAAGTTTCGCGCCGTAGACTTGTTGCATTCTGGAGATTTCCTCCTCATGAAGCAAACCATCATTGTAGGTGGAGATGCGCTTGGTGTACTCCGAGGAAGAGAGGCCGAAGAATCCCATCACTGGTGAAGAGATGTGCTTGCTTGCTAGCGTTGGGGCAACACTCAACAAACCACACTCTGGCTAGAGCTCAATAGCCGTCACTGATTCAACCCATGGCGAGCCGCTCCTGCAGAAACATATCACGCCGGCTTGCTTTTAACAAGCCTCCTAGTTTCGCAACTGGTGTTGGCTCGTCGCGGGATAGTGTACATACTTCACGACGAAATACTAATGTGTGGGATACTGAAAATAGTAGCAAATATCAAGATCAAGCAAGTTCATTGGCAATTCCGCAGACCCGTCTCAGGCGTCCACTGTAAACTACACTTGAAACTATGCTGTGCTATCTCAGAAGGATCCAAAAAGTGTGCTGAACTGGTAGACATCGTCGACAGTAATAACGAAAGATGCGGATTCTCCGTGCGATAAATGAATATGACAGAGGCAAAGTTCAGTACGCTTCAATTAAGAAGACCAAACTCTGCAACGCATCCCAAAACTGCTCCGTCTTCCCATTCCCCAGCTTCAATTAAATTGCAAGATACGGGTTTTTTGTTGAAAAAGTCAATGACAGTGGCTGATGTCGACAGCCGTAGCGAAGGTTGACAGTAAGGACTGTCTCGTCGTGTTCTTCGACGAGTAGGGACCCGTTGGCCCCAGGCTGCTGCCTAAGCAGCAAAATATATCAAAGGTTTTCCACCCAACCGAGCGAGCCCATTGTCCTGGCGGCTCAAGGTCATGATCAGTGATGGAGTCGTAAGAGAGAAGATGAAAAGTAAAACGCCGAGCCCAGCGTGAAGAGAATGCCCCAGATTCCTAGGCCAAGGAATAGTCGTCATGTAGGATACTGTGTGTGATGTCCTTGGTCCGCACGTCCGTCCGCCCCCGCAAACCGACCCTACCCACCCATATAGAACACCGGTCGGAAACGCCCCAAATATCATCATGTTGTTACATAGACCCAAGTCTCAAAAGCGCCTCAATGGCCTCGCGTTCCTGCGAGTTGTTGACCTGAACTCCAGCCGGTAGAGGAAATCCAGAAGTATTATGAACAGGTAAAGCCTTCGCCGAAACCGAAGTTGCAAAGGCAGGTGTGCCGCTGGCACGAGATCGGTTTCGTGAAGTTGTAGGATAATCAGCAATAGGTTGATACAAGTGAGTCCCCCCTGAAGGTACTTTGCCAGAGGGAGGTAAAGATCGTGCTCGGAGGGCGGCTGCTCCCATGGAAGCCCAGTCCTCCTCATCCGTGACGTCGCCTTCTCCAAGGTCTTCGTCCATGAGTGGTTCTGGCGCCTCGGACGAAGAAGCATATCCGTCGTCGTTGCCATCAAGAGACATCTTGTCAGCTTCGTTCTCGAGCATGTCGACGTCGTCGTATTCGTCTGCTTCAGAGTGAGAGAAGAATGCTGAGCTGCCAGCCAGACTTGTTCCGAAACGATCAGTAGCGTTGGGCGTAGATCGAGGTCCGGGTATGTGCATGGCACTCTGGGAATAAGATGATGGCATGCTTGCCGGAGGGGAGATGTTCGTAGGCTGGCGATCTCGTGGAGGCTGCCCTCTGATCCGAGCATCCCACCGACCCCAGCCAACTTTCTCAAACTGAACATCGCCATCCCGGCCCGCACCCTCCCCTCCGCTTCCTTTTCCTTCCAAAGCAGCTACGACAAGTCTTCTCGCTTTGGCAGAGGAAATGCGAGAGAAGCCGGGGACAGAAGTGGTCAGATAGCCCATGACATGCCTTATCGCCAGAGGTCCGTGGGTGAGCAGGATATCCGGAAGGTGATGCTTGGCCAGCATTCCTGGAGTGATGGCGCCAGCACTATCAAGATCGCCAAGGCTGTCAAGTGCCTCTGCGTTGAGCGAGCTGTGCTGAGGTTGGCCCAGACTGTTGGCGTGGTCAACAGCATCTTGCAGGTCGATGTCGGAATCGATATGGGTGGGCCCAGAAGGGGGCGAATCGAGGTTGTGAACAGACGGTTTGGTGGGGTGAAGGTGAGGAGGGAGGGTGGGAGATATGGAGTTGGGCGGTGTCGGCAGCATGCCCTGCTGCTTCTTCTTTTTGGAGGGAGGATTGGCGGCAACAGCAGCGAAGCTGTCGCGACCAGCCTGAGCGATCCCGTCGCGAGGCTTAGGTATGTCAACAGAGGCAGATTTGCCAGCAAAGGTCGCGCCGATGGCAGAATAGTTCTTGGGAGCCATATCGAAGGTAGAGATTGCTTATCTGTAGGAAGCCACAGGTGTGAGTCAGCGGCATTGAGGGGATAGTGTGATCAGGTTGAGCGAGCAGACAAAGCAAGGCATGAGACGTACCTACAGCGAGATAAACAAATCAGGTGCGATATCGGCGAGCGATCTGTTGGGAAGGCTGGTTGCTGTTGGCTGACAGGCCCTACGATGCGACGAGATGCGTAAGCGTGATGTGGACGAGACGACCCAAAGGTGGCTCGACGTTGTTGGTGGAGTGGTTGCAGTTGGTGCAAAGGAGAAAGGAAAGAGGAAGAAAGCAAATGAGTCGAAGCAAGTTGATAAACAGAGCGGGGCCAGACGTAGCGGATTGGTGGTTGCAAGTTGATGGTGGTGTTGCGACGATGGGCAAAGTTCGTGTGCTTGCATGAACCAAATCAAGATGTGGATGATCACGGGCTTGCCCAATGCGCGGTCGCGATTCTGGCAGGTGGGAATGGGGGCCGCCTGGAAACGGGAAATCGGCGTCTCGGGGCAACTGTGAGTGGAAGGTTCCAGGCGGGTGGCTTCCGCAATCTCCCTACGCTCTCAGCCTTCCACGTGCGGCGGTCGCTGGATGACCGTTCCGCAATCAGCGCAGAAAATGAGACAATAAACAACGGCCGGCACAAAACAAAGGACAAATGACGATACTTCTCCACATCTCAAGCAACACACACATATCACGGGCCCATCAGCTAGCCTTCGGCGAGAAGGAAGGGAAGTCCTCACGAGTGGTTGCACTTTTCTTGTCACCCACACCCCGTAAGCGGGCTGGCTGAACGAGCACATGACGAGCTGAAACTTCCCTTGAAATACCTCACCAGCTGCTTGTGGCAGAGCCTCGCAAAATTTGAAGCATATTCAAGGCGAATGAGGTCTTTTTATTCACACACACACACCCCCAGATTTCATGTTCCGGAACTCATGGGCCTTGTCATTTTGACGAACAAAGCCAGGCAGCCCGCCAGCGTCAGTTCCGTTCTTGAGTGTGGGAAGCTCTACCATTCTACCTTGCATTTTTTGATGCCGTCCGCTGGTGTGCCCCGTTGGCAAGCAATTCCTTTCACGCCATTCTAACGACCAATAGAAGGGCTAGACTGCACTATCAGCATTGTACATACATACAACTTTTAATTGCGGTAAACCTGTAATGGTCGCCCGCTACAGGCTGGCAAGGGAGATCAATAGACTTGGCCTTTGCCCGGATTCGTGTTCATGTCCTCACTATAATCAATGAGATCTGACGACGCCTCATGTTAAGGATGATGCTACCAGAGTATCCCCAGATGGCCACTCGTTTTGTCCAACTGCTCAGTCAGCTTCCTCAGTAAGCGAAAAGGAATTGGAGGAGCCCGTCACTGTTCAGACATCCTCAGTAGACGCTCCCAAGCATGCAAGAGATAAGTAATCCTCTCTGATCCGAAAGGATCCAAGAAATATTTGTAATTGTAGAGCCTTTACTCAGAGTTATGTACTGAGATTGTATTCGGAGGCGCGGAGTTTGGTAAGTCTTGCTTCCAGACTCTACCACTCCTTCGGAACCAGACCTTTGTTATTTCGTAAATGATTTTCATCCCTGGCCTCCTGAGCCTCGTCGGGACGCTCCTGAAGCTCATGCCTAAGTCTACTGTGCGCTCTGCCATGGGTCACTTTCCTTACAGACGAACCCTTCACCATACTCTGGATGAACCTTTCACAATCTTCTGGACGAACCTTTCAGTACTGACTGTCAGTAAACCCGGTCTAGATCCTGTCATGTATGCAAGCGAAACTACCCATAGCTTCAAGTGAGAAAGCCTAAAATGAGCCTCAAACCCTGACGTTCATCCTGCCTCCCCATCATCCCTCTCGACCCTGAGTTTCGGCTTCGCATTGCCTCTTCTTCTCCCGCCCCTTTCAGCACTGTCCACTCTATCCTTTCCCCGCGGCATTCCCCTTCCTTTCAACTCCGCAGGCAACTCTCTGACCACACCCTGTCCTTGCTTCCACAAGACTCCGACACCTGCCTTTACCTCCACCACGACATCCCAGAACTCGCTCGACAACATCTTTGCTCCTTCTCCTCCCTCTGCAACCATTCCTTCCGTAAGTACAACCCCATTTTCACTCCTCCACAATTCCACTCCCGCCTTCAAAGCCTTCCGTATATCCACGTAGATCAGAATCTGTGCGTCGCTCCTCATCCCCGAGATAACTACGTTAGTCTTCTTCCCTTCAGGACCTTGTACCATATTCCCCCCTTCCACCTCCGGCAAGACTTCCTCCAACTTCGGCCCTGTCGCAAAATGCACATGCACCCTCGACATTGGCAACAATCCCCCACTCGCCAAGATCTTCTCCCACGCCCCGTAGAACGTCCCATGCACCATCGTCTCTGGCACCGACTTCTCATCCTTAAGCGTAATCGGTGTGAGATACGCACTCGCCTCCAGCGTCTTCAACGAATGGCCCTGTGTCGCTCTAATCAAGTAATGGCTCGAATCCAGATCCGTAGCCGCGTGCTGTATTGCACGTTGAGTCTCCGTCTCTGCTTGGCTTTGATCTTGCTGGTCCTCGGTTGGGGTCATATCTGTACTCATAGCCACAGTCGTATTCTCACCAGCGTCTCCTCCGCCAACCCACCTCAACGCAAACCTTTTCTTCTCGTTCCCTTCCACAACCTTCACTAGCTCCTCCATCCCCAACCCCAACGTCTTCAACTTATGCCACTTCAGCAAATCATCCACCTTGACATAACCCTGCTCATCCATCGCAATACGCTCTTTTGCCGCTCCGTGGCGGAGCAGCCATGACATTGCCTTGGAAACCGTAACTTCACGACCCGGTCCTTGCCCATCCGCTTTGTCTTTCTTGCCGCGATTGCTGCGGCGGTCTTGAGGTGCCATGTCTAGCGAATGAATTTAGGTCTGACTTGGGTTGGTGCTGTAATGGTGATTTATCACTAGTTAGGGCTCAAGCGAAAGTAAGCGATGAGGCTGTATTGTATCAAGATCTGTGCGGTGATTGAGCTGCTTTGGTGCCCGGGTGTAGCGAGAGTTGGATGAAATTTTCTAGTGTGGGCTTGGAAAATTCTAGGCGTCCCTTTTAGCGATGTTGTTAGAGGTATATGCAAGTAGTGATCAAGTTCTCGATGGAATTGAGCATTCAAATTTCAAGGTTTGGCGTCTTTGCCCAGGCTCTCGTAGTGACTCATCTGCGGATTAGAGCAAAAGAGTCAAACACATACAAGGCTGCAGCTCTAATGTTGGCTAGAGTCAATCTGTGTCAGTACCTGAGAATCAAATCTTCGCAGTCTGGATGCTCATCAGGAGAAGTATGAAGCAATTCGTTCCGTTGCCTATGAAATCAGAATTTGAAAGTGAAGGAGCAAGCATCTCAACGACTACAGGCTGGCTGAAATGCACCCTCCAATTCTATGATTGCGTTATGCTTCATGAACATTCTTTGATCTCGCCTGAGCTTTTGCAACAATAAAGGGATACTCAAGAGAGAATCGCAATATGATTAATGACCTAGCCAGCAGAGGTGCGACTGTCACATGCTCGCCCAATGCTTCTTCATCCAGGTTAGCCCTAATCTTGAATGGTAAAAAGGCGCAACCGCAGGCAGTGCCTCGGTTGAAGCCGCCTGGGCAACGCGCGTTCCAGTTAAGCTGATACGAATACGACCCCCTTCCAGCCATTCACGACGATGCATCAAAATGTAGACACCCTGAACTCGACACTTAATGAGCCCTGACGCCGATCACATTAACGTCAACTGCCTCGCATGAATTGCGTCGCGCAACCAAAATAAATTTTCTCCTCCTGTCCGTTTTCTTCCTATACTTCGCATCGTGACCTGCTCTCAAAATACCTCCTCCGTTCTCCTGCTCAAACGCTTCCTTAAATCTCATCCCATCGCAAGTGCATTCATACAGCTCTCTGACAACCCACCACCGAGGCTATTGAGAAGCTCCTAAGATCACAACAGCACTCAGCAACTAGACTCAGTCCTTCTGTGTCTCCGTCTCCGCGTCCGTCTCCAGCCCGATCCATAACCTGCAATGGCGTCCCCAAGCCAACCCAGACAACCTGCCAACGGCGACAGTAAGCAGGAAAACCAACAACCAGCACCACAATCACCACACATGGACGCACCACCTCCTTATGACCAAACCGCCTCGCGGCGCGCCGACGACTCGATCACGACCCCACACGACCCCACCACGACACCCAGGCCTTCGTGCTCTGCCGAGATCCAAAAACCCCGCCACGAGCACGACCGAGCCTGCTGCAGCCTCCATTCCGAGGCCGGTTGCTGTAACATCCACTCCGATGGTAAGTTCAGTCCCTTCAGAAAGATTTTGTCGGTATTTGCCCTGGAGGTAGTTTCTTTGAGACAGTTGAGACCACAAAGTGTTTTCTAGCCCCTACACAAAAGGCCCCCCCGAAGCACAACAATAGAACGAGACAACGTGACACACATCTTGCAACAAACAGATTCCCCATCCATGCTACTACTCTTTTCCCTTACAAACCTCACTACAGCTATTCTAGACGTGTTGCTAACAGCCAATGGCAGACGGGTGCATGAACATCCACTCCCAGAACGGTTGCATGAACATTCATTCGGAAGACGGGTGTTGGAATGTACATTCCAGCGACGGGTGTATGAATATTCGCTCAGAGGGGGGGTGTTGTAATATCGACAGCAACGACGGGTGTTGCAATGTAGGGTCGGAGAGTGGCGGCTGCTGTCAGGTGCATGGGCATGCTTGTATTGTGATGTGAGGGTGGGCTAATAGAAGGATGGGGCGGGCGGAGTTCCAGGGTTGGGATAGTAAGAATGGCGAAATCGGTGGCTTACATTGTTCAACACGGCTTTCTACGCGAAATATTTATTGTTCTTGCAGATATACCCGCTGGAGGTGAACCGAGCACATTTCACAGGAGGGCGTTGTACGGGCAAGAATTCCATTCCCCCTAATTTCTTCATGGTGGAAGTCATCTAGGTAGTGAGAATGTAGATCAGAGATTCGCGCTTCTACAAATGCTTCTGGTCAGGTCGAGCCAATAGCTAAAAGAGATCATACATCTTCAGCCCGGTCCGACTCGCCGTGCGATAACATGGGCGGAGGAGTGCCAAAGGGTGGATTCCTCACGCCAGTGCTTAATCTATCCGTGCCACGCTAATTGGAAAGGATATCAACCACCGCCGTCATGTTCGTACTCTTTAGTCGAGGCCATCGGCGTCCAGACTGGTCTCGGATTCGCATTGTTCCTTGATGTGCTCGGCGTATGCCTCGTCTGGACGAAGGGTCATGCCTGAAGGTAGTAGGCAATAGTTCCTCTGGTAGTAGAAGAACGCCACGAAGATCCGGCAAAGGATTTGTACATTCCCGTGATGGGCGGTGAACAAGGTCTATACTTTGATGGCATAGATTTGATAGAGGGCGCCACGGTAGTGTCGTGCATGGTCAGGTCAGGTCGGAGGATCCTAGACTGAAGAAGTTCACCGGAGGATGTAAAGCGATTGTACTGCGTTAAGTATCAAGCTGTTCATGTTGAAAGCTCCTGAAGATACTGCCATATGCTTCACTAAGCACATCGTCCCTGATATGTGCCATAGTTGCCTCCGCAAGCCTGAGAGGCTTGCGTTCACCGCCGTCCAAGAAGCTTCGCAGGAATCCTTTGACGAGCAACTTGCTCGCTGCCTGGAGTTTCCATAAGACTCTCAGCATCTGCAATGATCGTCCTGTGTGCTCTATCTCGTTGCCATTTCTCTTCACGAGGAGCCAAGCAAGACTTCCGACGCTATGATCGTCGAGTTTGCCGAAGGAGCTATTAAGGCCTCTCACGAACAGGGACCGTTCCCTTGGCGAGTCTCTATGATGACAAAGTGCGATCACTAGGTAGAAGAGAGTAAATGTTTGGCAGGCTTCGTGAATGCCGCTTTGTGGCGCTGCCAATGCGTGAACGATTTGAAGTGAGAAAGAAGGAGCTAGTTTCCCGTTCGTGCTGTCATCAAACAAGTTAAACTCAACCGGCCAGGCATTGAGCTCTTCCATCACCTGGATAAACACGTTGCAATCTCTTTGCCAATCGCGTAGTGCATCGGAAATAGCGCCGGTTCTGCTGAGACTAGATAAGTGAGACGTTATGCCGTCGACAGCATAGATGGAGACATAAGACACGAAATGATCGACCTCCGGTGATGTCGAAAAACCAGCTCCTTTTCGGTATCTGATGATGTTGGACAGTGCTTGCGCGTGGGCAGCACAGTTTCGAGGACTTGGTGTCAACATTTCGCTTGAGATCAAGCTTGCAATACTAACAAGGACACTCTCGCTCCAGCGAGTGGCTGGGTCATGGATGAGTGACTCGAGAGCTTTCAAGCTCATGCTGTAGTAGTATAAGGTCCTCGGGGAGACCTTTCGACTCTGTCTAGCGTCGATCAGACCACTCGTCCAGGATAGTAAATTGTGAAAAGAAGGTTCGTAGGCAAGTGTTACTGGTAGACCAATCCCGTTTTTCCACTCCTCGGGTAGCGGACCTTCCTTCC
>Ga0335072_10016203_pt1 | contig 10571 bp, 14 predicted proteins | sample Lox_Sample_21_FD_206725 | JGI IMG/M metagenome (GOLD analysis project Ga0335072, IMG submission 206725) | Soil microbial communities from Loxahatchee National Wildlife Refuge, Florida, United States - Lox_Sample_2.1 | ecosystem: Environmental > Terrestrial > Soil > Wetlands | place: USA... | reverse complement strand
GCGTCGCAAGCGGGGGTGCCGTGGCGGTCGTTTTTGCGGTCGACGCGGTCGTCGATCGCGACGTTCCACACCCCACCGCGGTGGTGAGTAGCAAGACGCACAAAAGAACCGCCAATCTCCTCACGTTTGCAGGATAAGGGTCGATAAATGGGGCGATTCAGGAGATGCGACAGGACGCGGGATATTCGGTCGCAAAGCTCGTCGAATATGACGCGCTTCGACGCCGGCTGTGGATCTTCGGGCAGCGGTGCCACCACGGCGCCACCGGGAGCATCGTGGCCGCCGCGGCGTTCCTCGCCCTGCTGTCCGACCAGGCGCCCGTCCCCACGCCGCACGTCGGAGCGCGCTCGGTGCTGGCGATCACGGCCGCCGGCGGGGCGCTGATGATGGTCCACGACTGGAAAGACCGCTCGATCTGGTTCGAGCGCGGCCGCGGCTCCCAGCTCTAGCCGTCTCGGCACACTCCGCCGCCGAACGCGGACAACTTCTCACTCGCCCCGCCCACCGTGGTGAATGGCCGTTCACCCGGCTCTGGCGCGGCTAACGGCTCGTTCGGCGCGCGCGGCGCGGCGAGCGAGAAGTTCTCCGCAATTGGGGACCCCAATAACCTTCGGGCGGCGATGCCCGTCCGCTGCGCGATCGTCCCGCCGACCCCCGTTCCCTACCGGGAGCCGCTGTTCCGCGCCCTGCACGAGCGCGACGACCTCGACATCCGCGTCATCTACCAGTCGGCCGGCCAGCCGAGCTGGGACGTCCCGTCGGACTGGTTCCCGCGCGAGCACCCGTATCCCGCCGTGCATCTGAACTCGCGCCAGCGCCGGCGCGCCGGCCGCACGCCGATGCTCTGGTCTCGCGGGCTCGAACACGCGCTGCGGACCGCCGACCCCGACTGCGTGGTCGTGTCCGAGTACGGGCCGGCTTCGCTGCGCGTGTTCAACTGGTGCCGGCGGCACAAGCGCGCGTACGTGATCTTCACCGAGTGCACGCCCGCGATCGACCCGCTGCTGCCGCGCTGGCAGCTCGGGCTGCACCGGTGGCTGGGCGGGCGCGCCGACGGGTTCATCGCGACCAGTTCGGCGGCGCGGGCGCGCCTTGAGACGTTCGGCGTGCCGGATGAGCGGATCACGGTGGCGCTCCAGGCCGCGGACCTCGAACCGTTCCGGGCGGCGGCGGCGCGCGGCGGCGGCGGCCACGACAGCGTCAAGGTGATCAGTGCCGGGCGGCTCGTGCCGGACAAGAACTTCGCGGCGCTGATCGAGGCGTTCTTGCGAATCGGGGCGAAGGCGACGCTGGAGATCGTCGGAACCGGGTTCCTCGAGGGCGAGCTGAAGCAGCTGGCGGCCCGGCTCGGCGTTTCCGTCCACTTCGCGGGCCATGTCCCGCCGCCCCAGATGCCGAGTCTGTACACCGCCGCCGACGTGTACGCGCTGGTCAGCACGTACGAGCCGTTCGGGGTGGCGGTCCGCGAGGCGGCCGCCGCCGGGCTGCCGATCGTCTGCACCAAGACCGCCGGCGCCGCCGGCGATGTCGCGATCGACGGACGGAACGCGCTGCTCGTCAACCCGTTCAGCGTCGACGACATCGCCGGCGCGCTCAGGCGACTGGTCTCCGACCCGGACCTGCGCCGGCGGATGGGTGCCGAGAGCCGGGCGATCGACCGCGAGACCGACGGCAGCGAGGTCGAGGCGTTCGCGGTGGCCGTCCTCACCGCGGCGGAACGCCGAGCAACGCCGGCACCACCTCTTCCCGTAGGCGCGTGATCGACGCCTCGGGCCGGTAGGGCTCGAGCTCGCGGCGCGCGGCCGCGCGGTAGGCAGCTAGAACCGGGGGGTCCGCCGCGAACGCCGCCTCGATCGCCCGGGCCAGCGATCCGGCGTCCCGCTGCTCGGCGACGAATGAGGGCGCGAGCGAGCGGGCGATCGCGAGGCCGGGGAACGGTCCGCCGCCGGGCGCGCCCACCAGCACGGCGCCGCGGTCGAGCGCCTCGAGCGGCGCGATCCCGAAGTCCTCCCACGCCGCGGCGCTGACGAACACGCGGGCGCGTGCCAGCAGATCCCGGAACGAGCCCTGGGGCAGCATCCCCGCGAACTCGGCGCCCGCCGGCACCCCGGCGCCACGGCGCGCCAGGAACTCGACCGCCCGCTCGCGCTCGATGCCCGCGATCACGAGCCGGGCGCCGGGCACGTCAGCCTGTTCCCAGGCCGCGCACAGCAGCGCGAGTCCCTTGGCCTTCGGGTCGGGCGTGTAGCCGACCGCGAGCAGCTCGCGCGCGCCGTCGCCGGAGCCGACCGGCGCGCGGGCGATCGGCGGCGGGATCAGGACGGTCGGCGCCGCGCCGACCGGCAGCGCGGTCGCCGCACCCGGGCTGTGGGGCAGCAGCACCCGGGCGCGCGCGAGTTGCCGGCGCTCGAGCGCGTGCAGCGGCAGGCTGGCCACGCCGGGACGGTTGAGGCGCGCGGGCGAGTCGAGCCAGACGGCGAACGGAACCCCGGGGTCGCCGGCGAGCAGGGCCGCCGTCGTGGTCGAGAACACCACCGCTCGCGGCTGGTCACGGGCGGACGCGGTGACCAATGCCCGGCGCGCCGCGATCGCCTCGACCACGTCGTTGACCGGATACGCCCGCCGCAAGGCGTTGGTCATCCCGATTCGCGTCCCCACGGCGGCCACGGACGCACCGGCCTCGCGCAGCATCTCGACGAGTTGCGCGTCGGCGAGGCGCAGCCCGCGGGTGGTGCCGAGCGACACCATCAGTAGATCGGTCACCGAGCGTCGAGCGCAGCCCGATACGCCGAAACCGTCTCGACGCCGCACCGCTCCCACGTGAAGTTCGCCGCGACCGTCTCGCGCGCGGCGGCGCCCAGCCGGGCCAGCTCGGATCGGTCGGCGCTCAGCCGGTCGATCACCGCCGCAAGGCCGGTCGCGTCCCCCGGCTCGACCAACACCATTCCGTCGCCGGCGGCGGCGATGTCCTCGGGCCCGCCCTCCCCACGGCTACCGACCGCCGGCAACCCGGCGGCCATCGCCTCGACGAACGCCACGCCGAACGGCTCCTCGACGCCCGGCATCACGAACAGGTCGCATGTCGCCGCCCGCGCCACCGCCTCCGGGTTGGGGAGCTGACCGAGGAACCGGACGCGATCGGCCACTCCCAACTCGCCCGCGAGCCGCTCCAACCCCGGCCGGCACGGGCCGTCACCGATCACCAGGTACTCGGGGCGGCGCGCCGGGTCGACAATCGACAACGCCCGCAGCACGGTCTCGTGGCGCTTGCGGGCGACCAGGTGCGCGACCGTGACCATGCGAACGGCGCCGTTCCCCGTGTGCGCGACGGGCGGCACGTCCGCCCCGAGGTACACAACCCGTACCGGCAGGCGCCGGCCCGCGATCGACTCGCAGCGCCGCGCCGCCCACGTGCTGTTCGCGAGGACCAGATCGGCGGCCGCCATCGCCGCCACGCACGCCCGCCGACCCACCGAGCTGTTCTCCGGCACGTTGATCATGTCCGGCCCGTGCGCCGAGACGACAAACGCGGGGCCGTCGCGGCCGCGCCGGCGCACCCAGCGCGCGGCAGCGTGGCCCGCCGGCGTCAGGCAGTGAGCGTGCAGGACGTCAAATGGCCACTCCGCGTGGAGCCGATCGAGCGCCCGGCCCAACGAAGGCGCCGCCCAGTAGCCCCAGGTGCCGTACGAGATCGGGCGGGGTGGAGCCACAAACGGCACGGGGATCACCGACAACCCATCGAGCGCGAGCGGCCTGAGCGATGTCCGGGCCCCCTCGATCCAGCGGCTCAGCTCACCGATGGCAGGGGGAATATGAAAAACCGACAGTGGCGGGATCGGACGGCGGAGTGCCAGAACGCGCACCTCGGCCCCGGCGTCGCGGGCGGCCAGGGCCTGGCGGTGGGCCCAGATGCCCAGCACCGGATCGGCGCGCGACGGGTACCACTCGGCTACGAGGGCGACGCGCACCGCGGAGCTACTGGCCGACGGAGAACAGCGCCTCGAGGTCGTGGCGCGAGTAGACCTCGAACGCGACCATCGTGTGCGTCCGCGCGACGCCCGGGAGCTGAGAGATCTGCCCGGCGACGACCTTCGCGAGATCTTCTTGCCGGCGCAGCCGCAGCACCGCGACGAAGTCCCACTCGCCGGTCACCGAGTACGCCTCGGCCACGCCCTCGAGGTCGGCCAGCTCACCACCGAGCGTCGCCAGCCCCGAGCGTTCCGCCTGGATCAGGACGATCGCGTGGGTCACGTCGAGTGCGACTGGCCGGAATCGAGGATGACCACGTTCGAGCCCGTCGCCGACTCGACATCGGACTTGAACGCCTGCGCGTCTGTCTCGATCGGCGGGAACGTGTTGTAGTGGCACGGGATCACGGTCTTCGCGCCGATCAGCTCGGCCGCGTCGACGGCATCCACGCGGTCCATCGTGTAGTGGCCACCGATGCACATCAGCGCGATGTCGATCGGCTGGCGCTTGCCGACCAGCGCGAGGTCGGAGAACAGGCACGTGTCGCCGAGGTGGTACACGACCGTGTCGCCGATGCTGATGACGAGGCCCGCGGGCGTGTTGACCGTGCCCTTGGGCGTGGTCGACGTGTGCCAGGCGGGCACGAGCTTGACCCAGCCCCAGTCGAACTTGACCGACCCGCCGAGGTTCGGGTCGCGCACGTCTACCCCCTCCTCGCCGAGCTCGCCGGCGAGCTCGTCGATCGCCACTACCGGCGCGCCGGTCCGCTTGGCGATCGAGACCGTGTCGCCGATGTGGTCGCCGTGTCCGTGGGTCAGCAGGATCGTCGTCGCGGCGGCGTCCTCGGCGCTGATCGCGGCCTTCGGGTTCCCGGTCAGGAACGGGTCGATCAACAGCGTCGTGTCCCCGTCGGAGAGCTCAAAGCAGGCGTGTCCCAGAAAGCGAACGTCCATTTCGTGTCAATCCTCCTCTGTCGTTTGCGGCCCGGCTAGCTCCCGCGCCAGTTCAAAGCCCACGGCAACGCCGACGAGCATCCCCAGGCGGGTCTCCTCGGCGAGCAGCGTCTGCACCGCCCGGACGCGCTCGGTGACATCGTCGTGCCCGGTCGCCTCGTGAACCACCTGGTTGTGACCCATGTCGAACCATCCACCCTCCTCGAGCGCGGTGGCGAGCACTCGCTGGAGCGAGGGAGCCGTGCGGGCAACGAGCTCCTGCGCCTGTTGCAGCCGCTCGGGATCGGAAATCGCTGCGATCGCAGCCTCCAGCTCGGCGTCGGTATAGGCGCGGTCGACCACGGGACCCGACGGATCATACGTCCGCACGCCGGGCTCGGCCGGTCCGCGAGAGGACCTCGCGAGTGCTAGCGCTCGCCGGTCAGCGCCAGCGGGAGCCCGATCAGGATCCCCGTCAGCACGCCGACGCCGGCCGAGATCCAGCTCGCGCCGGGCACGGCCAGCGGCATCAGCAGCACGACCACGCCGATCACCGCGGTCCCGAGCAGGTCGCCGTCGATCTCCTCGCCGGCGCGGAGCGAGAGCAGATCGGGGATCGCCCACGCGATCAGAAGCGCGAGCGCGCCGCCGTTGGCGCCCAGCGCCAGCGGGAGTGTCGAGTCGGCGGCCGTGACCGCGGCCCCGCCGACGGTGGCGATACCGAACACGAGCAGCACGAGCACCGGACCGTGCCGGCGCTCGAGCAGCCAGCCGTACAGCGCGATCGTGGCAAGCGCCACGATCGCGTAGCCGGTGTTGGTGTAGGTGAACGGCGCCACCAGCAGCCGCCACCACAGGTGCGTCCCGAATCGCGCCCACGCCTCAATCGCGGCGGTGCTTCCGACGAGCGCCGCCCGCCACAGCAGCGTGCCCGCGAATCCCGCCAGCACCAGCGCAATCGTCGCGTACGGACGCGATTCGGCGCGGATCCCCGGGATCTCGCCCGGGCGCAGCCGCGGCAGCGTCGGCGCCGGCGAGCGCCGCTTGCGTTCGGTGGGACGGCCTTCTCGGTCCAGCTTCGGCGCCCGCTTGCGCAGCCGACTCCCGCAGTACGGGCACTCGGTGATGTACGGGCTGACCTCGGACTGACAGTTCTTGCAGATTACGAACAAGTCCTGGCCGCCGGTGCTCATGGCCAACCGATGATAGAACGGCGGGCTGGTCGGTAACAGGGCACCGTTGCGCGATGACGTATGTCTTGACGATTCGCTATTAGTCGGATGGTCGGCGGCGCCTAGACGGCGGTCGCCGCGACGATCTCGGCGACCACTTCGCGCAGATCGTGGTTGGCCTCGTACACCACGACCTGGCGCGCGGCGCCGTTGCCGCGATCGAGCAGATCCTCGACGGCTTCGAGTTCGTCGGCGGAGCCGAGATCGCGGCAGTGATCGCGGATCCGGTCGATCAGCCGGCGGGCCAGCTCGCGTGCCGGGACGCGATCCCACTTGGGGAGATCGACCAGGTCGCCCTCGAGGCCGTGGCGCGCCGCGAGCCACTTGTTCTCGTCGAGCATCTCGAACGGGTAGCGCGACAGCTGCTTGCCGGCGTCGAAGTGCTCGCACAGCTCGCGGACGAGACCCTGGACCAGCGCCGCGATCCCGAGCGTGTGCTCGACGTGGGTCTGGGAGTCCATCACGCGGATCTCGACCGTCCCGAACTTGGGGTGCGGTCGCACGTCGTGCCACAGGTACGTGTAGTCCTCGATCACGCGCGCGTTGATCATGAACTCGATCCGCGCCTCGTAGTCCTCCCAGTCCTTGTACGTCGGGGGGATTCCCATCCGCGGGAAGGCCCGGAAGATCGGCGTCCGCGTCGAGGCCAGCCCGGTCGCCTCGGCACGCCAGAACGGGGAGTTGGCCGACAGACCCAGCAGGATCGGGACATGGACACGCATCCCGTTGGCGACATGGATCGCCTGCTCGGGATCGTCGACGGCCACGTGCACGTGCATCCCGAAGATCAGTTCCTGACGCGCCACAAACCGGAGCGCCGACACGAGGTCTCGGTACCGCGGGCGTGCCACGATCCGCTGGTCCTCCCACATCGCGAACGGATGCGTGCCCGCCGAGCCGATCGTCAGGTTCTTGCGCGCCGCGATCTCGCGAACCTGGGCCCGCAGCGCCCGCAGCTGGTCGCCCGCTTCGCCGGTGTTGCGGCACGGGTCGGTCGAGACCTCGAGCACGGACTCCATCAGCTCGGGCTTGATCTCGCCCACCGGCGCGTCCTCGAGCATGCTCTCGATCGCGTTGACGAGCTCGAGCGTCTCGGCGTCGAGGATCATCAGCTCCTCCTCGATCCCGATCGTGAACGGAGCCCCCCGGGCCTGGAACTTGTGCTCCATCCGCGGTCAGGCTAGCGTGGTACGTAGACTGACCGCGATACCTCACCGGACCGAAAGGGGAGCGCAGATGGCTCTCGGATACGACGGCAAGCTTTACATCCTCGCGTTCGACCATCGGGGGTCGTTCCAGAAGAAGATGTTCGGGATCCAGGGCGACCCGACCCTTGAGGAGACCGAGCGGATCGCCGACGCCAAGCGGCTGATCTTCGAGGGCATGCTGGTCGCCGTGGGCGAGGGCGCGGAGGCGGGCGCCACCGGCGTGCTCGTCGACGAGCAGTTCGGCTCCAACATTCCCGAGATGGCTCGCGAGCATGGACTCAAGCTGGCCATGCCGGTCGAGAAGTCCGGTCAGGACGAGTTCGACTTCGAATATGGCGACGACTTCCCCGCCCATATCGAGAAGTTCAACCCCGACTTCTCGAAAGTGCTCGTCCGGTACAACCCGGATGGCGACGCAGATTTGAATCGCGAGCAGCTGGCGCGCCTGAAGCGGCTCGCGGATTGGCTGCACGAGACCGACCGCAAGTTCTTGTTCGAGCTGCTGGTGCCTGCCACCGACGAGCAGCTCGCGTCGATCGGCGGCGACACCGACCGTTACGACGCCGAGCTCCGGCCCGAGCTGATGCGGCGCGCGATCGAGGGCGCCCAGAACGCCGGCGTCGAGGTCGACATCTGGAAGATCGAGGGCGTCGACGAGCAGTCCGATGCGGCGATGCTCGCCGAGCAGGCCCGGACCGGCGAGGGCCGCGAGGGCGTCACGTGCGTGCTGCTCGGGCGCGGCGCGTCGACCGAGAAGGTCGAGCAGTGGCTCGAGCAGGCGGCTCCGGTCGAGGGCTTCATCGGCTTCGCGATCGGGCGCTCGATCTGGTGGGACGCGCTCAGCGCATTCCTCAACGACGGGCTCGATCGCGAGGCGGCGGCGAAGCAGATCGCCGACAACTACCTGCACTTCGTGAAGGTCTACGAGGGCGCGGCGGTTCACTAGCGCGGCGGCTGTCCCTGCGCGGGGCGGCCGCGGCCGCTAACCAAAGCTGGCGTTTCCTATATCTCCATAACGCCGAACGTCGCCACTTGGTAGGCTCGCGCCCGCATGGCGATGAAGATGCGCCAGAGTCTCGCTGAACTCGAGCAGGAGTTCCGGCATGAGATCCAACTGGACCGGCGGCGTGACGACCACCTGAAGCGCAGCGCGCTCTCGCGCACGCGTAAGCGCCGACGCGCACGCGAGAGGAAGCGCAGCTCAGTCCGTTTCTGGCTGCTCGTCGCCACACTGCTCGGCACCGCGGTCGTGGTGACGATCGCGATGTTCGAAACGCTGTACTACCTGCTCGGCTGACGGTTTGCGGACGTCCGGTCGCTTGCCGCAGCGGAACGGGCGGTTCTAGGTGCCCTCTCCCAGGCCACGCAGCGCCGCGTCGACCTCTTCGCGGGCGCCCTTGCCGGAGCCGAGGCGCTCCTGCTGAATCTCCAGATAAACCTCCTTGCGGAACACCGGGATGTCACGCGGTGCCTGAATCCCGATTCGCACCTTCTCGCCCATGATCGCCAGTACGGAGACCTCAATGTCGTCGCCGATCATGATGCTCTGGTTGGACTTGCGGGTGAGTACCAACATTGGGGGATGTGCCTCCCTGCTCGCCTGGTCGTCAACGAGGCAACCGGCACCGCTCAATTCCATGAGGGTCCGGACCGCCGAGGTCAGCATACCGGGTGGCATCTGATCTACACAAGCGCTGACCGCACGAGCGCGCCGCCGCGCTCCAACCGTTCGCTGTACTAGTCTCCGCGCCGAAAGATGGCACGCCGATCACTCCGACCCGAGCTGAACCGGATCCGTGGATGGGTTCGTCAGGGGCGCACGGATGCCTGGATCGCGCACCAACTCGAGGTGACGGTCCAGCAGATCCAGGCGTTCAAGCGCGAGCAGGGGCTCGAGCCGAACGGCGACCCCGAGACCACCGGGGCCGTCGACTTCGATGACGAGATCGATCTGCGAGCCGAGGACGACGCGCTGATCGCGGCCGAGCTCGAGGCGGCGGAGGCGCAGCGCGCGGAAGAGGCCGAGGAGGAGGACGAGGAGGAAGAGGGCGAGAAGGCGCCGGCGGCGAAGCGGCGGCGGGGGCGCCGCGGCGGTCGTCGCACTACGCGGCGCAAGGGAGCGCCGATCGAAGCGACGTTCGACCACGGCGAGGAGGGCTACGGCCTGTGGCTCGACCCCGCCGTCCAGGATGATCCGATCTACGCCGAGTACTGGGCCGGTCACCGCCCGGTCGAGGTCGCGATCGAGGAGGATCAGATCATCATTCGCCGCGTCGGGGATGACGACGCGGACGAGTCCGACAGCGAGTAGCGCTCCTTACTCGGTGTAGGGGTCGTAGCTCCCGAACGTCCAGGCGTTGCCCTCGAGGTCGCGGGCGCCGTACTCGCGTGAGCCGTACGGCTGGTCGGCGAGCTCACGGACGATTTCCGCGCCGGCGGCTCTGGCGTTTTCGTAGTGCTGGTCGGGGTCGGTGACGACCGCGTAGATCGTCACCGGCGGCTGTTCGCCGTTTTTGGTCGCGGGGGCGCCGGCGGGGATGCCGCCGAACATGACCAGTCCGTCGCCGAGGCGGAGCTCGGCGTGATGAATAAGGCCATCGTCGCCTCGGTAGACGGCCCTCTCCTCGAAGCCGAAGGCACGCTTCAGGAAGTCGAGGGCGGCGTCGGCGTCGCGGTAATGCAGTGCGGGGAAGATGTTCGGTCTCATGTTCTGGACCGTACGCCGCCTGCGGTCGTCAGTCTTGGACGAATGGGAGCCCGTCGCCGTTGACCCCGCCGTACCCCGGTAACAGCCGGGTGACGAAGTCTGTCGGCGTGGTCCCGGCGAGCTCGCGGAAATCGCGGTTGAGGTGGGGCTGATCGGCGTACCCGCACTCGTAGGCGATGTCGGCCCAGCGGGCCGGGGCGCGCTCGATGCGCCGGCGTACGGCGACGAAACGGATCAGGCGCGCGACGGTCTTGGGCGCGAGACCGACCTGCTCGCGGAAGCGAGCGTGCAGGTAGCGCCGGCTGCAGCCGAGGTGTGCGGCCAGGTTCTCGACACGCTCGCGCCCGTCGGTGTGCCAGAGCCTTTGGAGGGCCCATGCCACTGCGGGAGTCGGTCGCGGGCCGGCTTGCGCACGTTCGAGCAGGAATCGCTCTGTGAGGTCGAAACGGGTGTCCCAGTCGGGGGCTGTGCGGAGGTCGTTCACGAGCTTGTGCCCGGCGGGGCCAAACGCGTCCTCGAGTCT
>Ga0335072_10016202_pt1 | contig 10571 bp, 1 predicted proteins | sample Lox_Sample_21_FD_206725 | JGI IMG/M metagenome (GOLD analysis project Ga0335072, IMG submission 206725) | Soil microbial communities from Loxahatchee National Wildlife Refuge, Florida, United States - Lox_Sample_2.1 | ecosystem: Environmental > Terrestrial > Soil > Wetlands | place: USA: Florida... | reverse complement strand
CCTGCCCTACACCCGGCCGGCCGTCAGCGGCAGCGTCGTCTCCAAGGTCACCGCGGTGACACTGTGCCTGAGCGATGCCAACTCAAGCACGGCCAACGGCAACAAAATCCAGATCTGGGACTGCAACGGCGACTCGGCCCAGACCGGCTGGACGATCGCGGCCGACGGCACCATCCAGATCTACGGCAAGTGCATCGCCGCCCAGAACAACGGCACCGCTAACGGCACCCTCATCGTCTTGTGGACCTGCGAGGGCAACCCCAACTCGGTGTGGACGCAGCGGTCCGACGGCAGCTTCGTCAATACCCGCTCCGGAACCTGCCTCACCGACCCCAGCAACAACACCACCAACGGCACCCAGCTCGTCCTATGGACCTGCAACGGCAGCGCCGCCGAGGGGTGGACCATCCCGTAGTCCCCCGTAATTCCCCGCAACCCGAGTGAAGGGACCCTCATGATTAGGCATCGCTTCAGACGATTCCTGCTGCCCGCGGGAGTCGTTGCCCTGGTAATCGGCGCCACCGCGCCGGTAATCGCCCAGCAGGCGAGTGCGGCCGCCTCGCCGTCGACGGCTACTCACGTGGCGCGTCATGTCCCCACCCCCACTGCGCCGCGTAGCGGCAAGTGGGTGCCGCACCTGACCGGCTCGGCATTCCAGAGTGCCGCGCGAAAGTCCACCCGGCAATCCGGCGCGGCCCGGTGGGCGCAACTGAACGCCCGGACCCGCCAGGTGACGCCGAAGCCGACGGCGCCATCGCAGACTCCGGCGGCATCATCCGGGATCATGCGGCCCGACCTGACCTCATGGTCCGGCGACCTCCACGCGTACTGGGGGGTATACCCCTCGGAGACAATCTACGGCGCCATGGCCAATCAGCAGCTGGACTCCTTCACCTTGCCGGCCAGCAGCGGCGACACCATCTACAGCCCCACGCTGGACCCGAGCAGCATTGACTGCATCGAGGTCACGACGGACTACGTCGGCGGCGCGGACTACATCGGGGCGTGGAACTGGTGCGAGACGAATCCCACCTGGGGCTCGCTCACGCCCGACCAAACCTCAAGCTTCCAGACGAACTACACCACCGTCACCAGCGGGAGGCGCTTCTACACCGTCGAAGACGTCCAGACGAACGCGACCACCAACCAGTGGACCGCGTACCTGTACAACTACAGCACCGGAAACTGGGACACGCTCTTCCAGAGCGCGAACACGAGCAAGCTGAGCCAGTCCGGCGGCGGCTGGGACATGGACGAGGTCTACGCGACCTACGACGCCAGCACCCAGAGCGCCACCTACTGCAACCAGATCGGCGGCGCGGACTGGGAGTCGACCGACCTGACCTACCTGATAGGCGGATCGTGGGTAGCGGCCAGCCCGTCCAACGCCAACACGACCTATCCATCGGGCATGAACATCGGCTGCCCGGCCGCCCACTTCACGACGCCGGACCTCTACGGCTGGCACACCGCGCCGACGGGCACTCACGCCGCCGCGGATATTGTCGGGACTGACTCCGGGAAGTGCCTCGACGTTCCCGGCGCGAATTTCGCCAACGGCCAGACCGTTGACATAGCGACGTGCAACGGCTCGGCCGAGCAGTCGTGGACCTACACGTCCACCGGCGAGCTGACCATCGACGACGGGAAGTACTGCCTGGAGGTCTACAACAGCGCCACCGCCAATAACAGCGAGGTGGACATCTGGACGTGCAACAACACCAATACCCAGGAATGGACCTGGAGCATCAACTACACCTTGGTCGGGATCAACTCTGGCCTGTGCCTCGACGTGCCCGAAGCGGCCACGGCGGACGGAACCGCGCTAGACATCTATGACTGCGTGACGGGCGCCACTAACGAGCAGTGGTCCTGGTAATCAGGCCCCGATAACGGCCTGGCTCCGGTCACCTCAGGTGACCGGAGCCAGGCCTCTTCCATGCCAGGGGCGCGGGAACGGCAAGCATCGTAGAAAGCCGTATTGCGGCACAGCTAATCCATGGCAGGGCCAGCGCGATGGGGAAGCCAGCCTTTTGTCTGGCCAAGCAACTGCCGCCACGGTCGCGGCCGGACGACTACCGCCCTCCCGTGCACGGGTACCACTAGTCACTTTGGACCCTGCATGCCCGCCCAGCCGTGGACGCACTGCCCGGAGACCCAATCTGTCCTAGTAGAGACATTATTCTGAAGACTTTTACACGCTATGATGTGCGAAAGTCTTCATAACCAGAAAAGTCTTCGAAACATGCAGCGCACGGACCTCATGCGCAGCACTGGCCCCGCCTGCCGGACCCGGTGGGCGCCGCCGGGGCGTCATGACGGCCGGCGGTGCGGGCGGCGGCCCTTCCCTGGCGAGGACAGCCGAGCCCTCGGGTGCCAGTGATCCCACCGGGAATTTCGTGACGCCGGAGGTAAGTGATATTGCGCCATGACCAGAGATGCGCGCCCGGCCCCTGTCCTAACATCCCTTATAATGAGGGCTATTCGCACCATAACGCAGGAATGCCACATCAGAGGCGTATATATTGCAGGCGCTCGCGGCAAGGTCGGTCGCCCCGTAGACGATATTATAGGCTAGTACCTTGCCTTCTTCGGCCCCGAACGCCTCGGTGAACGGGGCGAACTCCGCGATTTTCCCGATATACGCGAACGCGCCGACCGCGCCGCCAATCGCCGTGTAGAACGGGACCTGCCAGGGGTCGATCCTGGTCCAGCCGTGGCCGAATCCCTGGGAAGCTATATTATCCAGCCCGTTGCCCAAAGCATCCAGGGCAATCGTCGACGCGAACTTTCCTCCCAGGCCGCCGACCGATTCCGTTACCGCGCCGATGGCGGCGTCCCTGGCAATCGCCAGCGGGTTGCGCTCGCCGTGCAGGAGGTCGTTGGCGATCGAGCCAGTCCCGCCGAGCGAGGCATTGAACGCGATGAACGGCGATTTCTCCTGGAGCTTCTCCAGCAACGATTTCCCGCTGTCGCCTGACCCGCTCTCGGAGCTCTCGCTGGTGCTGGGCGAGGATGTGTCCGGGGTCGACGGCCGGGCCGGGTCGGTCGAAGGCGCGTCGTCGGCGTTGCCCGGCGTGTCGCCCGATCCGGCCGGCGCGCTGCCGTCGCCAGTGCCGGACGGCTCGGGGGTGCCAGGCCCGCTGGTCGAGGTATTCCCGCTACCGGGCCCAGTCTGGTCCGACGCGTCGCTGGCCGCGGTGTCGCCCTCCGAGGGCGTCAGCCCCTGCGGGTTCTCCTCGACCGTGGGCGTCGGCTCGTCGATGACCTGACCGCCCGGGACGTGCTCGGGATCCTTAATGTCCGTGGGCTTCGGCTCGGTGATGTGCGGCTCTTCCTCGAACGTGCTGGAGGCGTTCGGGGGCGTGCAGGTCCCGGCCGCATAGCAGTTCTGCGGCGGGGGCGGAGGCGGCGGCGGCTCGAATACGGCGCCGACCGCGCCCGCGCAGGCCTCCGGATCCAGCGCGCAGAACCCGACCGCGACGCCGACCACGCACTTCCAGCCGCAGCTCGGCGGCTGCTGGGTCGGATTGGGGGCGGGCGCCGACGGCTCGTATGGCGGCAGTTGCGACGACGACTGGCACAGGAAGAACGAGCCGGGAACGGGATCGCACGCGGCCGGCGCGGACGCGGGCTGGGGCCGCGGGCAGCCCGGCCCGAAGACGTCGCAACTCCCGCCGAGCGGCGGCGCATTGATGATGCTGCACAGCGTTATAAGGGCGCAGTCGACCTGAGCGATGCCCTCGCCGACACTCTCGATGCAGCCGAGGAAACTGCTGCAGTACCCGGTGGGGTCTGTCTGCGTCAGGGGGTTGCCGCCGGCGTAGGCGTAGGGGTTGCCGTCGACAGTCGCGGGGATGGGGCTGCCGTTCAGCGTGTCGCTGGAGACGAACGTGCCGTTGGCCGGGTTGTACCAGCGGGCGTTCATGTAGATCAGGCCGGTAACCGGGTCGGTGTAGTCGCCCTGGTAGCCGGCGGCGGGCATGCTGCCGCTGGTGGCGGTGACCGTGCCGTAGGGGCTGTAGGAGGCGTCTGCGGCCAGGGCGGTGGTGCCGCTGGCCGGGCTGAACGCGGCGACCACGTCGCCGTGCTGATCGGTCATGGCCGAGTAGGACGGGCCGCCGGACTGCCCGGCCGACGTGATCGTGCCGGATGGCGTGTAGGTGTAGTCATCGGTCCCGTCCGAGGCCAGAGAGTCGCTGGTGCCGACGTAAGACAGCGACGTTGCCGTTCCCGTGGCGGGGGTACGGGTGACCAGGCGGCTGAGGGCGTCGTACCCGTAGCTCACGCCGTTCGCCGACGCGAGGTCGCCGTAGGCGTCCCACGTGTAGTCCTGGGCGGAGCCGGCCGGCGGGGTCACCGACGCTAGTTCCCCGTTGAGCGTGTAGGCGTAGCTCGTGGTGCCGGCCGACGACGTGGACGAGGTCAGCTGGTCCTGCCCGTTGTAGGCGCTCGTGACCGGCCCGTCCTCGGTCAGGTTCCCGTCGTTGTCGTAGCCGTAACTGGTGGTCGTGCCGCCGGACGTGGCCGATGTCAGCCGGTTGGCCTGGTCGTAGACGTAGCTGGAGGAGGCATTCGGCAGGTCCCCTCCGGTCGCCTGGGACGTGACGTTGCCGTTGTTGTCGTAGCCGTATGTCTGCGATGCCAGCAGCGACCCCGCCGCGGAGGTCAGGGTGTCGGAGGTGAGCCGCTGCAAGCCGTCGTAGCCGAACGACTGCACCGGCCCTGCCGCTCCGTTGGTCGCGTAGGAGACGGAGGTCGGATTGCTGTCGGTGTTGTACGCCCACGTCATGGTCGAACCGGTCAGCGGATCGGCCTCCGTCGACAGCCGGTCGGCCGAATCGTAGCTGTACGACGTCGTCCCGGCCGTGTCCTTCTCCGATGCCACCAGACCGTCGCCGTTGTAGGTGTACGAGGACGTCCCGGACGGGCCGGACGCCGCGAGGAGGTCGCCGTCCGCGTTGTAGGTGAAATCGTCGGTGCCGGCCCCGGACGTGGCGGAGGTCATCCGCTGGTCCACGTCGTAGCTGAATGACCGGTTCGGCGTGGTCGCGGTCGCGCCGGTCCCGGACTGCGACGTGATGTCGCCGAGGGGGTCGTAACCGTAGCTGAGGGAAACCCCGCCCGGCTCGGTCACCGTCGCTGGCTCCCCGTCGGCGTTGTAGGCAGTCGTCCAGGTGGTTTGCGACGGGGACGTCGCCGTCGCCGTCGCCGGCTCGATCACCGACTCGGGCAGGTTCCACGAGTTGTAGGTGGTCCAGGTGGTATTGCCGTTGCCGTCGGTGACCGATGTCCGGTTCCCGGCTGGGTCGTAGGTGTAGGAGGTGGTGATCGACTTGGCTGAGGAGACCGGCTGTACCTGGCTGGTCAGCTCGCCCGCCGCGTTATACGCGGCGGTGGAGGTGACGTTGTTCCAGTCCTTGACGGAGGTCTGGTCGCCGTTGGCGTCGTAGCCGAACGACTCGGACCGCAGCTGCTGGGCGGCCTGCCCGGCCGGGGCCGCGGCGTAGTCCGCGACCGAGGTCTCGTCGCCCGCCTCGTCGTAGCCGTACTCCTGGAAGGACCCGTCCGGGGCGTACGCGTAGGCCACGTTCCCCTGGTCGTCGTAGGCATAGCCCGACGTGTCCCCGGCGCCGTCGGTCACCGAGGTCAGCTCGCCCAGGTGGTCATACGCGCGGGTCGTGACCGAGCCATCCGGCGTGTCGGCCATTGTCTGGTCACCGAGATAGTCATAGGCGTACCGGGTCGTGTTCCCGAGCGCGTCGGTGGATGTCGCCACGTTGCCGAAGTAGTCGTACGTCTCCTGGGTCTTGTCGCCATCCGGGTCCGTGGCCGACAGCTGCTCGCCGTCCGCGTCATAGGTGTAGGCCCAGGTCCCGGCGGCGGACTGGCCCGGCAGCGGCGGGTCCGTGACCGATGTCTGGTCGCCGAGGGCGTCGTAGGCGTACGACGTGACGTTGCCTTCCGGGTCCGTCACCGACGCCAGGTTGCCGTCCTCGTCGTACGCGTACTTGATCGTCGCGGTGATCGGGGTCGACGCGCCCGGCGGCGTGTACGACGGTCTGGCCTGTGACGTCTCCCGGCCATCCCCGTCGTAGGCGGTGACGGTCTCGTTGTCGTCCGGGTCAACGACCTGGGTCTGGTCGCCGAAGGTGTCATATCCGTATGTCGTCACCGGCCGGGTGGACGTCGCCGTCTGCGCGGAGTACGTCGAGGTCGGGACGGGCGGGCCGGTCTGGGTGACGAGGTTCCCGGCCGGATCGTAGGTGTAGCTGGTGGTGTAGCTGGCCGCGGTGGCCCCCGCCGCGTTCCCGGCCGGGGTGGTCTTCGACAGCGGCAGCCCGTTCTGGTCGTAGGTCCAGGTGGTCTCCAGGCTGGCCGAGCCGTCTTGCACCGTCTGGCTGGTCAGGTCGCCGGCCGGGTCGTAGCCGTAGTCGGTGACGTCCAGCGCGCTCCCCGTTCCGGTCGTCATCGACAGCACGTCGTTGTCCGCGTCGTAGGCATAGGAGATGGTCCGGTTCAGGTACCCGCTGGAGCCGGAGGAGCCCGACGGCGTCGCGTCGTCGACCTCGGTGGCCAGCCGGCTCGCGGCGTCGTAGGTGTAGTCCGTGGTCGTCGTGGTCCCGGCGGAACCGCCGAGGGTGGCCGACACCGCCTGGGATACCAGGTTGCCGGCGCCGTCGTAGGTGTAGACGGTCATCGTGCCCACCGACCCCGACGTGCACTGCGCGGTCGGGGTGCAGGGGCCCGTCGACGTGCACGGCACCGACGCCGAGCACGGCTGGGTCGTCGCGGACTCGATGAGCTCCTGGTCGTGGTCGTAGGTGTAGTTGGTGATCCGCCCCATCGCGTCCGTCGTCGCTGCCAGCAGCCCGGCCGGGTCGTAGGCGTAGGCGTCCAGGACCAGGTCGCAGCCGCCGTCCGCGTCCTGCGTCGCGGGCGAGGAGCAGGTGGCGGCGGAGCTGGCCGCGTTCGTGTTCGGGGTGTAGAGGATCTCCTGCGTCTTCTCGTTGTACTCGTTGTAGGCGTACCGGTACTGGTTGCCGTTCGGGTCGATGACCTGGGTGACGTTGCCGTACGCGTCGTAGTCATAGCCGGTTGTCGCGCCGTCCGGGTTGGCGCTGGCGGCGCCGTTGGCCTGCGACGAGCCGCCGGTCGTCGCCCCGGCCGGCTGCGTGATCGTCGCGACCTCATCGTGATCGTTGTAGGTGTAGGTCGTCGTCCGGGACGCGTCCCCGCCGGTGGCGTCCGACTCCGTGCTCGTCAGGAGATCGTTGTCGGCGTCGTAGGTGTAGGAGTCCTCCAGCTGGTGGACGGCGTTCGTGACCGAGTTCGTCACGGCCGGGTACGTGACGCTGGCCGGCTGCCCGGTCGGCGTGTAGGAATAGGTCGTCGTCTCCCCGGACGGGTAGGTCGACGTGTACACCGTGCTGGTCAGCGGACGGCCGAGAGCGTCGTACGTGTACTGCGTGTACTTGCCCGACGGCTGGGTGACCTGGGCCAGGTTGCCGTCGGAGTCGTAGGAGTAGGACGTCTTCGCCCCGCCGGGGGTGGTCACCGACAGCAGCAGGCCGGCCGGGACGGTCCCGCCGTTCGCCGCGGTCTCGGTGCCGACCGAGTACGCGTACCTGGTGGTTCTCCCGGACGGGAAGTCAGTGGTCGCCGGGGTCGTCTCCGATATCAGCTGCCCGGTGGTGTTGTAGGAGTACTGCGTCTCGTAGGTGCTGTCGGTCGCCGAGGACGACCGGCCGTCCCGCACCGAGGTCAGCTCGTCGTTGGTCGGGTCAAGCGGGTTCGCGGTGTTGTACGCGGCGTACCCGTAGAACGTGGTGCACGGCGCGCCGGACGTGGCGCAGGCCGGGCTCGACGCCGTCGATCCCCCGCACGCGGACGGGTTGGCCCCGACGCCACCGCCCGGTAGAGACGCCGGCTCGACCGGGTACCAGGTGCGGGTCAGCATGTTCCCGTGCACGTCGTTGGTGAAGCAGGTCAGGTTGCCGTCGGGGTCGACGACCGAGGTGAGGTACCCGGCCGCGTCATAGCCGTAGTCCTCCGGCGGGTCGACCCCGTTGCCGTAGGAGACGGGACGGCCGCCGTTGAGCATGTCGTACTGGTAGGTCTCCTGGTGCCCCGCCGGGTCGGAGACCGTCACGGTGTCGATCACCTGGCCGAGGCTGTCGGCCGTGGGACGGTACCCGGTCGCGATCGGCGGGCTGATCGTCCACTGCCCGCCGTGGGAGTCGGTGTAGCTGGTGGCCCGCCCGGTCGCCGGATCGTAGCTGGCCGCCTCAGCGGTCTTGCCCGACGGGAGCGTGACCTGGGTCAGCTCGGGCGATGCCGCCGCGGCGATGGCGTACTGGGAGGCGATCGTCGCCGCGGACAGCGGCTGCGGGTAGACCGCCACCTGCCCGATGTCCCCGTCGAAGTACGACGCGGCGGTGGAGGTGGCGGAACTGCCCTCGGGCCACCCGTTCCAGAAGCCGGCCCCGATCGTGTCAACCGCCATGTCCAGCTGGCTGACCTGGCCGCTGAACGGGGACCCGACCAGGGCCCCGTCCAGGTACAGCGACTGGGTGGTACTGGACGCGGTGATTACCGCGTAGTGCCATTTTCCGTCCGTGACGGACGTCGTCGTATGGATCGGCGCCGTCGTCCCATTGTGGAACTCCCCGTACAACTCCCCGTTGGTCCCGATGTACAGCAGCGGCACGTGGTGCGCGGCCGAACCGGAGGAGCTCGTGACCGCGTCGGTGTCGTAGGAGAACAGCACCCCGTCGGCCGACGACGAGGCCGCCTTGAACCAGAGCCCGACCGACACGTCCGTGCTGTCGGTGATCAGGTCGTTCGGCAGCGATACGTACGAGCTCGATCCGTTGAACGATCCCGCGGTCTCGCTGCTGCCGCCCAGCGGCCCGCTGACGCCGAGAGTCACGTTGTGGTAAGTCCCGTCGGTCGTGCCCAGGTTGACGTCCACCTCGTCCGCGGCGGAGGCCGAACCGCTGGCGTCCCCCAGCTGCCAGTAGTCCCGCGGTCCGGCGTCGAGCACGGCCGGCATGTAGTGCGACCCCGACCCGTAGGTGTACTGGGTGCATCCGCTCCCGGGGACAGCGGGGGCACACACGTGGGTCAGCTCGTCACCCGTGTAGCTGTAGGTCCACGTGTACCCGGACGTGCCGGAGGCCGGCGCCTGGGTGATCACCGAGGCCACGTGCGGGTACGCGGCGCCCGACGGCGTCGCCCAGGTCAGCGTCAGGGTCCGTCCGGAGACGGCGTCGGTGATCGTCGTCACCTCGCCCGAGGAGTTGTCCGTGTAGTCCTGCGCGTACCCGTTCACGTCTGTGATCGAGGAGATCAGCCCGGCCGAGGTGAACGCGTAGCTGGTCCCCGTCGGGTCGCGCAGCGTCCAGCCGGACGAGCTCTTCACCAGCGCGTCCCGGTTGCCCGTGGGGGCGGCGTACGACCCGTCCCCGTTCTGCCCGAACCGCATCTGCCGCCCGTCTGACTGCGTGATCAGCACGGTCGTCCCGTCGTTCCTTAGCGAGGTGTCGATCACCGACGACCAGCCAGCGCCGAACGCGCCCGACGTGACGGGGCTCAGGCTGTTGTACGTCCGCTCGATCTCCAGCGGCGGGCCCGCGGACGGGACCGCCGCGTCGGTGGCGCTGGTGGTGTAGTTCCCCGAGAGCGGGTCGTACGCGGTCGGGCTGGCGCCCCCGATGTTCGAGGTAACGGCCGGCTGTGGCACCTCGGCCTCGAGGCCGACTCCGCTGATCGTTGTCTTGGTGGAGACGGAGCCGGACGTCGCGGTCACCACCACCTGCCACTGGTACGGCGTGTTCCAGTCCAGGTCCGCCGCTGGCGGCGTCCAGTACGGAGTGGAGATCGTCCCGGAGGTCACCGACGAGTCCACGCAGGTCTGCCCGGTCAGCGGCGCACAGGTCATCGTGAAGTCGTAGGTCAGGGTCCCGGACCCGGTCGCCGACGTGGACAGCTGCTGCTGCAGCGTCGGGGACACGTACCCGGTCGGCGGGTACACGTCGCTGACCACTGGCGGCGGCTCGGGCACGTACAGGCCGACCGGGAACGGCGGGATGTAGTTGGAGGAGAACGAGACGGGCGAGGACCCGGTCGCCCCGGAGTACATGTCGAAGTCGATCACGTACGACCCGGCCGGCAGGGAGTCCACCGTGGCGTCCACCGTCACGGTCTGGCCGGGCGCGACCGTCGAGGGCATCGGCGTGAACACCGGGTGGCTGGCGGCCAGCTGGCCCCGGGCGTTGTACGCGCGGTACGACAGCTCGTACCCGTTGCTGGTGGTCCACGTGCTGGATCCGGTGTTGGTCACGCTGACCGCGATCGTGCCGTTCTGGCTTGGCGTCACCTCGGCGACCGGGTGGCGTGCCCCCAGCTTGTAGCTGGCGCCGTCCGTCGTGTAGGTCACGCTGAGGAACGGCTGGGCCTGCGGGTTGGCATCGGACCAGAACTGCTTCCAGGAGTAGCTGTCGGAGTCCGACGCCCCGATCGCCAGCCCGTTGTCGGCGATGGTGCCGTGCGTCCAGCCGTTGACCAGG
>Ga0335072_10016200_pt1 | contig 10571 bp, 10 predicted proteins | sample Lox_Sample_21_FD_206725 | JGI IMG/M metagenome (GOLD analysis project Ga0335072, IMG submission 206725) | Soil microbial communities from Loxahatchee National Wildlife Refuge, Florida, United States - Lox_Sample_2.1 | ecosystem: Environmental > Terrestrial > Soil > Wetlands | place: USA... | reverse complement strand
AGCACGCAGGCCGGCGTGCTCGGCGGGCGTATCCGGCTCTACTTCCTGCACCTTGATCGGTCCGGAGAGGAATTGTGGAAGGATGCCGGCGTCGCTCAGGTCAAAGTCGTCGTTCTTGGCTGCAGAGGGGACGTGCAGCGAGAGCACCAGCGGCTGGCCATTGCGGTAGGCTGTCACCGGCACCCACTGGTTTGCATTCATCTTGGCGTGCGTAAAGATCTGGTCCCAGTCGGGATTGCTAACGCCGTCGAACTGGCTGATCACGTCGCCAGGCTGCAGACCGGCCTGGGCAGCAGTGGAACCCGGTGTGATCCACTCGATGCTGGTCGTCTTCACCTCTACCGAGGGGACTTCATTGATCCAGCCGAAGTAGAAGACCATGAGCAGGATCGCCAGCACGAAGTTGGCGATCGGTCCGGCCACACCGATGAGCATGCGCTGCCAGCGCGGATGCGAGGTGAACGCGCCGGGATCTTCTTTTTGCGCCTCGATTGTGGCTGCGTCGGCGCCTTCGACGGACATGTTCTCGCCGGGCATGTTTTCGCCCGTCATCTTCACAAAGCCGCCCAGCGGCAGCAGGCAGACCTTGTAGTCGGTCTCGCCGTACTTGAATCCGAAGAGCCGCGGTCCAAAGCCGACCGAGAAGGCTTCTACGCGGACTCCGCAGAGCTTGGCGACGAGGAAGTGTCCAAACTCGTGCACCACGACCATGATGCCGATCAGGACGATGAACGCAGCGGCAGAAACTAGAAAAGCATGCATAAAGGGGTGGTTATTTCCTTGCGTGACGTGCTCTACGTCCGGAGTCCGGCGCGCTTAGGTGAGCAAGGCACGAGCCGTTTGACGCGCTTCCAGGTCGGTGGCGAGCACCTCCGCGATGGTGGCGGGGTGGGCCTCCGGCGTGGATGCGAGCACCTCTTCAATTGTACGCGCGATGCCGTTAAACGGGATACGACGTTCGAGGAATGCTTCGACGGCCACCTCGTCGGCCGCATTCAGTGCGATGCAGTGGGCGCCGCCCTTTTCCGCCGCCTCAAAGGCCAGCCGGAGGCAGGGAAAGCGTTCGAAATCTGGCTGTTCGAAGTCCAGATGGCGCAGCGCGGCCAGATCGAAGGTAAGACTGGAGGCCGGACGTTCCGGATACGCCAGGGCATAAAGAATAGGTAAGCGCATGTCTGTGACGGAGATCTGCGCCAGGATGGAACCGTCGACATATTCAACCAGCGAGTGCACTGTGGATTGCGGATGCACCGTCACCCGCACCTGGCCGGGCCGCACGTCGAAGAGTCGGCAGGCCTCGATTACCTCTAACCCCTTATTCAGCATGGTTGCGGAATCGATGGTGATGCGCCGGCCCATCACCCACGTCGGGTGTTTGAGGGCCTGTTCGGGCGTGATGGAGGCAAATTGTTCCAGCGGCGTTTGACGGAATGGCCCTCCGGAAGCCGTGAGCCAGATGGTCTTGATCTCGCTGTGAGCGCCTACCCGCAAGCACTGGTGTACGGCGTTGTGCTCGCTGTCGATGGGCAGGATGGGCGCGTTGCGCTCGCGCGCAGCCTGGGTCAGAATTTCGCCCGCGGCCACCATGCACTCCTTGTTGGCCAGGCCGACAGGCTTACCGGCGAGGATGGCGGCATGGGTTGCTTCTAGCCCCGCGACGCCCACGATGGCCGAGACGACGAAATCGGCCTCCGGCAGCGTGGCGCAGGCCACCGTGCCCGGTGTGCCATGGACGACCTCGACGCCAGTCGCACCTGCTTCACGGAGCCGCGCGGCGAGTTGGCCGGCCAGTTCCTCGGTGGCCATGGAGACGATCTTCGGCCGCCAGCGGATCGCCTGCGCAAAGGCTTCATCCAGGTTGCGTCCACAGGCCAGCGCAGCCACGGAGTAGCGCTCGGGAAACTGTTCGACGATGGAAAGTGTACTTTGGCCGATGGAGCCGGTGGAACCGAGAATGGCAAGTCTTTTCAAGAGATTAGCTTATCTGGAATGAGGTTAAAACCGCTGGTGAATAAGCTGAGCGTACCACAGCGCCGGCGCAGCCAGCAGCACAGCGTCAATGCGGTCGAGCACTCCGCCGTGCCCGGGAATTAGGGTACCTGAGTCCTTCACGCCTGCGGAGCGCTTGAGCGCTGACTCGGCCAGATCGCCGACCTGCGCGGCGATATTCACCACAAATGCGAGCACGAACCAATACCAGATCTCGTCGGGATAAACGAGCACGGCCAGATCGCGGGCCTGCAGCTGGGCAGATAGCTCCAGCAGGATGCCGGCGGCGGCCAGGCTGCCGATAACCGACCCGATCGCTCCTGCCCAGGTTTTGCCGGGGCTGATGTTGAGGGCGAGTTTGCGCCGTCCCCAGGTACGGCCGACGTAAAGAGCCGTCGAGTCACCGGCCCATACGACGCAAAGGAGGAAAGTGACCAGAGAGGGTCCATTGGCCTGCTCGTGGAGACTGGTGAGCGTGAGCAGCGTGAGGCCCGTGTACACCATGCAGAACAGGCACGCGGTCGCATCCGCCATCACCCGCTCTACCGGGCTGCGGAAGGTGCAATAGACAAGCAGCGCCAGGCTGAGCAGGCCGAAGATCTCAAATTTCCAGTCAGGCCACTGGAAATTGGCGGCAAACAGTGCCAGAAGGGAGAAAGCGACAGCCGCGCGCGGCGGCGTGGCGCCGGTCTTCTGTGTCAGGCCGAGATACTCCCAGCCGGCGAGCGCGGCGACTCCTGCCACCCCCACCGTGAACAACCACTGCCACCTGGGTCCCAGAAACACTAGAACGAGGACGATCGGGATGAGGACCAGGGCGGTGAGAATGCGTTTCATTTCAGGGTAGAGAATACACTGCCGAGGCGAGACGAGCCCTGGTTTGAACAGAGGAATGCCGGTTGCCTAGCTCGCCGCGATCCGGATCTGCTCCGGATCTTCTTCAACTTGCCCGCAATCTTCGCCTAAACCTCCGTAGCGGCGCTCGCGGCGCTGGAAGTCGGCAATCGCTTCGAGCAGATGGATCCCGCGGAAGTCAGGCCACAGGCGCTCCGTGACGAAGATCTCGGTGTAGGCGATCTGCCAGAGCAGGTAGTTGGAGATGCGCATTTCGCCCGAGGTGCGGATGAGCAGGTCGGGATCAGGCATGTGCGCCGTGTAGAGATGGCGGTGGATGTCCTCTTCGGTAATGCGGTCGGCGCTGATGTGTTTGCGCTCCATCTCGCGCGCCAAGCCGCGGAAGGCGTCGACCAGTTCGCTGCGGCCGCCGTAGTTCAAGGCCAGTGTGAGCGTGGTGCCGGTATTGCGGGCCGTGGCGTCTTCCGCCCAGCGCATCTTTTCCTGCACTTCGGGCGGAAGGTCATGGGTACGGCCGATGTAGCGCATGCGGACGTTGTTGTCCATCATGCGCTGCAGATTGCTTTCGAGGTAGCTCTTCAGCAGCCGCATCAGGAAGCTGACCTCTGCCGGGGGGCGCCGAAGGCTGTTTTCGAGCGAGAAGGCGTAGAGCGTGAGCCAGGGCAGACCGATGCGCGACGCAGTCTCCGTGACGAGTTGCACGCTGCGCGCGCCCTGCTGGTGGCCGAGGAAACGTTTCAACGAGCGGCGGCCCGCCCAGCGGCCATTGCCGTCCATGATGATGGCTACATGCTCGGGCAGGCGCTCGGGTTTCAGCTTTGCATAGACAGCCCGTTCCTCTGGGGTTAGCTCATGAATGCGCAGGGTGCGGGAAGAAGACAAAGGGCTCGCCTCAACAATACGATTGCAATTTCCCGGTCGGCGCCCGCAACATCCGGTTTGGGGTGGGATGCGACGGGACGAGATTGGCGTCCGCCGGCCAAGAGACACCTCTGACCCAGCCAGAGGGGCACACCATCGACCCTAGCACAAGCGCCAACTGCCTGCAATGACACGAAACCGGCAGCCGCGCGGCCGGCGCCGCCTGGTAGCCGCTTCGTCGCGGGAGAGCGCCAAAACTGCAGCTTTATGCCGTGCGGCGGCGTCCTGTCGCAGCGTCCCGCACCGCTCCGTAGAGAAGCGTGCGATGCAGCGAATCGAGACGAGGCAGCAGTGCGGCGATCTCGGCCAGAAAGGGATCGCCAAGGATCGCAGCGACCTCTTCCGCGCGGAGACTGCGCGCATCGCGCACCAACTGGCAGACGTCGACTTCCAGAGCCGCAGCGAGCCGCTCCAGCGAGCCCAGCGTCGGGATCGCCTTGCCGTTTTCAATTTTAGAGATATAAGTGCGGGGCACTTGCATCCGGCTGGCAAGCTGACGCTGGCTCAGGTGACGTGCACGTCGAATATCCCGTACCTGCGCCGCTACCCGTAATCCGGAATCTGCCTCTGACTCAGCGGGCTGACTAGTCACTAACTGGGGCGCCAGTTGGACTGGCTCCTCCACGTCGAGGGGCCTGTGGCACTTTCTGCAGAGCGAATTGCTGGTTCGGTATTGCATGAGCCGGCAGTGCTCGCACCGCACAACTTCGCGTGTTTCCACGCTCAACAAAGTGGTAGCCATCGGCATAAGCGGAGCGCCAGAGCAAGCGTCCACGGTGCCATTTTTTGCACCAATAGTGCTACTCTCGGGGAAGGAACCATAATTGTCAAGTAGAAACTTAGGGTCAAACCGAAGATAGGCCCAATAGAGCCCGAAGAGACCCGAAGAAACGCGAACCACTGTAATCAACAACGGAGAAAAATAAAGATGGACTCTTCGAATTCTCTTCACGGCCGGGATGCGGCCTGGAAGCTGCTGACCGAATGGACGGCGAGCGAAAGCCTGCGCAAGCACGCGCTGGGCGTGGAAGCCTGCGTGAGCGCCTACGGCGAGGCGGAAGCGGAACGGCTGGGCCTGGCGGGAGAGGAACGCGCCCGATTTCTGGAACTCTACGCGACCACGGCATTGCTGCATGACTTCGATTACGAGCGCCATCCCTCGCTGGAAGAGCATCCCTTCGTGGGCGTACGGGAACTTGAACGGCAGGGCTGGCCTGCGGAGGTGCGCACAGCGATTCTCGGCCACGCGCAGTACTCGGGCGTGCCGCGGCAGACGCATCTCGACAAGGTGCTGTTTGCCTGCGATGAATTGGCCGGATTCCTGACGGCGTGCGCTCTGGTGAAGCCCAGCAAAGCCATCGCCGATGTGGAGGTCGCCGGTGTGCGCAAGAAGATGAAGGACAAGGCGTTTGCGAAGGGCGTTCATCGGCAGGATGTGATCCAGGGCGCCGAGGAGCTGGGCGTGGATCTCGATGCGCATATCGGGTTCTGCATTGAGGCGATGAAGCGACGTGCGGGAGAACTGGGATTGTAAGGCGCCGCGCTAACGGCTGCACCCGAGCATCTGGCGCACCCAGATATCGCCAATGCAAAACGCAGCTACGGCGATAACAGCGAAGGCAGTCACAAAGAAGTAGCGGACGCGCATGGTGGTGAGCTTGCGGAAGTAATACTCATCCGGCTTGGCGGGATTGTAGCGGATGGCCGCGGTTTCTCCCTCGGAGAATTGGTATTCAGGATCCTTGCTCGGCGGCTTGAGCGGAGCCGTGCATTTCTGCCCGTGAGCGTCTGTCCAGACCAGGCGCTCGCCGGTGGTGTAGGAGTAGTGAAGCTCCTTGCCACTGGCTTCGCGGTAGGTGTGCCCTTCCTTCACATATTCGACCGTGGCCTGAGCCGGCAACCACTTGTCGTAGCCTCTAAGCCATTCCCACAACTCGATGAACATGATGCTCGCCATTTTGACACGCGTTTCGATCAAGCTCACGAGTAACCGGCTTGTTTTCCACAAATGGGTACCATTTACCGATTGCTAAATCCGGAGCTCTCGGTAAGGATGTTCGTAAATCCTTGACGGTTCGTGCGTTGAACCGTGGCTAGCATCGACTGTGCACGAATCCCTTTCCTGTTCTTGCAACTCTGACGGCCGTCCCTTGCGCTTTCGCGCGATGATTCCCTCGTTCCCGACGCACATTCAGCAGATCGAAAGCGAACAGGCCGCCTTTTGCGCCTGGCAGCGGGCGCAGCACAGAAAAGTGCGGCTGCGCTGGATCGCCAATCTCTGGCCAATTGCCGCAGGTCTGGCTCTCGGCCTGATAACGCCGCGCCTTTATGAGCTCGTGGTGAAGTTCGAACCGTGGGGATTATGGCTGGTTTTTCCGTTTGCGGTGCTGGCCTGCCGCCCTGAGCTGCATGCCTTCGCACAACTGGTCCGCAATTTACCCATGGTGGTGCTTTACGCCCAATTTCCCGTCGAGGGGTTGATTGCGCGCCTGGCATTGAGACGCCGCGTGACTGCTGGCGGGGTAGCAGGGCAAGTCTTTTATTTGCATTATCTGGCGGGGCTGCAGCTAGTAATGGTCGGCGGAGCGGTCACCCGGGCGTTACTCCACTAACGTCTGGCTGCATGCGGTTGTGGACCATTCAGTGATTGGAGATTCCTGAGAAATTCCTTGCATCCCTGCTTTGGCTGGCGGATGATGAAAAGGAATTTCAGGCTAATTCTTTCTACGTTGCGCGCGTACAGCCATGACCAACTTACCTGGCACGATCCCCCCTGCCAAAAACCGCGCCGGCGGAACCGAGCGCGGCAAGGTGCTGCATCCGTTTGACCGTGCGGATGCGGTGCTCGAGAAGCGCGGTGCACCGCCCAGGTACTCCTCAGTGATCTGGCCGTTTCTGGTGGGATTGGCGCTGGCCCTGATTGCGCCCAAGCTCATAGATGCGCTCGATGGATTCAATCCGTGGATCAAGCGCGCCGTCTTTCCGTATGTGCTGCTGGCTCGGCGACCGGAGTTCGGCTTGAACTGGGAACTTGGCGGCAATCTGCCACAGCTTCTTCTGTTCGCCCAGTTTCCGCTGGAAGGGCTGCTGACGATGTTCAATCTGCGCCGGCGATTTCCGCTGTGGGTTGCGATCGGGCAGCTGGTCGTCATCCACCTGGTGGGCGCCTTCGCGCTGTTCCTTCTCATTCAGGCGCGAGGGCAATAAGAGCGGCGAAGCCGACCACTCGAAATAGCCCTCTCGGACATTACTAGGTTTCACAGTTGCAATATCCCAAAGCCGCTGCCGCAAAGTGGCATTTTCTTTAAGAAAATACCCCCTTTCGCGGTTCCCGCAAGGACACGTGAACTGTGAAACCGCTCTAAGCCAGCGGATTCTTTGCCCGCAGCTCGCTCACGATCTCTGTGGCCGCGGCCCGTGCCTGCTCTTCTTTATCAGGCGGGAAGCTGATTGCCCCGACGCGAGCGTGTCCGCCGCCGCCATAGCGCTCGCAGATCTGCGCCAGGTTGACCATCTTGGCCGGATCGGCCTTGGTCCAGGGATTTGATCCTACGGCAACTTTCGTACGAAAGCTCGACTTCGACAAGCCGATCGAATAGGTCGCGTTGGGATACAGATAATACGGAATGAATTTGTTGAAGCCTTCGAGCGGATGGTCAGTGATGTCGAAGAAGATGGTGCCGTCGCGCTCTTCAGCGCGGCTGCGGATGAGCTCGACGGCCTGATGATGGCGTTCCAGGAGCGGCGGCAGCAGCGGTGCGACGAAAGGCTGATTGAGCACCTCTCCGAGCGGCATCTCGGTGAGCAGCGGGATGAGCCGGGGAATGAATTCTGGATCTTGGGTGGACTCGATAATCAGGGTGAGCTTCATCGCCGGCTCGGCCATTTCTACCGCCGCTTCTGGGCTCTCATAGCGGGCGCCGTCCACAATATCGGCCCAGTGAATCAGGTCGGCAACGGGTGCTGTATTGAACCCGTAACGCGTGGAGGCAATGTGCGCCAGAAAGCTGGTGCACGAAGTATAGCTAGGATCAAAAAATTTGTGCGCGGCACAAGCCGGATCGCTCTGGCAGGCGAGAAAGTGCTTGTGGTCCTGCGGAGTAAGGAAAGCGGAAAGATGGTGATCGAACCACCAGGTGATGTGCGGCGAGGCCGAGTACTTGAAATCGACAATTGCATTCTCGTCGCCGATAAAAGCGGTTTCGTCGAAGAGCGCGCCGGCGCGATGTACCAGACCATGGTACTCATAGCTGGCGCCCTGCGTGATGCGCTCGCGATGGAATCGCGTGAACAGGGAGGCCGAGCAAGCTCCGTCAAAGCATTTGTCGTGATAAAAGACGCGAACTCGCAAAATCTGGGGTCCTCCAGAGTGGAAATTCGAGGGAACTGAACTGAATAGCATCAAGGGCTGCGGTCATTGTGTCAAGGAGGCAACTGAGGTCAACGAGTTTCGTGCGCGACTTTGAGAGCCGTTGTGCGCACTCACTGGCGTGCGCAACGGCCATCATTTACCCTCGATAGGTTCGGCACGATGAGCAACGATCCGGCACAGATACGTTATCCATTGACCCAGGGTGTCAACCCGTGGCTGGTTACGGCATCGGTGATGCTTCCGACTTTCATGGAAGTGCTCGACACGGCCATCGCCTCCGTTGCGCTGCCCTACATTGCAGGCTCGCTTTCGGCTTCGAACTCCGAAGCCACCTGGGTGCTGACCAGCTATCTGGTGGCGAACGCCGTCATCTTGCCGGCCTCAAACTGGTTCGCGCGCCGGTTCGGGCGCAAGCGGTTCCTGCTGACCTGCGTGATCATCTTCACCATCGCATCATTTTTTTGCGGCGCAGCGCCATCGATGGCCGTGATCCTGCTGGCTCGGGTCGTGCAGGGCGCAGGCGGCGGCGCGTTGCAGCCGCTCTCGCAGTCGATTCTGCTGGAAAGCTTCCCGCCCGCGAAACGCGCAGCGGCGATGGCTGCGTATGCGCTCGGCATCGTGGTGGCGCCGGTTTTGGGCCCGACGCTGGGTGGCTGGCTGACCGATACTTATAGCTGGCGCTACGCCTTTTACATTAACGTACCGGTCGGCATTCTCGCGGTCATCATGATCAGCCGCTTCGTGCATGATCCGCCGTACATCAAGAACGCGAAGGTGGGCGCTTTCGACAACATCGGCTTCGGCCTGCTGATTGTGTGGACAGGCTGCCTGCAGGTAGTGCTCGACAAAGGACAGGAGGACGACTGGTTCGGCGCCATTTGGGTGCGCTGGGCGGTTGCTGCGCTGGTGGTTGCGCTCGTCCTCTGGATCTGGCATTCATGGACGAAGCCGGAAGGACTTGTCGATCTGCACGTGCTGAAGGATCGCAACTTCCGTGCCGGCTGCATCCTGATTGCATTGCTCGGGATGGCGATCTACATCACCATCTCGATGCTACCGCTCTTCTATCAGGAAGTGCTGGGCTACACGGCGTTCAATGCCGGCCTGGTGGTGGGACCGCGGGGCATCGGATCGTTTGTCGGTTCGCCGGTGGTGGGCTTTCTTGCCTCGCGTTTTGATCAGCGCAAGCTGCTGTGCGGCGGCTTTGTCGGCTTCGGCATCTGTTCCTATATCTTCAGCGTCGTGAATCTCGGGATCGGGCCGTTCACCTTGCTCGTTCCCATCGTCTTTACCGGATTCACATTGAGCTTTGTCTTTGTGCCGCTCGCAACCATTACGATGGCGACGATCCCGAACCGTGAGATGGGCAATGCGACTGGGCTCTTCAACATGCTGCGCAATATCGGCGGCTCGGTGGGCATCTCGATTGCCACCACGGCGCTAGTCCGCAGGGCGGCGTTACATCAGAACGATCTGAGCGCGCATCTCACTCCGGCGACGGCGATGCTGCAGCAGCGCTCGGCGGCCCTCGGCGCGTATCTCGCACACCACATCGGCGCAGCCAGCGCGCGCGGCGGCTCTTTCGGTCTGCTCTACAGCTTTCTGCAGCAGCAATCGGTGCTGCTGTCGTATGTGGACATCTTTCGCTGGACGGCGCTGCTCGCATTCTTCTGCGCAGGCGTGGTGTGGCTGTTCAAGAAGCAACCGAAGAATGCAGCTCCTCCGCCCGGCGCGCACTGACCCGCAGCTGCGTAAGGCGAATACACCGAGATTCGCGCAGTCTTCGCGTGCCCGTGGCCGCAGCCTGAGGCAACCGGATATGGCCGACTTGTTTCTTACGTAGCAACACGCTTGCCGCACGTCGCGGCCGGTGTGGTTTGTCATAGGCAGGGGAGCGAGGTTTTCGCGATTTCCCTCACTTGCCGGCGGCGAAGGAGAATCGCAATGGCAGCCGCCGGACCCTGCCTGCTCTAGTTCCGCTAAATATTTAAACACCCGTGCAGAGGAACCCCGAATGACGCCATCTCGTGAACTGCAGCAAGCTGAATCTGCAATGCAGTTAGTGCTCGAAAACCTGATCGACAGCCAGCAAGGTTTGCAGCAAATCGCCAATGAGCTAAAGGACGAGCCGCTGAAGGCCTATTTTCTTGCCGAGTCTCTGAAGCGCGCCGAGTTTCGCGGCAACATCGAATCGGTGCTCCATCGCGAGGGCGTGCGCGATGTGAAAGAGAGTGGCACGACCGCCGGCGCCGTGCATCGCGCCTGGGCTGGGCTGAAGTCCAAACTGGGCGGTGGAGATCATACGTTGCTGGTAACCGCGGAGCAGGGAGAGGACGCGCTCAAAGATGCCTATGCCAAGGCGATCGACTCCAACCTGCCGCTGCCTGTACGCCAATTGCTCACCGGGCAAGCCGCGCAGATCCTGGCAGCGCAC
>Ga0335072_10016199_pt1 | contig 10571 bp, 6 predicted proteins | sample Lox_Sample_21_FD_206725 | JGI IMG/M metagenome (GOLD analysis project Ga0335072, IMG submission 206725) | Soil microbial communities from Loxahatchee National Wildlife Refuge, Florida, United States - Lox_Sample_2.1 | ecosystem: Environmental > Terrestrial > Soil > Wetlands | place: USA: Florida... | reverse complement strand
TACCACCTGCTTCGGACCTTTTTGCGCGATATAGGCCAGACGATGGCCACCGGGGCTGAACACGGCACCCGGTAAAATGTCGTCGTACTCCGGTCCGGCATGGCCATTCACCACCTCGGACCAATTCTGATCCTTTTCGGTAGTACATACCACCCGGTCGCCATCGGGACTGAAAATTAACGAACCTGGCATGATGCCATCATATTCCGCCGATTGCTCTCGGCCATCCACCACGATGTGCCAATTCTGGTCTCTTTTTCCGGCATAAGCCATGCGTTGGCCATCGGCGCTGAAAATAGGCGCGCCTTCGCCGATATCGTCATACTCCGGTCCTTCCTGCCCATCCAGCACCATGAGATGCTTCTGGCCCTTCTGCGCGACATACGCCACATGTTCGCCGCCGGAACTGAATTTGAGCGAAAGGGAATCGATGCCGTCGTAGTCCGGCCCCACCTGGCCATCGACGACAGCGACATATTTCCCGTCTTTTTGCGCGACGTAGGCCAGACGTTTGCCATTGGCGCTGAAAATGGGGGAACCTTCGCCGATGCTGTCGTATTTCGGCCCCACCTGGCCATCCACGACGACGAATTGTTTCCGGCCCTTTTGCGCGGCATACGCCGTGCGGCTGCCATCGGAGCTGAAGAGGAAGGTGTTGGCCAAGACATCGTCGCAGTCTGGGCCGTCTTTGCCATCCAGCACCATGACCCAAGCGTCCCCATACTTCGCCTTATAGGCGATGTGCTGGCCGCCGGCGCTGAAGACAAGCGAGCCTGAATCGATCAGGTCGTATTCGCCTCCCTCATGACCGTCCACCACCACAACCTGGTAGGAGTCTTTTTGCGCCGCATAGGCCACCCGCGATCCATCGGGACTGAACACGAGTGTGCCCTCGATGATACTGTCGTAGGCTGGGCCTTCCCGGCCATTCAGCACTACAAACCAGTCGCGTCCTTCGCCCGCGGTATACGCCACCCGTCTGCTGTCGGGGCTGAAAACAAAATCGCCGATGCTATCGTACTCGAGTCCCGCGTGGCCATCGATCACCGCGAACCACTTTTTGCCCCGCTGCGCGCCATAAGCCACGTGCTGTCCGTCAGGACTGAAAACCGGCGTGCCAAACGTGCCCAGCATGATACCGTCATATTCCGCCCCCTCCCGGCCATCGACCACCACGACCCAGTTCTGATCTTTCTGCGCGACATAAGCGACCCGCTGGCCGCCGGGACTGAACATAGGGGTATCGATGTCGTCATACGCCGGTCCTTCCCGGCCATCAACGAATATGGCCCATTTTCCCAAAGGGAGTTGTCCCATCAAAGCGACGTGATGGCCATCTTGGGTGATCGCCTTGGCGGCGATATGGACAGGCATGGGGCCGAGCATCCGCGCGTGGACACCGCTGGCCGCTTCGGGCCAAGGTGACCAGGATGATTCCGCCGCCCGCGCCGAAACCGTGCCGGAGACCAACAACGCAGACCACAGGCCTATTTTTCGGACAACCTCTGATTGTGTCCGCATTTTTTTGACCCGGAAACGCCCAAATCAAACCTCCAGCAACACCGCCGCCGGATTTTCCACGACTTCTTTCACCGTGGCCAGGAACGTCACGGCTTCTTTGCCATCGACGAGGCGATGGTCATAAGTCAAGGCGAGGTACATCATGGGACGAATCTCGACGCGCCCATTGATGGCCACCGGCCGTTCCTGGATGGTGTGCATGCCGAGAATGCCGCACTGGGGCGGATTGAGGATCGGCGTCGAAAGGAGCGAACCGAAGACGCCGCCATTGGTAATGGTGAAAACACCTCCCTCGAGATCGGCAAGCTGGATTTTGCCATCGCGCGCCTTTTTCGCGTAGGCCGCGATCGCCTTTTCCACCCCGGCGAAGGAGAGACGGTCCGCGTCGCGCAGCACCGGCACAAGGAGGCCCTTGTCGGTCGAAATGGCCACGCCGATGTCGTAGAAATGGTTTTGCACGATCTCCTCGCCATCGAGGCGCGCGTTGATGGCGGACACCACCTGCAAGGCGTGGACGACCGCTTTGACGAAGAACGACATGAAACCGAGCTTGACCTCGTACTTTTTCACGAAACGGTCCTGAAATTTTGTCCGTAACGCCATGACGTTGAAAAGATCGACCTCGTTGAACGTGGTCAGATGCGCCGTCTCTTGCTGCGCGCTGAGCAGGCGCGCCGCGATTTTCTGGCGCAGCGGGCTCATCTTGCGGCGTGATATTCTTTCGCCCCCCGGCTTGACGGCAGGTGGCGGAACGTCAGCCGGATGTTCCGCCGGCGGAGCGGCATTCCGCGCGCTTTCGGCCTGCGCCAGCACGTCGCCCTTGAGAATGCGGCCCTCCTTGCCCGTGCCCTGAATCGAAGCGGGGGCGACGCCCTTTTCCTCGGTGAGATAGCGCACTGCGGGAGAAAGATCACCGGCATGTTTGCCGCGGGACGTGGCGGCCGCCGGGGCGGCCACTTCCGTGCGCGCCTGAGCGGCAGCGCCGTTGGCCGCTTCCTTTTTCGGTTCGGCTTCGGCCGGTGCCGGGGCATTTTCGTCGATGGAGGCGACGATCTGGCCAATCTGCACCGTGTCACCCGCCTTCACGAGATGTTTGAGCTGGCCTGCGCTCTCGGCGACGACTTCGGAAGTCACCTTGTCGGTCTCAATTTCAAAAATCGGCTCACCCGCTTTCACATAAGCGCCGTCGGGCTTGTTCCAGACACCGAGAATGCCGGAAGTGATCGATTCGCCCACGGAGGGGACTTTGATTTCAATGGCCATGGTTTTCCTTCCAGCTTTGAGATTTCACATCCGGTCTCAAAGTGAAAACGCCTGGTTGATGAGTTCGCGCTGCTCAAGGTCGTGGATGGCCGTCGCGCCGGTCGCAGTGCTGGCGGAGGCGTCGCGCCCCGCGTAGAGGATGTCGCGCCCAAAGAGTTTGCGCAGCCGCGGCTCGATGAAGCTCCAGGCGCCCATATTGGCCGATTCTTCCTGGCACCAGACGATCTTCTCCGCCTTGCCATAGGAACCTGCCACATTTTGCAGCTTTTTTTCGTGGAGGGGATAGAGTTGTTCGAGGCGGATGATCGCGGCATCCTCGATCTTGCCCGTCTTGCGATGTTCGGCGAGGTCGTAGTAGACTTTCCCCGAGCAGAGGATCAACCTACGGGCCTCTTTTGGCGTGCCCGGGTCGGGCAGAATCTCTTCGAATCCGCCCACGGTTAAATCGGCGATAGGCGACGTGCAACGCGGATCGCGCAGCATGCCTTTGGGCGTCATGACGATGAGCGGCTTTTTGATCTTGCGCAACGCCTGGCGGCGCAACGCGTGAAAATAGCTCGCCGGCGTGGAGGGATTGACCACCTGGATGTTGTCTTCCGCGCACGCCTGGAGATAACGCTCCAGCCGCGCACTGGAGTGCTCCGGTCCCTGGCCGTGGTAGCCGTGCGGAAGCAGCAGCGTGATATTGGAGACCTCGCCCCATTTCGTTTCCGAACAGGCGACGTACTGATCGATCACGATCTGTGCCCCATTGGCGAAATCGCCAAACTGGGCCTCCCACAGCACGAGCATGTCGGGAAAATCGAGCGAGTAGCCAAAGTCGAACCCGAGTACGGCATATTCCGAAAGCGGACTGTTGTAGACGCAGAACTTCGCCTGACCCGGCTTGATATTGTTGAGCGGCGTGTAGCGCTCGCGCGTTTTCGCGTCATAGAGCACCGAGTGACGCTGCGTAAACGTACCGCGCCGGCTGTCCTGGCCCGAAAGCCGCACCGGGCAGCCTCCCTCCAGCAAACTGCCCAAAGCGAGCGCCTCCGCCGTGCTCCAATCGAGCGGCGCCCTGCCCTCAGTCATCTCGCGCCGGCTCTGGAGCCAGCGTTTGATTTTCGGGTTAAGCTCGATGTTTTCCGGCTCCCGGGTGATCGCCGCGCCGATCTCGCACAATTTCTCCAAGGGAACCGCCGTTTCGAATGGATCGAGCAGTTCCGGACAGGCCAGTGATTTGCGCAGGGACGGCACGATGGCTTTGGTTGTCACTTTAGATTTTTGCAGCGCGGCGTTAAGCCGCTCTTCGAATTTCGCGCGAAAGGCGCGGACTTCATCCGGTGTGATGTCACCGAACTTCACCAAGTGCCCGAAGAAAATGTCGCTGATCGGCGGGTGGTCCTCGATGGCCGAGTACATCAGCGGTTGCGTGAACCGCGGTTCGTCGCCCTCGTTATGTCCATGGCGGCGATAACAGTACATATCCACGACGACGTCGCGCTGGAATTGCTGCCGGAATTCAAAGGCAAGCTGGATCGTTGTTACCGCCGCCACCGGATCATCCCCGTTGACGTGAAAAATCGGCGAACCAAGCATTTTCGCCACCGAGGTGCAGTACTGGCTCGACGAGCCATCCGCCGGCGAGGTAGTGAAGCCGATCTGGTTGTTGATGATGATGTGGATAGTTCCGCCCGTGCGGTAGCCTTCGAGTTGGGACAGGTTCAGTGTCTCGGCCACGATGCCCTGGCCACTGAAGGAGGCGTCGCCATGGATGAGCACCGGCAGCACCTTGCGCCGTTCGGCCGTGTCATTGAGCCGCCGTTGCCATGCCCGCGCCTTGCCTTCGACCACCGGATCAACGGCTTCGAGATGGCTCGGATTAGGCGCCAGGCTAATACCCACCTTGGCGCCCGTACTGGCCGTCACGATGGCGTCGTAGCCGAGGTGGTATTTCACATCGCCGTCGCCCTGCTCCAGACCCGGAACATAATTTTCGGCAAATTCGTTGAAAACAAATTCGTAATCCTTGCCGAGAATATTGGCCAGCACGTTGAGCCGCCCGCGGTGCGCCATGCCCATCACGATCTGCTCGACGCCGTGCCGCGGGCATTCTTCGACAATTTTGTCGAGCATCGGGATCAGCGTCTCGCCGCCCTCGAGAGAAAACCGCTTCTGACCGACATAGCGTGTGTGCAAAAACTTCTCGAAAAGCTCGCCCTCGAGCAGATGGTTGAGCACCCGCTTCTTTTCCGCGTTGGGCAGCACATCTTTGTGCAGGCGGCCCTCCTCGATCCGGTCGCGCAGCCAGCGGCGCATCGTGTAATTCTCAATATGCATGTACTCGATGCCCGTGTGGCCGCAGTAGGTCTCCTGCAGGAGGGAAAGGATGGTCCGGAGCGGCATCCTGGAAAGGCGTCCCGCCCAGTAGATCTCGAATTCGCCGGCGAGATCGTTCTCGTCCAGCTTCACGTAATCGAGACTCAATTCCGGCGTGGTTCGCTTGAGCAGGTTCAGCGGATCGAGCGTGGCCTGTTGGTGCCCCAGCCGGCGGTAGGCGCTGACCAGAGCGTCTACCCGCGCCTGCTTGAGTTTGTCGCCGGCTGAAACCGCCGCGGCCGCCGCTTCATTCTTCACCCCTTCTGAAGTTCGCCGTGGTGGCTGTTGGCAACCGAGTTCAAATCCAGCAAAAAAGGCCTGCCATTGGGCATCGACACTGGACGGGTCACGTTTCCATCGGATATAAAGGGCCTCGAGTTCCCCGCTGTTTTCCGCCGATGCGGCAGCGACCCGGGAAACACCATTATTATCCGCAGTCAAACTCGCTCCATTGGGCATCACGGTCATAGACTCTGACATAGTACTTCTTTGTTTAAGGGGTGGCAACCATAGCGGTCATGAGAAGCTTAAGGATGCGGCAAAGCCGGGGTGGTGGCGGAAGTGGCCAGATTGCTGACCACATGAGGTGGCACGATCCGGTAAAAACGCAGAGCCTCAATGTGATCCGTAATATTTTTCAGCGGATAGACGGCTGAGGCTGGACTTCTTGCCGGATCCCGGATCAGGTAGTCCCAACCTTGCTTGCCCACCACCACGACAAAATGGGTCGTGCCGTTGCGCAAGGTCAGCCTCACGATGACCGGGTTGCCATGGGCCAGATTTTCATCAATCAGCGCGTAGGAAGGGAGGTCCTCATAGGCTTTTTCCACTTGGCCCCCTGGGGCGACTTCCGCCGCCTTTTCCCAGTAGATCCAGCCGTTGGAAGTATAGCCGGCGTGAGTGGTCAGATATTCGTTGAGCCGCCCCGGATCGGTATCGACTCCGTAGGCGGCCAGCACCATTGCCGCCGAAGTGACCGCGCAACCTTGCTGCCCCAAGGTGTTAAACGTCGGTCCTAGTAATTCGAAAGTCCACTGCGGGTCGTTCTGTTCGAAAGAGGGCACCGGAATCTCCACGCGATTTACAAAATAGCGTCCTCCGCTCGAAGCAACGACGTGTTTCCAGGCAAAAAATCCCGGCACGCCGAAATAGAGGATGGCTATGATGGCCATTCCGCTCGACCAGAGAATCAACCGCCGGTGGGCAAGACCTATTTGCCGCCGGGCATCGCGGTTGTCCCGCCGGTGATAGACCGGACTTAAAGTGGCCAGAGGAATCCGCTCAGTGGACATGCTAGCCAATTTATCCTGTCTGCTGCCTGAAACAAGGGACCTGCCTAGAATCGAGGCGTTCACAGCCAGGGACGCCACCGTTCCATGACGGCTTGCAGTGACTTAATTTCGTCGGCGCGCAGATCGACCAGGGGCGCGCGAACCGGGCCGCCGGCGAGACCAATGATGTCCATCATCGCTTTCATCGCGGAGACTTCGTAGCCCTTCCGTTTGGCGCGCAGAACATAGAGCGGAATGATCAGTTCATTCATTAAGTTGGTCAGCTCGGCAGAGTGTCCCGCGGAAGCCAGTTCGTGAAGGCGCAGCGACAGTTTGGGCGCGACGTTGGCGATGCTCGAGGTGTAAGTGCGAATGCCGAGAGAATAGTAACCGGGTACCATGTCATCGCCCGCGCCACCGATCCAATGCAGGCGGTTGCCCAGACACTGGCGGATCATTTGGCAACGGCGGATATCGCCCTGCCCGTCTTTCCAGGCGATGAGGTTAGGAATCGCCCGCGCGAGTTTTTCGACCAGCGGCGGCGCGGGGGCAAACCAGTCGCGGCTGTAAATGATCATGCCCAGCGGGGTGGCTTCCGCGATGCCTTTGTAATAAGCGACGATGCCTTCTTCATCGGGATTCGGATAGTAAGGCGGAAAGGCGAGAATTCCGTTGACCCCGGCCGCGGCGGCCTCTCTTGCCAGTTCCGCGGCAATCGGCGGATTGAACCCGGTTCCCGTCAGCACGGGCACACGGCCATTCACTTCTTCGATGGTTGTTTTTAGCACGGCGAGATGTTCCGCCGGAGAAAGCGAATGAATTTCACCCGTGCCTGCCGGCGCCACGATGGCGCAGACTGGATGCTTGAACAGCGAGCGCAAATTTTTGCGCAGGCCCTCGAGATTGAGCGATAAATCATCGTGGAATGGTGTGACGGGAAACGCGATGATCCCTTGGAGTTTTTCACGGAGTTCGGCGGGTTGCATCATCCCATTGGATAGCGGAGAGACGGAGGCTCATCAATCCGTTTCAGCGGACGAGACATGGGCGCTTGGGATCGAACTTCCAATCCGGAATAAGGAACTGCATGGCGGCGGCATCGTCGCGCGCGCCAAGGCCTTGTTTCTGGTAAAGTTCGTGCGCTTTTTCGATTTGCGCCATGTCGGCCCGGATGCCGAGGCCGGGCGCATCGGGAACAGCGATTGCGCCTCCGGCGATTTTAAGCGGTTCCTGCGTCAGGCGCTGGCCATCCTGCCAAATCCAATGCGTGTCAATAGCGGTGATTTTCCCCGGCGCCGCCGCCGCAACGTGGGTGAACATCGCCAGCGAAATATCGAAATGGTTGTTCGAGTGCGACCCCCACGTCAACATCCCCCAATCACGGCAGAGTTGAGCCACGCGTACGGATCCCTGCATGGTCCAAAAATGGGGATCGGCCAGAGGAATGTCGATGGCTTCGAGCCGGAGAGCACCGGCCAGTTGCGGCCAATCGGTCGCGACCATGTTCGTCGCCACCGGCAGGCCCGTGGCCCGGCGAAACTCGGCCAGAATCTCCTGACCGGACATACCATTTTCTGCGCCGCAGGGATCTTCGGCATAGGCCAAAACGCGAGACTGGCCATGGCAAAGTGCGATTGCTTCCTGGAGGGACCAGGCGCCGTTCGGATCGAGCGTGATACGAGCTTTCGGGAAACGTCCGGCCAGTGCGGCAGCGGCTTCCATTTCCCGCGCTCCAGGCAGAACGCCTCCTTTGAGCTTGAAATCGTTGAATCCGTAGCGGGCGTGGGCCGCCTCCGCGAGCTGGACGATGCTTTCCGTGGTCAACGCCGCTTCGTGACGCAAACGCATCCAATCATCTTTCACATTGGTTTCGTTTTCGTAGGGCAGGTTCGTTTTCTTCCGGTCGGCGATGTAAAAGAGATAACCCAGCACTTCCACCGATTGGCGTTGCTGCCCCTCGCCCAGCAACGCGGCCACCGGGATACTGAGAAATTGGCCGAGCAAATCGAGCAGCGCGCACTCAATCGCGGTGAGGGCATGGATGGTGGTGCGCAGATCGTAGGTCTGGATGCCGCGCCCGCCGGCATCCCGGTCCTCAAAGCGTTCACGGACAGACTTGAGAACGGCGTTATAGTTACCAATGGGCTGGCCGAGAACAAGGGGCCGCGCGTCTTCGAGCGTCCGGCGAATTTTTTCACCGCCCGGAACTTCCCCGAGACCGGCGCGACCGGCGTTATCTTCGAGAATGACGATGTTGCGCGTGAAAAAAGGACCGTGCGCGCCGCTTAAATTGAGCAACATGCTGTCATGCCCGGCGACGGGAATGACGCGCATGTCGGTTACGACCGGACTTTGCATGTTTTTTATTCCAGCGGTTTCAATTCGAAGCGTTTGATTTCTCCGACGAGAAAAACGTAACAAAAGATAGCGCCCAAGGCGGTCGCGCCGACAAAAATCAGGGCCGCGCTGAATCCGCCCGTTCCCCGGACCAAATAGCCGATCACAATCGCGGTGGTGATCGCCGATGTATTGCCGAAGGTGTTAAAGAGACCGCCGCTCAGACCCATGATTTCCCTAGGCGAGGTGTCCGAAACAACAGTCCAGCCCAGGGCGCCAAATCCCTTTCCGAAAAAAGCCACGCACATGATGACGATGACGGCCCAGTCGGCCTTGACATAATTGCAACCAATCATCACGCCGGAAAGCAGCATGCCGAGAACAATGGGCAACTTTCGCGCGAAGGAGAGCGAAAGGCCCCGCCGAAGCAGCGAATCGGAAAACCATCCGCCAAAAATCCCTCCTACACAGCCGCAAAGCGCCGGCAAGGCCGCAACGAAACCGACTTTAAGAATCGACATGCCGCAGCTTTCCAGATAGCCCGGAAACCACTGGATGAAAAAATAAGTGATGGTTGTAATGCAAAACTGGCCGAGATAGACGCCGATCAACATCCGGCTGCCAAGCAATTGCCGGACGTGCGACCATTTCACATTAAAGCACGCGCCCGCGTGACCGCCCAAATCCATGTTCACCAATCCGCCGCCCTGCTCGATGTACTTCAATTCGTCTTCGTCGACGTTCGGATGATCTTTGGGACTATGGGCGAATTTAAACCACAACGGCGTCGCCATGATGCCGATAAGGCCCATGGCCCAGAACAGATAGGGCCATTCGAATTTCTGGACAATCCAGCCCATCAACGGCGCGAAAAGCACGAGGGAAAAATATTGCGACGAATTGAAAATGGCCGAGGCGATCCCGCGCTCCTTGGTGGGAAACCAGGCCGCGACAAACCGGCCATTGCCGGGAAACGCCGGCGCGAGGGCAAATCCCGCCAAAAAAAGCAACGCGAAGAGAACGATAAAGGCCCCGATTGGATTGAGGAACCGGGTGAACCCCATCAGAAAAACGAAGAGGGACCAGAGAAAAATACTGATGCCATAAACTCGTTTCGACCCGAACCGGTCCAGCAACCAGCCCGCCGGAATTTGCGCGATGACGTAAGACCACGCCCAGGCGGAAAGCAGATAGCCCATCGCCACCGAATCGAGCCCAAAACTTTTCGACAAGCCCGTCTTGGCAATCGAAAGCGTCGCGCGGTCCGCATAGTTGATGGTGCTCGCGAAAAAAAGCATGAAGACAATGAAATAGCGGACGTGGCTTTTCATCTCCCGAGCTTAGGATGTGCCCCAAATAGGGCAAGGCAGGTTCAGCAACTCGGGAACGAGGTTGGGACACGCCCTAGATGTCCGATTTCGTGAATTGATTATCGATGAGCCGCCAGATGTTCCGCGAGTTTTTATTTTGCAATTCGACCGGCAAGGCGGCATCCGGAAAATTCTGAAAGCAGACCGGGCGCGCGAATCGCTTGATGGCAAATGCGCCGACGGAGGTGGTGCGCGAATCGGTGGTGGCCGGATAAGGTCCGCCGTGTTGCATGGAAGCGCAAACTTCCACACCTGTCGGAAACTGATTGAAGATCAGGCGTCCGGCTTTCTGCCGCAAAATGGCGACCAGATTTTGGTGCCGCGCCAAATCTTCCTCGGTACCGTGGATGGTGGCAGTGAGTTGCCCGTGCAAATCGCGGGCGATTTGTTCCAGTTCTTCAGCCGATTGGCAACCGACGAGCAAGGTGGAAGGCCCGAAGAGTTCTTC
>Ga0335072_10016196_pt1 | contig 10573 bp, 11 predicted proteins | sample Lox_Sample_21_FD_206725 | JGI IMG/M metagenome (GOLD analysis project Ga0335072, IMG submission 206725) | Soil microbial communities from Loxahatchee National Wildlife Refuge, Florida, United States - Lox_Sample_2.1 | ecosystem: Environmental > Terrestrial > Soil > Wetlands | place: USA... | reverse complement strand
TGTGCTCATCGGTCCATCACCTCCACCTCCTCGGCGAAGAAGAACAGATACCGGCCGGTCTCGCGCATCAGCTCCTGGCCGGGGTCGTCGTCGATCGTCACCCCGAGATGCGTGCGGCCGTCGTAAGCGGTGAAGATCCGCTCGATCGTTGCGCTGCGACCATCGAGCATCCGCGCATGCAGGTCGGCCCCCGGACCAGGACGGATGATCACTCCGGCGCCGCGCCGAAAAGTCACGCCCTCGATCTCGGCGGCTTCCTCGCCCGCGCGCGGGTCGACGAGACCCGGGGGCTCGGATGGCGGTTCGGTGGTGTGCGGATCGCGGACGGTCACGCGGCCGTGCAGCGCGACGATCTCCTCCGGTGTGGCGGCGGCGGCGCGAGCGATCATCTCCCGAACCGCGGGGTCGTGCTGCTCGATCTCCTCACGTTCGGCGTCGGACAGCACCTGCACGTGCAGCAGGAGCGCCTCCTCGATCTCGGTCGAGTCGAACAGCCCGCCACGGCTCTCGGGCGCGATCTCGGGATGATCGGGCAGCACGATCGCGGCCCCGAGCACGACGTCATCTGCGGGGCTGATAAGGATCGGAAACGTGTTGATGCTCCGGCAGGGGCGCTCCAGCGGCGACACGAACCGTCCTCCCGTCACATGCGCGATCGGGTGCGTGGAAAGCAGTGACCGGGCGAGCGCTCCGGCGCGATCGAGCCCGCTCGAGACGAGCGTGCGGTTGGACACGCGCAATATCACCTCGTACTCGCGGGGACCCATCTCGCGCGCGTCGAGCGTCACGTCCACAGCGAGCGGCGGGGCGCCATCACCGCAGGCGACGGACGCCTGCTTGCGCGCCGGAACACGCGCCAGCGCACCGACCATCGCGCCCGGCAGCTCTATCCGCCGCTCGACCGCCTGGTGGCGCTCGCCGCCGGGCGCGAGGAACCGGATCTCCGCGCCGAGCACGGCGTCCGGCGGCGCCGCGAGCACGCACCGCAACTCGAGGTGGTCATAGGTGCTCGCCAGCGGGGCCGCATACACCGGCGGGTACACGATCCCGAACGGAGTCGGCGTGGCGTTCTTGGTCGCCGTGGGGGTGTAGGGGTAGAGGGCGTACCCCTCCCACAGCAGCGAGTCGACGAGCTGCTGGAGCGCGTCAGTCACCGTCGACCTGGCTCAGCAGCTGGTCCAGGCACGCGTCGAGCGTCGGAAGCCCGCGGCGCAATTTCTCGCGCTGCAGGGTCTCGAGCGTCTGCGAGCGCAGCGCCACCCAGCCGGTGTTGGGGTAGTAGTGCTCGATCGTCTCGCGCCAGACCGACACCGGCATCCGGAAGTCGGCCGACTTGCTCCATGGCACGAGCACCATCTGCAGGCCGCCGTCGTCGCCCGGGTAGTAGATCGTGCCGTTGAAGTGCAGCGCCAGCGGGGCCTCGCCGTCGGGCAACGAGTGCAGGTACTTGGCGGCCGCGAGCTCGAGGTCGTAGTGGCAGGCGATCGGGACCGAGACCGTGGTCGATCCGGTGAACGCCGGCACGAGCACATCGAGCTGGGACCACACGAGGCTCCGGGTCGTCACCGCCCAGCGCTCCGGTGCACCGAACAGCTCCACGAGCCGCTCGCGGGTCGCATCGTCATAGCTGCGCCGCGCCGGCTCGATCATCAGCTGGATCGTCAGCGCGATCATGTAGACCTGCCGGCCGCTCGGCTCTGACACCTGCAGATCGATCGCCAGCATCGGCGCTGCCGCATATCGAACCGGGCGCGCCCCGAGGACGGCGAACTCGGGATCGGGCATCGCGGCGGCCTCGGGCAGCGTGATCGGCTCGACGCTCATTGGGCGACTGCCTCGCGCCGCAGTCCCTCGAAGAACTGCGACACCGCCTCGCCGACGCCCGACCCGCCCGAGATGCCCTCCCAGGTGAGCTTGATCGCGCCCGTCAGCGCGTAGCAGCGGTCGATCGGGGCGATTGCGTACACCGGGGGCTCGGTCAGCCGGTTGACGATCAGTCCTTCGATGTCGGACTCGAGGTCGTCGAGCCCTGGGTTGAGCTCAACCATCCGCCGCCACGTCTCGAAGTGCAGCTCTGACTCGGTGGCGCCCGCCGGGCTCGGGTACATCGCCACCACGCACGAAGTCACCGTCGAGTGCATGAAGAACGCCAGCCCGATCGGGATCTGAAAGCTCGCCCACAGGTCGTCGGGGACATCAAGGTCGGGCAGCCACACCGTCCGGTTGCCCGTCGGTCGGTAGTCGCCTTCGCCGGCGCGCATCGCCCAGCACGCCTCGCACGAGCACACGATCCGCCGCTCCACCAGCGCCAGCAGATGGCGGTGGTCGTCGGGGATCGACAGCCCGCATAGATCGCACCGTTCGGAAGCCTGGTCCGTCACCGGGTCCGCGCGCTCGCCGGCGGGACGGGCCCGGGCCAGGCCGCGCATCCCCGAGATCATCTGCGCCCGCCGCCTGGACGCGACCGCCTCGTCGATCAACCGGCGGCCGTTGGCGTCCCGGCTCATCCCGCGAGCGCCACCTTGACGCGTCCCTGCTCTCGCAGCAGCGGCACCGGCTCGAGCTGCAGCCGGTCGTCGTCCATGGAGCGTCCGGCGCGCGGGAGGAAGTACGAGCGCTCGCACTGTGGACACCGCAGCGCGCCATCGGCAAGCACCCCCTCGTGGAGCGCGCTCCCGCACTCTGCGCAGGCGTCGCGATACGCCAGCAGCGTGCCCTCGACGTTGGCGATCACAAGCCCGCTGCCGGCGACCGTCACCGCAACAAGCGAGCCGGTCGCCGGCTCGCCGCCGGGATCGACCTCGAACCAGGCCGGCGACATCACGACCGGCAGCTCCGCTCCGTTGCCGCCCGACGCCATCGGCAACGCCAGACCCGGCATCTGCGGCGCGACCCCCTCGACCTCCAGACCCTCGAGATCGGGCGCCGCGTCCTCGAGCGCCTGCTTGATCGCGAGCTCGAGGGTGACCGACGAGGCTGAGCAGTCAGAGCAGCTTCCCTGCAACCGGATCCTCGCGACCCCGCCATCGAGCGACAGCAGCTCCACATTTCCGCCGTGCGAGTCCATGTACGGCCGCACCGAGTCGAGGGCGGCCTGCACACGCTCCTCGAGCGAGATCGGGTGGAGGTCGTGGATCAGCAGCAGGGTCGCGACCAGCGGATCCTCGGCGAGCTCCGATGCGATTCTCGCTCCGTCGGGGCCCGAGGCGAGGATCCCGCCGATGATCCGCTCCACGCCGCTGCCGTAGAGCTGCAGGACCGTCGCCATGAGTTCCTCGGCCAGGTCGCGCGCCGTTGACTGCTCGCAGCCGTCCAGTAACCCCTGCAGCTCCTGCACGCGCTCGAACAGGGCGCCTGACTCGTCCGCCGTGACCGCCGCCGCCTCCATGACCGTCCTCGTCAGGCCAGGGCCGTGGGCGTGTGCATCACCTTGCGGACCTTGCCGCTGCCCGTGTACATGTGCACCCCGCAGGGGAGGCACGGGTCGAACGAGCGGACCGCGCGCATGATGTCGATGCCCTTGAACTTGTCGGGCCCGTTCTCTTCGAAGATCGGCGTGTTCTGCACCGCGTCCTCATAGGGTCCCGGCGTCCCGTACATGTCCCGCGGGCTCGCGTTCCACGGCGTCGGTGGATACGGCTGGTAGTTGGCGATCTTCCCTTCGCGAATCACCATGTGGTGCGACAGCACACCGCGTGCCGCTTCGTGGAAGCCGCAGCTGACCGCGCTCTCGGGGACCTTGAAGCTGTTCCAGCTCTTGGTCCGGCCGGCGCGCACCTCCTTCAGCGCCCGCTCGAGGCAGTGCAGCGCGATCAGTGCGCTGTATGCCTGGTGGTACGTGCGGGCGCGGTCTCGCTCGATCGCGTTTGACTTCTCCGGCACGTTCCACTCGAGCTCCATCTCGGGCATATTCGGCGAGCGCGGCAGCACCATCTGCAGCGAGTGACCCGTCGCCTTGGCGTAGCCGAAGTCGACGAGGCCGGCCTTGGCTGTGCACCATTGACGGGCGAACGGGCCGCCGCCGGTGTCACAGCAGACGTGCGTGTCGGTGCGCTTGTCGTAGATCCGCGGCGACACGACCCACGTGTACTTGTCGGTGAAGTCGCGCTTCTGCGGACGCGGGAGCGTGACCTTGTTCCACGGGTGGTTCTTGTCGACCGGGTTGCCCAGCGGATCGCGGTCGACGAACGTCGGCTCGTTCTCCCACGAGTCGAAGTACGACGAGCCGAGCAGGATCCGGATCATCAGGTTGATCTCGACGAGGTCGGTCGAGATCAGCTCGCCGCCGATCGCGACACCGGGTGTGATGTAGCGCTTGCGGCCCCACTCAGTCATGTTGCGGTAGTCGTAGTCGACGTAGTCGGGGTCGTCGAACGAGCCCCAGTTGACGAGATTGGTCTCGCGGAATCCGACCTGGTCGTACCCCGGCAGCTCCTGGAGGAAGAAGTCGTACAGGTCGTCGTGCATCGGCACGCTGCGCTTGACGTAGTCGAAGTAGCGCATCAACCGCACGTAGTAGTCAGTGCAGGTCTGATGCGTGATGTCGGCGCTGCAACCCCCTGGCATGATCGTCGACGGGTGCGTGTGGCGACCGCCGAACAGGCAGTACATCTCGCGCGTGTATCGCGCAACGTGCAGTGTCTCCAGGTAGAACTCGCCGGTGAACGGGTTCAGCGCCCGCATGATGTCGGCGATCGTCTTGAAGCCGTGGATGTCACCACTCGGCGCCGGCGTGTTCTCCGCCTTGGCGAGCAGCGTGGGGTTGGTCTCCTTGACCATCTGCTCGCAGAAGTCGACGTTGGCCATGCAGTCGTTGAAGATCGCGTGGTCGAAGATGTAGTCGGCGGTCTCGGCCAGGTTGAACGCCAGGTCGCCGAGCGGGGGCGGCTTGACGCCGTAGGCCATGTTCTGGTTCAGGCACGAGCACGTGCAGTGGTTGTCACCGCAGATGCCGCAGATCCGGCTGGTGATGAAGTGCGCGTCGCGCGGATCGATCCCCTTCATGAAGATGTCGAAGCCGCGGAAGATCATCGACGTGCTGTAGCACTTGAGCACCTGCTGGTTGGTGAAGTCGATCTCGGTGTGGATGCCGAGGCTCCCGACGATCCGCGTGATCGGGTCCCACGACATCTCCTTGACCATGACCTTCTGCTGACCCGGCGTTTCAACTGCCATTCGTTCCTCTCCTCATTCGCTCGTCGACACGATCACCGGGTGTGGCTCACCAGCGCTTCTGGTAGCCGGTGGTGAGAGTGGGTCCGCGACGACGCCACTCCGGCTCGACGTCGTACTTGGTCTTGATGTGGCGCCGGCGCATATAGCGCACGATCGGTCCGTAGGAGAACTGGATGATCCGTTGCGCCGCCGCGCCCCACTTGTCCTCGTCCATGAACGGCATGTACTTGTCGGGGAAGCCCGGCATCGTGCACGCCATGCAGATCCCGCCGACGTTCGGGCATCCACCGATGCCGTTGACCCAGCCGCGGACCGGGACGTTGCACTTGACCACCGGGCCCTTGCAGCCCAGCTTGACCAGGCAGCGGTGGTCTGACCCGTACTCGGTGGCGAACTCACCCTGCTCGGCGAACCCCGCGCGGTTGCAGCTCTCGCGCACCGTGCGTCCAAACAGCCACTTGGGCCGCAGCGCTTCGTCGAGCTCGGGTGCCGGCGCCAGGCCCGCGAGGTGCAGCGCCAGGTACAGCAGCGTCTCGGTCATGTTGTCGGGCTGCGCCGGACATCCCGGGATGCAGACGACCGGTAGGCCTGCCTTGGACTTCCACTTCCATCCGAGGTAGTCCGGAACGCCCATCGCGCCGGTCGGGTTGTTCTTCATCGCCGGGATGCCGCCGTACGTCGCGCACGTCCCGACCGCCACGACCGCGGCGGCCTTGGGCGCGAGGCGGTCGAGCCACTCGTTCATCGTGATCGGCTGGCCGGTGTCGGGGTTGACTGCAAAGCCCGTCCAGTGGCCGTCGCCGTTGATCTCCTCGTTTCCGAGCGAGCCCTCGATCACGAGCACGAACGGGTCCAGGTCGCCGTTCTCTGCGTCGAACCATGCCTGCGCGTATTCCTGGCCGACCGCGTAGTCGACGACCTGGTTGTGGACGACGACCTTGGGCATTCCGGGGATTGCCTGCAGGATGATGTCCTCGAGGCTGGGGTTTGTCGCCGAGGTCATCGCCACCGAGTCGCCTTCACAGCTCAGGCCCGTGGTCATCCAGAGGACATGCGCGGTGACGGCCTCCGTCTTCTGCTGTTCGCTGTATGGACTCTCGGTCGTCGCCATTGCCTCTCCTCGTCAGTTCTCAACAGATCCGCGGCAGCGGATCTCCCACGAGCTGATCCATCACCCGTCTGCCGCCAAAGCTCGTCTGCACCAGCACCATCCCGGGAGGCTCCGTACGCACTTCGCCGATCTCGGCGGCCGCCTCACAGCCGTCGACCGCACGTAGAGCCTCGAGCGCCCGGTCCGCCGCCTCGGGCGCCACGAACGCGACCAGCTTGCCTTCGTTGGCCACGTACATCGGATCGATCCCGAGAATCTCCGCGGCGCCGGCCACCGCGGGATGCACGGGGACGTCCCCCTCGCGCACGATCATCGCCACCGCGGATGAGCGCGAAAGCTCGTTCAGCACCGAGGCGACGCCGCCACGGGTCGCGTCACGCATGCAGTGAAGCTGCGGCCCGGCCGCGTCGAGCAGGGCGTCGACGGCCGGCCACAGCGCCCTGGTGTCAGACTCGATCTCGGCGTCGAGCTCGAATTCGCCGCGCGCGAGCATGATCGCGGTGCCGTGCTCGCCGATGCTCCCCGACAGCAGGATCCGGTCGCCCGGACGCAGCGCCGCTGGGGACAGGTTCGCCCGCGGATCGATCCGACCGATGCCTGTGGTGCACACGTACATGCCCTCGGCCCGCCCGCGCTCCACCACCTTGGTGTCGCCGGCGACGATCTGCACCCCGGCCGCGTGCGCCGAGCGCGCGATCGCCTCGACCTCGGAGCGCAGCTCGTCGGCGGGCAGCCCCTCCTCGAGCACGAGCGACAGAGTCAGCGCCAGCGGCCTCGCGCCCGACACCGCGAGGTCGTTGACGGTCCCGTTGACCGCCAGCTCGCCGATCGAACCGCCGGGGAAGCGCAGCGGTTTGACCACGTAGGAGTCGGTGGTCATCGCCAGCTCGGCCCCGTCGACCTCGACGCGGCCGGCATCGCCAAGCTCGGCCAGCTCCGAGGACTCGAACGCCGGCACGAACAGTCCCTCGATCAGGGTCTGCGTCGCCTTGCCGCCAGCGCCATGGGCCATGTTGATCTGCGTGTCGCGGAATTTCGCGCGCTTGGAGCGGGCGGTCTCGATGATCCCGAGGATCTTCTGCTCGCGATCGGAGACGGCGGTCATCACACGACCTCGCGCTCGCGCGCGAAGCGGCCGAAGTTGTAGTACGCGGCGCAGGCGCCCTCCGAGGAGACCATGCACGTCCCGATCGGGCGCTCCGGGGTGCAGGCGGTGCCGAACACCTTGCACTCCCACGGCTTGATCACGCCCTTGAGAACCTCGCCGCACTGGCACGCCTTGGGATCCGCGACGCGCACGCCTGGCACGCTGAATCGCTGCTCGGCGTCTAGCTCCGCGTAAGCCTCCGACAGCTTCAGGCCGCTGTGTGAGATGAACCCCAGCCCGCGCCACTCGAAGTGGGGGCGCAGCTCGAACACCTCGGCCATCACCTCGAGCGCCCGCAGATTGCCCTCATAGGGGACGACCCGCTTGTACTCGTTCTCCACCTCGCAGCGCCCCTCCTGGAGCTGGCGCAGGATCATCGAGATCGCCTGCAGGATGTCCAGCGGCTCAAATCCGGCGATCACCACCGGCCGGCCGTAGTCGGCCGGGATGAACTCGAACGGTCTGGCGCCGACGACGGTCGACACGTGCCCGGGGCCGATGAACCCGTCGAGCCTGAGGTCGGGCGACTCGAGCAGCGCTCGCAGCGGGGGCACGATCGTGACGTGACTGCACATGCACGAGAAGTTCGCGACCCGTTCGGCTCTGGCGCGCTTCAGCGTCAGCGCCGTCGACGGGGCCGTGGTCTCAAAGCCGATCGCGAAGAACACGACCTCACGGTCGGGGTTCTGCTTGGCGATCCGCAGCGCGTCGAGCGGCGAGTAGACCATGCGGATGTCGGCGCCGGCTGCCTTGGCTTCCAGCAGGCTCCCGTTGGACCCGGGGACTCGCATCATGTCGCCGAAGCACGTGAAGATCACGCCATCCCGATGGGCGATCGCGATCCCGTCGTCGACGCGGCCCATGGGAATCACGCACACCGGGCAACCGGGTCCGTGCACTAGCTCGACGTTGGCCGGCAACAGGTCGTCGACCCCGTACTTGTAGATCGAGTGGGTGTGGCCCCCGCACACCTCCATCAGCTTGTAGTGGCGGCCGGGCTGCACCTGCGCGAGGATCTCGCCGGCGAGCGCCCGGCCCAGCTCGGCGTCGCGGAACTCGTCGACGAACTTCACGGCTGATCCTCGAGACGCGCGATCGCCGTGCCTGCGTGCACAAGCAATACGTCACCGGGAACGACGGGCGCGACCAGCGCGATCTCGACGGTGCTGCGTTCGCCGTCCGCGCCGGCGCAGAGGGCAAGCTCGCGATCGTGGTCGACGGCGACCACCGTGCTCGGATCGCCGACATCGCCGCACGTGATGCAGTGCTGCGACCCGCAGGCGACGTCCGATGTCGGCGGCGTGCTCATTCGATCACGCTGGCTTTCAGCTCCTCCAGTTCCTGCTCGTAGTCGGCGCCCATCCGCACCAGCAGGTCGCGGGTGGCACGTGCCTCCTCCTCGTCGACCTTGGAGATCGCAAACCCGACGTGGATCAGGACCCAGTCGCCCGGTCCGACGCCGCCGCCGTCGTCGTCGAGCAGCCCGACGTTGACGTTGCGCCGCACACCCGCCACATCAACCTTGGCGAGCCTGTTCTCCTCATCGACGATTGCGACGACTTGGCCAGGTATTGCCAGGCACACGAGCCGGTTGTATCACCGGCCATCGGACCCCCCGAGCACCCGGTAACCCGCGTTACACAACGACGTGGTAACCGCAATTACCGCTGAAATCCCGGCTGACGAGTCGTAGACTCGGTGTCGAGGGACCGCCGTCGAAGTGCCGCGGACGAGGAGAAGCGTGACCGTATCGACGGACGACCAGAAGGCCACCCCACGCGTATCGTTGCGGTGGCCGCCCAAAAACGGGTCGGCACGAGCTCAGGCCGACACACGCCCCCTGTATGGGTATCTGCTGGACCTCGACGACGACCTCGCCGAGGAGTTCGACATCCGCTCTCGGGTCAGCGCCCGCCAGCTTGCGACCGCCAAGCTGCTCGAGGCCGAGGTCGGCGAGAGCGACCTGGCCAACTGGTTCGACGTCGCCCGCGGGGGGATGGGCCTGCTCGTGCTCGAGGGCATGCTTGCGTTCGAGATGCGGGTCGGAGATCGGACTACGACCGAGCTCGTCGGCGCCGGCGACCTGCTCCAGCCGTCGACCGGGAGGGGCGACGAGCTTCTCGAGGGCCTGGGAACCTGGAGGATCCTGTGTCCGACGTGCCTGGCCCTGCTCGACGCGGAGTTCGCCGACCGGGTACGGCCGTGGCCGCAGATCGGCCAGGCGATGATGCGCAGGGCGAGCCGGCGCACCACCGATGTCAACGTGGTGCGGGCGATCACCGCCCAACCGCGGTTGGAGATGCGGTTGGACCTGCTTCTATGGCATCTGGCGGGACGCTGGGGGCGAGTCGAGCCGGCGGGAATCCGGCTGACGCTGCCGCTCACCCACCGCCTGCTCGGTCAGCTGGCCGCCGCCGAGCGGCCGTCGATATCGCATGCGCTGGCCCGGCTCTCCCACGCCGGGCTGGTGACGGGCAGCACGGGCGACCTGCACCTGCACGGAAGCCTCGAAGAGCACCTCGAGCTTCTCGTCCAGCGCCCCGCGCACATGGTCGCGCGCGGTGGCCAGCGCCGTCCGCTGCGGCGCTGATCGTGGCTCCGGCGCCGGACCGGGTGAGCCGCGGAGAGTCCGGCCGCGACCCGGTGAGTGTGCTGTGGATCACCAGCGGTCTTGGATGTGACGGCGACTCGATCGCGTTGACAGCGGCCACCAACCCCAGCCTCGAGGATTTGCTGCGGGGCTGCCTGCCGGGGATGCCGCCCGTGATCCTGCTCAATCCGTTGCTCGCCTATGAGAGCGGCGATGAGTTCATGCGCGCATGGTGGCGCGCCGCCCGCGGCGAGCTCGACCCTTTCATCCTCGTATTGGAGGGCTCGGTGCCCAACGAGGAGATCAACGGCGAGGGCCATTGGGCCGGGTTGGGGGTGGATCCCGAGACCGGGCAGCCGGTCCTCACCAACACCTGGATCGACCGGCTTGCCCCGCTCGCGTCGGCCGTGCTGGCGCTCGGCACGTGCGCCGCGTACGGAGGCATCCCGGCGATGCGCAACAACCCCACCGGCGCGATGGGCCTGAGCGACTACCTGGGCCGCAGCTGGGTCTCGCGGCTGGGCCTGCCGATCGTCAATCTGCCCGGCTG
>Ga0335072_10016195_pt1 | contig 10574 bp, 10 predicted proteins | sample Lox_Sample_21_FD_206725 | JGI IMG/M metagenome (GOLD analysis project Ga0335072, IMG submission 206725) | Soil microbial communities from Loxahatchee National Wildlife Refuge, Florida, United States - Lox_Sample_2.1 | ecosystem: Environmental > Terrestrial > Soil > Wetlands | place: USA... | reverse complement strand
AGCGTGAAGTCTGCGGAGACTAGCACCGGGATCAGCGCGCACGATCGAGCACTGACTTGTCGGCGTTTAGCAAGTCCGGAGACGGCTGGACCGGAGGATTTTGCGCGGCCGGGGCATGTGTTTCCTTTGCAGGCGAGAGAGGGAGGGGTGAGGGAGAGGCAGGGACATACGGAGGCTGCGGTGGAGTTTTGTCGGTTGGCGGGGTTGCCGTTGGTGGGGGTTTTGGGGGAGTGTGTTGAGGAAGGAGTAGTGGTGGATGGGGAGACGGAGATTGTGGGGGCAGGGATGATGAGGGAGGAGGGTGCTTTGGAGTTTGCGGAGCGGTGGAAGTTAAAGATTTGTAGGGTTGAGGATTTGGTTGCTTTTGTGGAGGGGAGAGAGGGGAAGTTGGTGGATTGAGGGGGAAGTGGAGTGAGTAAGCTGATGAAGAGATAAGTGGAGAAGAACAGTGGGATAACGAGAGTTCACTGCCTTTTGAGAGTTTGAGTTGAATTGCAGCTGCGACAAGTTTGTGCAGGAGAGTATGTCAGAGGGGCCGGGACTTCTTGGCCATGCCTCTGATTCCGATCAATTCGTTAAATAAGACAGGAATCCAGAAAAGTCTCTGCTGTAACCCAGACTACAATCCACCTTATCATGAAGTGTTTGACACAAAGAATCAAGGTTGTTGAACAGCTGAACTTCGAATATTATGCAACATAGAACAACGGAGAAGTGAGAAATACAGCATATTTTTACATACTCAGGAATACCGTTAAATACAAGCTTAGAATGATAGCCTTTCTCTACACTTTCGATAGCATGCTTCTTAAATCGATCAACTATGCTGTCGTTAACAATATAGTTGTCTGCAGTAATAGAAAGAATATAATCTCTAATGCTAAGGCGTTTGGAAGCACTAATAAGGGCCTTAAACAAAGCTTTCCTAGTATAAGACAGTAGCAATTATATAAAGTCTAATAGACTATAACATTAAAGCAACTGTCGCTGTTGCTTGCAGACCAACTATCGCTTGTTAGTATGTTGTTGTAAGACAACTTTGACAGGTTTAAGAGCTTCAATATATAGAAAGCAAGGCGGTATTCGAGAAGCTGTTGAAGTAATATTAATTCAACAACTTATAACGCGAGCGAGTTTGATATAATGAAGTTGATCAATAGTTTCACAAACAACAATTCTATTGCCTCGTTTATAAATGACAGTAGATGCTAAAACACTTGCTAAACTACTCTAAAAGTCTGCGGTAATTGTCCGTAGCCGACGTGCTAGCGCTAATGTTGTATTGCTTCCTTCGATCGATTTGCTTAAGTAATGCTTTTTGTAATGGCATCAAAAATTCGATGTTGTAGTATTACTAGCTTTGTTGAATTACAACACCTTACAACCACGTTGGCAATAAGAATATTTTAATTGTAAAGAGAATGCTATCGTCGTCAATTGTATCATTCTAGTGTATAATAAGCTTCTCTGTATACATCTTAAGATTAGAGAATAAAAGACCATCTTCTGCAAGCTGACTATCTACAATCGTATTTGTACAGTGACACTTAATTATAATGATAGTGTAGATTATTTAATAATACTACTAAGACATCTACAAGAGCCTTAAGCGAAGAATTTTTACTGCTATAGCAGGCTGAAACAGCTTACAAATAACCACTGTTAGGTGATTTAGCAGTATAATAGCTTTTAATTGACAACTGCTTCATTTTTGTGTATAATTTTTATAGAAAGCGAGGCCTAAAACCCATATTTAAGTTGTATAATGTCGAAAAGCTGATCTCTGGAACACTAGGCCACTAAAAGCGGTATATATTGTATAATATATGCACGTAACTAAACTCCGCTCAACTCGAATTCGACTCTAGCTGAAAACTTAAGATGTTTACCGTCTCGGTCAACTTGTCGACTCGCCCAACACTTCTCGTCTACCAGTGTCTTCGTATCCCAATCTATGTCTGCCTGCGTGTTCCCTTTTGCTTCTCCCTGAGAGATACCTGCGTCGTCGTCGTTGCCGTCCGCATCCGTAGTAATATCTAGGCGTGGATGCCCTCCCGACTTCGGCACCTTGTACTGGTAAGGGGTTTCTTTGCCTCTTGCAGAGCTGCGAGAGGTTTTCGACAAGCTTGAAGGATCTGATCCTTAGTCCGGCCATCAAGTGGCTCAAAGAGCAATCTAGCTACTGTGGCTGGCTCCTCGAGCTCGTACGTGAGAATGCCGGCTAGGCGGATGCCCTACAATTGTTAATCAACCTTGATCGTATAGGCTGTCTTGTAGAACTCTTCGATAGTCTTCTTAAGCGACTCCCTGCTTAATTAGCGTTTTAAGCTATTAATCTGTGTTTCTTTGTATCGCTTGTACTACTTCGTTTTCTTAGCTACCTTAATCCTTAATAGTGGGGTAGCTGTAATCCTTAATCTCTTAGACATACCAAGCTGTGACGGGCCAGCTGCAATGTGTTTGATTGGTAGCTACTGTATATTCGTGGGTACATACCCCTTTACAACTCGCGTGGTGGTGAGCACTGGTTTTCCCGCTACCGAAGCCTGGGATTTTGCAACCCTAGGGTCGCTCCAATTACCGAACTCCCTCTCCTTCAGTTGAGTCAGGAGTGACTTCACTCCCATCACTCATCAACGCCTTAGAGTTGATGAATGCAGTCGCATCTTTAGAGCAGCGCTAGATATTATCAGTGGGAGGCCAGGGAGTGTTGTTCCCCCTCCCAAAGAGAGAAACAGCTCACTCACTAGGATTGACCGAGGACCGAGGGTTACACAACCAAACCTCGAAGTCTCACATACATCTATCTACCTTATCCATCTGCATAGAATCACGGGCCAAGAGATCGAAGAACAGGGCATTGAAGACCTGTGTCAGCGTGAGTACATCCCCTTGTCTTGGTTGCGCGTGGGAAAACGTTCTATGATTGCAATGCAGCAAGTGGTCAAGTTTCAAGCTGTTGTAACTGTATGCAACTATATAAGTGCTTAGGCCACGAAGTCAATGTCTTGAAGTGTGCAGAATGCTGCTTGTCTTTAGCAAGTCCTTCAGCGAAGACATATTCTCTATTGATGAAACGCGTCTGTGAGGGGGGAACTATATATGCTGAACCGACTGACTGGGAGTAGATTTGTGGAAGGGGGGAAGAGGAGGGTATGGACTTGGCTCGATGCAGGCGGTGCGGGTAGGGCGAGTATTGTTGGATAGTAGACGCCTGGAACTGATTGCAATAGCGGTGGGAAGGAGGGAAATGCTAAGTATAGCTGATAGAAAGGATATTTAGGTGAGGGTACGAGGTAGAGCAGTGATGTAATATCATCATGAACATACGTAGTCACCAAATCAACAAAGTCACGAAGAGCTTTCCAATACTTCAAGCTTGTAAAATGCTTTGCTGTGATTCATAAATTCGAAAAAAAATAAGACAATTGACGCCTTCCCTAAATCTCATGTCAAGGAGCGAAAAGAAGGAAGATTCTCGATCTACGATAGCCCAAAAGCAGTATTCGCCCTCGTCCAATAAGCCAATCTATCACTAGTCGCCGTCGTTCCAACGCACCCTAAATAAGCCTCATAGCCCGCCTGCCCCCCTGCCTGCACCTGCGACCTGACACTCGCGCACTTCGTAGTATAGTACCATGCGGCACTAGCCCAAGTGTACTCGTCAGGGAGGACCAACGCCCTGATAGCGTTCAGCTGATCATCAGATAGTCCAGAGGTTGTAGTTGTCTGGGTTGTTATAGCCTGCACCTGCCCCACCAGCGCCGGGATCGACAGCGCGTATTGGAGATTATAGTCTGCCATCTGCATGTTGCGTGTGCCTTGCCCCGGGTTCCCGGGGTAGTGGTTGATGTTGTACTTGAAATCGTCGGTCTCGTAGGCGATGAGCGAGAGTAAGGCGGCGATCTCGGGAGCGGATGTTACGCCGTATGAAGACATGGCGGTGATAAGATAGGGTGCTGCTTGTGTTGCGGTTGCACATTCGGAGGGGACGGGCGCGCCGCTGCAGGTGTTGGAGGTGGGTGCTATCTCGAGCAGCATGGAGACGGCGGAGTCGCCTGAGGCACGGGTTGCGAGGGTGAATGAGGGCTGAGGGATGGGTGTTGAGGTTGTAAAAGTTGCCATCGCCAGGATGGCTGCCGTGATGATTGAAAATTTCATCTTATAATGTGGTCTTGAAGTTGTACATGAGTCTGATAAGTTTTCCTGCTGAGATGAAGTGAGAGATCGCTGATATGTAGGACGACAATAGACTTCGCGTCTATTGTTCGCCGTCAAAGGAGTGGCTCAAAGAAAGGGAACAATGAAGGAACGCTCTTTGGCAACAGCTGACCAGCACTGAATGACAGAAAACACAATACCTGTGCATAAGTAAGTGAAGCTGGGAGTTAGCAGTAAGCAAGAGTGGTCATCAGTGGTAATAGCAACATTCTTCACGATGCCCCTTGAATCAGGGAAACAGCTCCTCACAGGTGGAAGGGCATTACATCGTCAAAAGAAGAGGAAAGTCAGCGGTGTAAGGGGCAGTAGTGGTGGTGTTTATCAACGATGTTTCGGATGCTGACTTCAGCTGGCCAATACATTTTCAGACTTCGGAAGCGGCTGGAGGAGACTACTAGAGCCCCCGTTTCAAGTAGGAAGAATCACAGTCGTGACAGTGAAAGCAAGTCAACATTGTTGGAGACGGACAGCGGTGAGAGCTGACATGAGAGTAATTCATAATTCTTTGTCAATGATGTTTTGTTCTGTCACTGTTCTATCTTGCGAAGTACTAAGATATAGTGACTACGACTTATGTTCTTGCCTAAAATCTCAGGCGTCGGGGCTCATCTGAGAATCGTTTACTCTCCAGGTGGCTTAAGTTGCTGATAGTTTGGCACTTTGGATCCAGAGAACTGGAAACGCCTTCACAATAATGCATAGCGAATATGCCTCTCTGTTCAGCAGATATGACATGTCTTCCAAGATATGCTAAGTCTCTTGCTTCAATTTGTAGCTTTTCGAGCACTCTGGAAGACTCCATCAACCTCTGAGATCCCTTACGACACTTGATGCCTACGTTCCCTTAGCCTTACAAGTTACTAGAATCTTCTTGCCAATCGATTTGAGCTCTCTGATCAAACTCGAGGCCCTGGGCTTGACCTTTGAGTAACAAAAAAACCTTGCTTGTACATTCGATAGCCGACTCCAGAATCCGAGCAGTAGGCTTGACCTTTAATTCTCTCATTATCATTTTGAATCTGGTCCTGCGGTCCTTATTGGTGACTTCATTGAATACGAAATCCCACCATGGACCTAAATTTGAATCCGTGAGCTCTTATGAGTCTGCCGTGACAACGCTACACATGTTTCCGATCTTAAACAATAAGTCCCGGTCAGTATGTTGCCTTGTGACAATCGTAGAGTGTATCGTCCATATTGAACGCAAACCATTCTCTTTTTTCAATCTATCCACTTACATATGCGCTTTGACAACTCGCAAAATTCACGCTCGCCATTTCCATGTTGACTACATGTTGCTCTTATGTTAAGATTTACAGGCGGAGCACATGAACATGAGAGTAATTTGATTATATTGATTATTGCTGTCTCATGGAAGGAGGACCAGCCCATAGACTTATAATAGTGCTCCGCCCTCTCAATGCAGATTAGGGGTAAGCTAGCTATCAAACAACCCCTTGACAGGGTTATATCGTGGCATCTTATTTTTTTTCCTTCCGTCTGCTCATGATTTAAAAAAGTTATACAACGATTGATGGATCTTGGAGTTGGAGATCAGGAACCAAAAAAGAGACTTCTCTTTAAATCAGAGGAGCAGGTCCTACCTATTTATTAAGAGTCGGAACCATTGCTTAATCATAGGATTATCCATGTGTGACATCCACAAAAAAAGCCTACAGAAGTTATAGCCATGTACGTGGCAAGCCGATAGTGTGTATGATCTTGAAATGGCGACCCACATCTTGGAAGGAGACTCTCCTTCTTACATCAGACATTAATCCAACTCTAACACACTGTTTGGTACTGGATCACCAGGCGCTTACTTTCTCGCAACTTGCAAATTAAGTTAATTTGTATGGAACAACCTTTGCTTAGGTGACACCGTATCATGCTCAAAAGTCATAGATACGACAGGCTAACTGCGACGCTGTTGCATCATCGTCAGGCCTCTATACGCGCATTAAAGGACTCGTTATATATCACCTAGCGGCTCACTTTAAAGCCCTCTTATAGTTTGCTAGTCGCTATAGGAAATACAATTTTGGAATTAGAAATCCTCTATTAACAAGGATTTGCGCTAGTTTCTATAGGTATAGTGAGGTCATGTGAAATTCACATTTCTGGTAGAATGCAACAACACAGGACTACCTTAGCAGACTTTGAGGTAAGAAATTGAGATAGAAGGCTGAGCAATGTACCAGGACTGTTATTCGTCAGCTTTGTAGCATTTGAAGTGGTGTTGTTGGCGACATTTTACAGCCTTCGATTTTGAGCCCGGATAATATCTCAGAGCGCGTGCCAAGTAGTACGATAGCTATGGTCCGGTACCGACTAAACATCTCTCAACATTCAGGTTCAGTGTCTTCTATATTAAAAGGATGTCAGGAGCTTGGGTAGGCTAGATCACAGAATGTCACGCAACGCAGATGTTATCTTGTGAATCGCGAGACGCTGACGATATCTTGAATTTAATATAGCACAGGGGGGTCTTATAAACAGAGACCAGAGTGAAAGAAATTTGGAATGAGCTTTTTCAAGGCTGTCTATTGGGCTTTTGACTGTACGATCCCTGTTCATGTTTTTAGCATTGGTAACTCTTTCGGGGACGAGTTTAACATACTCTCAACATCAGCAATGCTTTGCTGCAGGATTTGCTGTAACACCTTGGGATTCTCAAGCTCCTTCTGTATTTTGGCAATGATGCTTTCGGCAAGCTCCTTCTGTTGCCGTTGCTTGACTTGACCCTCGTATCGGACCCATGAATCAAGAACAGCCTTGGCTTCTGCGGCGAGAGCCGTTGTTTGTTGAAGCTCAAAAGCCTGGGCTTCAAGCTTGGCAGTTTCCTATATCGTGTCAGACCGAATCTTGATGAAGTGATCAAGTCTCATACCTTTGAGACCTCAAACAGAGACTTTGTGATATCAACGACACTTCCCATTTGTTGCACGCTTTCAATGCGCGTCTTAACAGCCGCAGTGTGGTCCTCCCGAGCGGCGTTCAAAATGCTCTTAATCTTGTTGATCTGCCCCTCCGCCCACTCACTGTACATAGGTCCACCATATTTCCCAACAGCCCAGAATATACTTAATAAGCAGAACGCAACAACTGATTCTTCGTTGACCACATAGTATTCATTGCTTAAAGCGTAAATCGCGACACCGGCACCCGAAGACAGAATAGCCGTCTTCGAGATCAGAGAGTTGCCCGGCAATGAGTCCAGAATTGATTGAGCTTTCTTCTTGGGGTCCTCTGCAGGAACGTTTGATGCTGAGCGGGAGCTTGTGAGAGAGGTTGTCAAGGCAGGTAGAGCTCGGCTTGGAAGTGCCGGCCGCAGACGTGCAGCACCTATGCAATGATCAGCATGTCGACTCAATTACAGCAGATAGCACTTGACTCGTGCAGATTAACGTACTGATGGCGCTTCGAGCCAACCTTGATGCCATTGTGAGATGAGGGGAGATGATACGGGACCTTTCGGAGTTGCTTCAGATTGACGTTGAAGCATTCTCGCTTCATATTCGGTTTTCCAGACCTTGGTTGGCCACACGTGACCCGGAAGTTCTTATCGAAATTTCGCCGATGAATCACGCCTGAAAAGAATAACATTTTCAACATCGACATGCCGGGAAGAATCGAGGGCTCAGGAGGGGCCGTAAAGAGGAAGAGGGTAGTATCTAAGCATGCCCCATTAAAGCGCCCCCGATCAGAAAACAGCGAGGGAGATGTCAAGGCTCGAATTCTACTACTTGAAACCCAGGTTTTCGAGTCGAAGAAAAATTACAACAACATATCCACCCTAGTCAAGCTCTCACGGAATGAAGATGAGGACTCAGAAGTGTCTCTGGTCGCTTCAATTGCATTGTGCCGGATATTCTCCCGTCTTATGGCATCTGGGGACTTTATAAAAGGGCATAGTACAACAGAGAAAGAATCTGTGGTGGCTCTGTGGCTACGTGAAAGATATTCAGAGTATAAAATTGTACTGCTCCAGCTCTTGAATCGGGAGGCTTCGGGATCTATAGCGCTTACGCTGTGCATGCGTATGCTCAAAAACGAAGGCACACATCTCCGTAATGGACAAGAGTACAGTTTCCCAAGTACATTTTTAAGGGACATCTTGCGGGCCCTTTTAGGTCCTGATTGTAGAGATGCTGTGCGCCGCGAATTTCGTGAGAAATATCTAGAGGAGTACGACGACCTTCGCTTTTATACCTTCGGGGCCGTTGAGTAAGTTCTCAGTGCTGACTGGCCTTGAAACAGAAGCTAACTGACCTAAGAACAATCTTCAACGAAATTGATACACAGGACCAGGGCCTGCTAGTTGACGAAGCTATTGATCTTCTTTCTGCAATTGAAACCGTGCCCGAAACTAAAGAAGAGCTGGATGACTTCTACATATCAGCGCCTGAGAAAAAATTACATGCACTCTACTCTCTGGTAGCACATAAGAAGCATGCACAGGGAGCATGGCTTGCACTGATGAGGACGGAAATGACAAAAGAACGCAGAAAGAAGATCCTGGGACTGATGACTACTTCTATTGCTCCTTGGTTCATCAAACCAGAATTGCTGATGGACTTCCTGTCAGATTCGTATGATTCTGGAGGCTCAACTTCTTTATTGGCTCTATCCGGTGTATTTTACTTGATACAAGAAAGAAATCTGGACTATCCATCATTCTACCGGAAGCTTTACTCCTTACTTGATACAAATGTTTTACACTCCAAGCATCGCTCAAGATTCTTTCGCCTCCTGGACACCTTCCTTGCTTCAACTCATCTGCCAGCTGTGCTCGTCGCCAGCTTCATCAAGAGACTGTCGAGGCTGACACTGAATGCACCGCCTGCCGGAATAGTCGCAGTGGTACCTTGGATCTACAATCTCTTAAAACGGCATCCAACCTGCACCTTCATGATTCATCGAGAAGTCAGGAGTCCTGCAGAAAAGGAGGCTTTGGAGAATGAGGGGATGGAAGATCCATTTGTGGCAGGCGAGCCAGATCCAATGATGACGAACGCTATTGAGAGCAGCTTGTGGGAGATTGTCATGCTCCAGTCACATTACCATCCAAATGTTGCGACACTCGCCAAGATCATTTCAGAACAATTTACAAAGCAGGCCTACAATTTGGAGGATTTCCTTGATCATTCTTACGGAAGTGTAAGTGTCCTATCTTTTTCTGCGAGAGACTATCTTGCTCATTATATTGGATAGATGTTGGATGCAGAGCTATCAAAGGAGGTCAAGAAAGCCCCAGTTGTGGAGTACGAGATACCCAGGAAGATCTTCATGAAACAAGAAGCAGGATCTAGTGTTCAGGATAGTCTTCTGGTGAAACTATGGGACTTTAGCTAGAAGATGAAGCCGCTGTCCGCGGCTTCTAAACGCAATCCTGATAAATTAAGACGCCCACAATGTCTTCTACATTTTCACCACTGTAGATCTTTTGCCAGGGAAGTTTAATTAAGCGGTTGCCACAAGGCTGTGCTGTGCCGACTAAGCCTCCACATTTCGTAAACAGCACTTGTTCTCGAACAGCCACCTAATTCAACCAGATGGCATCAATAATTGCCTTGCATGCAAGAGAGAGTCGCGCTACACTTCGCGTGAGTTGAAGTCAAAATCAAAATATCTGGATGATGCACCTTCTCTATACTCCTCCAACTCCCCTACCATACGCCTGTACCAAGCAACACCACACCCCAATAATTAACAAAGCTATAATTGCGCCTCATACAAAATGCCTCTCCGTGACCTCTTAAAGAAGGATAAAAAGCACGAAACTGAGCCCGACTCTGCTGAAGCTCTCCCTCCACCCCCGCAATTCACGTTCCTGCGCTCAACTACAAACACCCAAGAAGTAATCTCCCTCCCCGATGACCCTCCCAATTACTTGGACCCCCAAGCCTCAGCCGACGGCTCTAGCGACGAAGGCCATCGAAGGTCCTTTTCGCGCCTCACGGGCCGCTCGCGCTCGCAGTCTACGGCCTCGAACGCGTCGCGCTCATCAGACGCGTCCAAGTCGAAAGAACGTTCAAAGGATTCTAAGCGGCTGTCGCAGCGGTTGGGGCTGAGGAAGCAAGAGAGCTCGGCGGTCGTGCCGGGGGATTTACCTGAAATTCAGGACGGGCAGGATGGAGATGGGGATGCATGGGAGGAGAGGGCTACTATTTTGGCAAGGGAGAATGAGAAGGTTAGGAGTAGGCCAGCTACACCGGTGAACGAGGATATACCTAATGTAGGAGGGCTGAAATTAGGAGACACTAAGGGGGGTGGGATTGTTGCGTCTAAAAGTACGGATGATAATATTCAGGAAGCTATACGACTACATGAGGCTGGGGAGTTGGAAGAGG
>Ga0335072_10016194_pt1 | contig 10574 bp, 11 predicted proteins | sample Lox_Sample_21_FD_206725 | JGI IMG/M metagenome (GOLD analysis project Ga0335072, IMG submission 206725) | Soil microbial communities from Loxahatchee National Wildlife Refuge, Florida, United States - Lox_Sample_2.1 | ecosystem: Environmental > Terrestrial > Soil > Wetlands | place: USA... | reverse complement strand
TGGCAAAGGCCCAGCTATACATGGTCAAGCCATGCACAGTACATGATAGATGTACCCTCATGTTGTATCGCAACTGCCTATCCTTTGGGCCGCAGGTTTGGCTGATATCACATTGCAGCTGGGATCCCTTGGGGACAGGCCCAACTTTTTGAGCCGTCGGAGCAAATAGCAACGCGGGCGCCTTACGTACATAAATGATGACTCTCTGCTGCAGCCTTTGAGAGTCGAGTGGACCTATTTGCCTGCAGGTACGACGATATTAACGCTGGGAATGCAGGACACAGACCACAAATTTGCAGGTAGCAGATCAAACAGGTACATGCAATACAAGTGTGAATTATAAGCCTCAAGATAAAAAAAGATAACTTGCCATGAAATTAACTTGATCCTTGGGTCTATGTAATCGCCTACGAGTCAGCTTTTCCCGTAAAATTCAGATTCCATTCCGCCCTACCGGCCTTATATGGTCTAAACGCTGTCGTCACGATTTCCCCGGTTGCGCTTCTCCTTCACTCTCTGTATGTAAGCCTTCAGCTAATGACCGGCTTTGGTCCTCCACATTCCACTGCAACAATGGTACGGAGCAAAGCTATGTCTCTCGGGTCCACAGCAATCTTAGCTGGTCGTCTGGCTAGCCAAATTTTGTGACAATAATTCTTGCTGTCGCTCGATTTTCGATTTGATCGTGTGTCAATAGCTTCCAACTTCTAGACACACCACACGACGCTGACAGGACTGCGCAGTCTCCCCCGCAAGCTACAGACTTCTCTGTCCATAAATTCTTCCTCCCGATTGCCCTGTTCGGAAGCTTGCATCGTCGAATCAAAGATCTGCCCTAATCCCTGTGCTACTGCCTCTAGTATTCAACAACCGGTCTGAGCACGCTACGCAGATCAATCATTTGCAGAAGTCCTAGGTACACCACAAATTCCAAGAGTAATTAGATTTCAATGACTGATTGTCTTGAGAGACAGTGTCTAAAACCGCTCTCTTACAGTGCTTTTCTGCTTCAACCTCACCCTCGATCTACACTATCTTCCACAAAGCTCAATATCCGGACCTACACCCTCCCCCGATTTTACATTTCTATGCTTCCATAACCTGTCATACAGCAAATATCTGGATTCATTCGCAGAGCAGTGCTGTTTCATATACTGGTTTTCTGGGCCCTGGACAATCCTCTGCGTGATCATCTGTCAGGCTAGTCCAGGTTCCCACTTCCTGTGCAAGCCATCAGATTTGCTATGAGTTGGGACCAACAAGCGTATAGGTATGGAGTCACTCAACACGTCTAACCTTGAATTTATAACTGACGAGATCTGTACAATAGCTTGGGGAACCCAAACGCTCAACCTCCAACGCCAACACAGACACCGACCTCAGGAGTCTTTTCGAGTCCGGTCTTCCAGACACCACGAGCTGAAGCTCCTACGTTTGACAACCGTACAGGGTGGACACCAACATTTGCGGAAGAATATTCGGTTTTCAATGCAACTCCTGGTCGACTCACCAGCACAGGCACCCACTTTGCCGATATATCAACGCCGAGGCCGTCGACAGCCTCGAGCCAAAAAGGACCCCTTTCGAACACAACAGAACTAGAAGCTGAGCTTGCATCTCATGTCCACCACTCGATACAAACCAATTTGCCACTGCCTCCTGTAGATCCATCACGTCGACTGCCTTCTTCTCCGCAGGACTTTTCTCTACATGGCACGGGATCTAGTGATAAGAAATCGCTGTCCACACCTCGGAAGCCCAGGCGTCGTTTAGAGGAAGCATTCAGTAGGCAGACCGCCACACCGCCCCAGTCCGCAATCAAATCATCAAGGAAACTAGCACCAAAGCCTCAGAGTAGGACAATGCAAGCTGATCAGGAGCAGCCCCAGATTTCCTCTGGGACGCCGGGACTACCAAATCATCTCAACTTCTCAACGGAACCGGACGATATGTTTGCTTATTCTATGACGGCGCCAGCAACAGCACCTATCTACACAAACACCAAGTCTTTTTGGGATCCTGATTCAAGCATGTCTGGTATGGACATGGATTTAGACTTTAATGCTGGCAGCAGCGCGATATTTGATCCAGGGATGTCTCATAGAGTGAGCAATTCAGTTGATTGGGCTAGAAGCAATCAAATGTTCCAAGATACTGTTAATATGCAAGTTTTCAACGAAGATATCGTCCAAGCCCCCATACGTCAACGGCCCATCATCGCTAAGGATCAAATGTCCAGTGCAACTCCGAATATTTCGGACTCAAGCTTCGTTTTTGATGGCTCAACGGTGTCCGAAGATCCATTTGCAGTCGTCGCCTCCAGTGGGGCAGTGGACCCTGGACTGCTGTTTACCTTTCCGGATTTGACTTCTTCCAACATTACAGGGCCCGAGCTTGATCCTCCCATACAAAGCTACTCGCAACCTTCTACTAGTCAAATAGTTAGGAAACCTTACCAACATCAGCAACGCGAGTCGATGAGGGATCAAGAAGAACTTCGTCGATCTCGTTCAAGCAAAGAGACTAATACCGCTGCCCGACATGAGAAGACTTCTTTCAGTTCTCCAGCTAAAAAGAGTGGTCGCCCCAGTCTTCAACGAAGCGCAAGCGACAGTCGCACGAAGCTTGGGCCGTCTCGCAGACCTGGTCAGCTGTCGACTATTGCACCAAGACCGTCCAACGCCGAAGTCAGAGAAAATCCGATTAGAAGAAGGACATCTCCTCTTAAGCATCAAAGTCGAACCAGCTTAAGTTCCATCCCCGAGTCTGTTTCGGGGACACGCACAGCTTTAACCTTCAGTATTGACGCTAACGGGCGTGCACGAACAGAGACAAAGATTATTGTTGAGGAGCCAATGATGAAAAGGCGACCATCAAGTCCAATGAGTGACGACTGGGGCTCGTCACAACATTCCGATTCTTCCACTGACGAAGATCCTATCATTCTTCCAAGTCGTAACACGTCATTCAGTCTACCACCAAGGCGTCCTGATCGACCAAAGCTCGGTCATTTCGACACCTCTCGCCAATCAGTGGAAGGGCGGCGACAATCGATCGAAGAGCCGCAACGGAGCTTTAATGCTTCCGGTACATTTTCTCGGAAAGTACAGCCAGATGAGCAAGAGAGCGAGGCCGAGACTGTTTTGGATGATTACGATGGCTCAGGAGACGCGACTGCTGCTCTTCGCAAGGTCATGGAGAGTCGCAAACAAGGTGCTATGCACCAAGGAAGCTCCCAGCACCATTTTAATCCGAGTAGTTCAAATCGAAGAACCGGTGCATCCAATATCACCCCACACAAGAATAATCAACAGTATTATAATTCAACATCCTCGACCAATTTATCGCCCACTACTGTCAGTGACCCGGACTTAGCTACGCCTTCCACGGATCGAGAAAGCTCGAGAAGTGACAGCACACGATGTATTTGCAACAACCGAGATGGAGATGGTTTCATGATCCAGTGGTACGTGCTGTAATGCTTCTTTTCCGAGATTTACTGACCATGTTTTGTAGTGAGTCATGCGAGAAATGGCTTCATGCGAAATGTGTTGGAATAAGCCGTCATCGTCTACCTAATGTCTACATCTGTGCCTTTTGTGCTCAGACCCCGAACATGCGAGGTGGTCGAATTCGCGAGCCGGTGAGGGGTGCTCACCAACTTGGATCCTCCCCTTTGGCTCACAAATCGTTCAAAGCCTGGCGTTAATATTATTCGACTAGGTGAATTAGAACAAATCATATTTTATAACAAAATTTATCATGTCTGCGATACCCCATATATCTCATGCAGCATCTTGTACATACGACAGCCATGCGTTTTTCCTTTATAATATATGATGGCTTTAGGCCATGAACCAGGTTTGGGCAACCTGACTGACTTGCAAAATCAAAACAAGCGAGGCTTGTCATACCCATGTCGGCTAGTGTTTCCGCCGCGATCGAGGGAGCCTGCCACAGATGATGGGCAATGGCAATGTCCGGATAAACCAGATATTCAAAGTTTTCCCACTCACCCCGTACTTTATTGTCTGATACTGAAACCTCATACCACGTCTGCAGCTGTTCGACAATGTACAAGACCTTCTGCCAAACGTTACACTTCAAGGATCTATCAATGCTGCAGCATGTCTGTTGCCTTAGGCAGTAATGCCGAAATCGGAAGGTGGGGCGTGAAACCCACTGCTGAGTTCGAAAGCTCAAAGAATATTCAGACACTCCTTCAACCTCAATTAGTTATGGCTACTCATAACATCGTGGTCTTCGCCGGTGACCACTGTGGTCCAGAGGTAAGCTTCATTATTTCCAATGGCTTCTTTAGGCTCACATAATCATTCTGACACCTTTTAGGTTATCGCCGAAGCTCTTAAGGTGTGTGCTTAACTACTCGTATGACCTATTAGGATCCTCATAGATTGTACAGATCTTAGCTGTCATTGAGAAAGCCCGGCCAAGTGTCGGAACCTTCTATTTCGACCATCATCTCCTCGGCGGCGTCAGTTGTCCTCTCCTTCATTCTCAAGAAGCCACAACTAACGTCCCCAGTGCTCAATCGATGCTACTGGCGAGCCATTGACAGAAAAAGCCCTGACAGCCGCCAAATCGGCAGACGCGGTCCTTCTCGGCGCCATCGGCGGGCCAAAATGGGGCACAGGCAAAGTCCGCCCCGAGCAAGGCATCCTCGCTCTGCGTAAGGAAATGGGCACATTCGGCAACCTACGGCCCTGCAACTTCGCGTCCGAAGCCCTCATTGACATCTCACCGCTTAAGGCTGAAGTCTGTCGCGGCACAGATTTTAATATCATTCGAGAGCTTACCGGCGGTATCTACTTCGGCGCGAGACATGAAGATGACGGCGACGGCACGGCATGGGACACGGAGCCGTATTCGAGGCCGGAGATTGAGCGCATCACAAGGCTGGCTGCGCATTTGGCGCTGCAGCATGATCCCCCGCTGCCAGTTTGGAGTTTGGACAAGGCGAATGTGCTGGCTACTTCTAGATTGTGGCGGAGGGTCGTGACAGAGGTGATGGCAAAAGAGTATCCGCAGTTGAAGATTGGACATCATCTGATCGACAGTGCAGCTATGCTGATGGTCAAGAACCCGAGGGCGTTGAACGGCATTGTTGTTACTAGCAACCTCTTTGGGGATATTATCAGTGATGAGGCAAGTGTTATTCCGGGAAGCATAGGCTTATTACCAAGTGCAAGCTTAAATGGCATCCCGGACGGCAAGGGCAAATGTAACGGAATATACGAGCCCATCCATGGTAAACTTCCTCTCTTTCATCGCCTATCGTTGATGCTAACAAAGGAAAAGGCTCAGCACCAGACATCTCAGGCCTAGGAATCGTGAACCCAATCGGCACGATCCTCTCCGTCGCCATGATGCTCAAATACTCTCTAAACCTCCACGCCGAGTCTTTAGCCGTGGAAGAGGCTGTTAGGAAGACGATCGAGAAGGGAATTAGGACGAAAGATATTGGTGGCACGTCGACTACAGAGGAGGTCGGTAATGCTGTTGCAGACGAGCTGATGAAAGTCCTAGAGGCCATGAAATGACAAAAGCTATGATGGTACATATGATAGATCTTTGTTCTTATAAGACCCTCTTTCGCAACCATTTCACATGATTTCGGAGAACACCACCCGTCACGTGAATTTTTCTACATATCCAGACGCATTACTACGACTCATATAGACGATATAGCTAGAACTAAATAGCCAACCAGAGAGCTTCAAATTACAGTCCCGTGGAGGCTTGTGACTGATGCCGGGAAAAAGGGATTGTTCATGTCGAAAGATTTGGTCTAAATCCTGTCGAGAAACTTGCTCTTGTTAGGGGGGCCTCTAATGCTGCCAGACTTGTTCTTCTTGAAGAGGATGCAATCAAAAAAGGGGATGCTTTTCTAAGGGGAGATATTCTCTGAGTGATTGATCTCCGAAAGAGAGATTGACCCCCCTAAGAGGATGCTCTCGAGACTGAATGCGTCCAGAAGTTTGACACCCACAGGTTCCGATCCAGAGGTTTTAAGTGCAGAGGTAAAAAAAAAAAAAAAAATAGGCCAGGCAGTAGGTACAATTTTAACATTTAGAGGGTCACTATGACTTGCTTGGAAGAATTGATTTATAAATATTTTTCTCATTTGGTGATTTAGCCACTACTATTGTAGGTGGGTTCTCTCTCTCGTCCTAATCATATCTTACCTCCCTTCAATTAACATCGGTTGAAGCTATATATACAAGAATAGAAGTAAGTCCTCCCCAAATTAAGAGACCCCTGGTACCCCCAGAGATCCATACCCATTTATTACTCCCATGCCAATGCGTAGCCCCGTTTCTTCATAAATGAGTGTGATGCCTATATGTCAAAGCCGTCATCAATTCGTGTTTGCCGATTAGGCTCCGTATCTTGTGTCATTTCGTAAATTATATATTCCGAGATTTTTGAACCATTCGTTTCCAGATTGGTTATCTCAGGCGTTAAAGAGACTATGGAGAGAATGAAAACTTTGGCCGCCGAATATGGCTTTTAGACGAAAGCGGCGACAAGAGCGATAACACCAGCGAGAGCGGCGGCGCCGTGGCCGTTACTTGAAGCTGCGCCTCCGGTAGCCTGAACTGGAGCAGCACTGCTCGTGGAATATCCATGGGTCGTGAATGGTGACACGGAAATAACGGGAGTAACAGTGGTGGTTCCAACTACTGGGGTAGAGGTTGTTTCAACAACAGCGGCAGAGGAGGTAACGGTCGCGATGGCACCACTAGTGACCACAGTAGTTTCAGGGACAACAGCTGTTGACACGACCGTGTAGTACTCAAATGATACCATTGTCGTCCCGGAGGTGGCAGTCTTCTCCGATGGAATCGTGACAACCTCACTGACCGGAGTGCTTATAATTTGGGTGACAGGAATATAAACTGTTGCCTTTGTGGTAGGAGGCTCCGAGGTCGAGGTTACATAGTAGGCGGTTGTGAGTTCCACCGTCCTAGTGATTGTTTGAGTAAGCACAATTGTGGATTCGGCAGATACCGTTGTGTAAAAAGATTTCGATTCGACCTCTGTCGTAAAGACATCTGTTGTCTGGTATTGTGTTGTAAAGAGCGTAGTGTACTGCACAATGGTTGTTGGGACAATAAGTGTTATCACACTTGTGGAGGTTCGGGTGACCGTAACTGGCTTGCCAGAGATGGTTGAGGTTGTAGTATATGGGCAGAAGGAGGTTGAGGTGCTAGTATAGACCGTTGTGATGGTGGTGGTTGTCGGGCATGCTGTAACATAAACCTCATAGGTAGTCTGTTTAAGAACCAATAGCTCAGTCGTGGATGTTTTGGTGACGGTGACAGGCGTGCCAGAGATAGTCTCAGTCTCAGTTTGCGCGCAAAGTGACGTAGATGTACTAGTATAGTAGGTTGTGACTCTGCATATACGTAAGCATGGGATTCCCAAAGCATGAAGTAATACCTGAAGAGGCACCTACGTTTGTGTTGATCCTGGTAGACTTGTGGTAACCTCAACAATAGTGGGAATAACTGTAGTGACAACGGATTCAGTTGTATATGTTACTGTAATGACTTGTCCGTTCTCAGTCTTTGTTGAGGTGGTTGGGCAGACAGTGGTGTATGTCGAGGTCACTGCACTCGTCACACTATCAAGCTGTTAACTGGTGTCCATGTATAGAATTGAATGGATTGGGAACAAGAGCCTTGCTCGAGAGGAAGGATAATGGGTAATTACTCACTATTCTGTTGTTGTTGGACCCTCGACAGTGGTTTCGCAGCCTTGGCAAGCTGTTACTGTAATCGTGGACGTAGTGAGACTGGTGATGATTTGGGTTTTTCCTCCCTGTGTGTATGTTGATGTAACTGGGCAGACTGTGGTCGTTGTGTATGTGGTCATAGTGGTGACTGGCCAGCGAGCCTCAAGTACATTGGCAAGAGCCGTGGTGGCCAAGGCCAAAATAGCGAGAGTAGCTCTCATATTGTTTGATGAGAAATGTTTTCTTGGGAGAGAGAAGAACGATTGATGCTTCCAGGAGATGGGATTGGAGAACGAAGGTGTTAAGTAACCGTAGCGAAGGAGTTACTTTGCTTGAGAGGCTGGAGAATAGATGAGAGGCTGGCTTTATGCGTGAGAAAAGAAGATGGCAAGGTAGGCGACCAACTTGGGGATCTTTATGGAAAAGTGATATTTACCTATGATCAACCATTGCCCGGCGTGATGTTGCGGGCCAAAGGACGGTGGTTGGCATTGCATGGGATGCTTCACCTGTTCTGCAGCTTGGATACGGTAAGACTTGAAGAGAAAAAAATGCCTGTTTGTGAAAGGTGTTGTCCCGCAGAAACCTTGTGCGGAGGAGGCTACGTAACGGCGCAGCGTAGAATGATTGGGTGGCTGGGATCGGCAGCATGACGCAAGTAACCGTGCAGCACCCTATCAGCAGCGACAGCAGGCATTTGCTCCCTGGTCAATGATGTCGAACGACGAGGTTGGGTGGTGGAGGTTGGGTGGCAGGGATTATTTCGCCCAAGCTTTTCTTCGTCCCGACAACGCACGACGCGAGATCAGGATATTTTGTCTCCCACCCCCCTCATCTCCAAGTCAGGAGAAACCTTGATGGCATCATCCAACCTCTCATTATTAAAGATATATTGAAAACAAATGACCTTGCAGGTGGAAACGGGCGTCATGTGCTGTCAGCCTCCATCTATGCAAGTGTAATTAACAAGGGGCTGGGGCTTCTGAAATGTGATAATAAGCTGGTTCTTTCAGATACCTTTGCTTCTCTCTGTGTTGTGTGAGGGCTTGGTACCACCCCGGTAAGTGTTGCCATCATTCGAAAGAAGACCTTCCAACCGAAAATCCCGACGAGGCTACTGATGCAGATCGTGGCCCAGCAGGTTTTTGTGTTCCTGGCTTGCGCGAATCCAGCCTTGCACGTACTCTGCACGACAATAAAGATAGAACGCCGCCCACAAAGCACAGTGGCGAGAGACGGCAAGTGTCGCTAAGAAGCCGGCGATCAGTACAAAATCTCAGTGTCGTCATAAAAACGGTAAACTACCCAAGAACCAGTCACACGATTTCTTATAATATGGTATGATCAATAATATCCTAACTCACACACTCGATTCCGCACTCAGAAGCGCTTTTGCCCTCTTGCAGCTTACTTTTAGTGTGCCTCTATGAACATTCGACTTGCATTAATCGCGGTCAGGATAGATTTCGAAAGACAGTTGTTGATGCAGCGCCTTGGCGAGTACGAAGAGGCCTAGAGGTATGCCATGTGAGCGCTTGGAAAGTGCAGCTTGAAAGGAAAAATATTGGTAGTCGCGGCAGTCTCCCCGCTATTCTATGCCCACACAGAGCGGGAACTCGATAATACCATGCAGCGAACCTTGCAAGAGTCCACTCGTGACGACCAAATGGCTCCACGCCAGAAGTTGCTCGTCTTTTTCAAAGGTTTTGGGACATAGAGATGAGTGAGAATCAGTCGTCATCTTCATCACTACCACTGTCCCACCCTTCCTCGTATGCCTCTGCAATCTCACCGAGCGAATTGCTCAATGCCTCACGCTCGTCCAGGCCTATTGACTTGCTAACAATATTTTGGAGACTTTTAATTCTTAAAGCCACAGAAGTATCAGTTGACAGCGAAGTCCGCACAGGCACTGATTTTAGTGATAGGCTTGAAGAGGTAAGCGAGTATATTTGGGGAAAGCTGTCGAGTAGCGAGAATGACAAGGGGGTACGGGTCCTGAGTCGGGTTAGTGGAGTCTGCATGCCTTAATACGAGGCGGCGCCAGAATATATAGTGTGCAGTATATGAAAAGTGACTACGAAGCTCTGCACCACCCTACCAGAGTAAACACATCTGAGGCGGATACGAGGTACTATCAGGGTATACCTTGGGAGCGGGGAGTCGGGTTAGAGAATCACTTACTTGTGCAAGACTTTCAACCCCATTGCTCGCCGCCGAGCTCTCTCGCGGCCATCCAGACCATATTCTTCTTCGTCTACAATGGTGCCCGACAAATCCTTGTCACTCCGGAAATTCTCAGCCTCGCCAAAGACGTGTGTCCTTTTAGTCACTCGGCGTCCTCGGGCTTGATTGGGGTCATCCGAAGGGAAAAGGTCCATGTCCAATGCAGCCGGAGTGTCATCAACCATATCCAGGTCAACCCCCAACCCACTTTGAGATGGGACTCTTGGATCTCTGTTCTGACCTTGCACTTCTAGTCTCCCAGGCCGATCATCTCCATTTAGCTGCAATTTTGGAGTTGAATCTAAGCATATGCTCATTTGAAGTTTAGCTATATTCTGACTGCCATTGACGTTTAAAGCTCCTGCAATTTCGTCTAATGACTGTCGGGGGCAGTTCTGAGCTCTGAGTCTCGACGGCAACGTCATACTTTCTAATGCGGTTGACAATAGCGCCGACACGTGCCAAGGAGATTTCCGGTCAACACTGACGTAGCGCGGTAAGGCATTTGATGGTAGAGCCATAGGAATAAACATTGATGCTTGTGATGAAATCTCTGATATCGATCGTGCGGTGTTGGAGAGTCTGAGAT
>Ga0335072_10016193_pt1 | contig 10575 bp, 8 predicted proteins | sample Lox_Sample_21_FD_206725 | JGI IMG/M metagenome (GOLD analysis project Ga0335072, IMG submission 206725) | Soil microbial communities from Loxahatchee National Wildlife Refuge, Florida, United States - Lox_Sample_2.1 | ecosystem: Environmental > Terrestrial > Soil > Wetlands | place: USA: Florida... | reverse complement strand
GCTGGCCCCGGGCGAGGAACTGCGTACCGGCTTCACGATGCAGATGGTCGACGAGTTCCGGCACTCGACGATCCAGATGAATCTGAAGAAATGGTATATGGAAAACTATATCGACCCGGCCGGGTTCGATATCACGGAAGCCGCTTTCGGCCGCTGCTACGCGACCACCATCGGCCGGCAATTCGCCGAAGGCTTCGTCACCGGCGACGCCATCACTTCGGCCAACATCTATCTGACGGTCGTGGCGGAAACCGCTTTCACCAACACGCTGTTCGTCGCCATGCCATCCGAGGCGGCGCGCAACGGCGACTATGCCCTGCCCACGGTCTTCCTGTCGGTGCAGTCCGATGAGAGCCGGCACATCGGCAACGGACATTCCATGCTGATGTCGCTCATCAACGACCCCGACAACCACACGCTCATCGAGCGCGACCTCCGCTATGCCTTCTGGCAGAACCACGCGATCGTCGACGCCGCCATCGGCACCTTCATCGAATACGGAACGACCGATCGCGACAAGAACAAGGAAAGCTATGCCGAGCTGTGGCATCGCTGGATCTACGAGGACTACTATCGCACCTACATGCTGCCGCTGGAGAAATACGGCATCAAGATCCATCATGACGACGTGAATGCGGCCTGGGACCGGATGGTCAAGAATAACTACGTCCACAAGGTCGCGCAGTTCTTCTCAGTCGGTTGGCCCCTCAACTTCTGGCGGATCGAGGCGCAGACCGAGCGCGACTTCGAGTGGTTCGAGCACAAGTACCCCGGCTGGTACGCCGAATTCGGCAATTACTGGAAGTGGTACGAGAAGCTCTCCAAGCCCGGCGAAACCAACATCACCTTCAACCAGGATACGGGTTACGTCTATCCGCATCGCTGCTGGAGCTGCATGGTGCCTTGTCTCATTCGTGACGAGATCGTCTGCGACGAGGTCGACGGCAAAATCTACACCTACTGCTCGGAGCTTTGTCATTGGACGCATAAGAGCGCGTTCGCGGCCGAGTATGAGGGCCGTCCGACGCCCGCGATGGGCCGCTTCAGCGGTCGGCGCGAGTGGGAGACGTGCTATCACGGCTGGGATCTCGCGGACGCGATCCAGGATCTCGGCTTCGTGCGCGGTGACGGCAAAACGCTTGTGCCGCAGCCGCATCTGCACTTCGACGACAGCAAGATGTGGACGCTGGATCATGTCCGCGGCCATACGCTCGCCAGCCCGCTGGAGACGATCCGCGGCATGACGCCCGAGGCACGGGAGGCCCATCTCGCGGAATACCGCAAGGGCTTCACGATCAGGCCGGTGCACTGACGCTCGGCCACTAGGCCTCTGCCACAGGACGGAGGCCGGCTTCGGCCGGTCTCCAACCCGCTACGAAAGAAGGGTCACGTATGGGCGATGTCGTCTCACATCTGGTTCGTTTCGAGCCTGTCGGCATAGAGATGGATGTCCATGAGGGCGAGACCGTCCTCAATGCGGCCTTCCGTCAGGGCATCTCCGTGATGCACGGCTGCAAGGAAGGACAATGCGCGAGCTGCAAATCCCGCCTCATCGAGGGCGACATCGAACTGCTGAAATACTCCACCTTCGCGCTGCCGGAATCCGAACGCGACACCGATCATATCCTGCTCTGCCGCACGCTCGCCTTCAGCGACATAACGGTCGAACTGCTAAACTACGATGAGGATCTGCTCAGCCGCTCGATCGCGGTGAAGGAAATCCCCGCGACGCTCACCGGCATCCAGTCGCTGACCCGCGACATTCGCTTGCTGACGCTGGAACTCGCGGCGCCGCTGCGCTTCTGGGCCGGGCAATATGTCGATATCACCATTCCCGGCAGCGGGATCACGCGGTCTTTTTCCATGGCCAATGCGCCGGGGGACCACGCTGCGGGCGGTGTGACAACGCTGCAGTTCATCATCAAGATCTATCCCGAGGGCGCATTCTCGGCGAGGCTCGATGGCGGCCTCTCCGTCGGCGACGCGCTCACCGTCAAAGGCCCTTACGGCACCTGCTTTCATCGCGAGGGTCGGCCAGGGCCCATGGTGCTGATCGGCGGCGGCTCCGGTATGTCGCCGTTATGGTCGATCTTGCAGGACCATGTGGCGCGGGGCGATCACCGCCCGCTGCGCTTCTTCTATGGCGCGCGCACGAAGGCCGACCTCTTCCATCTGGAGGAGTTTGCGGCGATCGCGGCGCAACTGCCCGATTTCCGCTTCATCCCGGCTCTTTCGCATGCGCCGCCCGAGGATGAGTGGACTGGCGAAACCGGCTTCATTCACGAGGTGGTCGCCCGGACATTGCGTGCGGAAGGAATGGAGGGCGAGATCGACGCCTATTCCTGCGGCCCGCCGCCGATGATCGACGCGGTGCTGCCGGTGCTGCAGATGGCCGGCATCGAGCCCGAGCGCATTTATTTCGACAAGTTCACGCCGGCGACGCGCTAGCCCGGCGGAGCCTCAGCCTACCCAGAACAACACAGAGATTGGGAAAGACGTCCGATGAGCAGTTCTACGCAAGCGACCCCTACCCCGGTCAAATCCGGTGCCGCCGGTGCCGCGCACTTCGTCGGCTGGGACAGCCGAAAATACAATTACTTCGACCCAAAGGGGCGCCGTGCGACGCATTATGAGGACATGACCGTCGACGTGCAGCCGGACCCGAAGCGCTATCTGCTGCAGGACTGGATCATCTCCTTTGCCGACGGCACGCCGACCTATTCGGAGAACTGGACGGTCGCGCGCAGCAGCAATTGGCACGCCTATCGCGCCATCGATCAGGAATGGGAGAAGACCCACTACCAGCGCCAGTCCACCGTCTGCGGCATGATCCAGAACGTGGTCGAGAACGGCCGCCGCTCCGGCGCGCCGAAGCGCTTCGACGCAGCCTGGGTGCGCATTCTGCAAGATCATCTCGGCGCCTTCAAGCATGCGGAGTTCGGGCTCGGCACGGCGACCATGCAGGCCCAGCGCTACGGCTATACCCAGATGATCAATAACGCGATTCTCACCAACTCCTCCTACAAGCTGCGCTTCGCCCAGGATCTCACGCTCTACCTGAGCGAGATCGGCCTAGACCTTCAGGGCTTCGACGAGAGCGCCGGCAAGAAGCATTGGCTGGAAGACCCGCTGTGGCAGGCAACGCGCGAGGCGATCGAAACGATCGACGGCGCCACCGATTTCCTCGAGCAATATTTCGCCGTCAACCTCGTTTTCGAACCCCTAGTCGGCGAGTTGTTCCGCAGCGGCTTCATCATGCAGTCGGCTGCGGCGCAGAATGACTTCATTACGCCCGCCGTCGTCTCCGCCGCCGAAGGCGATTACGAGCGGAACCTCGCCAATTCCGTCGAGCTCTTCCGCATGTTGATGCTGGACGAAGCCCACGCGGATCATAACCGCGGCGTCTTTGCGGGCTGGCTCCTGAAGCATGGGACACTGGCGATAGCCGCCGCGCACCAGCTGCAGCCGATCTGGTCGCAGCCGCGCGTCAAAGTGGCCAATTTCACCGAGGCCCTGGACCAGGCGAAAAACCGGCTGCGCTCCATCGGCGCCGAGACCAATATTGACGTGCGCTCGATCGTCGACGCCTGAAATCGCCCCAGATCCGCTAGCAAGGAAACACGAGATGTCCGAGTCCCAGCCCCACTCCCATTCCGACAACATCTTCAAATCCATGAAGGACATGAAGTTCGAAGACACCGTCTCCGATCAGTGCGGTGTCACCATGAATGACAGCGTCGAGGCGCGTGTCATCGCCGAGGTCATGGCCGAGAAGCCCGGCGTGACCGTGACCTACCTGCCGGCCATGATCCGCATCGACGGCGAGGGCAAGATGGTCTTCAAGATGGATGAGATCTCGGAAAGGCTCGGCCGGGAGATGACACCCCATATATTCGAGATCTCGACCTCCACCCATTACGGGCGCATGGTGATGGTGGACGACAACACCGTTGTGCTCTTCGGCAATATGGACGACGTGATGCAGTATATCTGAAGGCATTCCGTTCCAACGAGCAGGTGGAGCCGAGGCCGCAAAAAAGACAGGGAGTGCATATGTACAAGACCAAGGACGGCGAAGAGATCTTCATCATTGATGGCCATGTCCATCTCTGGGACGGAAGTCCGGCGAACCAGCGGAACAAGCACGGGGAGGAGTTCATCAACTGCTTCTTCGGCTACCATACCGCGCTGAGCCCGAAGGAAGAGGTGTGGCCGCGCGCGAAGTTCGAGAAATACGGCGCCGAGACGATGTATGAGGACCTGTTCGTCAAAGGCTATGACGATATGGCGATCTTCCAGCCGACCTACCTCAAGGACTTCTACAAGAACGGCTTCAACACGTTGGAGCAGAACGCCAGCCTGGGCGTTCGCTATCCGGACCGCTTCATCATCAACGGTGCGTTCGACCCGCGTGACGGCGAGGCGGGCATCGCCCAGATGGAAGAGGACGTGGCCAAATACAAGCTGAAAGGCGTGAAGCTCTACACCGCCGAGTGGAAGGGCGACAGCAAGGGCTACAAGTTGTCGGACGATCACGCCAAGCGGTTCCTTGAGCATGCCGAGAAGCTCGGCATCAAGAACATCCACGTACATAAGGGGCCGACGATCCTACCGCTCAACCGGGACGCGTTCGACGTCGCGGACATCGACGACGCCGCGACCTGCTTCCCCAATCTGAACTTCATCGTCGAGCATTGCGGCCTCCCGCGCCTCGATGATTTCTGCTGGATCGGGGTGCAGGAGCCCAACGTCTACGGCGGCCTTGCCGTCGCGCTGCCCTTCATCCACAGCCGCCCGGGCTACTTCGCCCACATCATCTCCGAGCTTCTGTTCTGGCTCGGCGAGGATCGGCTGCTTTTCGGCAGCGACTACGGCATCTGGACGCCGAAATGGCTTGTCGATCAGTTTATGACCTTCGAGCTGCCGGAGGATGTCCGCAAGGAAACCGGGGTGAACCTGTCGCTCGAGGCGAAGAAGAAGATCCTCGGGCTCAACGCCGCGAAACTCTACAACATCGACATCGCGGCCAAGAAGGCGGCGCATTCCGCTACTCACAGCGTGGCGGCGGAGTGAGCGCCACGAGTTTCGCCGCGCCGGCGGACCGGGTCAGCGAGGTGCTGGCCCGGCTCGCGACCGTCAACGATCCCGAACTCGATGAATCGGTGGTGGAGCTCGACTTCGTCACCGACGTGACGGTGGATGGCGACGGCGCGGTCAGCCTGTCGTTCCGGCTCCCTACGTACTGGTGCGCGGCGAACTTCGCCTTCATCATGGCGGAGGACATGCGCAACGCCGTCGCGGCGCTGCCCTGGGTGACGCGTGTGAGTGTCGCGCTCGGCGCGCATATGTATTCCGAGACGATCAACCGAGGGATCGCGGAGACGCAATCCTTTGAAACCGCCTTCGGGGACGAGGCAAACGGCAACCTCGTGCAGGTCCGCCGGACCTTTCTCGTGAAGGCGTTCCAGCGCCGGCAAGTGGCGTTGGCCGACCATCTCCTGGCCGCCGGATACCCACCGGAAGCGCTGGCGGCGCTCACGATCGACGCGCTGCGGAGCTGTACGAACACGCCCGAGGGGCAGGCTCTGGTGCAACGCTATCTCGACCGCCGCGATGTGGTTGGCGAGGCGGATGATGAGGCCCCGGCCTTCGTCGATGAGCATGGCGCGTCCGTGGCGCCGGAGGCGTTCCGCCCGCATCTGCGGGCCTTGCGTCGTGTGGCCGTCAACGTGGAGTTCAACGGCGCGCTGTGCCGAGGTTTGCTCGCGGCCCGTTTCAACGAGACGCGCGACGATGACGAACCCACGCTCCTGGACTTCATCCGTGCGGTCCCCACGGAGAAGCGCGCGCCCACCGGATGACAAGCCTTTTCATGCGCGGGCTGTGACGCGCGCTGTTGACAGGCGCGCAAACCTTTGGAGAGGCGATCTATGGCCAAAATGATGCTGCACGATGATGAGGCTCGGGCGGCGCTCGGGCGCGGCGTGGCGAAGTTGGCGCGGGCGGTACGCGGCACTTTGGGCCCCAAGGGGATGAACGCGATCATCGATCGCCCCGTCGGTACGCCGATCATCTCGCGTGACGGCGTCAGCATCGCGCAGGAGATCGAGCTCGCCTGTCCTTTCGAGAACATGGGCGCGCAGGTGCTGCGCGAGGTCGCCAAGCAGACCAACGACATCGCGGGAGACGGCACCACGACGGCCACGGTGCTCGCCGATGCGATGGTGCAGCAGGGGCTCGACCATCTCGCGCAGGGCGCCAACCCGGTCGATCTGGTCGCCGGGCTGGAGATCGCGGTGGCCGATGTCCTCGACGCGCTCCGCGCGAGCGCCCGTCCGTTGCGAAGCCCGGAGGAGACGGTCGCCGTCGCCACCATCGCGGCCAACGATCCGCGGACGGGCGCGATGGTCGCCGAAGCGATCGAGCGGGTCGGGCCGGAGGGTATCGTGACCGTCGAGTTCGGCTCCACGGTCGAGACCCAGCTGGAGGTGGTCGACGGCATGTCCTTCGACCGCGGGTATCTCTCGCATCACATGGTGACCGACATCGAGCGGATGCAGGTGGTGCTGGATGATCCGCTGATCCTCATGACCGATCTCAAGCTGCAGGGGCCGGAGGACGCGGCATCGATCGAGGCGCTCCTCAAGGGGAGCAGCCGTCCGCTGCTGATCATGGCGGAGGAGGTGGCGCCGAACTGCTTGGTGCGCCTGCTGGGGCGGCGCGAGCGTGGCCAGCCGCTCGTCGCGGCGATCCATCCGCCGGAATACGGCCATTGGCGCAAATCCGTGCTGGAGGATATCGCCATCGTCACCGGCGGCCGGGTGATTGCGCGCGAACTGGGGGGCCGGCTGGAGGATGTGAGCCAGCGCGATCTCGGCAGCGCGCGGCAGGTGCGGATAACGGCAAATCATACGGTCATCAGCAAGGGCGGCGGCGATCAGGCGACGATCGCGGCGCGTCGGGCTCAGGTGGCGCGGCAATACGAGGCCGCGCCGCAGAATATCGAGCGCGACAAGCTGCAGGAGCGGCTCGCCAAGCTGTCCGGCGGGTCAGCGACGATCTTTGCCGGAGGTGCGACGCCCGCCGAGCAGAAACGCAGGGCGCAGATGATCGAGGATGCGGTCAACGCGACCCGCGCCGCGGTGCAGGAGGGCGTGGTCGCGGGCGGGGGCGCGGCGCTCGTGCAGATCGCGCCCGATCTTGCGGGCACGGTGGCGCGGCTGGAGGGCGGGCAGCGGCTGGGCGCGAGCCTGCTGCAAGGCGCCCTGGCACAGCCTCTATCCTGCATCGTGCGCAATTGCGGGCGCGACCCTGCGGCGGTTCTGGCCGAGGTCGCGAGGAGCGAGCGCGGAGTAGGCTTCGATGCCCAAGCGGGGCGGATCGTCAATCTGATGGAGGCCGGGGTCGTCGATCCGGTCAAGGTGAGCATGACGGCAATTCGCAACGCCGCCTCGATTTCCGCACTCATTCTGACGACGCAGACGCTCGTCACCCAGTTGGCCGACGGCGCTGACCCGACGGCCGGGCCGGCCTTGGGCGGAGGCGCGGAGCGGCTGGGTCGCGCCTGAAGCGGAGCCGCTCCCTTTTTCGAAAGAAAGAGCGAAACAACCTCCGGATTTGCGCTTATCATGAGGCAGGACGTGTTCGCCACGGAAGAGGGCGCCATCAAGGCGCCGCCGTTCCAGGGCTGCCACGGGAGTTACCGCTTCAAACCGCCGTCCGCCGTCAGCGGCGAAAGCGGTGGCGACTGAAGCTGCTATTCCCGTGGGGACCCTGCGGCCGGGCGGCTCATAGGGAACGAAATGCCATGCCGGACCTCAGGTCTGAGCCAGGGCGCCGAAGCGCGGACCATGGACCTGCAGCGGAGCCCCGGACCCGGCGGCCTTTCCAGATCATGCAGCGTGCCGACAGCACCCCGACCATGCGCGCCTGGGAGCGCTTTCTGAGCGGCGACGCCTCGGCCATGGTGCCGGGCGCCAGTTCCGTCGTCGCGTCCTGGCTGCGCAGCCAGGAACTCGGCATCAACCCCGGCGGTCGCGCAGCCCCGCTGGCCGCGCGGGGCGACGCCATGGAGGCGCTGCGCGTGCGGCATGCCGATCTGCTCGATGCCGCCTCCGATGTCTTCGCCCAGGCGGCGGAGCTCTTCGCCGGGTCGCGCTCGCTCATGCTGCTGACCAATCCCGAGGGGATCGTGCTGAACACGATAGGCGATCATCAGACCCTGGATGACGGCGAGACCATCCATCTGATGCCGGGGGGAGACTGGCGCGAGCATACGATCGGCACGAACGGGATTGGCACCGCGCTCGCGACCGGCCGACCCGCCCAGGTACACGCCGCCGAGCATTTCTGCGAGGGCATCAAAGCTTGGACCTGCGCCGCCGCCCCGATCTACGAGCCGGGGACGGGGAGGGTGCTTGGCGTGGTCGATATATCGGGCCCACCCGAGACCTATCAGCGCAACAACCTCAGCCTCGCGGTGACGACGGCCCGCCAGATCGAGATGGTGCTGAGCCATCGTATGAGCCTTGAGCGCTTGCAGCTGCTGGAGGCCTCTCTCGCCCGGGCCTCGCGGGCTGACCGCGGCGGGCTGGTCGTGCTGGACCGGCACGGGCGCCTCGTGCACAGCAGCGGGCGCGCGCCGGCCCTCGTGGCGCTCGGCCATCGCCTCCCGGGGCTCGCGGAGGGGGCGCCGATCGACGATTGGCCGGCGCAGCTGCCGCAGCCCTTGCGGGCCGACTGGTTCAGCGTGATCCGCAGCGACGGGCGGACGATCGGGGCCGTGCTTAGAATTCCGCCTGTACCGCCGCCGAGTGTCGCCCGGGCCGCCTCCACGAAGGGCGAGGCCAGCTCCGACCCGTTTGCCGCGATCCTATGGCGCAGCGGGAGCATGGAGCGCGTGGTCACGCGTGCGCGCCGGCTTGTTGGCAAGCGGGTGCCGGTGTTGATCGAGGGTGAGACGGGCGTCGGGAAGGAACTCTTTGCCCGCGCCTTGCATGGCGACCCCTCGGATGGGCGGCCCTTCATCGTCTTCGACTGTGGCGCGGTAGTGAAGGATTTGCTGGCCAGTGAGCTGTTCGGCCACGTCCGAGGCGCCTTCACCGGCGCGGCGGCGGCCGGTGCGCTGGGACGCTTCGAGCAGGCGCATGGCGGCACGCTCTGTCTCGACGAGATCGGGGAGATGCCGCTTGAACTGCAGTCCTTCCTGCTGCGGGTGCTGGAGGAAGGCGTGATCTACCGCCTGGGCAGCGGGCAGCCGCATCCCGTCGACGTGCGGCTGATCGCGATGACGAACCGGCATTTGCGGGACGAAGTGCTGGCGGGGCGTTTTCGCCGCGACCTCTATCACCGCTTGAGCGTGACCGGCCTTCAGCCCCCACCGCTTCGGGAGCGTGAGGGCGATGTCGACCTGCTGGTCGAGGTCTTCAACCGGCGACTGGCGGCGCGGCACGGGGTGCCGGAGCGGCATTTCGGCGACGCCGTTATGGCGATGCTGCGCGCCTATCCTTGGCCCGGGAACGTACGCGAACTGCGCAACATGGTCGAAAGCCTGCTGCTGGCTGCGGAGGGCGAGGCAGTGACGATGGAGGAGGTGGCGGCGTCTCTCGAAACGATGCCGCTGCCGGCACCCCCAGCGGCGGAGCCGCCGGTGGCCACTGGCGCGAGCCTTGAGGACGCGGAGCGCGCTACGATCGCCCGCGCCATCGCGCAATCGCATGCTAACTTGGCCGAGGCGGCACGGTCCCTCGGCATCTCCCGCAGCACGCTCTACCGCAAGATGGAGCGCTACGGGCTGAGCGGGTGAAGTGTGACAGCTCGGTTGCGTTTGTGGGTCTTGATTGGTGGGGCGGTGTGCGCTACCCAGCCGCCTCGGCCGAGAGCCCTGTGCCCAGGTAGCTCAGTTGGTAGAGCATGCGACTGAAAATTGCAGTGTCGGTGGTTCGATTCCGCCCCTGGGCACCATATCCTTGACACCGGATCCTGACCGCCGCGGATACGCCGCGGCACCTCCAGCTCGCTGAGGTTGCGGCATCGGGCTTGCACCACGGCCCATCGGCACCGGGGCTGGTCCGGCGTGCGGTCGCCTGCCCATGCCGCCGCGCTTGTTGGGCGACCTTCGCCTTCTTGGCGCCTTTCGCCCGCGTCGCCTTGAAGCGCGCGCACCACCAAGCGGGTTGCTCAGTCAACAATTATATCGGGAAGCGACAAACGGACGGGGCGTTTTATACCTTTGCCTAGGCTGGTCGCGCCTTTTTGCGGGAAATACCCAACCGATCCGCTTGGCGCACCAGATCAAACCGCGAGGCCGACGCATGCGCGTTGTCCGGCGGGCGCGGCGACCCCGTCGAGGCACCGGGCGCCGACGCCAGAATGCGCGGCTTCCTGGCTGCTATGTCGAGGAGACCATTTAAGCGAGAGCGCATCATGCCACATCCAATACGGGAGGGGGCGCGTCCCCTTCGTCTTTCGGTAGGGAGGTACAAGACCTATGCGATACGTGAATGCCGCTGCCGTGCTGGCGATAGCTGTCGGAGTTCCTGCGCCTGCAATACCAATGGCGGCCCAATCGTTCAG
>Ga0335072_10016192_pt1 | contig 10575 bp, 11 predicted proteins | sample Lox_Sample_21_FD_206725 | JGI IMG/M metagenome (GOLD analysis project Ga0335072, IMG submission 206725) | Soil microbial communities from Loxahatchee National Wildlife Refuge, Florida, United States - Lox_Sample_2.1 | ecosystem: Environmental > Terrestrial > Soil > Wetlands | place: USA... | reverse complement strand
TTCGTTTTTTTTGGCTTCGCCGGGGAAATGAGTCCGCGGGAACTTTGCCAGGCATCCGGTGCCGAGTCAAAGCACGGCGCAGTTACCTAACCGGGCCTCGAGCGGAGGACGATGGCCGTCCCGGAAGCCGGAAATCTCGTCAAGTGCTACACGCCTGTTCCCGCCGTCAACGGCGTGACATTTTCGGTTGAGCCGGGCGATGTGCTCGGGTGTCTCGGGCCGAACGGTCGGGCAAGAGCACGATCGTGCGCATGCCCACCGGACTGATTCAGCCAACGCGCGGCGCGAATCTAACGGTGAGACCGATCTTTCTGCACGGCGTCTTCGATCAACGCATCGAGTTCCGCGCGCGTCAGCGTGATCCGCTCAGGATCGGCGCCGGAGGTGACCAGGCAAGGGCCTTCACCGTTGGCTGGCACTCCATAGCGGCTCCGGGCAGCGAGCAATTTGTCGACATCATCGCGCGAGAGCAGCACCTGCTTGCCCAGGAGACGGCTCACCAGGCCGACGCGCGCCGAATGTTCGGCCGTGTCCATGCGGAAGAACGCGGTCAGCAGATCGGGGCCGTAGGCGACGACGCCGTGGTTCGCCAGCAGGATCGCATCATGATTCTGCACCAGCGGTTCGATTCCCGCAGCCAACTCGGGTGTGCCGGGGGTGCCGTACCGCGCCACCGGAACGCAACCGAGCGTCACCACAAGTTCGGCGAGGATGGCGCGATTCAGCGGAATGCCGGAAGCGGCGTAGCCCGTGGCCGTCGGAGGATGCGCGTGACAAATGGCATGAACGTCCGGCCTGCGGCGGTAGATCAGCAGGTGCATGCCGATTTCGCTGGAAGGGTTGCGGTCGCCGCTCAGCTTGACTCCGTCGAAATCAATGATGACCATATCTTCGGGAGCCATCATCCCTTTGCTGAGACACGTCGGCGAAGTCAGAATCCGGCGAGCATCGAGGCGCACGGAAATATTGCCGTCGGTGGAGGCCACGTAGCCGCGTTCGTAGAGCCAGCGCCCGACCACACACATATCGCGGCGGTGTTCGTCTTCCGCCTTCAAGGCCCCCGGTGAAATCGATTCAGGATTCAGTCCTGCCTCCCCTGCAACGCCGGCCAAATTAAGCGTAGATTCCGCGAAGCTTCAAAACGCGCGCCACGCGATCGATCGCGACAATATACGCCGCGACACGGTTGTTCACCTTGTGCACTTCGCCGTAGTGCACCACCTCGTCGAAGCTGCGCTCCATCACGTCGCGAAGGCGCTCGTTCACTTCGCGCTCGCGCCAGAAGAATCCCTGGCGGTCCTGCACCCATTCGAAATAGCTCACCGTGACACCGCCCGCGTTGCCCAGGATGTCCGGGATCACGAAAATCCCTTTCTTCTCGATGATCGGATCGGCGTATGAGGTCGTGGGACCGTTCGCGCCCTCGCACAGAATTCTGCAGTCCACGCGGTGGGCGTTTTCCGTGGTGATCTGGTTCTCCGTCGCGGCGGGAACCAGAATGTCGCACGGGCGAAACAAAATCTCCTGGGCGCTCACCTTTTCGCCGCCGCCCGGAAAATCGGGCAGGGGTTTCCGCTGCGCGTAGACCCAATCGACGACTTTCGGAATGTCGAAACCCTCTTCGTTGTATAGGCCGCCGTAAATGTCGGCCAGGCCGATGATCTTGTAGCCGGCTTCGTGCATCAGTTGGGCGGCCTGCGAACCGACGTTCCCAAAGCCCTGAATGATAACGCGGCAATTTTGCGAGTACATCCCCAATTTGTGAATGGCTTTGTTGCAGCAGAGCATCAAACCGCGGCCCGTGGCTTCCCTTCTTCCCTGGGACCCGCCAAGCTCGAGCGGTTTTCCGGTGACGACAGCGGTGGTGGCCTGGCGCACGTGCATCGAATAGGTGTCCATCACCCAGGCCATGGTCTGCTCGTTGGTGCCGAGGTCTGGCGCCGGAACGTCGCGTTCCGGGCCGAGCCATTCACTGAGCTCCGCGGTGTAGCGCCGCGTGATCCGTTCCAGTTCGCTGCGCGAGAGCTTGGTCGGGTCGCAAATCACGCCGCCCTTTGCGCCACCGAAGGGAATGTTGACCACGGCGCACTTCCAGGTCATCCAGGCGGCCAGCGCGCGCACCTCGTCGATTGAGACGTTGGGCGCGAACCGGATTCCACCCTTCCCCGGGCCGCGCACCGCGGAATGCAGGACGCGGTAGCCGATGAACACTTCCAGCTTGCCGTTGTCGAGCGCCACCGGAACGTAGACCGTGATTTCCTTGCTCGGATACTTCAGATAGCGATAGACGCCATCTTCGAGTCCGAGTGTCTGGGCGGCGGCTTCGAAGCGTGCGTCCGCGGACCGATAGACGTTGAGCTCATCTGGGGCGACCGCAGACATAGCACCTCCCTGCCTTCTCAAACTCTACCCGAAAATGCGACTGGCTTGCGCGGCCGGCGGCAAGACACGCAGCATCCCTGCGCACACCCATACAGCGCCGGTCAGTATACGAATAGGCGCACGGGCGCGCAACCAAAGTGAGTCTTGTCAGGCAACGTTTGCAGGGGCGATGGTCCCGACGGTAACGCCAGCTTACCGGCCAGCAGAAGGGAAGAGCCGCTTTCGGACGCCCAAAGTCGTCGTGCGTCGCGGAAGGAATAGTTCGTGAATTGAATCGGCGCAGAAAAACAGAGCTGGCTAGAGCAGCGTCACCTTCAGCGCGTTAATTTGCGGGAAGTGCGTGAGGCGACCCATGCCAGGAGAGTGAAAGCGGAAACCCAGTAAGGAAAGATTCCATAGAGCGTGTCAGACGCGGAATGCGAATGCCGGTCTATGGCGCTGAATACTTGCAGGCAGAAAAGCGCCGTGAACGCCAGCGCGAGCCAACCCGGCCACGCGACAGGCCTGTAGAACCATCCCCACTCCTTGAACCAGGTCCGCTTTATCGCTGCCCTCTTTTCGCCGCTGGGAGACTTATCTAGCTGGCAGCCGCTTCAGGCAAGCGGCCGAAACGGCGCTCGCGGCCCAGGAAGTCATTGACCGCGGTGGCCAGATCCTTCGATTCGAAGTCGGGCCACATGCAGGGCGTGAAGAACAGCTCGGCGTACGCACACTCCCAGAGCATGAAATCGCTCAAGCGGCGCTCGCCGCCCGTGCGAATCAGCAGGTCGACGTCCGGCGCAGGCCCGTCGCTATTCGTCACTTCGCCCAGGCGCCGGGCGAATTCGCGCTCGGAAACTTCGAGGCTCGAGAGCATCCAGCAGGCCGCGCGCAAAATGGCTTCGCGCGAGGAATAGTCGAGTGCGATGCGCAGATCGAGTTTCCGCCCCGAGGCCGTCGAGCGCTCGGCGAATTGGATGGCGCTGACGAGCGAGGGAGGAATGCGGTCCCGGCGACCGATAACGCGGATGCGGACGCCCTCCGTGGCGCAAGCAACGGCCTCGGCGAGCAAGAATTCCTCAACAAGGCCGAGAAGAGAGAGCACTTCGCTGGCCGGGCGTTCCCAGTTGTTCGAAGAAAACGCGTACAACGTGAGCGTGCCGATGCCCATCGACGAAGCCGCGCGCACCACGCGGCGAACGGCGGCAACGCCGGCGCGGTGGCCTTCGGATCGTGCAAGGCCGCGCGAAGCGGCCCAGCGGCCGTTGCCGTCCAGAAGGATAGCCACATGCAATTTCGAATCGGAGACTATACTCAAAGTACTTTTATTCATAAAGTATCAGGCCCGTAAACGTCGGAAACCCTTTCTGGCGGATGGCCTCATTCTCGCGAACGGGAATTCAAAACTCGAATCTAACGGTCGCGCGTCGCGCGAATCAGCGCTTCCATGTGGTCCAGATACTTCTCAAGCTCCCGCCGTCCGGACGCCGTCAGCCGGTACTCCGTCTTGGGCAGCCGGTTGGCAAAGGATTTTGTGCACGCAATGTAACCCGCGTCTTCCAGCTTTCGCGCGTGGACGCTCAGGTTGCCGTCACTGGCGCTCAAGAGCTGCTTCAGTTCGCTGAACGTCAGCGAGTCGTTCACCGCCAGCGCGCTGACGATCGCCAGGCGCGTTCGCTCGTGAATCACCCGGTCGAGACTTGCGGCGGGGGCTTCCGGCCGGCTCGGGACCGCAGTTCGCTTGGATTTTTCCTCCCGCTGCGGGCGGGCTGCATTCGATCTAGCCGCCATAGTTCCTCGCAATCACTCCTCCGAAGATCATGTGGAATCCGCCGAAACCCACGGCGAGCAAGACATTGCTCCAGGAGGAAGGAGAAAAGAGCGCCACCGCGCCAAGCACCATGAAACAAAGCCCCATCAATGGGACAATACGAATTGAAAAAGCTCCTCCGGTGACCACCGCCGTGCCATACAGCAAAAGCCACATCCCCGCGATAGTGCTCACCAAGCCCTGGCGGACAAGCACGATGGTGAGCAACGCGCCAACCAGGATGGGCGGCGCAAAACTATAGACGAAGCGCCGGCCGGGTCCGGAAAACAACGACGCGCCCGAATGTCGCGCCTTCGTGATGGTGGTCCAGGAAGCAATCGCGATGGCGATCGTGGCTTCGAGCATCCAGGTGACCAGCCAGGCCAGCGAAGAACTCTGAAACGAAGCGATGGCGGCGGCGCCCAGAGCCGTGATGCCCATGGCGATCCCGCCCCATCCCGGAACGGCAGTGAAGGACCCTGCGCGCTCCATGGTCTCGCGAATGAAGCGAAGGTTGTCGCGGGCGTGGTCGTCGAGCGCGACAGGATTAGGGGACGGTGACCAGGGTTGTTGTCCGGACATAGGCCAAGGGTAGAGGGCCGCGGGGCTTTTGTCAAGTACTTTGCTGTGTAAAGCTAGCGCGTGCGCCTTGTCCATCAACCCCTCCCGGACTATGCTGTTCCCGAAGTTCACGGGAGGATTCATGAAAACTATCGTTGCAATCGTTGCTGCGCTCGTGCTCACACCTTGCGCCTCGTTCGGCCGCAACCGGCAGGCAGACAAGAATCCTGTTTCCGATGCGGTACGCACGATCGTCGGGCATCACTCCAAGATCATGATCGCGGCGGCTGAGGCCATGCCTGCCGACAAATACGGCTATCATCCAACGCCCGCGCAGATGACGTTCGGTCACCTCATCATGCACATCGCGGAGTCCAACGATTTCCTGTGTTCGAAAATTTCGGGAATGCCGGCTCCCGCGGGGGCCAAGCTGGCCGACACCGATCCGAAGGACAAGCTCGTCGGCGCCCTGAAGGATTCGTTTGATTTTTGCTCCACGGCGTTGGGTAAAGTGGACGATTCGAATCTGGGCGAGACCATGCCGTTCTTCGGCGGGCGAACTGTATCCAGAGCGTTCGTGATGATCAGCCTCACCGACGATCTTTACGATCATTACAGCGCGCAGGCCGCCTATCTCCGCCTCAATGGCATTTTGCCGCCCACCGCGCAACATGGCCGGATGTAGCTTCTCCAAAGCGGGGTTTCGAGCGTCTACTTCGGAAGCGGCTCGTTGACGGGATAGCGGCCGAGGAGCCAGTTCCAGCGGATGTAGATCAGATCGCCGAACATCAGCAGGCTGTCGCGCACCACATGGACCTTGGTAGCCGGGTCGTGCGCCCAGCGCACTGGAATTTCCGCCGAGCGCAGACCGTGCCGCTTGGCTAGAAACAGCACCTCAGGATCGAAACCGAAGCGCTCGATGCGTTGCTGCTGGAATACCACACGCGAAGGTTCCACCACGAAGGCCTTGAAGCCACACTGCGTATCGTGAAACCGCAATCCGGTGAACAGTCGCACGAAGCCGTTGAAAACGATTCCCGCAAACTCGCGGTAGGGAGATTGGTGGGTCTCGATGAGAGAGCGGTCGAGGGCGCGCGAACCTATCGCGACTTCATTCCCCGCTGAAATGGCTGCGAGAAGCTTAGGCAACTCCTCGATGGGCGAAGAAAGATCGGCGTCGGTAAATAACGCGATGCGCCCGCGGGCTTCAAGCATTCCGTGGCGAACGCTGTAACCCTTTCCGCGATTCTGTCCGTTGGATAAGACGTGCAAGCCGGGAATGCGGCGTGACCACTCCTCGGCAACCGCAGCGGTTGCGTCGGTGGAGCCATCGTCGACTACGAGAATTTCTACAGCGCCTGGAGCTTTGCCCTGATCGGTGAAGTACTCGCTGATTTGCGCGAGCGCGCGCGGGAGGCGCTTCTCCTCGTTGTACGCGGGAATGACGATGGAGAGTTCCGGGCGGGAGTCGTTCATTCGGGGCGCGTCCGAGCTTCTTTCCAGCCGTAACGTCCAACGAGCGGCACGAATCGACAAGCGTAGAGAGATTCCTGCGAAAACTGGCTGCCGCGCTTCGTGATCCTCAGGAGTTCCTGATGCTCGCTGCCACCGACCGGGATTACCAGGCGCCCGTTATCGGCAAGCTGTTCCTTCAGAGGCGGCGGCACGGCAGGCGCAGCGGCGGTGACAAGAATCGCATCGTACGGCGCACACGGCGGCCAGCCGAGGGATCCATCGCCCTGTTCGACACGCACGTTTAAGTAGGCGAGCTTCGCCAATCGTTCTCGCGCCGCGCTGGCGAGCGCTGGTTGCGCTTCGATGGCGATCACCTCGCGAGCAAGCAGCGATAGAACGGCCGCCTGATACCCCGACCCGGCGCCAATTTCGAGCACGCGCTCCGACCCCTCGAGCGAGAGCGCCTCAGCCATGGCCGCCACCATGAAGGGCTGCGAAATGGTTTGCGCTTCGCCGATGGGCAGGGGCTCGTCCGCGTAGGATGAGTTCTTGTATTCCGGCGGAACGAAAAGATGCCGGAGAACGTTCTGCATCGCTGCAAGCACGCGTTCGGAGCGAATCCCGCGGTCGCGGATTTGGCGGGCAACCATCTCGCGCCGCGCGTCCTCGAAATGGGGACCTGCTTCTCGGGCGCGATCGCCGTTGTCCATTCACCTACGCCGTTTCCGGGGGTACGGAGTCGTCTGTCCGGCTGCGCGATGGAATCATATACGGGCGGCAGCTGAGTGGAAGCTATCACAAGCCCTCGCGCGACTGCCAGAGCGGGCTCAGAAGAGACTGCCGCGGTGACGAAACCGCGGAAATCGAAGAATGACGCGGAGCGCACGTTCCGCTAAGATGGCTCGACGATAATTCGCCGGCCCAGGAGATGAATCATGAAATTCAGTTTGGCAGTGATGATCGCTATGTTTGCAGCGGGGCCGGCGCTGGCGCAGAGCGCGCAGCCCGTTCATACCCAGCCGGGGGTTGCCGCTTCGTCCACGCAACAGTCGCCGCAAGCTCAGAGCCCTATGGCCGCGCCGCAGAAAGTGGATCCCGCGAAGGAAAAAGCCATTCGCCACCTGATGGAGGTCACCGGAACGTCGAAACTCGGCGACAACATGACCGAGGCGGTCTCCTTTCAGGTGAAGAACGCGATGAGCCGCAGGTTGCCCGCAGACCGGCTCGACAAGTTCATGGCCGATTTCAATCAGAAGCTGAGCGCGAAAGGCCCTTCGACCGAAGTGGTGGACGCTCAGATTCCCATCTACGCGCAGCACTTCAGCATGGAAGACCTGCAAAGCATGATTCAATTCTACGAGTCGCCGGTAGGCCAGCGCATGGTGAAGGCGCTGCCCGCAGTTCTCCAGGAATCGCAGAGGACCGGAGCCGAGATCGAGCGGGCGGCGGCGCTCCAAACGCTGAAGGACATGAGCGGCGATTATCCGGAGCTGAAATCGATGCTGCCCGCGGACGAACAGAAGCCATCGCTCGGGGCGCCGCAGCCCCAACCGAAACCGCAGGCTCCGCAGCAGCCGCCCAAGCCGCAGCACTAAGCCGCCGATTTGAAGTGGTAGCCACGACGAACTTGGGGTTGGAGTTCGTCGTGGGTCTCTCCTGATTTTGATTCGACGTGGCCTTTGCCGCCTCATTTGTCGCGTCTGACACCAAACTGACGCCTTTTCCAGCCTTTTCTTCGCGCTGAAACCCGAGCCAGTTCGGCCTGATCCAGCTACAATCCTGTGGCTATGGCCGTCGCACCCATGGATTGGTCTCCGGTCTGGATTTCGCTGGCGACCAGCGTCACCGCGACGCTGATCACCGCGGTCATCGGGCTTGCCGCTGCAGCGTGGCGCGAGAGTCGCGGCGGCGCGGCCATCGCGCTGGTGGACGCCGTGTTCCTGCTGCCGCTCGTTCTTCCGCCGACCGTCATCGGATTCTTTCTTCTTCTCCTCTTTGGACGCAACGGCCCGCTCGGCAAAGCGCTGATGCATTTTGGCGCGACCGTGGTCTTTTCCTGGCCGGCCACCGTGATCGCGGCGACCGTGGTCGCCTTTCCGCTGATGTACCTCACGTCGCGCGCCGCCCTCGAACAAGTGGACTCGCACGTTTTGCAGGCGGCACGAACGCTGGGAGCCTCGGAGTGGCGCATCTTCCGTGAAGTTTCGCTGCCGCTCGCGTGGCCGGGCATTCTTGCGGGCACGATTCTTTCGTTCGCGCGCGCCCTCGGCGAGTTTGGCGCCACGCTGATGGTCGCTGGAGACATTCCGGGCAGGACGGCGACGATCCCGATTGCGATTTACTTCGCCGTCGAGGCGGACGAGATCAGAACCGCGCTGGCTTGGTGCGCGGTGGATGTCGTCATCTCGCTCGCGTTGCTGGTCCTTCTGTACCAGTGGACGAATGCGCGCGGTTTTGCGCGACGGACCAGCGGGCATGGCTTCGCGCGGCGGGCGAGCGCAGACGAGCCGGCCGGATGGGCGCGGCGCTGACGTGCCCCTGGAACTCCACATCACGAAGCAGTTGCCCGACTTCACGCTCGACGTCGCGCTCCGCGCAGAGGACGATGCGCCGCTCGGCATCCTGGGACCCTCCGGCGCGGGAAAAACGATGCTCCTCCGCTGCGTCGCGGGACTCGAAACTCCCGACCGCGGCAAAATCGTTCTCCAAGATCGCGTGCTATTCGATTCCGAGCGGAAAATCAACGTGCCTGCGCGGTCACGTCGCGTGGGACTGCTCTTCCAGCATTTCGCGCTCTTTCCACACCGGACCGTCGCACAAAATCTCGAGTTCGGTGTCCGTCGCTTGCCGATGCCTGAACGCGAAAAGAAAATCGCGGAACTCGCGCAGAAGACGCGCCTCACCGGACTGGAGCGCCGCTATCCCCGCGAGCTTTCGGGCGGCGAACAGCAGCGCGTGGCGCTTGCTCGCGCCCTGGCTGTCGAACCGCAAGCCTTGATGCTCGACGAGCCGCTCTCCGCGCTCGATACCTACCTGCGCAGCCAGATCGAGGCGCAGCTTCAGCAAACATTTCAGGAATACAAGCGGCCATCGCTTCTTGTGACGCACAGCATGGAAGAGGTCTACCGGCTCTGCCGTCGATTGCTGGTGCTCTCTCGCGGGCGCGTGGCGGCGTTTGGAGGAATGGAAGAGATCTTTCGGCGGCCTCCCAACGCCGAAGTGGCGCGATTGACCGGTTGCAAGAATATTTCGCGCGCGGAGCTGATTTCCACAGGCACGGTGGAAGCGGTCGACTGGGGCTGCCGGGTGCGCGTGGCGGAAACGATCGCCGGCGAGGCGGCCTACGTTGCAATACGCGCCCACCACATCGATTTCGTGGAAGCCTCGATGCCCGGCGCTTCTGTCGAGAACGTTTTTCCCTGCTGGCTGGCGCGCTCGTCGGAGACGCCCTTCCGCATCACGCTCTTTCTGAGCCTGCGAGAACCGGGCAGCGGAGAACCGGGGAACGACGGCGCCGCGGAGTTCGAGCTGCAGGCAGAAGTGTTCAAGGAGAAGTGGGAGCGCTTCCGCGACCAGCCCCAGCCCTGGCACGTCCGCCTCCCTCCCACCGCACTGTTCGTGATGCCCGAGTAGAACGAGGGTTGGTGGCGCTACCAAAAGCTCAGCGGAAGTGCCGGACCCAGCGGATGTCGAAGCCGTAAGTGCCGTTGATGTCGCGGAGGAATTCGACGGACATGTCGCGGCTGACGTCGTACTGCACCTGGATGAGCTGGTACTGGTTGGTGGTGGCGGCATTGGTGGAATAGGTGATGGTGAGGTTGCGTGCGACCTGCTCCTGGATGGTGACGCGGGCGGCGGCGTTGGATTCGGTGGCCGTACCGGCGACGAAGGGATCGACGCGAAACTGGCTGATGCCGAAGAGATGTTCGATCCGGCCGCCGATGCCGGTGGATATGGCTTCCGAAAGCAGAGCGGTGGCGCCATAGCTTTGCGAACTGGCGGATTGGGTGCGCAGACCCGCGCTTTCCCCCGGAGTGCCGAGGGCGAGCAGGGCGATGATGTCGCTATCGGGAAGCGGCGGATCGGAGCGATAGGTCATGGAGAGGCGGCTGGCGGGACCGGAGAAGTCGATGGTCACCTGATACTGGCTGATAGTGGCAGTGGCTTCGACGTTGAGAACGGGGTCGAGGCGGAAGGGATTCGCGAAATTGATGTCGCCGCGGGTGAGCTGAAAATTATTACCACGAAACGCCATCTGGCCGCCGACGAGGTGAATGTTGCCGAGCAGAATGGGACGGTCCCAGGTGCCGCGCAGGCGCACGGAGCCGTCAACGCCGATCTGCGCGCTGGCCCATTGAATCTGTGCGCCGGGCGCGGCTTGCCCTTCG
>Ga0335072_10016191_pt1 | contig 10576 bp, 8 predicted proteins | sample Lox_Sample_21_FD_206725 | JGI IMG/M metagenome (GOLD analysis project Ga0335072, IMG submission 206725) | Soil microbial communities from Loxahatchee National Wildlife Refuge, Florida, United States - Lox_Sample_2.1 | ecosystem: Environmental > Terrestrial > Soil > Wetlands | place: USA: Florida... | reverse complement strand
AGTGGGGCCGCGGGAAAGTGCCTTGCTTAGTTGACCGATGTAATATCCTCCATGGGTCGCATGAAAAAGACTGTGGTACAAGGAACAGGAGGCAAGCATGAAGCACGGCGCATTTCAAGTTCACAATGGGTGGTTCATACGTGCGGCCTTGATCCTGATAGTCACAGGTTTGGCTGTCGGTACCACGGCGTATTTCGTAGAGCGACCGATTCTATGGTGCTCCTTGGTCGCATCTTCACTTCCACTGACGATGTTTGTTTTCGTGGCCTTACCTTTGCTGCGTCAGGAAAGCCGCAGATCCTGAAGACAGATCCCACCGTTCAAGCCAACAACCCTGCAAGTACTATCTCAATCCTGTTGCCTTCAGTTCTTCATCGGTCAGTATGAGGTGGAATATTGCGGCGCTTCCCGCTGCTTTTAGCTGCCTGAGCACCACATCGACGGAATCCAGGTGTACTTTAACTTGTTCGGTGAGGTACTTTTTTAGTTCATTTTCCGTAACGATTTCTCGTTGAGTCGTAGCCACTTCCCGGGAAGCATAATCGGAGAACCCGACATTATATTTGGGTTCACCCGGCCGCCCGTGGTTCAAGTAGACGATAGTGAGAGTGCCCTCTCGCTTCATAACACCTCGTGGGTGCTGTCGCTCAAGTCCTGCCGCTTTCCGCAATTGTTGTGGCCTTGCGCAGTTTCACAACCTTCTCTAGAGTCGCGATATCACGAGCGCCTTGCCGTTGAAGCCAGAACGCGGTGCAACTGTCGCACAATAGCAGGTCGTCAGCGAGCTTCGTAAAGCAGTCGTTGCCGTTTGGTGCCCCCGAAACATATTTTTGCAGATTCACACGGTGCGCGGCCTTGCGGCCATGACAAGAAACAAAATCGTCGATATCGCTCATCCTCCTCCCAGATGTGTAAATCAGCCGTGAGGTTGTCTTGAAGCACATTTAGCCGATGAACAGGAAGGGGCCGCCGTAAATAAACTCTACCCGAGCGCATATAAGGAAGTTGTAAAGGTAAGTCCTGAGCCTGTGATTCGCTTCCTGGACAACAGACGAAGACCCTCGGACAATGTGGGGGCGTTCTACTCGCTCTAGACGCATGGGGCCGCAAATCAGAGCACAATGTGAGCGGCCCCTTTCTGCCAGTTCTTTGGCTGCACCAGAGCAACCAAATCCTAACCCCGAAATCTCGTCGCGTGGGTTACGGGAAAGCCATGTATTGGTGCTTGATGTGCGCCGAATAGCTAACACCTCATCCCTGTGTACAGTTACCGGATGCACAGACTCAGGTTTAAACCATGCAAGCGCGGAAGCGGTACTTCGATTCACACCGCATCACGATAGACCGCATAAATACAGGGGAAATATGGCGGGAGCGTGTGGAAGTCGAATCCACCACCCGTTCCGCGAAGGAACGCGTCGCCGGCTTTGAAGGCCGGGAAGGTCACCGGACCCCTTTCGCCCCCGCGACCATCATACCGTTAAATTGCAGGCTTTACTGGATAGCTGTTTAGCGCGGAATCCCGAACAAGTTCCGGTGCTACAGAAGTGCTGTTTCTCGCGATCGCATTAGCGAAAATCGTAGCCCTGCTTGAGCTCACAGCGGTAATCCTTTGATTCATTTTTCTCGACCCGGACTTCGCAACTTGCCCAACTCAAAATGGGAGTCGGTCCCAAAGGGAAAACAATCTGTCCACCATTCATATCCGCTTCGAGCGTGGGACCTTCCGCAGTAGAAGGCAGAGTGAAGTTCATGGAGCGGCCGAAAATGACGGGATACGTGCGCCGCACGATGTTGTCCAGTTGCGAATGGAACACCTCAGCCTGGAACAGGAACGTAGTCGTGTCCGACCAGTTTCGCACGGTCACGTTGATGATCTGGCCGCCCTTGGAAAAATTATCGGTATCAATACGAGTGAAGGCGCAGGGACCAGCGATGCACGTCACACGCGCGTCGCGAAACACGTTGCCTTGCCCGGCATCCAGACTCGCTGATTCCACCTGAGCCTTCCATTTTCCGTCTGGCGAGCACGGTTGTTGGTTCCGACAGGGAAGGTTGGCCATGTTGATTACTTGAAACGTTTTCACCGCGCTGCCGACGTTGTCGGTGCGCCGGGATTGCGTCGAATAGCGCACCATGACATTGCTGACCTTGACCTCCGGCTCGTTCTGCGTCGCCGCCATTTCGTTACGCAGCGGAACCATACTTATGACATAAAGTTTATCGCTGAGCTTGTCCTCAAAATTGAGCGGCTGAAAATCAGGATTTCGGAAGGACAGACGAATGGGCTCGCCCATCTTGACGCTTCGGCGAAAGGCAATCGTGAAACCACCAGAAAAATTCGTCGTGGCGTCCCGGAGCGCTAAACCATCCGGCGAACTTACCACTACATTGGCGATTGGCGATTGTTTGCGCGCATCAGAATCCTGCTTGATCACCGCGCCCCGCAACACCAGAGGTTGCATCAGCCGGCGGTATGTCCGTAAGGTAAAGAATGCGCCAGCGACGATGATGGCAGCGAGGCCAAGGAAAAACAGGACGTCGGCGATTTTGCGTGCAGACATGGCTCTATTTGAACCTACCTTTGCAATCGATTCAAATCAAGACATGGGCATGGCTGGTAGGAACCGGGAACAGGGCAACGTTGCACCGCAGGAAACGCATCGTTCCACGAAAATCCCCTATTTCTTTTCTCTCGGGAGAGACTGTTTATAATAAATCAGATGGACAAGAAGGATAACCTCCCAGTCAAGTTGTCGCGCCGCGAGTGGCTCAGCCGGACAGGCCGCGCAGGACTCATTCTGCCTGCGATGGGTTTGAGCACCTTTTCCGCGTTGGATTGCTGGGCGCGACAGAAGCCAGCGGCATCGCCTCCGCCAACTTCCTCCCCTTTTTCCAAAGACGATGACGCGCTGCTGGAAGAAATTGAGCACGCCAGCTTCAAATATTTCTGGGACCAGGCGCATCCCGAGACTGGCATCGTGCTGGATCGCTGTAATGCGCGGAAGCCCGTAACCGGTGATCTGGGAAGCATCGCTGCGACAGGTTTCGGCCTCACCGCGTTATGCATCGGGCATAAACGCGGTTATGTTCCAACCGCAGAAGTGCAAGCTCGTGTACTGAACACCCTGCGCTTCTTGTGGAAGAAACTGACAAACCACCGCGGCTTCTACTTTCATTTTGCGAATATCAATAACGGCGAACGGTTGTGGGATTCGGAAGTTTCCTCCGTGGACACCGCCATTTTGCTCTGTGGGATGTTGACCTGTCGCCAGCATTTCGCCCACTCGGAGATTAGCAATCTCGCCTTGGATATTTTTAATCGCGTGGATTGGAACTGGCTTTCCGAAGACACACCGATTCTGCCGCACGGCTGGACTCCGGAGGGCGGCTTTTTGCAGTATCGCTGGGGCGATTACAGCGAAATGATGATGATGTACCTGCTGGGACTTGGATCCTCGACGCACCCTTTGCCGCCGGCGGCGTGGGACGCATGGAAACGAACGCTGTTCGAATATGACGGCATCCGCTATATCGGGACCTTCGCCCCGCTGTTTATTCACCAATTTTCCCAGGCGTGGTTTGATTTCCGGAACAAGCGCGACCGTTACGCCGATTATTTCCAGAACTCTATCCTGGCCACGGATGCTCACCGGCTATTTTGCCTGGATCTGTCCAAGCAGTTCCCGGATTACAGCAACGATCTGTGGGGCATCACTGCGTCCGATTCAAAGTTCGGCTACGTCGCCTGGGGCGGACCTCCGGAAACCGGACCCATCGACGGCAGCGTCGTTCCTTGCGCAACCGCAGGTTCGTTACCGTTCCTGCCGGAAGCGACCATGCGCGTTCAGCGACACATCCGGAAAACCTACGGCGACAAGGCTTGGACGCAATACGGGTTTGTGGATGCCTTTAATCCCCTGAACAACTGGTATGACACCGACGTGGTCGGTATCGACGTCGGCATTGGCATGGTCATGGCCGAAAATGCTCGGACAGGATTCGTTTGGGACACCTTCATGAAGAACCCCGAGGCCCAGCGCGGAATGGATCGTGCCGGCTTCAAGCCGGATACTTCTCCCGCACCGCAAATGGCACCCGCGGTCCCTGATCCGAAAGCGCCGACGCGCTAGCGGTATTGCTCCTTACTTCGCGATTTCAACTAAGGCCAAGCCGTGCGGTGGCAATTCCAGAGTCATCTTGCCCTGCTCTACGTTCTGGTATTCGGGCGCCGCCAGTTCCGCGGCGCGTCGCAGATCCTGCAGTTGCGCCTCCGTCGGATATTTAGGCTTACCCATGCTGTCGTAGAGCGCCAGGAGGGAGCCGTGGGTTGCGTCAACCCGCGAGATACGGGCTACGTGTGAGCCGTTCAAACCGCTAAAAGAAATAGTGATGTCCTTGGGCCTGCCCTGTTCTCCGGGCAAAAACAAGTTCCACACCGCGATGACAATCGTGCCGTCGGCGCGCTTGGTCACCAGCGCCGATTGAGAATTGACCGAAATACGCTGATCGCCAAGTTGATGCAGCAGTTTGAACGCATTGAACGACGGCTTCGGTAGATTCTCCTCTGCAATTAGGCCGTAGCCGCCGTAGAACGGCTGCTTCACGACTCCCTGTTCTTCGAAAACATCCGAAAACGTCCAGAACGCCAAATTCTCGACCAGGCCGTCGCACTGACGAATCGTGTCCGCCAGCCAGGGACCCATAAACGGCGCGTCCGTCACGTCCGTTTCGTTTTTGTAGCTGGCGTTGTACTCGCTGAATATCAAAGGTAGATTCGGACGCGCCGAGGCTTTGATCTGGTCATGAACTTTGCGCACCGCCCGGCACACCATCTGGGTGCGCGGAATGTTCTCGTCGGTGCCGAACACGTCTTTAGCAGTGTCATTGGCATAAACGTGCGTAGACACAAAATCGGCCGGCACTTGATTCTGCGCAACGTGGGCAATGAATGCATCGGCCCAGGCTGCCTGCGCTGTGGCTGGACCACCCACCCGCAAACGCGCATCGACCTTCTTCAAGGTTCGGGCCGTGTTGTCGTAAAGCTCGAAGTAGCTCGCCTGTCGCGGATCGCCGGCCCAAAAATCCAGGTTCGGTTCGTTCCACACCTCAAAATACCAGTGGGACACTTCGTCGATGCCGTAGCGGTCAATCAGGTGTTGCGCAAAGTGCGTGATCAGGTCGTTCCATTTGGCATAGTCCTTCGGCGGAGCAACGATTGGTCGATACCAGAACGTTTGATAGATCTCCTTAGAAGCGAGTTTCTTCGGCATGAAGCTGAGCTCGACAAACGGCCGAACGCCGTCGCGCAAAAGGCCGTCGTAGATTTGGTCGATGTAAGAAAAATTGTAAACACTCTTTCCGTCGACCTCATCGTACACCCCCACTTCGTCATTCAGAATCGCGTGGAAGCGGATGAATTCGAAACCAGTGGCATCCTTTACCTGACGCAAATCCTGCCGATAGCTGTCGCGCAAGGACAGAATCGCGCGTCCCGAACCAAACATGCGCTCCCAATAGTGCGGGAAAGGCTGGCTCGGAGCGCTTAGATCCACCGTTACATTTTCGGTTTGGATCTGCGCCCAAGCGGGACCCGGAGAGCAAGCAAAAAGAACAGCAAGAACCAACCAGCAAAGCCAGACACACGTACTGCGAGGGACGCGGTGAGCCACAGGTTCACTCCTCAAATACGGATGCGCATGAAGCTGCGCTTTAGCTAGCAGGTTGCAGCACGTGCTGTGTCGGGCTCGTCGGTGGAGGAGCCGCCGGAACAGGCGCTTCCCGCTCCGGTAACTCTAATTCAAGCACGGGGGTTCGTGGAATCTTCTCTTGCAAAAGCCGCTCGGTGGCGGCAACCATGGGCTCGGCGTGGAACCTTCGCTGCATGGACATGTCCCCGAGGAACGTGGCCGCGGCCACCAAGATCATGCCTTGGTGGTGCGCCATCCAGCAGGTGACCTCTTCGCAGGATTTTCCGGCTGGCAATCGCGAAGCAGTAAAATCCGCGGCGTCGTAGAACCCATACGTTCCGACCCATCCCCTAGACTTCATTTCGCGGATGTTCTTGGCGGCGTTCTCCGCATCTACCAGCAACGCGAGGAATGAAGAATAAGGTGAAATCACCAGTTCGTCGCGGTCGGACTGACTAATGGCCAAGCTGGGCAGGCCAAATGCGTGGTAGCGATAGTGGTTGTCAGGGTTTCGTTCGGAGCAGGAAGACTCGGAGATCCCCCAGGGCACGGATCTTCCCGCAGCATATTCCTGCTGCAAGCGCACAGCGGTGCGCGAGCTTTCTTCCAGCAGCGTGTTCGGATAGCTCTTCATCCAGAGCGACGGCAATAAATATTCGAACATCGTTCCGGTCCAGGAAAGCAGAACGCCGTTTTTCTTGTAAGTTTTGCGCGGACGACCGAGGTTGAACCAACTGCTCTGCGGCACCGCGCCTTTCGCGATGGCCACAAAAATGCCTGAACGAGCTTCCGAAGACAACAAGTCGTAGTGGCTGACGTGGCGAGCTTGTTTTTCGACGTCGAAGCCGATGGAAATCTGCCGCTGCTCCGGGTTGTAGAGGAACGCGAAATCCATCCCGTTTGCAACCCGCTCGGAAGCAGCGGCGATTCGATGCAACCCAGCGGCGACACCGGTCGTGATCTCGCTTGCTCGAGCGAGCGTATTCAACAAGGACTCCATCGCCAGACGAGTCCGCCGGCCAGTGTCTTCGTGGTCGTAAACTTCCTGAGCCCGGGTAGCAATAAACCGTTGCAGACGTTGCAGATCCGCCAATTTCAGCTGGCCAATCTTCATTTTTAACAGATCGCCGAAATGATGCCGGAATTGCGCAAACGTAGATAACAGCCACGGCGCAAAGTCGTACACCATCTGCTGCAGCGCCGCGATTCGGAGCGAAAGTTCCTGGCTCCACCAAACGGCTTCTTCAGGCACACCCGCGCTCACAAGTTCATGTTCTAACGCAGTGGCCTCAGCGGCGATCGTTGGCAGCGCATCCGGCCAATTGTCCGCGGAATGGAGGGTCTTGATCCTGTGCTTCAGGCGTTCGATCAACAGCACGCAACCTGATGTTCCACCTTGCGGGAGCAGATCCTGTGCGGTCTCAAGATGATCACTCAGCCCCTGTAGGAGCACCTTCCGGAATACTGGCGCACGCAGCGTTTCGAAGCAGCCCTGTTTCAAGGTCCATAAGCAGCACACCAAGTTTCCGTTATCCACCGTGGAAATGAAACGAGGCTTGAGCGGCTCCAAAGTGAGGGTGTTGTACCAGTTGTAGAAATTCCCGTCTTGCTTGGGCATGCGATCGATGGTCGCGTAGGTTTTCTCAACGTCGGCGACAAACTCATTGAGCGTGCACCAACCAAAGTCGAGAGCCGCGAGGCGCGAGTTCAGAAGAAATCCGAGATTGGTCGGAGAAATTTGGTGCGCCGCCATGGTGTTGCCCGGATGAATGATGTCCGGAATGAGCCAATTTTCTTGCTCGTTGCTCAAATCGCGGTAGAAACGCCAGGTGCGCAAGGCAATGCTCCGAAGCATCACCCGGTCTTTGTCATTCATCTTATTGGCGTTGGTCCAATACGGCATATTCAACCAGTCGCAAACCGTCTTTGAGCAACCCCAAAGCGCCAGGAAGGGTAGTGCAATCAAAATAGACGACGGCCGCACCACAATGATGAGTAGGTCCAGCGCGAAGCAAATCCAAGGCGTCCAATTCAGGCACATCTCCACAGGAGTCTTTTTGTGCGCAGACGATTCGGCCTCGGCGGCGGTCTCCCACTGCAGCAGGCGCTTGCGGGTCACGGCCATGCGAATCACCGTGCGCCCAATCGCGTCGAGCGTAACCAGGCTCTGATGCAGCAGGAGCGCGACGCGGAAAAGCAGCGTTAGTTGAGAATTGGCAAAGTCGGAAAAAATATTGTTCCAGCGAACGGCGAAGCCAGGCAGGCGCATGGCCTTGATCAGCGAAACAACAAAGGAGATATAAACGGGCAACGAAATCGCCGCAACGGTTGCCAACGTCCAGTACAAGGCCTTGCCCGGAAGCACCATCCACCCGCACAACAAGAGCACGAAGAAGCCAAACTCGGTGAGGCTTCGACGGATGTTATCCACGATTTTCCAGCGTGAAATGCTGTTCAGCGGATTGTGTACCATGTTCCCGGAACGATCCGGCACTTGCGGCAGCAGCCACCGAATAATCTGCCAATCCCCGCGAACCCACCGGTGCTTCCTGCGGCTGTACGCGCTGACGTGCGACGGATAATCGTCGATGACTTCTACGTCCGAGAGTAACCCGGCACGCGTGTAGCTTCCTTCAAGCAGGTCGTGGCTAAGCACGGCATTGCACGGGAAGCGCAAGTCCAAAACTTGCTGAAAGGTTTCGACTTCGTAGATCCCCTTGCCCGTAAAGATGCCTTCGCCGAACAAGTCCTGATAAACGTCCGAGGAGGCCATGGTGTACGGGTCGAGGCCCGCATCTCCAGAGAAAATCCCGGCCAACCGGGATTTGTTCTTCGATTTCACGCTGATGCCCACCCGCGGCTGCAAAACCCCGTAGCCTTCGACAACCGTGTTCGTTTCCGGGTCGATCACGGCGCGGCTCAACGGATGGGCCATTGCACCAATCATTTTGTGCGCGGAGTCGCGCGGCAGTTGTGTGTCCGCATCCAGCGTAATGACGTAGCGAACTTTGGGAAGCACGGAGACATCCCCGTGCACCGTCGAGAAGTCCACGCTGTTGCCCAACAGCAGATTGTTCAGATTCAAAAGCTTTCCGCGCTTCCGTTCCCAACCCATCCAGGTCTGCTCCGATGGGTTATAGGTGCGGTTGCGATGGAACAGATAGAAAGATCCCTTGCCATCGGCGGCATATTTTTGATTCAACTCGTCGACCAAGGTCGCAGCGTACTTAACGACCTCATCTTTTTCGTCAAACTGCTGCATGGAATCTGGAGGATCGGTAAGCAGTCCGTAGTGCAGATTCGCATGACGATTGCCCAGATAGCGTATTTCCAGTTCGCGCGCAGCTTCTCTTGCCTGCTTTTCACTGGTCAAAAGCATCGGGATCACCACAAGTGTCGTGCAATCCGCAGGTATGCCTTCCGAGAAATCCAGGCGCGGCAGGGTGCGAGGAGGAACCAGCATAGTGGTGAGGAGATTCATGGTCGCTACGCCGGACTCCAGCGCCGGCAGGAAAAAGAGTGCTACCTCATACCAGCGCAGCGCGCGCACACCTGGGATGGCCGCGAAGAGCGCCATCACTGCCAAGGTCAGCAGCACGATTCCCGTGTAGTAAAACGACGTGGGATGGCCGAGAACGAACTCGCGAACTCGTTCTGACAAGGGCCCTCGATAGTCGATGGCCTCTTTGAGCAGAGCCTTGCCTTCTCCCAACAGGTAATAGCCGATGTGCGATCTGCGCTCCCTGGCGCGCGCGGTGGATTCGGCGTGCCGGGCCACAGCCAACTGCACTGCTTTTTGCGCAATCTCTTGTTCGGTAAACGGCGAGTGCGCCGCCAGATCAACCACGGCGACACGATAGCTGCCACGGCTGTCAGAATCCATGCGCTCGTAGGCTTGCGCCGGATCACGCCGCAAAATCTGCTCGGTAACGCTCACTTCTTCGAAAAGCTCTTCCCAATCCAGCTCCAGAATGCGCTTGAGGCAAGATGTCAGTTCACCAATGGCGGTTTCTGCGGGTTTCGGAGGAGCGCCCGGGGGCAGCGATTCGTCAATTGCCAGTGGCTGAATGGGAACGCATGCGTCCGCAGTGTTCGCGATTTCCTCGAGCAGCGCGAGTTCCATCAGGGGCTTCAGATCCCACAGCTCCGCCATCTGAAATGGCAGCTTCTCTTGTGCACCTTGCAGAAACGCAGCTAACGCATCCTTCGACACTCCATAGTTCAGAACGCGAAGAAAACTCTCTCCCACAGCAAACACGCGTGGAACCCGCTCCGAGTCGTTCCTTTGGATTTGCGGCAACTTATGCGCTGATACGATGGCCTCTTGCGTTTCATTCAGCGCCGTCTGAAACAGCGTGACATTTTCAGAGAACAACCGAAGCTCCATGGTGTTCAGACGCACATCTCGCAAACGTGCGGAGGCAGTACGAATCGCCTGATCCGCCGCTTTCCACTTTGCTTCCAATAGCGGCAAAGCTTGACCTGCTTCGACAACCTTCCACGAGCTGGCCTCGGCCCGCGCGGCCGCTAGGATTTTGTCCTGCTCGGGACCCAGTTGCGGTTGAAGTCCAGGCTTGACGTTCCAGGAGCGAACCGGTTTCTTGCCTGCAGTGTCAGTAGAGGGCGAAGAGGAGGCATTCAACGCTGCGGATACCTGCGTCAGGTCGGTAGTGCATTGTTGTGGTGTAGCCATATTCAGGTCTCCCAGGTCTCAACGATAATTCGCAGCTTGCAGCTCGAACATTTCCGCGTAGCGGCCGCCATTTTTCAGTAATTCCTGATGCGAGCCTTCTTCCGCAATCTTGCCGCCCTCGAGCACAAGAATCCGGTCGGCCATGCGCACGGTTGAAAAACGGTGCGAGATCAGCAGCGACATTTTGTTGGTG
>Ga0335072_10016189_pt1 | contig 10576 bp, 10 predicted proteins | sample Lox_Sample_21_FD_206725 | JGI IMG/M metagenome (GOLD analysis project Ga0335072, IMG submission 206725) | Soil microbial communities from Loxahatchee National Wildlife Refuge, Florida, United States - Lox_Sample_2.1 | ecosystem: Environmental > Terrestrial > Soil > Wetlands | place: USA... | reverse complement strand
GCGCGGGGGCGATCCCACCGAAGTTGCCGCGGCCGTTCTGGCCGCCGACTGGGAGCCCTCCACGCGCGCCTGCGATCTGCTGTTGGACGGACTCGCCCGTCTGACCTGCGAGGGCTACGCCCCAGCGGCGCCGGCGTTGAAAGTAGCTCTACGCGCGTTCCGGAGCGAGCCGCTCTCCGAGGAGGACGAGCTGCGCTGGCTGTGGCTGGCCAACCGCATCGCCCGGGCGCTGGCCGATGATGCGGCGTGGGACGAGCTCACCGCGCGCCACCTCGAGCTTGCGCGCCGTGCGGGGGCGTTCTCCGCGCTTCCAGTCGCGCTCACCGACCGTGTGCTCGTCGAGCTCTTCTCGGGGAACATTGGCGGGGCGATGTCCCTGGCCGCGGAGTCGGACGCCGTCGTCGAGGCCACGGGCGGTCACGTGACGCTGCGCACCTCGATCGTGCTGGCGAACTGGCGGGGCTGGGACGCTGACGCCCTGGCGCTAATCGAGGCACGCCGGCAGGACGTGCTGCGACGCGGAGAGGGACTCTGGCTCGCCGCCAATGACTGGGGCAGCGCGATCCGGTACAACGGGCTCGGCCGCTACGAGGACGCCCTGGCTGCGGCCGAACGGGCCGCCGCGGCCGCGCGCGGGCTGGGGCCATCGATCTGGCTGCTGGCGGAGCTCATCGAGGCCGCGGTGCGAAGCGGCCAGGCCGAACGCGCGAGACGTCCGCTCGCCCAGCTGGCTGACATTGCGCAGGCCGCGGGCACAGACTGGGCGCTCGGGACACACGCGCGCGCGGCCGCGATCCTCGCCGGGGGAGAAGCGGCCGAGCGGCTCTACCAGGCGGCGATCGAGCGGCTGTCGCACGTCAAGACGCAGGCGACGCTGGCCCGGGCACACCTCCTGTACGGCGAGTGGCTGCGCCGCGAGCACCGCCGCATCGACGCCCGCGAGCAGTTACGAATCGCTCACGCGATGCTGTCGGACATGGGCATGGAGGCGTTCGCCGAACGCGCCCGCCGCGAGCTGCTTGCCACCGGTGAGACGGTGCGAAAGCGCACGGTCGAGACGCTCGACGAGCTGACCCCGCAGGAGGTGCAGGTCGCGCGCCTGGCCGTCGGCGGGCGGACGAACCCGGAGATCGGCGCGCAGCTGTTCCTCAGCCCGCGGACGGTGGAGTGGCACCTAAGCAAGGTGTTCAGCAAGCTCGGGATCAGCTCCCGCAAGCAGCTCGGCTCGGCGCTGTCCGACGTCGACGCAGCCGTCGCCCGCCTCTAGCCGCCCAAACCCGGGGGTCAATCCGGGGGATCTCCCAGACGCGATCAAGGCGCGGTCGAACGACGATGCGTGCGTCCTTCTCCCAAGCACAGCTCCTGACCCAACTCACCTGGAGGCAACGCCATGTCCGCCCTGAAGGCTCAAACCGATGTCAACCCCCGCCCATCGCTCCAGGCGGTTCCGCCTCCGTCACAGCGGCGACGCACCTTGCCGAACCGGGTCGCCTACGCCGTCGTGGCGAGCGTGATCGGGCTCGGGCTGTTCGCCTCGATCACTCCGTCTCCCCTCTATCGCGTGTACAGCGTGCTGTGGCAGTTCTCGCCGCTGACGCTGACCCTGATCTACGCGACCTACGCCTTCGGGGTACTGGCCAGCCTGCTGCTCGTTGGCGGCGTCTCGGACGACGTCGGCCGCCGGCCCGTGCTGCTCGCCGCACTCGGCGGGCTGATGGCGGCATCGGTCTTGTTTATCGTCGCCGACTCGGCGGCCTGGCTGTTCGCGGCGCGCGCGATCCAGGGCGTTTCCACCGGGGCGGCGCTCAGCGCCGCCAGCGCGGCGCTCCTGGACCTGCATCCCCGCCGCGATCCGGCCGGTGCCGGACTCGCCAACGGCGTGGCGGCCACTGCCGGGGTCGGCCTGGGCATTCTCGTGTCCTCCTCGCTCGTCCGGATCGGGTGGGAACCACGCGTGCTGCCCTACGCCCTGTTGCTCGTCCTCGCCGCGATCGCGCTCGCCGGCGCGTATTGGATGCCGGAACCCGTGCTCGAGCGCTCCGGCTTTCGGCTGACCGTCCAGCGCCCGAGGGTCCCCTCAGTGGTCCGCCCGCAGTTCGTGCTCGCCGGCCTGGCCGTGCTCTCCTCCTGGTCGATCGCCGCGCTGTTCTTCTCGCTCGGCCCCCAGCTCGCTCTGCGCCTGTTCCACTCGACCGACGTGATCGTCTCCGGGGTCGGCATCGCGGCACTCGCGGCCTCGGCGACTCTCGCTCAGCTCTTGACCGCACGGACCGCCCCCTGGGTCGCGGCGAGCACCGGGTCAATCGCGCTGGCGGCGGGAATGGCGATGATCGTCCTCGCCGCCGCGACCGACTCCAGCGCCGCCTTCCTGGCCGGGTCGATCGTCGGCGGCGCCGGCTTCGGCGCCGCGTTCCTGGGCGGCCTACGCGCGCTGGTCGCGGCCATCCCACCCAAGCAGCGCGCCGCCGTCACGGCCGCATTCTTCGTCGTCGCCTACGGATCACTCTCGGTACCCGCCGTCCTCGCCGGCGTCCTCGTCACCCACATCTCACTGCCGTCGACGTTCGAGATCTTCGGCAGCGCCGTCGCCGTGATCGCGCTCGTCGTCGCCTTCCAAGCCTGGCGTACCCGACCAAACCGATCCCGAGTCCCGTCGACGACACCCGCATCCGCGCGGTCATGAGCAAGGGAAAGATCACCGCGGGGCCATCGATCCAAGCACCCGACAGGGGATCAACGCCGTCCGCTGCCGAGGCCTCGGGTGAGCGGGCGGCTTCGCACCACACACGAATAGCGGCATCTCCGCGAGTACGAGCTCGCGCTCGATCAGACGCTGGCGATGCTGGCAACCCCGTCACCGTCGCCTCGTGACCCCGGGAGCGTGCATCCCCGGGGGGTCGGCCCGGGTGCCCGCCGGATGCGACTAACAGGGCTTGAGATCACGCTCCACAACATCACCAACACGAAGACCAATCCAGGTCTTCCAACACCAACCTAGGAGGAAGGCATGAGCGCCACCGAAGAAAGCACCACGAGCCGCGCCGCGAGCGTCGGGAAGGTCGACATGAAGCTCGAGGTCGACATCATCCCCGTGTCCGACGTCGACCGAGCCAAGCAGTTCTACGAGCGGTTGGGTTTTAGGCTCGACGCCGACGACGCGCCGATGGACGGCCTTCGGATCGTCCAGTTCACCCCGCCGGGCTCGGGTACCTCGGTCACGTTTGGCCTAGGACTGACCACCGCGGCGCCCGGCTCGGCCGAGGGAGGGTTGATCGTCTCCGACATCGAGGCCGCCCATCAGCAGCTCACCACCCATGGAATCGAGGTGAGCGACATTTGGCACGGTCCGCCGTTCCCGGTCGAGGCGCGCCAGCCGGGCCCCGACCCCGAGCGCACCAGCTACGGATCGTTCTTTTCCCTCACCGATCCGGACGGCAATACGTGGCTCGTCCAGGAGGTCACGACCCGGCTCCCCGGTCGGATGAACGCCGCTGAGACCGGCTACGTATCCGCGGCGGACCTGGAGAGCGCGCTTCGGCGCGCCGAGGCCGCCCACCGCGAGCACGAGCAGCACAACGGGCGATCGCATCTGTTCCACCGGAATGATCAAGACGCGAACTGGCCCGCCTGGTACGCCGCCTACATGGTGGCCGAGCAGGCCGGGACCGACCTGCCGGTGTGACCGACGTCGCGCTTGCCCCGGCTGCCGCGGACGCGGCGGCCGGGCAACGTGGCGCCGATGCCGATCGAGCGCCAAACACGACTGACGGGAGAGCACGTCATGAGACGTCCTATGTCAACCCCCGGGGGTGTTAGCGGTTGTCGGCTTGCCGTCAAGCGCTTCGCGCTCGGCCCTGCGGGCCGCCGTGCTGGTGACGGCGGTGCCGAGCATCCGCTGGGTGGCGGCTGTGTCGGGCCGGGGCCCCGACGCTCCAGGGATCGTCACCGAGACATGCTGTTGCAGAGCGCGGTGGCGGGCCGGGTCGTAGGGGGTGCCGTCGTGCCAGCAGCGCCAGACGACGCGGCACCAGGCGCGTCCGAGGGTGCGGATCGCGCGGGGATGGTCGTGGCCGCGGGCGATCGCGGAGGCGTAGTGGTCCGCGGCCCAGGGGTGCCAGTGGCGGGTCGAGTCGGCGAGCGTGCCGAACGCGCCGCGCAGGCGCTTGTTGCACGCCCAGCGGAAGCACGCGACCTTGCGCTTGCCGGACTCGACCGCGATCGCGCCTTGGCCGGCGTCGCCAGCGAGCGCTTCGCGGGTCGGGTAGCGGGCGCGGCAGTCGCCGATCTCGGCCAGGAGCGTGGCCGCGGTGATGACCGAGCGGGGGTCTTTGAACAGCGAGAGGAAGATCTCGCCGTCGGGGTGCTCGCGCACGGCGGTGGCGATCTGGCGATCCAGCACCTTGATCTGGCGCACGAGCGGTCCGAGCGCGGCGACCAGCGCGCTCACGAGCTGGCGGCGGGCGATCAACTCCGGCTCGCCGGCGCGGCCTTCGGGTGCGCTGCGGAGCTTCCCGAGCAGCTGCGCTGCTGTCTTGCCGCCGCTGTAGCCGTGCTTGGCCAGGAAAGCCGCCAGGCGCTTCTCGCCGAGCGCGCGAGCGTCGATCGGGCTCGGATACTTCAGCAGGAACGCGAGCGCGATCGGGCTGTCGAGCTTGTCGAAGATCCGGATCGCGCCCGGCCAGCAACGCTCGAGCTCGGCCCGCAGCTGGTTGGTCAGCGCCACCCGCGTCTGCACCAGATCTTCGCGTCCGCGGGTCAACGCCCTGAGCGCCTTGGTCAGGTCGCTGTCGGGCTCCAGCACCCGGAAGCGGTGGCTGTCGGTGCGCGCCAGTTCGCACAGCACGAAGCTGTCGAATCGGTCGGACTTGCCGCCCGAGACCCGGAACCTGGGTCGCGCCGCGGCGACCTGGTTGGGGTGCAGCGCCAGCACTCTGAGGCCGGCGTCCAGCAGCCGCTCCACCAGCACCCCGTCCGGGCGCTCGATCGCTACCAGCCCCACGTCCAGGCGCACGAGCGCGCGGCACAACGACCGCAGCCCCTTCTCGTCATGCGCGAACGTCGCGCTCAGCAGCTCCTCGCCCGTCTCGTCGGCGACGAGCACGTCGTGCTTCTCGGACGCCCAGTCGACGCCCGCATAGTTACTTCCCATCGGTACTCCATATCGGTCAGGACTTCACAGCGCCACGACCACGAGGTACCGTTGCGGGCGCTCATTGACTGGCCCTCAACCGGGGCTACGTCCTATTGCCGCTTGCGGCACCTCACCCCGCCGGGAGGGGCTGGTCTCATGATGGCCCTCCAACGGGCAAGCACCGAAGGCCCTCTCCCGGCGGCGGTCGAGGCCGACACGACCAACCGGCCGCGCCAAGACAAGGATGACCAATGAGCACCGCAACCACCGATTTCCCAGCGCTCCGCGAGCCAGCCCTAAGTGGCCAGACCGTCGTGATCATTGGCGGCAGCGCCGGCATCGGCCTCGAGACCGCCCGGCGCGCCAGCGCCGAGAGCGCCCAGGTCATCCTGACCGCCCGCAATCAGGCGCGGCTGGAGCAAGCCGCGCGCGAGGTCGGGGCGCTCAGCACCGCCACCTTCGACGCGAACGATTCAGCTTCGCTCGCGCGGTTCTTCGACAGCCTGCCCGTCCCGATCGACCATGTCCTGGTCACAGCCGGCAGCCCTCACTACGGGCCCCTACTCGAAATGGATGCCGATCAAATGCGCGACGCGGTCACCGACCACATGGTGCTCGAGCTCGAGGTCGCGCGCTACGCGCGCGACAAGATGAGGGCCGGCGGCACGCTTTTGTTCATGAGCGGCACCGGTGGCCGGCGCATCCGCCCCGGCCTCGGCATCCTAGCCACGGCCACCGCCGCCCTCCCGCCATTCACCGCGGCGCTGGCGCTCGAGCTCGCCCCGGTCCGCGTCAATCTCATCGCCGCCGGCTTCGTCGACACCCCCTTGTCGGCATCGCTGCTAGGAGACGGGCTAGAAGCGCGGCGTGAGCAGCTGCGCGCGATGCTCCCGATCGGCCGCGTCGTCGGGCCCGCCGACGTCGCCGCGCTCGCCGTCCACATCATGACCAACACCGCCCTCACCGGCGCCACATACGACATCGACGGCGGCCAGCAGTTCGCGGGATGAGCGAAGGAAGAGATCATGGAGTGCCCGGTTGAATTCGACGTCCGCGTCCCCGAGCGAGCCGGGAGCCCGAGGTCCAACAGCTCGTTGGCGCCTCGGCCACGGCGGCGGCCGGGCTTGTCCGGGAGGGCGATCTCCTCGGTCGTGGAAGCCACCCACAACCTCAGGCGAGAACAGCAGCATCCTGGCGAGCGTGTCGCGCTGGACTCCGAGTCGAGCCAGGTGCCCAATCTACCTTGACCGGCTTCCCCGCCATTGCGACGGCGCGGTTCGCGTCGGCCACGATCGTGATCACCGGAGTCCGGACGTGCTTTCGCCTCCGGATGCGCCTCTTGGCTCACGCGCCCGGGTCGCCCTCTTTTGCGCGGAGGCTGTCGCGCAGAGCCGGCACACCGAAACTAATTGTGAGCCGGTAACAATTGCCTCCGGGCCGAGGCCGCGGGCCTGGCCAACTTTGGCGCTCACCCTGCATATATGTCACGTGAATCGCCAAAGTTCGGCCTCGACTGTTCGAGTAACTGTCTCCTGCCCACAATGGCGCTCGTTCGTGCAACCGCTTCGGATCAATGCGATCGCCATTCCGTTGCTCCATTGGTTGGGATCTAGAGGGATGTCCCGTCCGCTTCGACTCGTGGTCAGCGTCGGGCGCGCTTGCATGATCGTCGGGCCCATCGGCGCGCGGACCCGGATCTCGTCGCGCCCCGTCTCGCGACCCCCGGTCAGCGTGTCCTCCGCTTGCATACCGTCAGGTTCGGCGTCCGGGGGGTGAGCGCGCATCGCATCGTTCGGATGAATCGATGGTTGCGCGCTCGGCGGTTGCTCACTCCGGTGAGAGGAGCTCGCCCGCGAGGCGCTCGACCGGCTCAGCCGTCGCGAGCGGTTCACCGGCCCCGATGACTTCGTCTTCTGCGGACCGGGCGGCGACACGCTTGACGACTCGGCGCTACATCGCCGGTACAGCGCCGCGCGCGATGCCGCCGGGCTGTCGCCGCTGCCATTCCACCACCTCCGCCACACGTTCGCGACGCTCGCTATCCGTGGCCTTGATCCCGCCACGGTCCACGCCCTGCTCGGCCACTCGAAGATCACGACGACCGGCAGAGGCCAAAGAGCGCCTGCTGAACGGGACAAGATCGGCATGTGCGCGACACGGGTGCCCCGAGAAATTCGACGCGAGCATGACCGCTCGGTGGTCGGACGCGGTCGGGCCGCCATCGCGGCAAACGATGCGAGGCCTTCGGCAACCGCGTTCCTGTGGGCGAACCCGCGACTGTTGCAAGCCAATCTGTTTGAGCGATCAGGGTGAGCGGACTGTTCGCCGCCCGTTCGATGAAACCAAGTAAGTACCGCACCCGGTCGAGCGTCGTGGCCATCGCCGACGGAGCCACTCGGTAGTCCGCTGTCTCAGTGCCGATCGACTATGGCGCTTCGCTGGACCCAAGACGGCGCAGATCGTTGTCGAACGACAGCACCTTCGTGCTGCGCGCCGTGGCAAGCGCGCTGAGCAGACAGTCGTGCAGGTCGATCGTCTTCGTGCGGTAGCTGGCGGCCGCCACGCGGAGCGCGGCGCCACGTTCGACTTCGAACGCGGGGTCGTCGGCGATCGCTTCGACGGCGCCGGCGACCACGGTGCGATCCCACCCATACCCGGCGCTTTCGCTCTCGAGCACGCACGCGACTTCGAGCACGGTTGCGGAGAGCACGGTCAGCCGCTCGCCGCTCCCGCGTGCGGCTCTCACGCGGGCGCGGGCCGCGCGTCCTTGGGCGCCGGGGTCGCGATCGAGCGTGCGCAGCAGCACATTGGTGTCGACGATCACGCGTCGCGCGATCGTTGCCGGCGAGCGATCCGGTCCTCGCGCGCCGCTCGCCGCGCGTCAGGCCACGATGACTCGCTCGGCCGCCGCGACGGCGGCGGCTCGTACTCGAGCACGCCATGCGGCCGGCGGACGACGATCTCGTCGTCACGCGCCTCGACGATCACGCGGTCGCCGATCTGGATCCCGGTCGCGTCGCGGACGGCCTTGGGGATCGTCACCTGTCCCTTCTTATAGATCCGAGCCGTACCCATACTCGAAAGTATGGCGACGCATCAGGGTGTGGCGATGTGGGCCGTCGGACATCAATATGCGGAGGATGCGAACGGTGCCCAGCTGAGCGCCCGGGTTACCCGGAGCCTCAATCGCCGATCCGCTACCGGACATCCCGGCTGACGCGAGGTCGAGGCACCCGGCCGCTGCTCGCCTGGCACAGGAGTCGCCGAACCACGGCTCGGCGGGCGCCTCCTTTGTTCGCCATTACAGCGGTGCGCCACGGGATGCGCTGATCGTGGAAGCGGTCGTCAGCGAAGGGCACCCCGGCGACCCGCCGCGCCACTCCTCACGAAGGAAACGGCGACCACGCCAGATTGTGGATCCTCGGTCCGCGCGGCAGCCAGCGAGCACATCCCGCCCCGCGCTGCTATGCGATTTGGTTGTGGCACCGGGTATTCACGCCGCCACCCCTTCGATCATGCCGTAGGGGAAGGCGACCGGACGGACGTTGCCCAGGGTCAGGCTGGCCGCCCGCAGCAGCTCGCCGTATTCGGCGTTGGATCGTTCCTGTCCGCCGGTCATCACCAGCATGTTGATGTCGCTGAGCAGCGTGGGCACGGGGTCGCCACCGCTGTCGGGAATCAGGCGCTCGACGATCAGGACCCGGCCCGCGCGCGACATCGCTCTGCGGCAGTTGCGCAGGATTTGTATGGAGCGTGTGTCGTCCCAGTCGTGGAGCACGTTCGCAAGCACGTAGCAGTCGGCCTTGTTGGGGACTCGCAGGAAGAAGTCGCCCGCGTGCACCTCGCAGCGGTCGCCGATGTCGGTCGCGTCGAGCACCGGGTCAGCGCGCGCGGCGACGGTTGGAGTCTCGAACAGCACGCCACTGAGGTGCGAGTGCCGGCGTAGGATCTCGACCAGCAGCGTGCCGTTGCCGCCGCCGAGGTCGACGATCCTCCGAACGTCGGAGAAGTCATGGGCGTCTGCCACGCTCGGGGCGTAGGCCGCGGTGCGTTCGGCCATCGCCGCATCGAAGATCGCTGCCGCATCGTCGTCGCGGGCTAGGGACTCGAATAGATCGGCCCGAAATTCGATCTCACGGCCGGGCTTGCCGGTCCTCACGGTTTCGAGAATGTGTGCGAACGGGCGGACACCGCCGATTGCCTCCATGAAGGTGGCCCACGACCGCATGCCGAGCGGCGCACCGGTTCGCAGCCGCTCGCCGATGAGAGTCAGGGTGAATGTGCGCGGATCTTGCTCGTCGAACACTCCTAGGCCGGCGAGCGCTCGGAGCACGCGATAGAGCGACGGCTCGTGCGTTTCCGTCGCCGCGGCCAGTTCGCCTGAGCTGTGTGGCCCGTCTGCGAGCAGGTCGGGAATGCCAAGTTCGGCCACCGCGTAAACGCAGCGCGAGATGTGGATCCCCCAGATCATGGACAGCAGCTTGCTGGCCGCGGCGCGCGCGGCCGCGGTGGATGTTTCGGTGGTGTGCACAGCGGCCTCCTTTTGAGCCCTACGAGCGGGCCCAGGCCCGGAAAACAGGGGATGGATGACGAACGAATCTGGGCGAGCCAGGTGCTGCTCGAGCTCGGCCTCGAGCCCCTCCAGGCGATCGGTGGTGAGAAGCCCTGCCGCCAGGATGCGCTCGCGGAGAAGGGCAGACGGTGGCCGATGGACGGGTCGCGGCCCGCGGCGGCGAAGGATTCAACGAATGCGAGATGCAGCTCGCTCCAGGCGTCATCCCTCGGTTCGCGCCTCCACATCTCGCAGTCGACCTCTTGCAGGGCGAACCGCCCCCCTGGCCGTACAACGCGAGCCATTTCGGCGACGACCCTCGAGGGGCGGGATGGTTGATCAGCGTGAGCCGTTGGTGGGCGAGATCGAATGGGCCTGATGCGAGCCCGGTGTGGCTCGCCTCGCCAAGCGCGAGCTCGACGTTGCTCAGCGTGCGCACGGTGATCGTTCTGCGCGCGTGAGCTCTGCAGCCTCGGGGCGGTGAATTTCGGCTTGCAGCAGCCGGCGTGAGAGCTCGGATTCCTGTGCGCCCAACGGGTACCCGGCGGGGCTCGGCGCGATCGTGTTCATGGGTACCTCCGGTCCGCGTATCAAGTCGGGGCATCGTCGTCCGAGTCGATTTCCGCCTGGCCACGAGCCGATTACCAACCACTTACTGGCTTCTCTACTCTGTACGTCGGGGAGCGTGGTGGAGTTCGGGATCCTTGGTCCACTCGAAGTCACCGTCGCCGGGCAATCGCTCGCGATCGGCGGTTCCCGCACCCGCGCGGTCCTAGCGCTGTTACTCATTAACGCCAACCGGGTTGTCTCCGCCGACGCGCTGGCTGACCAGCTGTGGCCAGATCTCACCGCGGACCGCGCCGCCGCCAACCTGCAGGTCCGGCTCTCAGAAC
>Ga0335072_10016188_pt1 | contig 10577 bp, 10 predicted proteins | sample Lox_Sample_21_FD_206725 | JGI IMG/M metagenome (GOLD analysis project Ga0335072, IMG submission 206725) | Soil microbial communities from Loxahatchee National Wildlife Refuge, Florida, United States - Lox_Sample_2.1 | ecosystem: Environmental > Terrestrial > Soil > Wetlands | place: USA... | reverse complement strand
GCTTCCGATCGGTCCGTGTGACTGGTTCCATCCGTGGTGGGGTGGATATCGCGGGCGCTTCGGTGTCTTCCGCGGTCCCTACGAGCATTTTGGTCACTACGGTGGATTTGCTCCGTTGCATGGCGGAACGCGTTTCTCGAACGTCGCGAACATTCACAACAATCACATCTTCCACGGGATGTCGACGGTCGGGGCAGGCCACTTTGGCGCAGGTCACATGACAGCGGTGGCGGCGACGCGAACGCAGTTCAACGGCTCGCGCATGATGGCGGGGAATCTCCCGGTCGTACCGACGCGGGCAAGTCTGTCGGCCAGCGGGCGGGCGGCAGCTCCGTCGACGATCCACAACACTGGCTCGGAGAGATTCTTCGGATCGGCGCATAACAACGTGGCGCGTCCAGAGTCCTTCCAGCAGCAGACGGCGGGTCTGCGGCAGAGCATGCAGCAAGATCATATCTCGGCAATTTCGGCTGGAGGCCGGAACGCAGGATTCGAGGCGCGGGGCTCAAATCCGGCAGGCTCGATCGGGAAACCGAGCGCAGGTGCATTCCAAGGCTCCCACGAGGCGACCAACTCAGCCTTCCGCAATTCGGGAAACACGCGGCAGAATGGAACCCGGAACGGATTCCGCTCGTTCTCGCCGCCGAGCAACAACAGCATGCGGCCTTCGGGAACGAACAGTATTGAGGGCTCGCGCGGATCGACACGTTCAGCGCCGAGCACAGGCTTCCGTCCATTCACGCCGCCCAATAACAGCAATACGCGGCCGTCTGGAACGAGTGGCTTCGAGAACTCACGGGGTTCGATGAGAACGGCACCGACCACAGGGCGGGATGGATTCCGTCCGTTCACGCCGCCTTCGCGCAGCGAAGCATCCGGCGCGTATTCATCGCGCGGTGGCAATCAGAGCTATTGGAATCGAACAGCCCCCAGTTCGATGGGTTCCCGTGGTTACGGAGGAGGAAGCTACGGCGGTGAGTACGGGCGGGGTGGATCCCGTCCGCAGCTCGATATGCGGCAGCCAATCGTGCGAGGTCCATCGTACGGCGGCTATGGTCGTCCGAGCTACGGCGGAAACTATGGACGTCCCAGCTACGGAGGCGGTTATGGTGGCTACCACGGCGCTCCAAGCTACAGCGCGCCGCGCGGAGGATTCGGCGGCGGTGGACGTTCCTATGGCGGTGGAGGCGGCGGCCATTACAGCGGAGGTGGGGGAGGACATGCGAGCGGTGGTGGTGGCGGCCACTCTGGTGGCGGAGGCCACGGAGGCGGCGGCCATCGCTAGAAGCCATCGCGCCAGTGCGGCTGGCATGAATGGAAACGAGCTGTTGTAGTCGACCCAAAGTGAAAAACAGAGGCAGAAGGGCGTGCTCTCGGGCACGCCCTTTTCGCATTCACGCGCTGCGCGAGATGGCGCCGCCTTGTCGTAGAATTGACGCCTTGCTGGCCCACTCAAATCTGGAAACTCTGGTTGTCGTCCTGGTGCGGCCGCGGAATCCCCTCAATATCGGCGCAGCGGCGCGAGCTATGAGTAATTTTGGTGCGCGACAATTGCGGCTGGTGAATCCCTACGCAATCGCCTTTCGCGAGGCGCGTTCCGCGGTGGGCGCGTCTCAACTCCTCAAGAATGCCGAAGAATTCGGCACGGTCGCCAAGGCCGCTGCCGACTGTAATCTTATCGTCGGCACGACTGCCGTCCGCAACCGTGCGTTGAAGCATCCCTTGCGGCAGCTCGATGCGGAGAGCGGCGCCGCTATCCAATCCGATCTTCAGGCAGGCCGCGTCGCTTTGCTGTTCGGCTCGGAAAAAACCGGGCTGACGAATGAGGATTTCAGCTACTGTCACTGGCTGCTCAATATCCCGACCGCTGCGAGTCACATCTCGATGAATCTCGGGCAGGCAGTAGCGGTTTGCTTGTACGAAATCGCGCGGAGTTCGCCGACCTCCAGCTCCGCCGAGGAGTCTCCGCACGCCAATGTCGGCGATGTGGAGAAGATCACCGAGGTTCTGCTCGAAAGCTTGCACCAGAGCGGATACGTGAAGCCGGGGAACGAGGCAATGTGCGAGAAGAAGACTCGCAGCCTGATCCTGCGACTGGGACTCAGTTCCACGGATGCCAAAATCTTACTCGGGATGGTTCGGCAAATTCTCTGGAAACTGCGCCAGCGGGGCGGCGACTAACGCTTTGCTCGCTCCGGAGAGACCTCGGTACGGGTTCTTCCAAAACGGAAGCGGAGCGTCCAGGTGCTTGCGGCGGGTTCGCCGCTCACTTCGGGCGGAGAGAACTCCCAATCCTGCGCCGCCTTCAGGGCCAGGCGGGCGAAATACTTGCTCGGACCGGGCGAAGTAAGCCTGGCCGATGTAACTTTGCCCGAAGGATCGACTTCCACTCGCACGCTGACCCGGATCTTGCCTGTGATTGTGTTCCGCGCACTCTGCGGAACTTCCGGCAAGACCCGCCGGAGAACTGCGCCACCCGACGCCGCCGTCTTGGCTGTGGGCTTCGTGGCAGGCGCCGAGGTTGAAATGCTCTTAGGGTTGGGGGTAGATTTCGCCGCGGCCGGCTCGCTGGTTGTAACTGGCGACGGTGCCCTCCGCCGGTAGTGGGCGATGGCCAGAGCAATCGCAATCGCCAAAATGACAGCGAGAGTCACTATGACGATGGAAAGACGTTTGCCGCTCGATTCTCGAGTTGGGATTGACTCAGGGTCGGCAGGAACTGAGCGCGCGCGGGGCTGCAGCCGCGCCTGAATTTGCGCAATCGAGCAGCGCTGTTTCGGCTCGACGTGCAGGCACTCCCGGACAATTCCGCGGAACGGCTCGGGAACCGTCTTCGGTACAGCCGGGTCGCCGTCTGGCGCCGCAGCGAGAGTCGCCTCTTGTGTCAGGCACGTCAGGAGTGTGGCGCCGAGCGACCACATATCTCCTGCCGGAGAAACGACTCCAGTTGCCGTCTCGGGCGCGTCATAGACATCACGCCGCGTTCGGCCGGAGCCGTTTTCGGAAGGTTGCAACTGATCTGCGGAGAGCTTCAGCTGTTCGCCGGCAGCCAGAATATTGGACGGCTTGACACGTCCGTGCACGAGTCCCCTTGCGTGCAGATATGAGAGTGCGTCGAGGACAGGCGGAAGCATGTCGCCGACTTCTGGCGGTGCCAGCGCTCTCTGCGGAAGAATTTGCGACAGATCTTCGTCGGCAAATTCCATCACGGCATACAGGCAGGAGACGCCGTTGACCTGGCAAGTGCCGGATTCGAAGATGCGCAGCAGATGTGGGTGCGAGAGCTGCGCTGCGGCGCGCCAGCGGGCGAGTTGCTGAGCCGAAACCTCTGCTCCCGCTGCAATCAATTTGACGGCAGCCTGTGAGGAATTACGCTCGGTGAGAAACACCGCGCTGTGGTCGGAACTGCCGACGAACCGGCGAAGCGGGAATCTGCCATCGACGAGGTGGCCTTCCCATGCCTTCAACGCGTCTACGTTCCAGCTCTCTATTTTTCCTACTCCAGCGCTGCTCATCGGGGATACCCGCGAAGAACATTCTATGCCATGTTCCCAAATCGGGAAGTCACAGAGGTTCTTCGCGGGCGCGGACCGGCGCCAGGGTCGGCTATCGGGTCTTATAGCTAAAAGTTACTTTCGTCTCCTCATCCAGCACGAGCGGCCGCACGAAGGCAAAAGACGTGCCGGCGCGCGGTACATCGATGGCTATGGGCAGAACTCCTGCCACACGTTGTTGCAGGTTGACTACATTCGCCGAAGGAGCGCTGTTGGTGCTCACCGCTCCGGGGGCCAGCGGAACAAGTCGTGTGTAGTTGCGCCCGTTGGGGGACAGTTCCTCGGACTCGGTGTCTACCTGCGTCGCGACAGCCTCGACCGTGACTGTCTCGGCTGCGGCGCCGATATCCATGCGAAATCGGTACATGGAAGGCCGGTTGGAGTCATAGGCCAGATTGTAAACACCGGTCTTAAAGCCAGCCACATCGGTTTGTGCCTTATAGCCTCCGGATGCCAGGCCGGCCACGAGCCAGCGCCCCTCGGAGTCCGTCATAGCCGTGCGCGTTTCGCCTGTCTGCGCGGAGGTGATTGTGACCCGCGCGTTGGGGATAACGGCGCCGCTTGGATCGATGACATAACCTCCCATCTGACCGGGAAAGGCCAGGTTCATATTGCTCACAGTTCGTTCGTCCCGTTCCTTCGCCAGCGCGTATGCTGTTTCTTCCTGAAATGTTGAAGGCACCAGGCTGGCAGCGATCACATCGCCTCCGAAGTCCTTCACTTTATATTGCTCGGGCAGGAAGATCTCCCAACTGAGCAAGCTGATCGGGATGTCCATATTCGGCAGACTGAGTTCGGCTCCACCTTTTTTCGCGAATGGAGCGCCGGAGTGGAGAAAGACGAACGAAACCGGGTACGAACCGTTCGGACGGAATCCCGGACGCAGGAGGGGCACACGGCTGCCGTCCGGGCCTTGCACGGGCTTTACCGGCTCGCCACCAACATCGGCCGACAGGATATTCACTCCGGGGGGCAGTACGACTTTCAGGAATGGCTGGGCCTGATTCTTGACCGTCAGCCTGATTTGCGTGAGCGACTTGCCCTCGGCGGTGACGAGAGTCGTCACTTCGGCGTTCTCAGCCACCGCTGCCAGCACGCTGCTGTCGGGGAATTGCACCCATGACAGCGCGAGCGTCGGCGATTCGCCGGCTTGCCGGTGATAGCGGAATGCGGCCTGGGGCGGAAAATGCGCGAGAGAGCGAAGGTATGGATTGGCTTCCTTCACATCCATGCGCTTGAGTCCGCCTCCCTCGGTGGCGGTGATTTCCATCGTGCCTGCCCCCTCAATCAGCACCTCTCCCGTTTCCCGTTGCGCTCCTTTGAAACTCAGAAAGGGAGCCTCGGCTTTTACGCCTTCGAGGGAGCGCTCCATGGAAATCAGGAATTCATGCGAGCGCTGCGCAGGCGCGTTGACGTTCAGAATGAGGGACCTCGGATGCGTCTCGGTTGAGTCCAGCGTCGGGCCAGTCGCGCCAGTGAGTTCGAATCCTTCCGGCAACTGCACTTCGAACTGCGAAGGAGCGCCTTGCACGACTGTGACCTCGGCCAGAACGGCGATCCGCATTTCGGACTCGCTGATCGACACCAGCGTCTTCTCGTCCGCCAGAAACCGCGCTTCGTGCGGAACGGCCGGAGCTGTCACCTCTCTGGTCGTCCACCAGATGTTGGCCGGCTGTCCCGGCACCAGTGTGGCCTCGATTAAGGTATGACCGCTCTCCGACTTGCGGCTGGTGATGATGCCGGGGCTGACGTTGGCGAAGGTGTGATCGCCGGGAATCACCAGGTCCAGTTGCACGCTGCCCGCCGCGGGCACGGGAAGACTAAAGGAGGCGCGCCCGGCTTCGATCCTGACCGGCAAGCCGGTTTCGAGATCGATGGAAAACGCGCCCGGTCCGGGCAGAAACGCTGTGTCCGTACCATTTTCCTGCTCCAGCGGGACAGCCTTCCCGCTCTGGTGCGCGTCGAGGATCGTCATTCCTGTCGTGAGTGGAACCGGGCTCACGCCTTTGCGCAGAACTTCTCCGTCAAGCTGGACCGTGCCCAGTACGGCGCCATTCTCGACACGCAGGTTGAGGTTGGCGTGATCGACCGCATAAGGAAGAGGCGCAATGTCAGGGTTTTTCGGCGGTCTCGCAGCTAACTCCACCAACTTGTTGTATTCGTCTAGCGTCAGGGTCACGTTGCCGGCATTGGGCAAAGGCAGAATCGAAATCTGCGCTGCGCCGATTTGCGCCGGGACCAGGCTGCACGCCCACAGCAACAGGAACAGGTTGTTTTTCATCGCACACCTCCCTTTTTCTCGCGCTGGAAATTGAACTCGGCGGCCGGAGACTGATCCTCGCTGGTAAGCTCGGAAACCAGAAAGATCGAAGCGCCAAACTCAGGGAAAGCAACGTTGACCGGCAGGATGCCGGTCACTCTTCCTCCGCTGGATTTCGCGCGGAACGCATCCAGCAGAGTTCTGGTGGATTCGTCTTTCTTGTTCTGTTCCTCTCCATTCTGGAGCTTGTCGAATGCCTGCAGGCGCTCAAGCGCTTTCGGCGCTTGTATTGGCCCGCCGATTGGACCTGCGAGTCCCCCAGCCGGGCCGGCATTGGGTAAAGCTGGCGGTGCTAACGCGGCAGAGGCTGGATTCTCATATTGCTCGACGTGAAATGTTCCCGGAGCCGCGCTTACCCGGAATAACGGCGGGTAATAGAACAGCAAGCCGGTGCGCGAGATCGGAAGATCGACAGCAGGCAGCGTGATTCTTGCCTGGCCCTTCTCATTCCATGCTGTTTCCTTGGCGAGATAAAGAATCTCGACCACAAACGCAGGGGCGTCCTCTGCGCCGCGGGATTTTTCCAGCGGCAAGAGAAGGCTGCCATCCGGAGCCTGTCCCGGACGAACCGGCCTGCCCGCAAGGGACGCGCTCCATACGGTCGAGCCCGGGGGCAGAGCAACCTTCACGAAATTCCGTTGATTGTTTCGCACTGCATAGCGCGCCTGCACCAGTTCCTTTCCGTCGGCGCTCAAGAGAACCTGGTAACGCGCCTCTTCAATGTTCGCCATGAGAACTGCCTGCTGGTCGTAGCGGGCGATGTTCACACTGAGCCAGCGAGCAGTTCCACCGGGTCCCGGGCGCACGCGATACGCGACCAGCGCCGGTGACTGCCTGCTGGCAATCGTTTCTCCGAGGTCGGTGGCGTCGGCCTCCTCCAGTCCCTGAGCCTTTTGGCTCTTGATTTCGCCGGCGCCCAGCACTTCGACTGCGATGCCGCCTTCGTCGCGCTCGCTGTTGAGAAGGCGGAGCAGAGGGATATCGATCACTCCGGCGCGCGGAAGGCGCGCTTCCCCATTGATGACGAAGCGTGCGCTATGCTCGAGCGGGTCAAGGAAGGTCACCGCCAGTTCGCCGTTCTTCATCTCCCAGTCGGCCACCAGGGCGCCGGATACCTGGTTGATCGTCACGTTCGCGGGCAACTGGATCCGCACCTCACGCGCCGCACCTTGAATCACGTTGAGGCTGGCTTCCGCGTAGACCGAAGCCGAATCTTCCGCGAGGCTGGTGAGTTGGGTCAGCGATCCCCGCATCCGCAAAGGCAAGTCCGCGTGATGATCCTCGGTCTTCCTCCGCCAACTGAATATCAGAGCTCCGCTGCCGCTGCCATAGGCGAGCCAACGGGTTTCTCCCGGCGATTCAGATTTCTCAGCCAGGAGGCCGCCAGTAACCCGGAGGTCGACCCCTTGCCGCCGCAACTCGACTGCGGCCCGCGTGACACCGGAGTCTGTGGAAGGTAAAGAGATACTTTCGTCGCCAGCGGAGGATTGCATTGGTACGTCCACATCGAGCTGCAGCACGGATCGTCCTGCGTGAGAGAGCAAGGCGGACAGATGGCTACCGCCCTTTCCCTGGCTCGAAGGCACGAGCGAAACCAGCTTTCCGTCGAGACGAGCCTCCCGGACCAGCAATCCTGACGGTACCGGGACACGTACCCAGCCATCTTTGAGAACGTCGACGGTGAGATTGGCGCGTCCGGAGGCCAGATCGCCCTCCACGTGCAGGTCGTAGTCGACGCGAGTCAAGGTTGCATCCACCGGCGGGCCCGCCGGCTCATGTTCGACGGGATATGCCTTCGCCCGAAGCACGCGATACTCTTCCACCGGAATAACGACCCATCCCGGTGTGCGAGATGTATCCGCAGGCTTCTCCTGGGCCGCGGCGGACACTCCTGTCCAGGCCAACGAGGCCGCGAGGCAGGGAAGTAGCGATTTCAGACAGAGTCTTCTGAGTGAAGAAACGCGGGAGACAATCGAGTTTTTCATGGTTCAACCCTCACTCCAACAATTCAGGGGATGCACAGCGTTTCATGGGGGATGTTTTAGGGGACTTCTTCCACCAGTGTAAGAATGGCCAGGCCGAGAAAAATTGCACAGGAAATCAGCGCCGGGAAAGGCAGCGAATCCGGGGACTTAGGAGCAGAGAAGCCAGAAATGGAGAGGCGCTCCGCTCAGCATCTCCGCTGCCGTGCGGTTTCGTAGAGAACAATGCTGGCGGCAACTCCGGCATTCAACGACTCGACTTGCGAAGAATGCGGAATCGCGATTGTCTCATCGCCTTGCGCGATCAGAGACCGGGACAAGCCCGATCCTTCACTGCCGATGAAGAGCGACAGTGGTCCAGTCAGATTTGCCTGGTCAAGCGCTGTGCCCTTGTGCGACGAGGTGGCGACGAGACGGACGGCGAGGGCACGGAATCGTTCGAGCACCGCCTCGAGCCCGCCGTGATTTTTCGCCAAGATCACGGGAAGGCGAAATATCGATCCGGCTGAGGCCCGAATGACCTTCGCGTTGAGCGGGCTGACTGTGCCTTCTGCCAGGACGACTCCGGCACTGCCAAAAGCCTCCGCAGAGCGGAGAATCGTCCCGAGATTGCCCGGGTCCTGCAGGCCAGCGACCACGAGAATCGGTCCAAGAGGGAGCCGTTCCAAGACATCATCCAGCGAAAACTCCTTGAGCCGCACGAGCGCCGCGACGCCCTGTGGTGTTTCGCTGGGGACGGTTGCGTCAAACAGTTTGTCCGGCAGCAGCAGCGTGTCGGCGTGAGAGCTGATCTGCGGCAGCAGTCGTTCGGCGAGATTCTGCGCCGACTCTTTGAATATCGCCGCTCGAAAACGCAGGCCGCTGCGGATCGCCTCTTCTATGATCCTCACGCCTTCGATAGCGCAGTCTCCCGCTTCGGTGGCTTCGCCGTACGCGAATGCATGCCGCAGGTCCTTCACCAGCGCGTTGTGGCGTCCTTCGATCCGCCGCAACCGTTGCGATTGTCCTGAGTGATCGGTCTTCGAGGGCATCTTGCTCCCAGCGGTTTTCTAACCGGATGTTGCCACATGATACTCTGCGCCTGATCCAGAAAAGCCTTTTGCCGTATTATGATAGGTTTCAAGGAACTATCGATAAATCTCTGCAGTCGAACAGGAAGGAAGCGCTGTGCGCGCCGAGATCGTCAAAATCAACAGTGAGAGCCCCGAGTCGTCCTTGGTGAAGTATGCCGCCGATAAGATCCGATCCGGTGAAGTGCTGGGCATGCCGACGGATACGTTTTACGGTTTGGCCGCTGATCCTTTCAACCTTCGCGCCGTCGACAAGGTCTACGAGATCAAGACCCGCTCGCGTCACAAACCCCTATCGTTGCTGATTGAGAGCATCGACCAGGCGGAAGAACTGGCAAAGCCGCTGCCCGAGGAGTTCTACGCGTTGGCCAGAAAATTCTGGCCCGGGCCGCTGACTATCATTGTCCAGGCCGGCTCGCGGCTGCCGCTGAAGGTCACGGCGAACACCGGGAACGTCGCCTTGCGCGTGCCGAATGCCAAAATCCCGCTGGCGGTAGTGACGGCGGCGGCGATTCCGATCACCGCGACCTCCGCCAACCTAAGCGGCGCTTCCGAGTGCACCAGCGCCGAGCAGGTTCGCGATCAACTGCATGGCCGTATCAACATCATTGTCGATGGCGGTACTTCTCCCCGGGACGTCGCATCGACAATTGTTGATCTCAGTGATGACTCGGCCCGTTGCCGGGTCATCCGCGAAGGGGCGATTCCCTCCGATCAGATCACGAGCTTCTTGACCAATGGGTAGGGAAGATAACAAACGCCTGAGCCCGGCTGCCCTGATGATTAGCAACCAAGGATGACTCACGACAATGCCAACCAGCACTCGCGAAAGCGCTGGTGGCTTCGTCTGGCGATTCTGGCGGTAGCCGCAGTCGCACTGTTTCTTGCGATCACCTCGGTTCAGATCGTACGCACCTCTTCCCTTCAAGAGATACATCGCGCCGACGCCATCGTCGTGTTTGGAGCGGCTGAATATTCCGGCCATCCCTCACCGGTGCTCAGGGCGCGATTAGATCACGCATTCGAATTATTTCAGCGGGGAGTGGCTCCTGTGGTCATCACTACCGGCGGTGCGGCGGCCGATCCCACGTTCAGCGAAGGCGGCGTCGGGCGCGACTACCTGATGCACCGGGGAATTCCCGAGCGTAGCCTGATCGCCGAGACACAGGGCCGGGATACGGCGGAATCCGCGTCGCGCATTGGCGTGATCATGCGCGCAAACGGCCTGCACAGTTGCGTCGCGGTCAGCGACGCCTACCACGTCTTCCGCATCCGCAAGCTGCTGGAGCATGAAGGGATCGGACCGGTCTATGTTGCTCCCCGACCCGACTCACGGCCGCACGACGAATGGCAACGCGCCGTCGCGGTCCTGCGCGAAGCGGCGAGCTATTTCCTGTGGAAGATTGGGATTACGTAGCAGCTTGACGGCGATTCGGAAAGTATCGATGCCGTTGGTGGTGCGGATTTTGAACCACTCGTAGTGCAGGTTGTTCTGCATCAGACCATTGCGGACCTTCATGAAGGCGTGCTGGATCCGCACCTCCAGGTTGCTGTTGTTCGCCATGTGGAGCTGGTCGTTCCTTGCGCCGCGCTGTTCCGCCATTTGCCGGTTGTAGCACTGCTGGTAGTCCTGGCTCGCCTGGCACAGGTC
>Ga0335072_10016187_pt1 | contig 10578 bp, 8 predicted proteins | sample Lox_Sample_21_FD_206725 | JGI IMG/M metagenome (GOLD analysis project Ga0335072, IMG submission 206725) | Soil microbial communities from Loxahatchee National Wildlife Refuge, Florida, United States - Lox_Sample_2.1 | ecosystem: Environmental > Terrestrial > Soil > Wetlands | place: USA: Florida... | reverse complement strand
GGCGGCTTGACTGCGGGCTGCGCCACCTCGCCCACCAGCGTGAGCCCGTCGGACGTCAGCAGCGTGACATCGTCCCGCCGCGCGGGCAGCACTGTGCCTGCGGTGATCTCGGTCATGACGCCGCCTTACCGGTGGGTCTGCGGGCCGGCGCCCGGACGCCGGGGCCGCCGCTGCCAGCACCCGCTGTGCCAGTGGCGGCGTTCCTCCGGCCCCGGAGTGTGCGCCGGCCACACCACGACGTGCGCGGTGCCGGGAGTCAGCTCCTGATCGCAACCGGGGCAGCGATACGTCTTCGTCGCGGCCGCGCCGGGCACCTGCCGGACCACCCAGTCGCCGTCGGGCCATTCCTGCACCTGCGGCGGCCCGAGCCGCGCCGCAGGCTCCGCACCCTTCTCCGCGGACGCACCAGTCCGGCGAGCGCGACGCGGCCTGCTCGGCGCGCTGACCGGCCGCCGCCGAGCCTTGCGTGGGCTCACCGTTACCACTCTCCGCCTGCCGCTCTCCGCTCACTGCGCCGCGCAGCCATCAGCGCGCTGAGCCTGCACCAGCGGCCATCCCGTTGCCTGCCGCTCTGCCCGCCGATGCGAAAGCGATGCCTGCCGCGGCGTGCTCGGCCAGCAGCGGCGGCGGCGCGAACGACGGGTACCCGTAGGCGTCGTACATCGACTCGAGGCCCGCCAGCACAGCGGCTGCGCCGGCGTCGTCGAGCAACTCGAACGGGCCCTGCGGATAACCGCAGCCCAGCGTCATGGCCGCGTCGATGTCCGCCGGGCTGGCGTAGCCATCCTGCGCCATCCTGACGGCGTCCGCCAGATGCGGGAACAGGAGAGCGCCGACGAGGAACCCGGGGCGGTCGGGCGCCCGCACAGCGGTGAGCCCGAGCCGGGCGGCCAGCGCCATCCCTGCCGCCACGGCCGCCGGGGAGCTCACGCTCGTCGGCACGATCTCGGCCAGGCTGCCGGCCGTCAGGCCGCCCGGCAGGTGCACGCCGACTGTCTGCTCCGGCCGGCCGGCTGCCAGCGCCGCGGGGAGGACCGCGCGGCCCATGTCGGCGCCCACGAGAACGAGGTCGCTGGGATGGGCCGCGTTGCGGGTGACGTTGATTCCTGCCGATGCCAGTGCCGTGGCCAGATCGGCCTCGACCGCGTCCCCCGATCCGATCAGCGTGACGGTATCCGGGGGTGAGACGACCTCGTTTCTCGCAGCGTTGTCCGCATCCGCGTCGGCCGGGTAGCGGTAGATGCCGCGGCCCGACTTGCGGCCGGTGCGGCCGGCGTCGGTGAGACGGCGCAGCAGCGGCGACGGCGTGTACCGCTGAAGGCCGAATTCACCGCTCAGCACCTCGAGGATCGACAGGGACGTGTCCAGGCCGATGAGGTCAAGCAGCGCCAGCGGGCCCATCGGCAGCCCGATGCCCGCGGTGACGGCCAGGTCGATGTCCCTGGCCGTGGCGTAGCCGGTCTCCAGCAGCGACACGGCGTGGTTCAGGTACGGCAGCAGCAGCGCGTTGGCCACGAAGCCAGCCCGGTCGGTGACCTGAACCGGCGTCTTACCGAGGCGGCGCGCCAGGTCGGCGACAGCGGCGGGCACGCTGTTGTCGGACAGCACGGTCGAGACGACCTCGACAAGGCGCATCACCGGCGCCGGGTTGAAGAAATGCATCCCGGCCACCCGGCCCGGGTGCAGGGTCCGGGACGCGATCGTGGTGACCGAGAGCGAGGAGGTGTTGGTCGCGAGGATCGCGTCAGGGCTGCAGACGCGGTCAAGCTCGGCGAAGATCTGCCGCTTGATCTCCAGGCCTTCCGGCACGACCTCGATGGCCAGGTCGACGGCCGCCGCCTCGCCGAAGCCCTCGGCTGGCCGGACCCGGCCGCTGATCGCGGACTTTTCGCCAGGCGTCAGCCTGCCCCGGCTGACTGCCCTGGTCAGGCTGGCGTCGAGGATGTCCACGCCGCGCTTCAGTGCCGCGCTGTCCACCTCGATGGCGACCACCCCGAGGCCAGCCCGGGCGAACACCTCGGCGATCCCGGCGCCCATGGTGCCGAGACCGACGACTGCCACCTCGCGAATCTCCATGGGCGCGACCCTACAGTCGCGGCCGCAACGCACCCTCAGTCACCCGCCGGAAGACACCCCGCCAGTAAGGTGATCACATGGGTGTCCGCTTCTACCAGCTCGTCGTCAACGCCCGCGACCCGGCCGCGCTCGCGCGGTGGTGGGCTGAGGTGCTGCAGCAGGAGATCCTCTACGAGACCGACGACGAAGTCATCGTCGGCGCCGCGCCCAACAGCTATCCCGGACTGTGCTTCCTGCCGGTCAGCGACGTGAAGAGCGGCCCGAACCGGCTGCACATCGACCTCGATCCGGACGACCACGCGGCCGAGGTTGCGCGCGTCATCGCGCTCGGCGCCGCGATCGCAGACGTCGGGCAGCCTGCCGACGCGCCGTGGACCGTGCTGCGCGACCCCGAAGGCAACGAGTTCTGCATCCTCAGACCGCACAAATCACTGGTGGAGTGAGCTGACATGCCGCTTCCGGACCGCGCCGCCGCGCTCGACCACATCGTCGTTGTCATGTTCGAGAACCGCTCGTTCGACAATCTGCTTGGCCGCCTGTACGAGCCGGGTGAGGTCGCCTCGTTCGAGGGCGTGACCGGCCGCGACCTGAGCAACCCGGTGCCGCTGTGGGCTGCTGACCGCGGAGACGGCAGTGGCGTCATACCCTACGGCACGGCCACCGGCATGAACACGCCGAGCCCGGATCCGGGCGAGGAGTATCCGCACGTCAATACCCAGCTTTTCGGAATCATCACCCCGGCAGCCAACCGCGGCGTGCTGGCCGAGAAGATGGTCGTGCCGTACAACGCGCCGGCGGATTCACGGCAGCGGCCGTCGATGGACGGATTCGTCGCCGACTACATCAGCGCGTTCACCGCGGAGATGGGCCGCGAGCCCGGCTACGCGGAGTACGCCCAGATCATGACCGGCTACACGCCCGCGCAGCTGCCGGTGACCTCGGCGCTGGCGCGCGGCTTCGCCTGTTTCGATCACTGGTACTGCGAGGTGCCGTCGCAGACGTTCGCCAACCGGTCGTTCTTCCACGCGGCCACGTCGTCCGGGTTTGTCGACAACCTCTCCCCCGCGGACTCGTTCCCGGTTCACAACACAGCCGAGACCATCTTCGAGCGGCTGCATGCCGGCGGCCTGAGCTGGCGCGTGTACTGCGATCCGCCGAGTCACATGTCGCTCACCGGCGTCCTGCACGCGCCCAGGCTGTGGGAGCACTTCCCGACCAAGTTCCTGACCACCGACCACTTCCTGCAGGACTGCGCCGACGGGACGCTGCCGACGTACTCCTTTATCGAGCCCAACCTGCTCTACGGACACAACGACATGCATCCGGCGTTCGATGCGCTGTTCCCGGACACGCCGATCGACCCGCCGTCATCGCTGCTTGGTGGCGAGGCGCTGCTGGCGAAGATCTACAACGCCATCCGGTCGTCGCGAGCCGAGCAGGGCTCGAATGCGTGGAACACCCTGCTTGTCGTCACCTTCGACGAGCACGGCGGCACCTACGACCACGTCCCGCCGCCGCTCGTGCCGCCGCCGGACCCGGCGAGGCCGGCCGGCGAGAAGGGGTTCACGTTCGACCGGTCCGGGCTGCGCGTGCCGGCGTTCGCGATCTCGCCGTGGATCCCGGTGCAGAAGGTCGTCACCGCCGAGTACCGCAACACCTCGGTGATCGCCACGCTGCGCAGCCGGTGGAACCTCGGCAAGCCGCTCACCGGGCGTGACGCAGCCGCGGCTGAGCTTTCGCCAGTGCTGTCGCTCGACACTCCGCGCGACCCCGACGACTGGCCGGAGGTCTCCCCGCGCCCGGTACCCCCGTACACCGGCACCATCCCGGCCCCCGATGCCGCGCTCGGCGGGCTGTGCAAGGCCGCTTTCTCCGCCTGCGTGGCCCTCGTCGAGCACCGCGGCAAGGACACGCCCGCCGAGGTCAGGGCCGAGGACCTGACTCGCGCGAACGGCGTGGCACTGCTCAACGACTTCGCTCCCGACGCGTTCGTCCACCTGCGCGGCGATCACTGAGCGTCCCCGCTGGGCGTTCCCGCTGTGCGTGTCTGCTTTGCGCAGCGGCGCCCGGCAGTGAATGCTGGACTGCGTGATCGACCCAGACGCGGCTCAGCCGCCTTACCAGCAGCTCGCTGTCATCCTGCGGGACGAGATTGCGCAGGGTTACCTGACCGGCAAGGTGCCGTCCCTCCACGAGATCGCCGAGCATCATGGCGTCTCGCATCGCGAGGCAGAGCGTGCGCTGTCGATCCTGGAAGGCGAGGGTCTGCTTGTGCACAAGCCGGGCGACGGCCACTACGTGCGCGAGCGCGAATAAGGCGGCCAGACAGGCACGACATGATCACGAGGTCGTCCCTACCGACACGTGATCGCGCCACGAGTGCGCGGGCGTGAAGCCGAGTTTCTGGCCGGCTTTCGCGATGGAGAGCAGCGTGGCGGTAGCCGGGACCGGCCCGGTGAGCGGCACTGCGGGAAACACCTCGCTCATCAGCTCCGCGGACGGCCTGGTCATCACCGTGTCCGCGGCCGCGATGATGAAGCTGTCACTCCCGGACACGTCTGCCGTCAGCGCGAGCCGAGACGCAGCCGCAGCATCCCGCTCGTCGATGTATCCCCAAAGGTTCCACTTGCGCAGGTTCGCGTCGCCCCAGTACGAGGGGAAGTTCTCGTAGTCCGCCGGGCCAAGGATGTTGGAGAACCGCAGCGCAACGAACGGAACACCCGACCAGCCCGCTACCTGCTCCGCCACCGTCTCGCTGGCGACCTTGGACAGCGCGTAGGTGGACGTGGGGACCGGGTAGTGCTCCTCGTCGACCGGCGCGTACCGGGGCGGCACATCGAACGGAAGACCAAGCGTGGTCTCGCTGGAGGCCCACACGACCCGCGACAGCCCGGCCTGGACTGCTGCGGTGAAGACGTTGAAGTTCATCGTCATGTTCTCGGTGAAGGTGACCGCCGGAGTCCGCAGGCCTGGCGCCGGGATATTGGCCAGGTGGACGACTGCTTCGCTGCCGCGCAGGATCTCGACCGCCTCGCCGAAGTCGGTGAGGTCGGCCCGGGTGAACCGGGACGCTGCGGGGCTACCCGGCGCGCGCACCACCAGATCCGTCGCAAGCACCTGATGGCCGTGCTCGAGCAGGTCTGCTACTACGGCCCTCCCGGCCTTCCCGCTTGCCCCGGTGACGCATACCTTCATTGCGTTCCTCAGCTCTCGTCTCTCGCAGACCGTCCTCCGCGACTCTAGCCCGCTAGGCTTGCGCGGGTGCGTCTCGTGATTGCCCGGTGCAGCGTGGACTACGCCGGGCGCCTGTCCGCTCATCTGCCGCTGGCGACCAGGCTCATCATGGTGAAGGCGGACGGGTCGGTCCTGGTGCACAGTGACGGCGGATCCTATAAGCCGCTCAACTGGATGTCGCCGCCGTGCCGGCTCGCCGAGTCGCCCGCTGAGTGGGTCGTGACCGGCAAGTCCGGCGAGACGCTGACCATCCACCTCGAGGAGATCATCAGCGACTCATCGGCCGACCTCGGCGTCGACCCCGGCCTGGTGAAGGACGGAGTGGAGTCGCACCTGCAGGAACTGCTGGCGGCGCAGGTCGAGATCCTCGGGCAGGGCTGGCGGCTCGTCCGGCGCGAGTTCCCCACGCCCATCGGACCGGTCGACCTGATGTGCCGGGACTCGGCCGGAGTGAGCGTCGCGGTCGAGGTGAAGCGGCGCGGCGAGATAGACGGCGTCGAGCAGCTCACCCGGTACCTGGATCTGCTGAATCGCGATCCGCTGCTCGCGCCCGTGCACGGCATTTTCGCAGCCCAGGAGATCAAGCCTCAGGCCCGCGTGCTCGCCGAGGACCGCGGCATCCGCTGCATCACGCTGGACTATGACACGATGCGCGGCCTGGACGACGGGGCGCTGCGCCTGTTCTGAGCTGGCACCGGGAGCAACATCTATCACTACTGCCCGGAATTGTTTATCGCCTTTTGCCGTAAAGGCAGGTATCAATGGAGGTGAACTAACTGACGATACGGAGATATGAGCACGGTCCCCTGGTCGGCCCGACCGGGCAGGGCCGGGAGGCGAGAGTACGTTGCTGCAACGGATCCTCGGCATAGCGGTGGTGATACTGGTCATCGTGTGGATCGTGTCCAGTCCGGCGTCCGCCGGCGACACTGTCCACGGGTGGATCACCGGCATCATCACGTTCTTCCGACACATCGCCTAGCCCCGGGAGCCGCGAGCCACTGACGCGCCCCGTCGATATTGTCGCGCGTCGCTACGGGGCAAGCAGGTGCGCGTTGACTTCGCGCGCCTGCGCGGCTAGCTCTTCCATGACGTCGACCGCGACGCCTGACGTGCGTAGCCGGTCCGCGCCGCCGCCGGGAACGAATAGCGGCGGCTCCCGCCAGGCGATGACCACCCTGCCGATGCCGCGCGCGATGATCAGGTCGGCACACGGCACAGGGCGCGAGGCGCGGGCAGCGCAGGGCTCCAGCGAGCTGTACATGGTCGCGCCGCTGAGGGCTGTCGCCGGCGCATCCGCGCCGGGCGGGCCGAGCTTCGCCAGGGCGATCTCCTCAGCATGGTCGGCCGGGGCGTGCTCGCGCGAGTATCCGGTCGACAGCACAGTCCCGTCAGCAGCCACCAGCACCGCGCCCACCGAGAAGGCCGTAGCCGATGGCGGGCACTGCCGGGACAGCCGGATGGCCTCCGCCAGCCAGTGCCGGTCGGCATCAGGGCTGCCGGGCCCGATCGCCTCCGCTGTCACCTGCGCTCCCAGTTCTCCGCGTCCTTCGACGCCAACACCGTACCTGAGGCGATCTTCAGGCCAGACGCGGTGCTTTACTGGCTGTGGACGGCCAGACGGATCTCAGCGCGCCCGCATACAATCGCAGCAAATCAGCGCAGAACGGTGGTGCAAGGCGATGACAGCCACGCTCGGGAGCTATGGCCACGTCAAGTCGACAGATACGTTCGACACGCTGAACCCGGCGACGAACGAGGTCATCGGCACTTACCCGATCTTCAACGCCCAGGACGTGGCGGCCACCGTCGAGCGGGCTCAGGCGGCGGCGCAGTGGTGGGCCGACCTCGGCTGGACCGGTCGCCGACAGCGGCTGCTCGCCTGGAAGTCGTACCTGACCCGCTACATCAGCCGCCTGGCCGAGCTCGTGCACACCGAGACCGGCAAGCCGGTCGCTGATGCTCAGCTGGAGATCCTGATCGCCATCGTCCACGTGGACTGGGCTGCCAGGCATGCCCGCAAGGTGCTCGGCCCGCGGCGCGTCCGCAGCGGCCTCGTCGCCCTCAACCACGCAGCCACGCTCGAGTACCAGCCGCTGGGTGTCGTCGGTGTCATCGGGCCGTGGAACTATCCCGTCTTTACGCCGATGGGCTCCATCGCTTATGCCCTGGCCGCTGGAAACGCGGTAGTTTTCAAGCCCAGCGAGCTCACGCCGGCGGTCGGAGCGTGGCTGGTCAGCTCCTTCGCGGAGGTCGTGCCCGAGGAGCCAGTTCTGCAGCTCGTGACCGGCCTGGGCCAGACTGGCGACCACCTGGCCCGCAGCGGCGTCAGCAAGATTGCGTTCACCGGCTCGGCCGCGACGGCCAGGAAGGTGATGGCTGCCTGCGCCGAGAACCTCACCCCGATGGTGGCCGAGTGCGGCGGCAAGGACGCCTTCCTCGTGGACGCCGACGCCGACCTCGACGCCGCGGCCGATGCGTGCGCGTGGGGCGCTCTGTCCAACGCCGGGCAGACCTGCGTCGGCGTGGAACGGGTCTACGTCGTGCAGGACGTGTACCACCAGTTCCTGGAGAAGCTCACCGACCGCGTCACCCGGATCCGCCCCGGCGATGACCGGGAGGCTGACTACGGGCCGATGACGCTGCCGGGCCAGGCCGAGGTGATCGAGCGGCATATCGCCGACGCGCTTGCTCGCGGCGGCCGGCCAGTAGTCGGCGGCATCGCCAGCATCCGGCGGCCCTATGTCGGCCCCGTGATCCTCGCCGACGTGCCCGAGGAAAGCACGGCGGTCACCGAGGAGACGTTCGGCCCGACGATCACGGTCGCCAAGGTGGCCAGCCTCACCGAGGGCGTGGACAAAGCCAACGCCAGCCGCTACGGCCTCGGCGGCACCATCTTTTCCGGCAACAAGAAGGCTGCGATGGCGGCGGCTCGCGCGCTGCAGAGCGGCATGACCGCGATCAACTCCGTAATCTCGTTCGTCAGCGTTCCGTCACTGCCGTTTGGCGGCTCGGGCGACTCGGGCTTCGGGCGGATCCACGGCGCGGACGGCCTGCGCGAGTTCGCTCGCCCGAAATCCATCGCCCGGCAGCGGATGAAGGCACCGGTGAACCTGACCTCGTTCAGCCGGACAGACGCGGACCTGAGGAAGATGCTCAACGCGGCCACGATCCTGCACGGTCGCCGATACCGCCAGCGCTGACCGGGCGCCGCAGCACAGCACTCCGCAGCGCCGCGGCACAGCACTCCGCAGCACTCCGCAGCACCGCATTACCGCTGACCGCTGAGGGTGCACGCACGAGGGCCGCTGTCTGCCGGTCACCCGGCCGGGCAGCGGCCCTCGTGCGTCTGCGGCTACCGCGCCAGGATCGGCCCGTACGGCATTCCAACCCCACCGGCCTCGCTGTAACCCGGTGTGCCGATCAGGTCGAGATCGTCGCCGAGCTCGACCGCCAATGGCGGCTCGCCCTCAAACGGCGGCAGGATCGTGTCCGGAGCCGACGCCGCGGACGGCGTCACGACGGAGCGGAACATGCCCCGGCCCAGGTCCTGATACAGCGACGGGTTGACGAAGCCGTGGCTGGCCAGGTGACTCTGGATGCTGTCTGCCAGCAGCGCCGCGAACAACGGCGACGCGAGGCTGGTGCCGCCGATGTCGGACTCGCCGTAGCCAGTCGACCCGTCCGGCAGAGTCTGCGTCATGCCGATGAGGAAGCCGGTGTACGGGTCGGCGTCCATCGAGACGTCAGGCGTCGTCCGCATCGGAACGGCGGACGTCTGCCCCGTCGGCAGCGTCGTCGCGAGCGACTCCGGAACGTAGCCGCGCTGGTACCACGGCTGCGTGAAGCCCGGGAAGGTATCGCCGGTGGCCGGGCCGCTGGTGCCGCCGCCGCCACCGTAGATCCAGCCGTGCGGCAGGTAGCCGAGACCACTCAAGGACACCCACGACCCGGATTCCAGCAGCCACGCGTCGTCACCCCACGGGACCGTCCGCTCGACGTTGCCGTGCTTGCCGATCTCGACTGCCGTCCCGCCGACCGACGTCACGTACGGGTCGGAGTCCGGGAAGTCGGCCTGCGGCTGCGAGGACGTGTCGTCCGTACCACAGACTGTGACCGGGTTCTCCGGCCCGCAGTCACCGGCCGAGAACGAGACCTCGATGCCCTCGGCGCCAGCCTGCTCGAACAGCTGGGTGAATTCCGCGATGTTCGCGGCCGGCTCGTTGCCGGTCGTAGAGCTGATCACTTCGCCCCAGGAGTTCGTGATGATGTTCGCGGTGTGGCCGTCGATGATGGCCGCCAGTACGGTCATGAAGTCCTGATCGGTGCAGGACGCTGCGCCGTAGTAGTGGATCTTGGCGCCGGGTGCCAGCGCGTGCACCGCTTCCACGTCGAGCGTCTGCTCTGGCTGCCAGTCTGCCTCGCCGCCGCATTCTGCTTCGTCGGCCGGGTTGGGTGTCTCGACCGTCTGGGTGAACTGGCCGGGAGCGAAGGGCTGATCGCCGTGGTTGATCGCGTACGTGTCGGCGTCCGACACGATGGTCGGCGACGCGTAGGCGTCCGTAATCGCCACCGTCACGCCTGCACCAGTCTCGTGTGAGCTCAGGTTGTAGGCGTCGCGGAGCTGAGACGGCACGTAACCGCAGATGTCGTAGGGCTGATGCGCCCCGTTGAACGCAGGATCGGTCGTGTCGGTGAGCTGCCCCCAGTACTGCGAGCACGGTGTCGGGCCGACGAACGGGGATCCGTCAGCGCCCGTCGACTGCGTCGGCTTCGCCGACGCGTCTTTCGATATCCCCGGGCGCACCGGGCCGATTTCGTTGTCCAGGCCCGCTGGCTGCATGACCGCAGGCTTGGCCGACAGCCCGTCGACGGACACCAGGTCCCCGGCGAGTCCCGAGGGAACCTGCACGTTGCCCGCCGGGGCACGGTAGGTGCCGCTGCTGGTCTTGTACTCGTTCAGGCTGGTCCCGTACGCGTGCTCGGCGTCGGAGACCGTTCCCGTGGCCTGGATCTCCCCCAGGCTGACCTGACTGACGCGCAGCCCGCTACCGCGCAGCCAGGACTCCACTGAGGACGTCGCCGACGCACTCGGGCCGAACTTGGCCTCGACCTGCGCCGGAGTGAGGAAATGGCCGTACAGGCTGCTGCCAGGCGTGGACACCTTCTGCGCGTAGGCCGCCAGGCCCGCCGTGTCGGCGAGGTAGACCTGAGTGGTGATCGGCTCGCCCGCAGGCGCCGGCCGGACGAAGTGAGCGCCGGCCACCC
>Ga0335072_10016185_pt1 | contig 10578 bp, 9 predicted proteins | sample Lox_Sample_21_FD_206725 | JGI IMG/M metagenome (GOLD analysis project Ga0335072, IMG submission 206725) | Soil microbial communities from Loxahatchee National Wildlife Refuge, Florida, United States - Lox_Sample_2.1 | ecosystem: Environmental > Terrestrial > Soil > Wetlands | place: USA: Florida... | reverse complement strand
CGCGGACGACCGGACCGGCATTGAGCTCACGCCACTGGCGAAGACGCGGAGCCCTGGTCACGAAACTTCAGGCGAGATCGGTTACCGCTTTGTCACTGCCCGGCTGGATCATTCCGCCGGAACGGCCGAGCTAACGGTCAGCGGCCCGGACGCGGATGCTCCGGCTGATGTCGCGGCCATCCACGCGCTCGGAGCGGATTTCTGGCCGCTGGCGATGGCGCGCGAACTCGACGACCTGATCCTGGACCTGCGCACGAACGAGCCGGAGCTCGGGACATGGGTGCTGCGCACCGAAGGCGATCCGCGGCGCGTGCTCGGTTACGACGAGCTGCTCCTGCGCAGCGCCGAGGACTGGCTGGCCAACGAGATCGTGCACTTCTACAAGCGCACGCTCAAACGGCTCGACGTGACCAGCCGCAGCCTGATCGCGCTGATCGAGCCGGGCAGCTGCTTCGCCGGTTCGCTGCTTGAGCTCGCCCTGGCTGCTGACCGCTCGTTCATGCTCGACGGCATCTTCACCGAAGGCAGCACCTTCGAGGACGGCCCATTCGAGGACGGCCCATTCGAGGACGGCCCATTCGAGGACGGCCCATTCGAGGACGGCCCATTCGAAGGCAGCACTGCCCAGGACAACCACGCGGCGGCCAACCGCAGTAGGCCGCACAAGGGCGTTCCCGCCGTGATTGTGGTTGGTGCGGCTAACCTCGGAGCGCTGCCGATGGGGAACGGGCTGAGCCGGCTGGCAACGCGGTTCTTCGGCGACGAGGCCGGGCTGGCCGCGGCGGCCGGCGCCGCTGGTCGCCCGCTCGACGCGGCGGATGCGGTTGAGCTGGGGCTTGTCATGTTCGCGCCGGATGACATCGACTGGGACGACGAGATCAGGCTGGCGCTGGAGGAGCGGTCGAGCTTCAGCCCGGACGCGCTCACCGGGCTCGAGGCGAACTACCGGTTTGCCGGCCCGGAGACCATGGAAACGAAGATCTTCGGCCGGCTGAGCGCCTGGCAGAACTGGATTTTCAACCGCCCGAACGCTTCTGGCCCGGACGGCGCGCTGCGCAGGTACGGCACGGGGCAGCGGGCGGAGTTCGACAGGAAGCGAGTCTGAGTAATGACCACTGCGTCGGGCGGCACGTCTGCCGACTACAGCGAGAAGATCCCGAACAACGTGGATCTGCACGAGGACCGGAGGCTGCAGCGGGCGCTGGAATCCTGGCAGCCTAACTTCCTTAACTGGTGGCAGGAGATGGGACCTGCGCTGCCTACCAGGGACGTCTACCTGCGCACGGCCGTGAACGTGGGCCGGGAGGGCTGGGCTCACTTCGGCCACGTGGCGATGCGTGACTACCGGTGGGGCATCTTCCTGGCTGAGCGCGATCCCGGCCGGCTCATCGGCTTCGGCCAGCACAAGGGTGAGCCTGCCTGGCAGCAGGTGCCGGGGGAGTACCGGTCGGAGCTGCGGCGGCTGCTCGTGATCCAGGGCGACACCGAGCCCGCATCGGTGGAGCAGCAGCGCAACCTGGGCGCGACCGCGCCGAGCCTGTACGACCTGCGCAACCTGTTCCAGGTGAATGTCGAAGAGGGCCGCCACCTGTGGGCCATGGTGTACCTGCTGCACGCCTATTTCGGTCGCGATGGCCGCGAGGAAGCGGAGGACCTGCTGCGCCGCAACTCCGGCAGCGCGGAGGCGCCGCGGATCCTGGGTGCGTTCAACGAGGAGACGCCGGACTGGCTGTCGTTCTTCATGTTCACGTACTTCACCGACCGGGACGGCAAGTACCAGCTCGGCACGCTGAAGGAGTCGGCGTTCGACCCGCTGTCACGGACGTGCGAGTTCATGCTCAAGGAAGAAGCGCACCACATGATGGTGGGCACCACCGGCGTTGACCGGGTGGTGGAGCGCACAGCGCAGCTGATGGCAGAGAACGACAGCGCCGACGCCGCCGAGATAGCCGCGCACGGCGCGATCCCGCTGGAGATGATCCAGAAGTACCTGAACTTTCACTACTCGGTGTCGCTGGACCTGTTCGGCGGCGAGACCTCGACGAACGTCGCGAACTACTACACCGCGGGCCTGAAGGGCCGCTGGCTGGAGGGCCGGCGCAAAGACGACCACAAGCTCACCGACGACGGCATGTTCGTGGACGCGATCGTGGACGGCGAGCTCGGGCAGGCTGAGGTGTCCGCGCTGACCGGGCTGAACACCGACCTTCGTCGCGAGTACACCGCGGACTGCCAGAGCGGGGTCAACCGGTGGAACAAGATCCTCGCCGAGGCCGGGCTGCCGCAGCGACTCCGCCTGCCGCATGTCGCGTTCAACCGGAAGGTCGGCGTGTTCGCAGGCATCGAGGCGTCACCGGAGGGTGAGCTCCTTTCCGCTTCGGACTGGGCTGCCGGGAGCGCGCAATGGCTGCCTACCGATGTCGACAAAACCCATGTGCGGTCGCTGATGCAGCCCGTGCACGAGCGCGGCAAGATCGCGGCCTGGATCGCGCCGCCGCGTAGCGGCATCAACGGCCAGCCGTTCGACTACGAGTACGTGCACCTTCCCTGATCGCCGCGAAGGGAGTCCGGGCAGCCGATGAACTGGTATCTGGCCATCCGCCGGATGGCGGAGCCGCGAGCGTCGTGGCACGACCTGCTTCCCGATCACTTCGCCTGGCTGAAGGACAATCACGACACAGGGACCATCATCATGTCCGGGCCCGGCAGTATGTCCGGGCCCGGCAGCATGTCCGGGCCGGAAGTCATGTCCCGGCCGGGCGCTGAACCTAGCCTCGGCATCTACGTCATGCGGGCGCCCAGCGTCGCGGAAGCCACGCGTATCGTCCAGGCGGATCCGCTCTTGCAGAGTCCAGGCGCCACCGTTGAAGTGATCGAGTGGCAGGTCCACCAGATCATGGGCGTCGGGGCGTTCGATGCCGGAACCCGCTAGCTAGTTCTGCCCGGTACCCTCTACGGCGTGATCATCAAGCCCGCCACCGAGCAGGACTGGCCGCTCATCTACCCGTTCTATGCCGCGATCATGGCAGCGGGCAGAACCTATCCCTTTCCTGAAGAGCAGACGCTCGACGAGGCCAGGCCCTGGTGGATGGAGCAGCCGCCGGGCCAGACGGTAGTGGCGGTCAGCGACGGAGTCATCGTCGGCTCAGCGAAGATGGGACCTAACCGGCCGGGCCGCGGGTCCCATGTGGCCACCGCGTCGTTCCTTGTCGACCCGGCCAGCCAGGGCCAGGGCGTCGGCCGCGCCCTCGGGGAGTACGTCCTGGACTGGTGCCGCTCGGCGGGCTTTGCCAGCATCCAGTTCAACGCCGTGGTCGAGGCGAACGCCCGTGCGGTGCACCTGTGGAAGTCACTCGGGTTCGAGATCATCGGCACGGCGCCGGCATCCTTCGACCATCCCGATTACGGCCTCGTCGGCCTGCACATCATGTTCCGGCACCTGTGAGCTGCCTTGTCAGGCCCCCTGGCCGGACCTAGGCCGCGGACTGCGCGGTTCCTGATGCCAGGGTCAGTGTCGACTGGACGTCGGAAGTGTTGCTGATGCGGTTCCAGCCACTCTGAGCGACCTGCCCTGGGCTGCCCCCGGAGTCCGTCGGCTTGTAGGCGATCACCAATGCGCCGTATTCCATCGTCAGCGTCTCGGTGGGAGCCTGGGCGCCGGCCGATCCCGCCCAATCGATCTTGGTAATGAAGACGGTCTGGAACTCGTAGGCAAGAAAGGCGCTTCCGCTCGGACCGGCAGACTGCCAAAGGTACAGCTGGACGACCGTGAAGTGGCGGCCAGATGCGCACGCCTCGAACAGCGACGGTGATGCTTTATCGATCGCCTTCTGAATTGTCAGCGGGTTGAACTCGGCCTTCCCCGCACCTGCACCAGTGGCCCCGGATGCGACATCCACAGCGTTGTCGACCTCAAGATCAAAGTCGTTGACCGCGATGATGGTGGAGTTAGGGAACGCAGTCGTCACCGACGGATCCAGCTCAGTCGCCTCAGAGATTGCGGGGTTAGCCGGATCCTGCGGTATTACGAGAAAGATTTCGATGGGCATGACGTTCCCCCTAATCGCATTGCCGTCGTCAGCTCACTCGTTACATCTTTGACCGGAGCGAGTCAATAGAGTTGCGTGCTACCTGACGCCGTAGAGGTGCTCCAGGGCAAGCTGATCGAGCCGCTCGAAAGCCATCCCGCGCGCCCCGAGCGCGGCCACGTCCGGCATGAAACCGCGGATGTCCTGCCAGGTCTCCCCGTCGGCTAGCGTCGGCAGCGGCAGCTGGTCGACCCGCGCAGCGCGCAGCGCCTCGGCGACCTCGGGATCGGCGCGGAAGGCATGCACCTTGTCCCGCAGGATCAGGTAGTTGCGCATGCAGGCCGCGGCGCTGTCCCAGACTCCGTCGTCGTCCTCGGTGCGCGGCGGCTTGAAGTCGAAGTGCACCGGCCCTTCGTAGCCGCCGGCCTCCAGCGCGTCTACCACCCAGAAGGCACCGCGCACGTTCCCCGCGCCGAACCGGAGGTCCTGGTCGTAACGCGGACCATGCTGGCCGTTCAGGTCGATGTGGAACAGCTTGCCGTGCCACATCGCCTGCGTGATCGTGTGCGCGTAGTTCAGGCCGGCCATCTCCTCGTGCCCGACCTCGGGGTTGATGCCGACCAGCTCGGAGTGCTCGAGTTCGTTGATGAAGGCGAGCGCGTGCCCGGCCGTGGGCAGCAGGATGTCGCCGCGGGGCTCGTTCGGCTTAGGCTCGATCGCGAACCTGATGTCGTAGCCCCTGTCAAGGACGTACCCGGTCAGGATGTCGAACGCTTCCTTCAACCGCTCGAGCGCGGCGCGCACGTCCTTGGCAGCACCCGACTCGGCGCCATCCCGGCCGCCCCAGCACACGTAGATCTGCGCGCCGAGCTCGGCGGCCAGGTCAAGGTTGCGCATGACCTTGGCGAGCGCGAACCGGCGCACGTCCCGGTCGTTGGCGGTGAAGCCGCCCTCCTTGAATATCGGGTGGCTGAACAGGTTCGTAGTTGCGGTGGTGACGACGAGGCCGGTCTCGTCCAGCGCCTTGCGGAAGGCCGCGATCATCGATTCGCGCTCGGCCTCACTGGCGCCGAAGTCAAACACGTCATTGTCATGGAAGTTCACCCCGTATGCGCCCAGTTCCGCAAGCTTGTGCACAGCCCGCTCGGCCCGCATCGGCGGGCGGATCGCGGAACCGAATACGTCCACGCCCTGCCAGCCGACGGTCCATAGCCCGAACGAGAAGTGGTCGTCACGTGACGGTACATAGCTGTCTGCAGTCATCGAGCTGTGGTCCTTTCTCTGCGGGTCCTGGCTATCTGACCTCGGGCCAGTTGGCTGTCTGGTCGCGCAGCGCCGCGTGCCGCCGCCGCACCTCCGGCTCGGGCGAGCCGGTGTACTCCACGACGTGCCTGGCCGGCCAGGCGGGCGGCTCCGCGCTGCCGGACAGGCCCCAGGCGGCCTGTCGCGCGGCACCAAGCGCAACGTACTCACCGGGCTCGGGCACCAGCACCGGGGAGGCAAAGATCCCCGGCGCCAGTGCGCAGATCGCGGGCGACCGCGCGCCACCGCCCACGAGCAGCACGCGCTGCCTGGCCACGCCTTGCTCGGCGAGCCTGTCAGCTGCCTCGGCGAGAGAGGCCAGCACCGCCTCGACGGCGGCACGCGCCAGGTTTTCCTGGCTCGCGTTCCGCGTAGTCAGCCCGCATAGCACTCCAGTGGCCGACGGCCGGTTCGGCGTCCGCTCGCCGTCCAGGTAGGGCAGGAGCGTTATGCCATGCGCGCCCGGCTCCGCCTTCAGCGCCAGCGCGTCGAGGCTGGCCAGGTCTACTCCCAGCAAAGCGGCCGCGGCCGACATAACGAGGCCCGCGTTTACGGTGCATACCAGCGGCAGGAACCGCCCGGTCGCGTCGGCGAACCCGGACACCGCGCCAGACCGGTCGGCGGCCGGCATCTCGCTGACCGCGAATACCGTGCCGGATGTGCCGATAGACACGACGACATCACCGGGGCGAAGGCCGAGGCCCAGTGCAGCGGCCATGTTGTCGCCGGTTCCCGCCGACACCGCCGCGCCCCACCCGGTCTCGCCGACGATCTCTGCTGGCCGTGCGACCCTGGGCAGCAGCATGGAGTGCCCGATCGCGCCGTTCACGACCTCGGGCAGCCAGCTGGCAGAGGCCGGCGAGAAGTAGCCGGTACCCGACGCGTCGCCACGGTCGGTCACCATCTCGCTGACGGTGCCGCGCAGCCGCCAGGTCAGCCAGTCGTGCGGCAGGAGTACTGCCGCGGCTCGCGCAGCATGACCGGGCTCGCGGGCGGCCAGCCAGCGCAGCTTGGTGACCGTGAAAGAGGCGGTTGGAACACTGCCAGTGTGCTTGGCCCACCAGTCTGGCCCGCCAGCCTCGCTGATGAGATCCGCCGCCGCTGAGGCGGATCGCAGGTCGTTCCAGAGCAAGGCTGGCCTGATGACCTCGCCCTCGCCGTCCAGCACGATCATCCCGTGCTGCTGGCCCGCCACGCCCACCGCGGCCGCGGCGTTCAACAGGCCGTCGCCGGCCGCCTGGAGGGCATCCCACCAGGCGGCCGGGTCGCACTCGGTGCCATCTGGGTGCGGTGCGCTCCCTGATGCGACGACGGTGCCGTCGTCGGCGTCGCAGAGCAGGACCTTGCACGACTGGGTCGAGGAGTCCACACCCGCGACGAGCACGACGGTCTTCCTTCCCTCAGCTACCTGGTTACCACGAAGCTAACCAGCGACCGGGCTGGGAGTGTAGAGGTGAAGTCACCCGACCGGGTGAAGATCGGAGCCTGCGCGGCGGTGTCGCTGGTGGAGTCCGTGAGGTACGGCCTCACGACCGCCGGGCCGTCTTGCAGGCCAAGGTTCTGCAACCCGAACGACACGGTGTCTGGCGTGGTACCGGTGTTGAGTACGACGATCGCGACGGAGCCGTCACGGTTGCGGAACGCGGTGAGGTCCAGGCCAGTATCGGCGGTCGTGGCGCCGATCCGGACCGCGCCGGGCCGGACGAACCGGCTGAAGTTCGCGAACGCCCAGAGCCTGCCGGACGGGATCACGGTGGTTCCGTTGATCTGGATCAGGCTCTCGTTGTCGCCGTTGAACGTTGGCTCGCTCGACCCCCACCAGTACAGGAAGGCATTGAGGTTAGCCGCCGTCAGTCCGGTGAAGATGTGCTCGGCCCAGAACAGGCCCGAGGCATCGGTCCCGTCGTCCCATGTCGGGTCAAACGACTCGAACGTCGACCACTCGGTCTCCCAGACGGGCTTGGACCAGCCCGCCACCGGGAAGGTTGGCCATTCGGTGTAGCCGTGGCTGGTGAACACGCTGACGTAGTGCTCAGCCGCCGGGTCCGCTTCGATCGCCGCTGCGTACTGCTGCGCGTAGTCCCAGCCTTCGGTGGCGCAGCACTCCAGCTTGGTAGGCAGCCCTGAGCGGGCCAGCGCGGCGCCGATGACCGGGGCGAAGTCCGCTGTCTGGGTCGGCGACATGACCATGCCGTCGTAGCCGGGCGCGAGGTTTGCTTCGTTCTCGAAGCCGATGTAGCTCAGCGGCACGCCCGCCTGCGCATAGTCGCGCGCGTACTGGACGAGGAATCTGGCGTACGCCTGCTGCCAGTCACCGCTAGCGCAGGTCGCGCCTGGCACTCCGCAGAGCGTCCCGCCATTGGCGGTGGAGTCATTCGTCTTCATGTAGGCGGGGGCGGTCCACGCGTCAGCGAACACGTCCCGCACGCCGTACTCTTTCCTGATCGTCTGCGCCAGCCAGAGTTGGCCCTGGTCACTGTTGATCGACTGCAAGGACACGTAGGACGGCGGGGCCGTCGGACTCGCCGGAGCGGTCGGCTCGATCGTGGCCCCCGGATCGGCGCCGATCTGGTTGCGCAAGATCGTCAGCCCGGCGCCCGAGGTAGGGCTAAACAGAAGGTTCAGCGCCTGTTGCTGCGTCGCGGCGGGCGCGTTCATGATCTGCTGCGCTTGCCCGAATGCCTCGGACGCTCCGAAGCCAGCAATGGTCTGGTAGCGGACGCTGCCGTCGATCGTGGCGACCGAGGCGGCAGATGCCGGGGTGGCCGGGGCGACGATCGCCAGCGTTCCGGCCGCGATGACAGCCCCGGCTGCGAGCGGTGCCCTGACCCGCTGCCGTAAGCTTCTGAGCTTTCCCATGGGGCCTCCTGGTTCTCCTGCTATCGGGGTTCGGACGGGAACGTCAGTAGCGGGCGGCGTGGTGGCGGGCGGAAAGGGCCGCAGTCATGCCGCTGCTCCCTGCCCGGCCGCGAGACCGGCGGCGATGCTTGCGCAGGTTGCCCCGTCGAGAGCCCCGTCGGCCACGATGACGTCGTAGCCGAGGGTCAGTTCCTCGTCGTCCTGCAACTGATACTCGGCGCTGAAGAACGGCGCGGGGCAGACGCAGGCGTACACGCTGGTACGGACGAACCACTCGGTGGGGTAGCAGAAGTTCCGCGGGCTGTCGGCGAATAGCAGTGTTGAGTGCCTGCCGCTGCCGTCGTGCTGTCCGGTGTAGGCAAGCCAGGGCGCGCGGATTCCCATGAGCTCGTCGCCCCCCGACCCGTTCTCGGTGATCGCGGTCCCCGCGGAGAACGACCGTGGCCCGCGCCAGAACAGCCCGCTGTAGCCCGCGTTCTCGCGGCCCTCCGTGGTCGCGCTGCCGAGCGGGATCACTCTGCCGCTCACGTTCCGCATCGTGGTGGCGAAACCGAGCCGCCATCCGAATTCATCCGCCATGACAGCGGCCGTGATCTGACGCGTCTCGGTGATCCACGCCTCGTCCTGCTGGGTGATCCAGGTCAGCCGCTCGTCGATGACGAGGACGTCGTCACGGACGCTGATGTCCGTGAAGCGGTCGTGCCGCATCTGCCCGTTGTTGTCGAGCTGTACGTAACCGCGGCCGCGCCGGAAGCTCGGACCGCCCCAGAAGTTCATTCCGCCGACCTCGCACAGTGCCCAGGAAATCCCCTTGTGCCACATGTGGTCATGCGGGCGGTACAGGCTGACCAGCTCGCCGCCGAGTGTCCGGACTGGATGAAGGTAAGGATGAGGTGATTCCAGCTCAGGCTCGCTCGGCCGGTAGACGTACCGGAACAGTTCGGTGCCGTGCCAGTGGCAGCCGATCGCGTCATCCAGGCGGCGGCTGTAGGAGATCACCGGGCTGCTCCGCTCAGCTGATCAAGCGTCACGCCGGTGCCGTTCATGCGGTAGTAGAACGGCGACTCCGGCCCCAGGTCGCCTGGCGAGACCGGCCGGCCAAGGAACGCCGACGCGTATATGCCTGCCACCAGGCGCATAGTCGGGAGCGCCTCGGCCGCCGTCACTGGCGGCGCAGACCCTGCTCGCAACGCGGCCAGCACGGCGGCGAACTGCGCAGCGTGCCCGCTGGCCACGCCGTACTCACCCGCGCTCCATGCCCGGCGGATCTCGGCCTCCATGCCGGGAGCCGGGGTGATTGTCCAGCTCTCGTCGTTGTACCCGTACAGGTGCGTCAGCTCCAGGGTCACCTTCTCGAAGTCGAATCGCAGGTAGCTCTCCTCCCGCGGGGACAGCACGCTGTTCACCACGCTGGCCACTGCGCCGCTGGCGAACGTTACGTGCGCGAGCGACAGGTCCTCCGTTTCCATCCGTCGCGCCTGCCGCCGGACAACGGCCGAGACTTCCGTCCATTCGCCCAGCAGGTAGGTCAGCAGGTCCATCTGGTGAATGCCGTGACCCATGGTGGGCCCGCCGCCCTCGGTGTCCCAGCGGCCTCGCCACGGCACGTCGAAATAGTCCTGGCCGCGGAACCAGGTCGTGTGACATACCGCCACCAGCGGGCGACCGAGCGCGCCAGCGGAGATCAGCTTCCGCAGCCGCCTGGCGCCGGATCCGAACCGGTGCTGGAAGACCGTCCCTAGCCAGGGCCCGTCCTGGCCCTGGGCTTGCGTCAGCGTCGCCAGTTCGGCCAGGCTCAGCGCGGGCGGCTTCTCCACCAGCACTGACGAGCCGGCTTGCAGGCAGCTCAGCGCCAGCTCGGCGTGCGAGCCTGGCGGCGTGCACACGTGCACCAGGCCGGGCCTGGTCACCGCGAGCAACTCGGCAAGCGTGTCGTAGCACGCCGCGAGCCCGTATTCGTCCCTGAAAGCGCGTGACCGGGCTGTGTCGATATCGGTCACCGCCACGACGGTGGCCTCGTCGCGGAGCGTGAGCAGCGCTGCGACGTGGGCCCGCGCGACGCTACCAGTGCCGGTAATTGCGACCTTGATCGGTGCCATTCCGTCTTCTCTGGGATGTCCGCTCATCAGCGAGCTTCAAGGTTCCGATAGTTTTCGATAGTTCAACGGCGATATCAGGCCCGGGAGAGCCCGGCCGCAGCCGGCAGGACCGCGGCCGGGCTCTCGCATGTGGAAGTGTTGCTGGTGCCGCTACTTGACCGGCGACAACTGCAGCACCGTGTACTCGTTCTGCGGCCCGTCGGGCTCGCCCGTCGCGTACGGGTTGCTCGCGTTCGGCCATCCGGTGAAGTGCGTCGTGTTGTACTCGTCCCACGCCACCCCGTAGAACA
>Ga0335072_10016184_pt1 | contig 10579 bp, 11 predicted proteins | sample Lox_Sample_21_FD_206725 | JGI IMG/M metagenome (GOLD analysis project Ga0335072, IMG submission 206725) | Soil microbial communities from Loxahatchee National Wildlife Refuge, Florida, United States - Lox_Sample_2.1 | ecosystem: Environmental > Terrestrial > Soil > Wetlands | place: USA... | reverse complement strand
AAATATCACGACCTCAGATATCAAGAATATACAGAGCCTTTGCAGCTATACCACTGTTAACAAACTAGCTCCAACACCACAAGCACTGCAGTACGCCGCTGTAGCTAGAAGGACTTCCTTAGCTCCAAGCTTCTCGTCCTTATCCACAGACTCCTCCTTTCCTTTGGCCCAGGGGAAATGTTCGGAGATGACAGGTCAGAAAGCCAACAAGACGGCAAAAAGTGTTACAGCAGCCGAAGTCATTACAAGACTTGTAATCTGCGACCGGTGTAGCGCCATGATCAGCATAGGCAAGATCAGAGAAATCCCACCTATGATGGCCGTGGCAAAGCGGTTCCACATATTTGCGCTACTACTCAATTGGCGGCTGGCTGATTTGAATTTCTCCTATTGTTTGCGGTAGAGCTGAGACCCGAGCTAACGGTAGGAAAGGTAATCTAGGAAGCCTGTTAGCTTCAGATCTTAGATCTCTTTCAATTCGGGCATAAGCATCTTATGGAAATTGAACAGCTTTTTGAAAATGGCATCATTCTTTGCTTTGTGCTCTGGATTCCTCGAAGCGGCATTGTGGAGTTCGGTAACTAGGAACATCTGGTCTTTTGTCTCGTCAGATGTAGTCCGTAGTAGCCTTAACTAAGCAGCAATCTGTCAGTTTTGACATCATATGGTCATTAAATGAACAACAATATACGCTAAAACGTATTTGGTGTTGTAACGCGGAAGAGAAAACCATACTGTACATATGTAAAGAGTTGTCAATCTCCAAGACCTTTGCTTCTGTAGTTGTTGAATGAAAGACAAGGTCTCGGAAGTGCTTTGCTAACTTCTTTCGGTGGTCTAACAGAATTACCCAATGGAGAAAGCCAAATGATGGAGCATGGTTATCGAGCTGGCTGACTAGGTGCTGGTAGTACTCCAGAGTGTCGTGGAAGCCAGCTCCTTCGCCTTCCAGGTGCTGCGCTGCCCTTCAACCGTAGGCCTCTCTATGTTTGCCGTGTTGTATTATTTCTAATGCCTGCTAACAGCTGGTCATGATGTGGCGAGGCAGATCTGGAGCTTACATCGTCGACCATTTGCCTCTCAAGATCAGTATCTATATTTGCCTGTCAGGCAAAGGGGTTTCTCACAGCTAAAATGATGAAAGATCTACATTGACTAACACGCGATAGAGCCTTTTCATCGAGGCGTTGTAACTATTCGCTCGGCAGATCGAGTGAGTTCGATCTCGAGATGTTCGTTCTAATATGGTGGAAGAAGGGGGGGCGCTTAGATTTTAGTACTTCTCCAAAGCCCAGCCTCAGAGTTGAGGGCTGAAAGTTGGGGCAGAAATAAGCAAAGAATGTCACTGAATGTCATCGCTAAAGTCCTTGTCGTGCGACTACTATCGTCCGATGTCACTAAAACGTTAACATGCACAAGTTCATCTTGGGGTGGCTCGGCGTCGGCATTTCCGCTTTGAGAACTCCGCTCAGCCCCGCAATGAGATGTCGGGAATTATTCTGCATATAAAGACATCAAGTCTCAACATTTGTTCTCACGAACAGATTTATATCTAATCTACGCTCTTTGAGACAGAATCACCAGCGAAATGTCGACCATGGTAACATTCTCGCGCGCTCTCACGCGACCTACTAGAATTATGACTCGTCGGGCTACACGAACACTTACTACTGCTGTGGCGTCCAAAAAGGAGGGCGACATTTCATCCGTCTTTGCTTCACTTTCTGGAAATGCTCCCGAGCCCTTGCCTCCCAGATTTGCCAACGTCAAGCGGAAGCTTGTTCAAGGGCGCGAGGAAGCAATTACTGCAAGCTGGAAAAGGCTGTTAAAAGCGCTCGAAAAAGAAGTTGAAATAATTGAAGACCTCGGATCTTCAATCATCCCTTCTATAAAATACGATGAAATGCACGATAAATTCCCAGAATTTCAAAAAGATCTCAAAGAGCGAGGAGCTGGCGTGATCCGCGGCGTGGTTCCACAGGACGAAGCTCGCCGCTACAAGACCGATCTAGAAGAATATATAAAAGCTAACCCTTCCACCAAAGGTGACTTTAACTCTCCGTTTTCGCATGAATACCTCAAAAATAACTCAAAGACATAGCATTCCCCCCAAACAATCCTGCAGTCTTCGAGTTGTACTGGTCACCCTCCCAAGTCCGTGCACGCTCCCACCCAAACCTCCTAGCGGTGCAGCGCCTCCTGATGCAAACATGGCACTCCGACAATCCGGAAGCGATGATTTCTCCGTCACACCCTGTCACGTACGCCGACCGCGTCCGCATCCGGCAGCCAGGTGATGCAGGGTTCGCGCTCGGGCCGCACATCGATGCGGGGAGCGTCGAGCGCTGGGAAGAAGGCGGCTATGGCGTGTCTGACGTCTACGAGAAGATCTGGGCGGGCGATTGGGAGAACTATGATCCGTGGGAGTCGACTTGCAGGCTGGCCGCGAATACGGATCTTTACAACGGCCCCGGGGCATGCAGCATGTTTCGGATGTTTCAGGGGTGGCTTGGGATGAGCTGGACGGGGCCGAGGGAGGGGACTTTGCTGGTGAATCCGATGTTGAGACTTGCGACGGCGTATTGCCTGCTGCGGCCTTTCTTTGTGCCGGTTAAGGCTCCGAGTAGGGATGCGAGGGGGAATTATACGGCGGAGTATCTGGGCGCGGGGAATTGGAGGCTTGAGACGGGGGTGGAGCCGGTGCTACAGGGAGCCACTCCTGGTCTAAGTCAGGAATTGAATGAGGAGCTGCATCCACATCTTCGGCTATCTAAGACGATGGTTCATGTTCCTAAGATTGCGCCTGGTGACTATGTCGTATGGCATTGCGATGGTAAGATTTCCATTTGCTTTTATCTTTTTTCTATCTTGCACTTTTCCGCGGGTTGGTCGTGTCAGAGATGCTTAGAGCTAATATATAACATAGCCATTCACGCGGTAGATAAGATCCATCTGGGATCGATGGACTCAAGCGTTCTTTATATTCCAGCCTGCCCACTTACCGAAAGAAATGCACAATACTTAGCACGGCAGCGCGAAACATTTCTTCATGGAACGCCTGGTCCTGACTTCCCAGGCGGTCTCGGCGAAAGTAAGCACATTGGGCGTCCCACAGCCGAACATCTTATGCAAAATGCTGGCAAAAACGGTCTTCAAGCACTGGGTCTCGAGGCATGGTTCGATGATCGAGCGCTATTGGATGGAGAGAGGAGAATGTTGGAGAAAGCAAATGAGATATTAGGATTTGAAGAGTAAGTTGTTGGTTTACAGTACGTTCTGGTGTAAGAGTATTGAATAATCTGAGTTGATCTTCTACAAATCGCTCTTGATCAATTTTAGAGTTACATTGTAGCGTTGACTAGGTTACTGAATCATTTTAGTTATATTACATAATTTGGCGTAATAGTAAAGTAACTTGCTTCATTGCTAATACTTCTGAATTAATTTAGTTGAAAAATCTATTCACGTAACCGCTCTGCGCCGCCCATCTTGCCCGCGAAGCTTTTATAGGTGCACGTTAGGTTTGATTTAATCTTGTCATCTTTGGCTGCCCCGGTTTCAACGGCTAGCGGCTAATTCTCTTGTAGCTTCCTTTGCGTTGATATCTACTGTAGCTAGACCTCCCACACGCTGCTCTTCGACGACTTGATGATTGACAGCTGGCTCTTTGACAGCTGCTTCGGATATTGTAATTGGCTATTCTGCTACTGCCTCTTTCCCTTTCAGAGCATGCTTCTCTGTAACGGACTCCTTTGCGGTTAGTACTGTACATCTTCTGTTACAAAGTTAACTTCATTCGATTGTTGGAATTTTCCTTTGACATGCTCGGGTTGCACAGTGTCTTCGCTCAGATAAGTTTGCTTGTCCGCGGCTACCACCCCGTTTTGGCGGGATTGGAGGATCTGCAAACTTATCGATGAGTGGTAGCGGACCAAGTAATTGCCGTTGTGTTCAATCGTATCGAGGAGATCGCGTTCAGATGCCGCGTTTGCGAACCCTCGAAGTTCAATAGCAGCAGTCATTTGCACGCTCCAGTGCGCAGAAGCATCTTGGAGCACTTCGATCAAGTGGTTCACAAGCGACTCGTCTGGTGCAAGGGCGTGAATCGAGCCTGCGAGGTGAACCTTGGTCTCACTTTTCGATTGGCCCAGCTGGGCCCGTATTTTTTCCCAACGGCGCCCATCTCACCCATCGCAGCGGGGGCCTGAGGCAGCGTGTGGATCACACATCTCGACCCCCTTGCGCAGCATGGTACGGGCATCGGTTCCCGTGAGGGACAGCATGCCCGAAGGTTCGAGGCCCTCGTGCCAGACCATGTATTCGCTGCCAAATTTAGCTAACTTCCATAGGCGGTATTCGTCATCGGTCGGCTTTTGCTTTGGCGGGCCGTTCGACTCTAACTCCTAGATGGCAATCATTGCGCTGCGGCGGAGTTCGTATTCCTCCCTCTGCATGGTGACTTTGGTATTTTGTTTCCACGGCCTTCTCAACACTCCGATGGCAGAGATGCAAATGGCCGGCGCTTTTTAAGGATTCTTCATTTGGCTCACATGCTGGGGCGTCGTGTCACGAGAGTGATAAGGAGGCAAAAGAGATGGGAATGTAGCAGCTGAGTGCTGCATTGTAGATTGCAGAAAGAAGCGAAGATGCCGTCTATACGAAGAGGTGTTTTGGGAGATGATTCGTCATGATTTGTCCTTCCAAACGGTGGGCCTTCCGTTTGTCTATAGGGCTGTCACCGGTATAGCGGCTGTGTTAGGCAACAGTTGAAATACATACATCTCTCGACCAGCAACTTCCACATGCTAAACACTACCTGCTGACAGGTTAGCGAGTACGGCCTAGAAAAGTGGGGGCCAGAGGGCATGCAAGGCGCGATGATTAAACCTTTTCAAAATCCGTCCAGAAATTCGCTTAGCCGAACGAAAATAATAGTCAGCTGAGAGTGAGCTGATGAATAAGTGATCATTATTTATTACGAGGCTCAGGAGTGGGGACGTTTATTAGAATCACCGGACGGATCTGGCATCAAAAGTGGGGCACTGGCAGAGATCGTTGATCTCTTCGACTGATGTGTGCACGATGCAAATGAATACCCCGCTTGACCATGCCATTTCTCAAACTTCTCTCACAACTATATCGCGGTGCTCGAGATGGCCCGTCTCCGAGCTTACCAATTCATCCACAGCTTCAAAATAATTACAAATCAATGATGATTTCAAATCAAAAAAATATATATAAGAAGCCCGGTCGGCAAGGTGGTTGGTGGGGCGGTGGTTCGATGACACTTCGTCTTTTAATTACGAGTTCCCTACTAAAATAACATTTCAGCAATGAGGATACGGGCTATGTCAAATCCCCAAAATGTCACTAGACCTGATTCATGTCCCACGACGAGGGTTTCACTCGAAGATGCTGCACATACTGCTCGATACTCCGGAGAGAGCCGGAGAATGTTTCCCTTTCTGCAAGTCACCCACTGATCTTCGAGGAATATATGGCCTGCGGGCTTTGACGTCGAACTAAGAGTCGCACGGCTCTTAATAGCCAGCTGCCCTATATTTGTTTCAAGGCATGACCCATCACTAGAGAAAGATAACTTCTGAATAATAGAGTTGACACATAACTCCTCACTTGTCAATCCCGTTGCGGTTTCCCAGAGCCGTACTGTGCCATCGTCAGAGCCAGACGCTACGAGCGTGCCGTCGGGAGAGAAGGCCACAACGTTGACCCAGCCCGTATGGCCCTCGAGCGTACGGCGCAGCGATCCCGTCGCGGCGTCCCAGAGCCGTACTGTGCGATCGTCAGAGCCAGACGCTACGAGCGTGCCGTCGGGAGAGAAGGCCACAGCTCTGACCCGGTCCGTATGGCCCTCGAGCGTACGGCGCAGCGATCCCGTCGCGGCGTCCCAGAGCCGTACTGTGCGATCGCCAGAGCCAGACGCTACGAGCGTGCCATCGGGAGAGAAGGCCACAGCGCTGACCCAGTGCGTATGGCCCTCGAGCGTTTGTAACAATGAGTTCCAATCTTTGGGTACTATTGGTAATCGATAGATCCAATTGGGGATCTGGTCTACGAATATTTCTCTGATTATACTCATTTCAGGCAAAAACACAAGAGAGCAATAGACCTGGAGAGGTGCCTCCTCAAAAACTGACTTGTTCTGACGAATAAAGCGATTTGCATCATATATCAACTTATAGAGCAACGTGTCGTTGCGAGACTGGTTTGGGGTTAGCTCTATAGATATATTGTAGGGTGGCTACTTACTTTAATCATCTCTTTTAGATGCTTGAATATCAATACGCCATCATTTATTTTACCTAGAAGACTCATGGCTTCAAGCCAGTGCAATAAGTGCGATTGGAGGAATTCGTGAACCCTTCCGTTATCAGTAAGTAGGTCTTGGCTCTGTTCAATAGACACAGACTCTCTAATTCTATCAAGATGGTCAACCCAGAAACAGCAAGCATATTCGATGCTCTGGACGGAGCGATTAATTTTCGCTTCCGTCGCTCTAGTGCCAGGCCATCCAAGAGAACACAAATCTCTTTTATTTAATATAAGAGACATGGATTTTAAGCATCTATCGAAGATCACGCTATGTTCTGCTACTAGACCAGTGGAGAAGATGTTCTGACCTCCGCCCTTAACAAAATAGTCCTTTGCTGATAGATGAACGAAATGAGCTGTCTCACGGCGAACTGTAAGAAATGAGCCACACATTTCCACAAGTTCTTGTAGCGACTTGATATCTTGAAGCAGGTTTCCGGGAAGCCCGGCGACGGGAACCAATTCCTCGAGGATGAGTGGGCGATAGGCGGTAGTGACCGAGCGGAGAATTTGTAGACAATATTCTTTACTTTGGCCATCCTTTAAATGCAGGATCTGCTTCATCATCCGATCATAGAGAGGTTCCAATCCAGGTGGGAGCTCTTGGAGCACCGACAGTGTCTTCCAACGGGGAACGTCACCTAACATTTTGCAGACTAAAGCTACCCAGAGAAAGGTAGATTCGGCTTTCTCCCTTAGCTGATTCGCGATTTTCTTTCTTAGATGTTCGTCGTACTCCTTCTGCTTCGCTAGTTCTTCGATCTTATAGCCAATGAACGAATCGACTGCTCGAGAGATGTGTTCAGAATTCAATTCAAGGCTGATCCTTTTTCTGGAACCTTCCGGCCTCAGAAATGCTTCAATGTCAGCGCGATGACGACTTGACAAGAGCCACTTCACTTTCGAGCGCGACTCAGAGAAATATTCTGAAATCAACTTCAAAAATTGAGATAACCCATCATCACATTCATCTAAAGCGTCGATCAGGAGATAGACAGTTGGAAGGCTGGAGTCCTTTAAGATGTTTGAAAGGATCGACCATAGGGAATAGAGTGCATTTGGGCCGTTAAATAGTTGATCTCCAATCTTATCATACACATCACGGACGTATCGAATAAGCGTCCGATCCCGGCCAACAAGCAGGAATATGAGACCTCGCAGCACCGATACGGCGCTATTAAGTCTGGAATCAGTGCTTTGACAGAAGAAGTAAGCCAGAGCACCTGGTTCATGCCTCTGCCTTAGAGATTTTGATAATTCATTGGCAAGAGCAATCATTAGCATAGTTTTCCCTTTACCTGGATCTCCCTTTATCCAGAGAAGCCGGGAGTCGCAGCCGTCTCGCCAGTCTCTAAGATCTTTGTCTTCTAGGATCCAAGTATAACAGTCTCTACGTAAAGGATCTTTTTCATTCTCGATCCTCTTCTTGTCTTGCTCAGGATCTGTCACACATAGACTTTTAAGGCATTCGCGACTCTGTTCATCAGCTTCAAGTGATTCCTGAATCAGTGTCGTATTGGCTAAAAGAGCTTGGATTTAGCTATGTCTCCTTACATGAATTTTTTACTGGGAGATCTAACCATTTTCGAGCGGTACCATTTCATTAATCCATCGACTCAGCTCTCCCAAAATCCGTCTATATCCCGTTTCTTCCCGATTTGAGAATTTGGTCATATCCATATGATTTGCAGGAATTGGATAGGATGGGTATGGATTCTTTTTTGCCGAATCTTTGGTCACGACCATTCCAACGCCAGGCAATTCAAGTTCCTCATAAAAGCAGGAAAGATTGAAACGATTACTATATTTTTGTAGCCAAATATCGAATGATTCATCCACTTCCGCAAGAGACTCGGAGTTGCGCTGTAGGAGAGCCAATATGTCCCGGTTCACTCGCTTGCCGGCGGTTTTGAGAATATTGGCGATCCCTGTGGCAAACGATGCGAGATCGGCTCCACGGTGTGGAGTGCCAAGAAAAGCGACTGCAATTGTGTAGCGACTGAGTTGTTGTTCATAGGATTTCGAGGCTTGTTCAGACAAGTAAAGTGCCTTTTTTGTCACTAATCCTCCAAGACTATGGGCAACGATGATAATTTTTCTGTCGGTCTAAGAGCCATAGCTACGTTAGCAAATATGAGATGAAATAACGATAGAGGAAATAGTACCTAACGAGAGACAAATGATAGAGATGGCATGCTGGATTCTCTCTCCGAAATGCAATATATACTTACAGACTGATCCTTCACCCTGACCATATTAAGCTCTCGAAAAAAGGTAGAAGCATGCTCCCGGATATTGCTCTGGCCAATTGGACCAACCAGTTTCGTAACGTCTGCGTCATATCCGAAAGTCATAATTCGTGCATCTGGGATATCGTCCGGTAACAGTTGAGTGGGCCAGTAGGTTCCTGACTTCGCCAGCCAAGTGTCGAAGGACTTACCTGTAAGGCCATGGACGAAGATGATATCGATGGTAGGGTTCGCTGGTTCGTGCACAATACGCAGGCCATAAGTGTCGTCACTATGAAACAGCGTCTTTTTCAAGTCGGAACGACTTCGTACGGAGCCAGCGCCTGTGTCGGAGGCTGCGCCCTTGCCAGAGGGAGACGGAGAGGATGCACCTTTGCGAAACAGTCCCTTAATCTTCATGGTGCAGACTGGATTTCAGTTTGCCCTTGAGAAAATGGTGAGTTGATCTATCGTCGTCGCATAAGGCTGCAAACGTGGGCGCGGTCCTCTGGGAGCAGAAAGCTCAGCATAGCGTGAAAATTTCTAGGGTGAAATGCAACAAGTGAATGGGAACATGCTTGACAATCCTGCGCAACCCAAGGGAGTCGAGCTTCATCCAAAGTTGGCAATGGATTGGAAGATAACCAAACAGCTGAAGTACTAAGTTGGGGCCTGAGGCTTCAACTCCCTCCACGTAACTCGCCCAACGAAAGAATGAACACAAGGCTGTACACTCTCTGACCAACCCCGGCGGAAGATGTCATAGCCATGAGCACGCGCAGCATGAAACTTGAAATGTATATGGCCCTTCAGTATGACGTCGTCCTTCTCACATCCTGAATCAGGGTAAGGAATCGGATTATTCTCCAGATATGTATCGAAATGCAACTCGACGTGATCCTGTGTTTTGTACATCAAGCTAAAGTGGTATAGCCGCACCTCGCGTGATTTGTATGCATTCCAAAAGTAGAAAATGCACTGCGTTTTCGCGTAGCTTTCGGGATACGGGGGAGGCTTTGATATGTCTTCTTGGTCGAGGGTGCCTCATATCTGAACAAGCTTTTATCACCGTTGAGTCTCCTTCTTGCGGCACACAGAGAGCAAGGCGTTTGTATTGCGAATCCGGTGCTCAAGCTTGGCTTGGTCATCTAGGTAGGATGTCTCCATGCAAATGAGATCCGCAACTTGCTGCGCTCTTCCAAGTGGTACTCCACTTTCGGTGGCTTCCGCTCGTCAGCATCTAAGCTGAGCAGAAAGGAATCCTCAAGTTGATCTCTATCGTGTTGATTGTGTTGAAAAAATAGGTTCGGGCATCCTTCCTCGCGGATTTCATTAGCTTTTCCTTTGCGCATTTAACAGCGTCACTAGCCTTCTGTTATAATAGGTAGATCTTCGACCCAGCTGCCTCTGCCCTCTTGATTGTCCCAGACTCTGTTCTAACTTCCTAGGATAGGTGATCTCTTAGCTCTTTTAGCTTGTCTATTTCTGAATCTAATCGCAAATTTGTGACCTCTCCCGAGGTAAGCCGGGTCGGTGTCCGCGGGTCAACGTAGCGGCTCATGTGTGTGACGGCGTTGAAGTGAGCCTTGGACGATGGGCGACAAAGAAAGGCTGCTTGCATATCACACTGGACCCGTTGGTTAATATATCCTTGGTAAATGCCGGCGTCTCGATGGCATATAACTTGTCTAAGTGGCAAGGCATAGACGATATTTATTTAGTAAATATAAGACAGAGCGGGCTATTCTCATTGGCATCTACGTACTATCGATGGCCTCATCTGCTTCTCGCTGAATCATAGGAGCACAAGAGTTGCATAAACCCTGCGTCAACACTCAACCGTCGCAAGTAGTAAAGGTAAGTATGATAACGCAGGGTTTTGTTTGGGAACGTCTAGATGCCGGCGGCTGTCATCACAGACTAGTGGAAGATGGGAATTTCTAGTCGAACTCCAAACCACGATTTGACGCGAATACAGGAAATGTCATCGACCGACCTAATGTTAGAGCCAAACGCGT
>Ga0335072_10016183_pt1 | contig 10579 bp, 8 predicted proteins | sample Lox_Sample_21_FD_206725 | JGI IMG/M metagenome (GOLD analysis project Ga0335072, IMG submission 206725) | Soil microbial communities from Loxahatchee National Wildlife Refuge, Florida, United States - Lox_Sample_2.1 | ecosystem: Environmental > Terrestrial > Soil > Wetlands | place: USA: Florida... | reverse complement strand
GTCGATCGCGACGAGCGCTCACCGAGACGCGTCAGAATGGCGTCGCTGCGCTCCAGCGCCTCGAGCGCGGCACCGGGGTCGCCGAGCGACAACTCCAGGTGCCCTATGTCCTGTTCGACGCCGGCTACGGTCTTGGAGTTGCCCAGCGACCGGAACCGGTCGGCCGCGCGGTGGACCAGCCGCCGGGCCTCGTCCGCTCGCCCTTCGAGCCCGGCGACCGTGCTGCGCCCCATCTCGACACCGGCCGCGAGGTACGGACCAGGCCGCTCTCGCTCATCGCATCGAGTCGCTCCGAGATCGCGCGCGTATCCAGGCTGGAGTACCTCAGCGTCGCCACGTAAGAAGCAAGCGCGCGTTCGCGCAAACCCTCGTCTTTAGCTTTGCGTGCGTGCTCGGCCGCAAGCCGCAGCTCCTCAGCGGCGGGTGTCGCGCGCGCCTTCATCCAGTGGAGCTCGCAGGCCAGGAGATGCGTGCGCGCGAGAGCGCGCTCGTCGCCTACGCGAGCGAAATGCTCAATCATCCCTGGGAGCTGGGACTCGATCGCCTGCGTGGCACCCGGCGGGCGGACGTGAGTCAACAGCTCGAGTTGGGTCAACGCCGTCAGCGCGTCAGCCTCCGGGTGACGCTGGGCCTCGGTCAGGAGCTCATCTACGGGGTCGACCTCGCCTGCGTCGATCAGTTGCTCGGCGAGGTCGAGCCCGATCTGAGCGCGGCGGATGTCCGCCTCCGGCGCGAGCAGGCGCGCGCGCTCGAGAAGATTCGTTGCGGCCATCACGTCGCAGCGCTCGCGCGCACGTAGGCCGGCGGCATGAAGATGCTCGCTGGCGGCTTCGGTCAGCTCTCCAGAGACCTCCAGACCCAGCTCCCGCCGGTAGCCAATCGCCTGCTCGAGGTGCCATCCGGCGAGCTCGTCCAGCCCGATCAGGTCGGGCGCCGCAACCTCGAGCGCGCGCGCCAACCGCTCGTGGAGCTCCGCCCGGGCCGCCTTGGGCAGGCTGTCGTACGCCGCGTCACGGATCAGCAGATGCCGGAATCTGAACGCTCGATCGTCCGGGAGCGTCGCGGCGTGCGGACGGATCAGATCCTTGCGAACGAGTCGGGCGAGCAACTCGTCGATCTCGGCATCCGACCGGTCGCCGATCGCGAGCGGCCGCGCAATGCCGCGGTGAAAGACCTCGCCCTCGACTGCGCCGCATTCCAGGACCTCCTGTTCCTCGCCCGTGAGCCGCTCGAGCCGGGCCGCGAGCAGCGCCTGGATCGTCGACGGCAACGTATGACTGCCGGTCTCGCGCGCGAGCGCCGACATCTCCTCGAGGAACAGCGGGTTCCCTTCGCTGGCGCTGATGACGCGCGCGCGTGCCGGAGGATCGAGATCGTCACCCAGTTGCATCAGGAGCGCCTGGCAGTCCGCCGCCCCGAGCGGCTCTAGCATCATCGTGGCGGCGTTGAGCTTGCCACCGCCCCAGGCCGGGCGGTCCTCCAGTAGCTCCGGCCGCGCGGTGCACAGAAGCAGGATCGGCGCGTCTCGGGAAAGCTCGACGACGTGATCGAGTAGATCCAGAAGCAGCTGCTCGGCCCACTGCAGGTCGTCGACGTGCAAGAATACCGGCCCGTCGCGGGTGAGCGCCTCGAGCGTCAGCCGCACCTCCAGGAACAGCTCGTGCGGCGTCGCCGTGGCGCCGCTGCGCAGCCGCTCTAGCACCGCCTCGGCCTCCGTTCCGGCGGCGGTCAGCGCCTCCAGCAGCGGCCAGAACGTGATCCCATCGCCGTAGGGAAGACAGCGGCCCTGCAGCGCGCGGACGTCGTCGCCCACGATCGAGAGCAGCTCGGCCACCAGCCGCGACTTCCCCACGCCGGCCGCTCCTAGCAACGTGAAGAGATGACAGCCCGCCTCGGCGACTACGCGATCCCACGCTTCGCGCAATAGGCGCAGTTCTCGCTCGCGCCCGACCAGGGGAACGTCGAAGCGGCGGGCGAGCCCTGGTGCCAGGGGATCCACAGCCAGCAGCCGAAATGCGCCCACCGGCTCGGACTTGCCCTCCAGCGACAGCGCCTCGAGCGGCTCCACCTCGACTGCGTCGCGCACGAGACGGTGAGTCGCCTCGCCCAACAGGATCTCCCCGGGCTGCCCCGCGTGCTGCAGGCGCGCGGCCACGTTGATCGCGTCGCCGACTGCGAGATTCTCCCCTTCGCCGACAAGCACGAGGCCTGTGTTCACGGCGGTGCGAACTCGCAACTCCACACCGACCTGGTGCGCGAGCGCGGGCAGGCGCGTCCGGATCTCGGCGGCGGCCCGTACCGCACGCAACGCGTCTTCCTCATGCACCTGAGGGATCCCGAACACGCCCATCACCGCGTCACCGATCAACTTCGCGACAGTTCCGCCGTGGCGCTCGATGATCGTGCGCAGCTCTTCGAAATATCGGTTCATCACCCCGAACAGCGCTTCCGGGTCGAGCTCCTCGCCGAGCGTGGTCGAGCCCGTCACATCGCAGAACAGGACCGTCACCACCTTTCGTGCCCGGCGCGGCGCCTGGAGTTCGACGGCCTGCTCGCGATCAGGCGCCGGCTCACCCCAAGCAACCCCGGTCGCCGGCGACAACAGCTCAAGCGAGGGATCCTGGTTGAGGATCGCGCTCTCAAGCTCCTTCAGCTCACGTCCGGGCTCCAACCCAAGCTCGGCCGAGAGCCCCTCCCTGGTACGACGGTAGATTTCGAGCGCGTCGGCCTGCCGCCCGCAGCGATACAGGGCGAGCATCAGCTGTGCCCGTAGGTGCTCGCGCAGCGGATGCTCGGCGACGAGCTCCTCGAGCTCGACGACGAGCTCGCCCCGGCGCCCGAGCGCAAGGTCGGCATCGATCCGCTTCTCGATTGCCCCGAGGCGAAGCTCGTCGAGCCGACCGATCGCAGCTTGCGCAAAGGGCTCGTACGCGAGATCGGCGAGCGGCGGCCCGCGCCACAGAGCCAGCGCCTCGCGCAGCTTCTCCGCCGCGGCCGGCGGCTTAGAGGCTTCCGCCTCCCGGACGAGGCGCTCGAAGTGCTGCAGGTCGAGCTGGTCGCGATCAAGCGAGAGGACATACCCGGGGGCACGCGTAAGCAACTGAGCGCCGCCCTGTCCCAGCGCCTTGCGTAGCTGCGACACCCGTACCTGCAGCGCGCTTCGGCCGGACTCCGGTGACCGCTCACCCCACAGCTCGTCGATCAGGCGATCGGCCGATACGACCTCGTTCGCGTTCAACACAAGGATCGCCAGCAGCGTGCGCTGCCTGACACCCCCGAGCGCCACGTTGGCATCGCCGTCGGTGACCTCGAGCGGACCCAGGATGCGGAACTGCATTGACACCGAACCGTTACCGACCGTTACCGGCACGAAAGCGCACCTGCTCATTCTCTCCCCAGATCGACCAACCGGGGAGATCTTCAAACCACAGGAGGAGTCATGCGACTCGCAGCACGCAGCACCGTCGCCGCTATCTGTCTCGCGATCGTCACCCTCGCACCGACGGCTGCCGCGCGGCCGGCGTTTGATCCGCCGAGCGTCAGCGCCAACCCGTCCACCACCTACACGCTGCAAGACAAGAGCGTCCAGACCACGGTGGTTCGGTCCAACCCCGATCAGCAGGTGGCACGCCAAACGGTGCCCATCCCGCCGATCCTCGGCAAGACCCAGGCCCACGAGCTAGCCGCGATCGACCGCCTAAAGGCGCAGCACTACACCGACAAGCTGTCGGTGCCCGCGGCTTACGCCGCGGCGGCGCTCAACGGCTACGGCAGCCCGCACCCCACCAGAGTCGAGGCCCCGAAGGCCGCGTCGGCTAACGCCGACAACGGCTTTGACTGGGGCGACGCCGCCATCGGCGCCGCCGCCGGCCTCGCGCTGACGCTGCTCGTCGGCGGCGGAGCGATGGCGCTCTCGCGCCGCCGCTCACCGCAAGGCGACCGCGCCAACGTCGCGACCACCTGAGCACCCGCGCACGGATCATGTCGGCGCTGAAGAGCGCCACACGACTCTCGCAAACCGGGGCGCACGCCCGGCACCGCGATAGTGGCCGAGGAGGGACCCAATCCGGGTCCCTCCTCGTCGCTCAGGCAGCCCGTCTGCGCCCGTCCAGCGCGGGTAGACGGGGTCCTTCTTCCCGAGCTGCGCGCATTCACGATCAACCTGACTGCGGCGCAAGTTGGGGAGGGTCAGCTTGGCCCTTGCTCATTCCGGCCACACGTCGGCGCCTCACGGCCTGGGGCCGAGCAGACGGGCGACAGGGTCCGAGATCGGCTCGATGGTGATTCGTGCGGAGTCAAGATCGCTGGCGGCGACCGTGATCACGAGATCGCTGTGCCGGCGGACGGCGACCCAATGACCGCTCGCGGCGGTCAGTGTCAGGAAGGAGTTGGGTGTTCCGTCGATGCTGATCGGCTGCTCGGAGGAGGCCGCGGCCAGCACCTTGCCGCGCACCGCGCGATCGCGCGCCGCCAGCCAAAGGGTGACCGCAGCGTGCGAGGCGTCGGGCCACGACGGGCGAGTGTCGTTGTTCCGAAGCCAACTGTGAAGCGCCCAGCGAGCTTGACCTAACCCGGCAGCCACAGGCGTGTCTTCGCATGAGGTGGTGATCTCGAACCGGGATCGATCCCCGGCGGAGGGGTCGGCGTCTGGCGTGTCGTAGTGATCGATCGTCAGGCTGGTGAGCTGGTCACCGTGAGAGCCGCCGGCGCCGATCGCCACCGGCCAGCCCTCCGCGGCATAGGCCGGGAAGGTGAGCGCGCGCAGCGTCATCACCTTCGAGAGCCACCGCCCGTCGGAACGCGCTCCTCGTAGTCGATCGCTCCACACGCCGGGCACGGGACGGCGGCGTCCTCAACCGGCGTGCTCGGATAGTCGGCCGGGAGTGGACGGCGGACCGGACTGCCGGCCCCGTCACGGCAGCAGACGACCGGCTCGTGACCATCATTGGGCTGTTCGAGCACCGCGGCGTACGCACCGCCCGCGACCCCGGCCGCGACCCGCTCCCCGCGGTCATCCACGACCTCGGCGCTGACCGAACCCGGCGGAAGCATCCCCGCCACAAGCATGTTCGCCTCGCGCTCGGCCACCCTGAAGCCCATCTCGCCGTCGCCCGAAAACACATGGCCCTGCTCAGCGTTGGCCCTCCTGGACGCTGAAAATGATGCGCGCGTACGCGCCCCCTGCGTTCGAGCTCACGCCACATGTCATCGCGGTCGCCCATCAGCGCGTCCCGCCGTTCCGCGATCGACGCGGGCGACCTCGCCCGCGCGTCGGGGCGGATTCTGGTGCTTGGCGGAGCGGCGTGTCTGCGAGAGGTGCTTCGCCGGCGGTCCTGGCCGGCTCGGACCTTGGGAGATGGGGGCCACCGTCGGACTTCGCGCGGCTGTTCGATATCGGCTTCTTGAATGCCTTCTGGTATGCGTCGAGGAGGAAGGGCAGCATCTCGGCCTCGGGCATCGGTTTGCCGGCTGCCTGGCGGCGCAGCATTTCGCTGCAAAGCTGAATGTAGGCCTCTCCGAGTGCGCCGGTCAGGGAAGCGGCGACCGCGGCGTTGATGAAGTTCACGCCGGGGATGACCTTGAGCAGGGACGCTGCAATCTGGCGGCCGGCGACAGCCACCCCGCCGCCACCGACAAGGCCGCGGATGAGGCTGACGGCCCCCTCGTTGGTCATGTCGAGGCCGAAGATTGCGGTGATGCTGCCTAGCATTCCGAGCTGGACCGGCAGCAGAACGGCGGCGTCAGGGACGGGGATTGGCGTGGCGCCGATCCCGGCGGCGGTAACAGTCGCGGCTCCGACGACGACCCGACCCTGATTGACCTTCAAGCGAATCACTACACCCTGGGCGTTCACGAACGCCCGTTTCACCGCCTCGGGGAGGATGTCGTCAGTTCGCTCCACGAGCTCCTCCAGGCCCATGGCCGGCAGGGTTTGGCCGGCCAGGCGGCGTTCCCGCGCGAGCGTGCGCACGGGAGGCCCTTCGATGGGCAGGTGCTCCTGCGCTATGGCGGCCTCCAGTGCGGCGGCGCGGCCGTCGTCGATGCACTGCGTGAGGACGAGAATCACGGGGACCTCGTCTGCGAGCGCGCGGACGATTTCGATGTCGTAGTCCTGGATGCGCGCTTGGCCTGCGTCGACGCAATACCAGGCTGCGTGGATGACGCCGTCCGGCGGGCCTTTGCGCGAATCCGTGATGGTCTTCCGGTACTCGCGGATGACGTCGTTCTTTGCCTGCCCAAGCTCAATGCCGGGCGTGTCGAAGATGGTCACTGGGACTCCAGGCACGTCATAGCGCTGCACGTGCTTGGTGACGGGCTTCCCGGTACCTTCGTTGGCGAGCGGGACCCGGAACACAGCATTGATGAGGGTGCTCTTCCCGACTCCGGTCTGCCCGCTGATGAGGATGTTTGCGTGCCCGAGTTTGGCCATCTCGCGCTGCTGCGCTTCGCTGAAGTAGGCGGCTGGGTCGGCCGCGACTTCCTCGACGCTGCGCTCGCCCGTCTCGTTCGGCTTGGAGTGGTCCCCGGACCCGCGGCGCGTCCTGTCGGTCAGGTCCTGCACGCCGCGAGACACAATGTCGCTGACGTCCTTCGCACCCTGTTGCAGCCAGGAGCGGCTCTGCCTCATCGCCCGTTCGAAACGCTCTCGCCGGTCACTCCCGTCAGCCAACTCTTGCCTCCTCGGCTCAGGAACGCCAAGTCATCGTCTCATACCCAAATGGAGAGTTTCCTTTTAGCTCCCGAACGAGCGCCGATTTGGCCTGCACCCGTGATCATTTTGATCGGCGTCGCCAGGGCTGCCTGAGCATCAATTCCGTCCTGGTGGCGGTTCGCCGCCCCTACGCGATCCGGGTCCTCGGATATGACGTCGACGGGCGCGAGCGTGAGCTCGAATGCGAGGACTTTGGGGCGTCCATGTTGCAGCACGAGATCGATCATCTCGACGGCATCCTGACGCTGCACCGAGCCGACCCGGCCGAGCGCTACCGCGCAATCACAGAGCTGCTCAAGCCGGATTCCACGAGGACCTCGCAGGCCGCCTGACCCCTTCGCCTGAAGGCGGGAGCCGCTGCGACGCGCGGAGGCCGCGGCGAGGGGATACGGCTCCAGCGGCGAACACATGCGCGTGGCCGAGACCAATCGCTTCGAGGTGTACATCTACGTTGCGGACGCGAAGGATGGCGAGGACCTCCCCGAGAGCGACGACGACTGAGTCGCTTCGGGTAGTCGAGCAATAGACGGCCTAGATCAGCGGCTGATCCTGATCTGCGACGCTGCTCCGGTACGGCCCCTCCGGAGGAGTAGTTACGTAGTCGCCTACGCAGGACGGGAGGTCGTCCTGGTGGGACCGTGTCCGGCATGGAGTTCACGTCAGACACGAACCGGAGGGAGATGGCGATGCCGTCACAGACCGTTACGCAGGAGCCGCCGCACAAGAGCGGGGCCGGAATCTTCATCGCGTTGGTGCCGTGGGTGCTGTTCACGGTGCTGGTCCACCACTCGAGCCTGAAGCTCGGATCGGTCGTGGCGCTCGTCGCCTCAGTCGTGATCGCGGTTCCGGGCCTGAGCAAGGGACGGCCCAAGCTGCTCGAGCTCGGCGCCGTCGTGACCTTCATCGGCTTCGTCGCGGTCGCTTTCCTGGCCGACCCCAGCACGGGCGACACCCTGGCGCGCTACGCGCGAGGCATCGCCGCGCTGCTCCTGGCGCTGATCGCATTCGGGTCGCTGCTGTTCGTCCCATTTACCGAGCAGTACGCGCGGGACCAGGTTCCCGAGCAGTTCTGGAACACGCCGCGGTTCAAGGAGATCAACCGCCGACTCACGATCCTGTGGGGTTGTGTTTTCGCGGCGATGGTTCCGTTTCACATCATCGCCGGTGCAATCGACACCCAGCGCGCGAACCTCATCTTCAACTGGGCGATCCCGATCGCGCTTGTTGTCTGGGCGGTCAAGCACTCGACCGCCGGGCAGGACGACGCCGCGCCAGCGCAGGCGGCGCGCTGAAAGCAGCAACGATGAGCGTCCGGATCGGCATCCCCCTGGTATCGCCCGAGTTCGATCGCGAGCTGCGGGTGCTCGGCGCCGCCGCACGCTGGGGGGCGGCCGATCCGGACGTCGTTGCTGATACCGCCGCGCGGATCGACGATGCGAACGCGGACGCGTGGCTGCAGGAATGGACGGCGGCCGGAGGCGTAGCCTGGGCGAAGGCGCGGAACGAGTCCGACCCCTGGCCATATCTGCACGCCGCCTCCTACTACGGCGCAGCGCTCGCGCTCATCGACGGGACCGACGGATCGGTCCAGGAGGGCCGGCTGTGGGCTCGCCAGCGCGAGTGCTGGGATCGCGCCGTCGAACTCCTCGGCGGTGAGCAACTACTCGTGCCCTACGAGCGCACCACGTTGCCCGGGTACTTCTTTTCCGGCGGGAGCGGCTCGCGCCCACTGCTCGTCATCGACCACGGGAGTAACGTCGCCACTTCTCGCGCGTGGGTCGGTGGCGGAGCCGCAGCGCACGCGGCCGGCTATCACTGGATGACATTCGACGGGCCAGGTCGCCAGGCCGCCCTCCGGCGCCAGGGGCTCGTCCTGCGACCTGACTGGGAGGCGATTCTGGGACCCGTCGCCGCCGCGATGCGTGAACGGGCCGATGTTGACGTCGCGAGGATGGCGGTGATCGGGCACGAACACGCCGGTTACGGTGTCGCCCGCGCATTGACCGTCGAGCGGCGCTTCGCGTCGGCGGCGGTCGCCCCCGGAATCGTCGACGTCGCGACGCCGTGGCTGGATGCGCTGCCTGTGGCGGCCCGCGCCGCGCTGCTCGACGGCGACCGGGACAGCTTTGAGCGGGAGGTGCATATCGCGGGGTTGTTCGCGCCCGAGAGCGTTGCGCTCCTGAAGCGGCGCTCACGCAGCTACGGCATTCCCGGGACTGGGCTCTTCGATCTCATCGCCCGCATCCGCGAATTCCGGATCAGCGACGAGGCGGCGAGCGCAATCGCCACGCCGATGCTCGTCTGCGCCGACACCGCCGACGGCCACTGGCCGGGGCAGGCCGAGCAGCTCTACGCACGCCTTCCCTGTCGCCGAGAACTGGCAGCGCCCCAGGCCGGCGACGAAGCGCTCCTGGCTTGGCTGGATCGCACCCTCTGATCCCGAGCCGCCCGGATTTGCCCGCGACCCCGGAGCGTAGAGTTCACGGTCTCGCATGCTCGGGGGCTCCTCGTCAGACGCATCTGCGGCCGCCAGTGCGTGGCCGCTCGTCGGCCGCCAACGTGAGCTTGAGCAGATCGCGGCGGCACGCGCCGATCAGGGGTGCGGCGGGATCGTGGTGGTCGCTGCGGCCGGAGTGGGCAAGTCACGCCTGACCAAGGAGGCGCTCGCCGCCGCCGAGCGAGACGGCGCCCTGGTCCACTGGGTGCAGGCCACGAGCAGCGCCGCGACCCTCCCCCTGGGGGCCGTGGCGGATCTGGTTCCCGAACAGGCGCGCTCCGACAACCTCGTCGCGCTGATGCGCCGGTGCGCCGAGGAGCTGCGCGACCGGGCCGCCGGCCGTGCCGTGGTGCTCGCCGTCGATGACGCCCAGCTCCTGGATCCAGTCTCGGCGGCGCTCGTGCTCCATCTCGCTACCTCCGCGGCGGCATTCGTCCTGGCGACCGTTCGGGCGGGCGAGCCGTGCCCGGACGCGATCGTCTCGCTTTGGAAGGACGACACCGCGCGGCGCATCGAGCTCCACGAGCTGGGCGAGGAGGACGTCCGCGCGCTCGTGGAGACGGCCCTCGGCGACCCCGTGGAAGAGGAAGCGCTGCGTTGGGTCGCGGAGGTAAGCGCCGGCAACGCGCTCTACGCGCGCGAGCTGGTCCGTGGCGCGGTCGACGACCGCGCGTTGGTACATGACCCCGGGTTCTGGCGACTCGATCACCGGCCGGCAGCCGGCTCGTCACTGCGCGATCTCGTCGCCAGCCGGATGGCAGGGCTCAACGCCGACCAGCGGACGGCGGTGGAGCTGCTCGCGCTCGGAGAGCCGCTGCGCATCGATGAGATCGCCGAGCTCACGTCCGAGGCGACGCTGATCGAAACCGAGGAACTGGGGCTGGTCACTGTCAGCGGCGACGACGTGGGCTTGGCTCACCCGTTGTACGGCGAGACGGTCCGTCTGGCCCTTCCCCCCTTGCGGGCTCGCCGGTTGCGTCACCAGCTGTTTGCCACGCTCGAGGCTCGTGTTCCGTTGGGCCCAGACGACGTTCTGCGTGTGGCGCGGTTGCGGCTGGACGCCGGCGCCGAGTTGCCCTCCGAACTTGCCCTGGACGCGGCGCGTGCGGCCAATCGCGCCGGCGATCCCGACCTGGGGGCCGAGCTGGCGGCCCGCGCAGGCGCAGCGACGAGCCTGCCGGCGGCGATGGTCCTCGCCCAGGCGCTGGCGGCCCGCAACCGCTACCAGGAGGCCGAGTCGGCCTTGGCGGCGGTCGAGTCCCTGGCAGCGGGTGATCCCGACGCCCGCGAGTACCTGCGACAGCGACTATGGCTGCACCACTGGGGTCTGCGCGCTGACACCGGCCCGCTCTTGGACCGTGCCGCGGGCT
>Ga0335072_10016182_pt1 | contig 10579 bp, 8 predicted proteins | sample Lox_Sample_21_FD_206725 | JGI IMG/M metagenome (GOLD analysis project Ga0335072, IMG submission 206725) | Soil microbial communities from Loxahatchee National Wildlife Refuge, Florida, United States - Lox_Sample_2.1 | ecosystem: Environmental > Terrestrial > Soil > Wetlands | place: USA: Florida... | reverse complement strand
ACTAGATCGTAGAATAGGCCCGGGGATAGTTGGTCCAGTGAGCGAAGCGGTTGATATGTTGTAAAGGAAGAGAGCGCACTGCGCAAGATATGTAAGTGATTATCACAAGGCGACCAAGCAGCATACTTCAGGCCCGGAATGTCAACTCACCACCAAGAAGCCTGCAAAGATTGATAGACGCTGATGGAAAAGGCGTTGGAAATCGTGCCCAACTACATTGTACATGACCGAAATCTCGTCCGCCGCCTTCAATATCTTCGAAACTAGATGACCGAAGGCATCCAATGTACTTCTGAACTGTCGCTGATGTTGGCAGAAGGACTTCATCTTTTTCATCTCCTAAGTACCACGTATCGAAGGTATTGGTAGGCAGGGCACTCCTAAACTGTGTTTCCCCTGCTTGAGACTTAATTCTCTTGCACTCCTCGCAACCACCATGAGTTTCCAACCATTGGATGATAGCCGGCCCATAGTATGAATTATCGAGTAATGACATTGGGATAAAGCGTGTTAGGCATGGTCACCGGCCTTGTTGCTCAACCAGGATATCGACGTTGGTCGTACAGGTCTAACGAGGGTACGTAGGTGTTCATACGGTACTCCGACCACTTCCCCACAGAGCACAGACAATCTGGTACACGGGGGATAGAAGGGGCAGTGGCTTGCTTGTGGTGCCATGCCTCGATTAATGTGGAGGCCCATCATTGTGTGATTCCAGAGTGCAGCCTTGGCAAGCCAATCATACAATCTGTCAGTAAATGGTTGAAAAATGTGGCCCGTGCGTACCGGGCGCCCATCTTCCTCACCAAAATCGTGTGTGATCTATGGATTCGAGGTTTACTACAGCATATCCCCCACCACACCTAAGAGCTTGCCGTCTCCATTCCTATATAAAGCGGCCTTGGTGTTAGTATTTCCTTCGCTCTAATTAGTCGGTAATGGCTCCTGCGCTTAATACGGGCCAGTTAATGCTGGCTATCCCATTAGGCGGCAAATGTGACCCTTTGCCTAACTTATGGGGGCTTACAGGGGGTACTTGCCTAATTATCTAGATATGGCTAGGCGCTTTACGGGAGTACCCCATTAAAATGGAGTGACCTGAGATCCACGGGAACAAATTATGTTTTTGATGGGATGGTCGCGTAAACCGCCTAACCATACCTAGGAAATTAGGCGGGTGCTCCTGTAAGCGCCCATAAGTTAGGTGGCGAGTCACATTTGCCGCCTAATAGGATAGATAATACCAGGATTCATCGATCACAGTATTACAACAGCTTCGAGGAATTCTTCGAAAAGAACTCCCTTAGAACCCTTAAAACCATCTCTGAGGCCAGGATTACCTGTTTCAGGGCTGCCGTGTGCGGGCGACCTGAGCGCAACCTGATTAGCCCGTTTTAGGACTGTCGTTTTGTCCTATATAGGTTACGAGTACTCAGAATCTCGACAGAACGTGTTACCTAATCCTATATATGCCATAGGTTTACCATATGCATGCGAACCACCCATCACACACGATTTTGGTGAGGAAGATGAGCGCCCGGTACGCACGGGCCACATTTTTCAACCATTTACTGACAGATTGTACAACCTTGCCTTATCTCACACCAAGGTGCCAAAGCAGCACGCGTCGTCGACGTGTACCTACAATCAGAGCCTCATTACGTGCCACTGGAAGGGAACAATATGCCAGCGTAAGCTATCCTTCTAATTAGCTAGATGGACATTTGCTACGACATCGCTGAACCCAGGCACTGCAGTTGAACTGCGAGACCTCCTCAGATCACCTTCTCGCCTGATCGATCTACCCGCCTTCGACAGTAACGAAGCCTGTCCTTGATCATGGAACAACAAATACAACGGGTGGCTGTCAAGGACACTAGGGGGGGACTAGTTGGGACTTGGAAGCGATGATTTACTCCCCGTCGGCGAGTACTACCTTCATGTTCCTTGGCCACCAGGCCCAGGTACGGAAGAGCGACAGGGTCCGTACAAGTATCCCCTCATCCCGACCTTTCGACATTGGGCCCCTTTCCACACGACAATCTGCCTCCAGCATGGAGGCTTCCTCGCGACAGCTCGGCCCTTCAACCAATTTCTCTGCGGTCGAACGCCTCCCAAGCAGCCAAGGTCCGTGATGGCGGCTGCTGTGTAAGTCCCAACCAAGACGGAGTTGAAGGTGCGCATATCTGTCCCGAGGGAGAAGACGGGTGGTTCAAAGAACAAGAGATGGACCAATACAATCCCATTTCGTGGATGACAGGCGCCAAACCGGTGAATTTCAGTTGTGGTATCAACAGCAGTAACTAGTTGATTGTAAGTACTCCAGTCCGTGAGTGTGGCAGCCGTTCTCCACTGTCTCAGCGGTGGACGACCTTGCATTTTCGGTGATCCAGTAAACGACAGTGTCTTTCGTGGACCCTGGCAGTCTCTATACTGCTTGCCGTCATCCACATGACAACTTCAGCAGATACTGCTGTGATCAATGCTAGGTAGACCGGGGACAACTTCAGTGTGGCACTCATGTTTGCTGACCAAGATCAGTAGTCGCTCGATGGTTCCCAGTATTTCATACGGTAGAAAACGGTCAAAGTAGAACGATTGCAAGCCAAAGCACCTCGGAGATTTGAGCGAATTTCAAGCTGCGAGGGATGTAAATGGGAGGCGGATGAGAGCAGAGAGTCGAAATGGGAAATATTTAAGACAGACAATTTCACTTGCCAGTTGCCTAAAGGCCAGCACCTTAAGAGGGCCAGTACCGTTTGCAAGGCGAACGAATTAGTTGGCGCTGTAGCTCATCACAGCCTCAATTCCTCCTCTCTCATCCAAGTTGGGAGTCAGCCGCGAGTGTTTCCTCAATCTCGTGACCCCAACTCGAGCTAGTTTATGCAGCTTAACCTCGTGTATGCAGCTAGACCTCGTGAATGGACCGCGTTTCGGTTGCTATTCGCCCGTTGCCATTCGGCTGCCCATGGGTCCGAAGGAGTCAGGCTGACTTGGAATCTGCTTGGTGAGCTGACAGAAGGCAGACACGGTAAATTTCGTATGTCTATAAGGATGAGGCTGGCCCCCTCGTTTTTTAGCAAGTAGTGCTTCCATTAATACATAACGTATACCTGTGTGCTGCGCGCAATAGAGAGCTCCGAGCGTCGTGCTCTAGGTACATAGTATTAACCTTCCTTGGCTTCCAAAGACTCACGATCAAGATTTCCCAGCATAGAGATCAAATATAAACCCCTTGTCGATCACAACCTTGGTAAATGCCTGCAACTAGAATTCCTCGGAATCTTCCTTACGTTTATCGACTCATTATCCGGCTCTATCTATACGTTTATCCCTCCAGATGAACGCTGGAATCAACTCTGAAATGTCGAATTCTTCCTTTCCAAAAGCTCGGGGAGCAAGCGCTTGTATCCCATACTCGAAAGATGTGCAGCGAATAGTGGACTATGGAAATGGAATCTTAGGAGTTTTTGTGCCATATATTTGGTGTGACAAAAATTGCTTTGGATGGACCGCATTCCCCCTGAACTCAATTGCCCTGGTACTTCTGCAATTTATAGTCCCGGTCATTGCTTTTAGCACGGTCATACCACGGAGATGGCATCTGGATGTTGCCGACATTTACTTCGATACTCGCCACAGCTGGCCCATCGCTCTACTGAAGCTAACTCTTTCCTTCTTCGCCGTCTACCTCATCGCTTCAGTGGATATGATCCTTTGGATCACTTGCATCATGTCCGTTGCTGGCCCAGCCCTATTTAGCGCTGTCGAAGATGCTTTATTAGACTACTTAGTGGTCCAAGAGCTACGAAAGATACCTCCAGGGTCTCGGAGCCCTGGCCTTGTCAAAGCTGACCGCGCAGAACTTCTGGTAACAATCCTGTGCGGCAATGTCGACATTGACGATGGCCGGGCTCAACCTATCATCCGCAGCTCCCTGATCCCAACCAGTTTAACCGACGAAGGCATCCAGACTTTGAAATCTCAGCTTAATTCCATTCTGAACGCACAGACGGGCTTTGGGACGGCTATCGGGATCCCTGCGTTCTTCTTCCTCGGCGGCTTCATCTACAACGTTCTGGCTGTCGAGGTTAACTCTGCAACCGGTGTGGATTGGGTCCATTTCGCAATCTTCTGGATGTTGCTGCTGTTCATTGCTGTGATCTCGGCCACCCTTCTCGCAGGTAACAACCCCGCCTCGCTCTCCGTTCTCATTGCCAGCCGAATCTCCAGCGCCAAACGACCAGCTCCATGGTGGGGGCTTATCAAAGACTACTTCGAAGGTGAACTCCATCCTGTTTCCATCTGGGCGCGAGGCCACACAAAATGGAAGTGGCTTCAAGCCAGCAATGCAGTCCGACAGCATATCTGGCTGAAAAACGCTTTGCAAATTGGTCCCTTGAGATGGGCTCTCATCACCGCCACAACTCTGGTCTTGGTGATATTCCCGACGGCCATCGCCTTCTGCTGGGATTTTTACGTAAGCTATAAGCAGATGGGTTGCCGAACACTCGCCTACACGGTCTACATAGGCTCGCAAGTCTACCTCATCTTCATCACCCTCTATCTAGCCGCAACCAGCCAATCCTATTTTGAAATCCTCGTTCAGAAACCACGGTGGTATCCACAACGGTCAGAACTAGGCATCTCATCACCTTCGGTACAGACCATACCCAGAAGGGCCTACAACACCGTACACTCTATCAGCTGGGCCATTTCCTTGTCTTGCTGCCCTTCCTGGCCACCCTCGCAAGCGTCATCGTAGTGCTCCCCGGCTCCATCTTCCAAATCTTTGGCGTCTATAGTAACTGCGTCTGTCAGACCGAGGTTGCCACCTGGTTACTGCCAGCAAGTCAGAAGTGGACCTTGCTTTACTTCAATTTGCCGGAAGATGCCGAACTGAGGCTAGAGCATATCACCACCGGGATGGCATGGGCTTGCACCGCTGTTGCTGGTGGTCTTGTGGTCGTCGGATACTGGTACCAGAGAGTTCTCAAGGCCAGTATTGGAAGTATTATTGTGGGATTAGAAGAAATCTGATGGTCCTTGGCTGTGAATTGACTTACTTTAATAGGGTACGCCACCTGGAGGTACGCTCTTCTCAACCCTTCCGACGTGTGTAGCCTCACGCTAGCCTGCATCTTTACGACGGCAATTGAGCCTGGTCACATAACAAGTGGGTAAAAGCGGCAGGGCCGCGGTCCCAAAAGAAGGGGGCCCTCTTCCTCGCGCAGCATCGGACAGTTCAGTGCGGGTGACATAGCTTTCTTGCAATACTTTCAACCACGTTGGCGGCACATTTGGCCCCTATACTCCGCATCCCTAGAATCGTTCTTGTCAATCCGGTCCTCAGCAATGATTTGACTTTCAAGCCTTGCACCTACTCAAGTCCTAGTCCGCAAATTGGTTACATATACCGAGATCTAGCACTTCCGAAGGGTATGGACAGAGCAAAGTGGGAGGTCAGCCCTGTTAATGCAACAGAGGAGCAACTGAAGAAGATCCCAGAGGTATACATCTTTGGATCTAATGTCATTCACTAGCTAGTGGGCCACACCAGCTAGTGGGCCACTCCCCACGAGATTCGCGACCACATACACCCTGTGTCTTACGTCGCCATGTCATCACATTGATCAGACCTACGTGTGATCCGTCCTCGTTGGTGGCAGTGTCGCTCTTCAGCAAGCGATCGATTTTAGGGCGAGCAGGTCGATTTCGGGGCCACGCCGCCATAACAGCCTCTCAACTACAGGTGTGGATGTCTGCTGAAGCAGAAGCTGACCGTTCCCCACACTCTATCAACCATTCTTTCCCCATCTATCCAACGTCTTCTCCATCAATCCCTCTCCCCTTCTCCGGCCTTGACGCCGCCATTCTCAGACCATAGTTCGTGTACAGGGCCGTGCGGAGCACACCACCGACCATGCACCCGCAGGGAGCTGCAGAGTTGGGTTGGCCTGGATGAAGAAGTCGTCGTGCTTGGGTTGCTGACAGAGTATCAATTGCCGGTTAGGGCCAGCGGCGATCTGGTTGGCGCGATGGAGTTGCTGTGTCACTTAGATCAGTGTTGTTCTGCTGACAGAGGTTAATTTGACTAGATTCTGCTCCGATGACGCCGTGCATGTATAAAGCCCCTCCCAGCTGCAGCGTTAAGGCGCGGTCATTCGGTGCTGTAGACCCGGCGCCGTATAGACAATTGAGTCACTGGTGGAGTTTGTGTCAGTAGCCTGTGGCCTTTGGTGCCAACTTTGCTGCAATTTGCTTCGCTGAGGATATGCTGCGAGATCGGATAAATAGATCAATGTGGGAAATCTTTCGAGAGACAGACCAGCTTCCACTTCAACCGCCTGCTCGTGCGACGGTATGTAGGCTTGACCTTTTGTGCCTTCTCTTTGGAGAAGAGGTCACCGCTGCATTCCCTTGCGGTGCAAGCTCTCGCTGGCTGGTGAAGTGGCAGATCTAAAGGGAGTGGTCTGAAAGAGAGGAGATCGACGAACTAGAATTCGGGGAAGCAGCGCTGCAAGGTGATCACGAGTTTAGCTCTGAGTTTTTCAGCTTCGCAAGTGAAAGGTCACTGTAGATTATAACACTTACGAAGAGCTCCATTTCTCGTGGGACTATTTTGGGAAGAGACCGTTCTGAGCGTTGAGGGGAGCCATTTCTGGCTCATGATCATAGTGGTGAGTGGCCGCATGGAATCTTATGGAAGGCTTCCCTTAAAGTTCGTCAGTGGGCCACTGCTGAAGTCGAGTGCTAAAATTAGCACCTGTCGCAGCCTGACAAAAATTTGCTAGAAGGCATTGAAATAAGTCCTTTCATGGCATCTAACGCCCAACTTCAAAAGCGACTGTGGAAGACGCTCGATTATTGCGCCAGCTTCTTTAGTAATGTGGTTGAGGGTGCACTGCCTGTGCGGTAAGGCGCGCCCGACTGACTATCTCTGCTGGTAGACTGCATCGTGGGCCGAGAGGTCATGGATAAGCAGAGCACATTTAGAGTTCCGGCCTTTTGGTCCTTCTTCTTCCATACCCACAAAGCAAGGGCCATCGCTAGGAATGAGCCAAGTTCCTGTCATCCACTGCGCCCCTCTCTTCACCTCCGATTCCTTCTCCTCTCCCGAATCTCTCGCCGCAATCTCCCAAATCCACTCCGCCTTCAGCACCTGGGGTATGTTCATCCTCACAGGGACCAATACCATCCCACCCAGCCTTACAAATTCTCTGCGCATAGCCTTAAACAAATTCTTCTCGCTTACCGCTCAAAAGAAAGAGGAGCTTCATTTGAGGAATGGGGGATGGGCATGGAGAGGTTATATGCCTTGGGGCGGGGAAGGAACGAAGGGCAGTACTGATCAGAAAGAGGGCTTTTATGGAGGTCCAGAATTAAACCCTATGGACCATCATCCGTTGAAAGGCATACCGACTTATGGGAAGAATCAGTTTCCGGATGAAGATGTACCCGAGATGAGGAAGTTGGTGTTGGAATATATCGAGAAGGTTACGGAGCTTGGGTTGGCGATTAGTGATGCGATGAGTGTAGGACTGTCTTTGGAGAGGACTTTTGTGAGGAGGATGGTTCTAGAGCCCGAACCCATTCAACTCTTTCGCGCTTTCAAATATTCAGGAAGGGAGGGTGTCGAAAGCTGTGGCATTGGAGAGCATTCGGACTTCGGATTTCTCACCATCCTTTCGCAAAATGCTGCCGGTCTCCAAGTTTTCTCCCCTTCGGACGGATGGGTAGATGTACCCGTGATTCCAGATTCGTTTGTGGTGAACGGTGGGCATTCATCTTGTGCAATTTGATGGGCTTATAGCTAATCCCAACGCTTTACAGTCGGCGACATCCTCGATCGTCTCACTTCTGGTCTCTATATCTCCCCGCTTCACCGGGTTCTGCCACCGTCGCCTATTTCCGAGCGGCTTTCCATCCCATTCTTCTTTGATCCTGCTTGGACAGCTAAAATCCAGCCTTTTCCCCTCTTCAGCACCAGTAACAGCCCCGTCCCTGATCCAACGATACTCAAACGCTGGCAGCAACGATCGACGTTCAATAGTCTCCAGGGATTTTGGGGAGAATACCTTGGTGTGAAGGTGCAGAAGGTCTTTCCAGATCTTGAATTGCCTGAGTTCCCTGCGGTTACCAGGGCAAGTAGGAGACATTTGGTTGAGGTTAGAAAGATTTAGGAAAACTTTGTCATAGTTTATTTTTCGCGCCCCAGGAATCAGGCTTGGTTCGAGGCTGGCTACGGTGCCGCTTTGAAGGCAGGCTTCAGTGCTGTGTATTCGACTAACGGCTCGATGTTGGATGCAAGTAGGATTTGCACTTTATGCACGGACATGGGTCTCTGTGTCCGACAACATTTCAGCTTCTGGGTCGACACTTCCGCACTTCCTTGCAGTTTGTTCAACATGACGTCGTCCATACATAGTGAGGATAGGCACAAGGCCTGTTCTTGCGAAAGACACCAAAATATTATTTGGCTGGGCACCCCTAACCCCTTTTTCTCTTGCCACAGTCCATAGATCTCCCGTAGACGAAGGGAAACCCGTTCTGGATAATCTGTACTGGAGATTGCAAGACTTAGTCGAGAACCTGAAAACATTTCAAACACCTCATGTCCTCTACCCAAGTTTCCGGATCTTGGCCCCTCTTGTCTGTGATAGCGACCCTGAGGCCTTTACCGGCAGCTTCGTCTGCATTGTTGACAGTGTTCGCAACCTCTGGTAGTAGAGAGTAAGCCGTAAATGCAAGCGAGGGCGCGACACGTACGCGTGCGGGTGCGCACCGCGTGTAGTATTGGGTCATTCCTCGCCTGCTCTCCACCCTTCTATCCCACTGCACGCCGGAATTGGGGCCCATTTGGTGGCGCCCGTGGCTTGGCACGGAAAATAGAATCACCATCAGGCAGAGATCACTACTTTTTCTTAGCTATATAATCATGATACTTCCTAAAACAGCTTCCTGATGCACAGAGCGTGGTGTTGCAAGCCCCACAGCCTCCATAGGTGGCACTGGGTCGAATGCGTCCCGGCAGAGCCGCCTGATTGGTGATATCTCCGAGCACCTTTCTCCTTTTTGCCATGTGGTCTTTTGGGGACATTCTACACCACTCACAACGTCTTTTCTTGCCAAATCGGGTCCAGCTATGACCAGGGTATCTATCTACACCATCCGGGGTTACACCGACGGCCTCACACTCCAGTGGATAATTCAGAAGAGTCTCAACAAGCTCCTGTCTGAAGGCGCAGTGTCTGCGTTGACCACGAGATCTCTGCCATCTCCAACAGATAAAGGCATTCACTGCCGCAATTTCGATTAGGAAGTGCCAAAGTGGGTGCCAGATTCGATGTTCTAGACGTCGATTGACTGTCATATTAGACCGCAACTGATTAGCGTGGTCGACGCCATTCATATGGTGATTATACTCGTCGATGACCTTGGGTATCCATAAGAGCTTGCGTACGTCGTCACCGAAGACTGGACGGACGATTCTGGCGTTGATTGAGGTATCGCCGAGTCCCTTTCGCCACCGTTGGACCACTTGGTGAAGACAGTAGGCAGTTGTGATACCTAAAACGGCGTTATTATCTTGCCATAGGAAACAGTTGACACCGTTTACGATTTTTGAGAATTAGCGGTACCTAGCGTAGGTATTACTGCAGCTTCCCAAGGCACTCTTTCTTTGCGTAGACGTTTTGGGCGTAGAGATTCATAGCTTTGGTTGATGTAGAAGGAGTATTCTACGCGACTATTTTGGTGGGGGGAACGCGCCAAGCCACGGCCGCCACCAAATGGGCCCCAATTCCGGCGTGCAGTGGGATAGAGAGCTTTTCTCTGGCAAGACTCCCTGATGGCAGAAGGTTGTACTCTAGTGATTGTGTCTAGGTACCTGCACATGGCATTTGTGGTGTAAGTCATTCTAATCAGGCGTTGAAAAGGTTGCAAAAGCAGTAGCTAGTAAGCAAATCTTTTACATTCAGAACTTCGGAAGGCTGGCTTAGTGACTTGAGTTGCTTACATATATAGTCGTGTACTGAGCATATATGAACAGTCTTCGGGCCACAAGCTCATGGACTGCGAGCGCGTAGGGAGGTCGAGCCCATGAGGGACTGCAGCACTGCGTGGGCCGATGGCGAGGTTCATTGGACTTAGCTTTCGAGGTTGGTCACCGAATGCAATCTTTAAACTGCAAAAGACTAGACTAGGATAGACTAGGATAAACTAGGATAAACTAGGCCAAAGAAGTGATTCTATGCAGGGCAAAGAGTAAAAACCACATCCCGGCGTAATGAAACGCCCTAAATAACGAAATATGGTCAAGGTACCTTGAGCCTAGACACATCAAACTCATTCCCTACAACATTATTCGACCCTTTCAATATGTAGAAACACAGTTTAGTCATTTCTTAATTCGCTATGACCACTTTTGTCGCAAATTACCTCGGCCTTGGTAGATCTGCACCCCAATTACCTGCTTGATTGTTACGGGCCTGCTAGGCTCGCTTAGCCGGGGTGCACAGCTAAGAGGGGTCGTCAGACTATTCAGTCCTGTGTCGAAGGAGTAGGGGGCACGTAATGT
>Ga0335072_10016180_pt1 | contig 10580 bp, 9 predicted proteins | sample Lox_Sample_21_FD_206725 | JGI IMG/M metagenome (GOLD analysis project Ga0335072, IMG submission 206725) | Soil microbial communities from Loxahatchee National Wildlife Refuge, Florida, United States - Lox_Sample_2.1 | ecosystem: Environmental > Terrestrial > Soil > Wetlands | place: USA: Florida... | reverse complement strand
GGGACCTCGTACAGCGTTCGTAAGCAGACCGCATGGAGATACCCAGCGATCTTGCGGGTTAGCTGGGTCGCGGACGTGCATGGCAGGGTTGAGATGATCCGGAATGCAGCCGGCCACCGGTCGGCAGGGAGGCGGTGACTGGAAATGGCGGCGACCGTGCTGCTGGTGGAGGACGAGCGGAAACTGCGGGATCTGGTGCGGTCGTACCTGGAGCGGGCCGGGTTTACCGTGCTGTCCACTGGCTCGGGCGCGGAGGCTATCTCGCTGGCCTCCGCTGCAGCGCCCGATCTGGTGATACTCGATCTCGGCCTGCCTGACGTACCCGGCGAGAGCGTCGCTCGCGAACTGCGCGGCGCTGTGCCGGTACCCATCCTCATGCTGACCGCGAAGGCGACGCAGGAGGACAGGATCGCCGGCCTGGAGCTAGGCGCCGACGACTACGTGACCAAGCCGTTCAGCCCGCGTGAGCTGGTACTGCGGGTCCAGGCGATCCTGCGGCGCGGCGGGCCGGCCGGCACCGGGAACGAGACCGCTAGCTATGGCGACGGAGCGCTCGTTATCGACGAACCGCGCCGCCGGCTGACGGTTCGCGGTGCCGCGGTCGAGCTGACCCCGACCGAATGGGGGATCCTGGTCGCCCTGGCTACTGTTCCTGGCCGGGTGTATTCGAGATTCGAGCTGATCAACCGGGTGCGCGGGTATGAGTTCGAGGGATATGAACGCACGATTGACTCGCACGTGAAGAACCTGCGGCGCAAGCTTGAAAAAGACCCTGGCAGTCCGGAGATTGTGCAGACCGTGCTGGGCGGCGGGTACCGGCTTGGCATAGACCGCGATGGCTGATGGTGCCTCATCGCCGCCGTCTGCCGGACCCCGCGGCAGCACGATCGGCCTGCGGCTGGCGCTGACGTTCCTGGGCGTGGCGCTCGCGTCGATCGCCGTGCTCGCGGGCCTGGTTGCGGCATTCGCCGCAGCCGACGTATCGGCCCTCACGACGCGGCAGCGCAGCCAGCTGACGAGCGCGGTCGCACTGGCGGCCGCTGCGGCATGGGACCGGAGCCACAACTGGCAGTCAGCCAATCTGTCTCCCGCGCTGGACCTGGCGGCGGACACCGGCGCCGACGCGCAGATCCGTGATCTGGCGGGCCGGGTAGTCGCGTCGTCACCCGGCTTCGACGCGCACAAGTCGGCGCCTCAGTACCGGGCGCCGGTCGGCATGCGGGGCGTGCCGGCCGGCGAAGTCGTGGTGCGCTTCACCCAGTCCGGGATCGGCGGCGCCAATGCCGTGCTGAAGGCAGACCTGCTGCGCGCGATAGCTGGCGCGGCTGGCCTGGCGGCACTGCTGGCGCTAGTGGCCGGACTTGCGCTGGCGCGGCGGCTCACCAGCCCGGTGGAGCGGATGATCGCCGTCACCCATGCGCTCGAACGCGGCGAGCGGACCGCCCGGGTCGGCTCGCTGGCCGCACCCGCGGAGCTGCGCGACCTGGCGGCGGCGTTCGACCACGCGGCCGACACGCTGGACCGGCAGGAACAGCTGCGCCGGGACATGGTCGCCGACATAGCCCACGAGCTGCGCACCCCGATAGCGGTCCTGCAGGCAGGGCACGAGGCACTGCTCGACGGCCTGGCCGAGCCCACGCCGGACCAGCTGGCGTCGCTCCGCGACGAAGTGCTCAGGCTGGCACGGATGGTGGGCGACCTGCAGACCCTCGCTGCCGCCGACGCTGCCGCGCTGCATCTGTCGCTCACCCGCTGCGACCTGGCAGACATTGCCGCAGGCGCGGTTGACAGCCTGGTCGGCCGCTTCGAAGCGGCGGGGATCACCCTGGAGCGGCAGCTGGCCGCCGCCGGCATCGAGGGCGACCCGCGCTGGCTGCACCAGGTGATCACGAACCTGCTCACCAACGCGCTGAAGTTCACTCCGGCCGGCGGGACGGTCACGGTCGACGTCCGGGCCGCGGGCACAGACGCCGTGCTCACCGTCACCGACACCGGTACCGGGATCAGCGAGGACGAGCTGCCGCACATCTTCGATCGCTTCTGGCGCGGCCGGCAGGCCGCGCAGACCTCCGGTAGCGGCATCGGCCTGGCGATCGCCGCCGAGCTCGCGCTCGCGCACGGCGGCCGGCTGACCGCGACCAGCGAGGTCGGGCGCGGCACCCAGATGACGCTCACCCTGCCCGTCGCCTGAGCGACGAGCTTCACCGCGGCTCCACAGGCCGCACATTCGCGCTGCGCACGCGCCGGTTAGCACTGAGAAACAGGCCCTATGCCGAGTGGAAGGTGCTGTGAATGAGCGGCCTGGACGTTCCGCTATGGGTCTGGGCAGTCACCATCGGCGTCCTCGTGCTGATCCTGGGCGGCGAACTTGCTGTCGCGGCGCGCCGCGGGCCGCGCGAGGTCCGGCTCAAGGCTGCAGCCAGCTACGTCGGCATCGTGGTCGGCCTCGGAGTGCTGTTCGGCTTGGCGCTCATCTGGCTGGGGCACCCGGCTGCGGCCGGCCAGTTCTTCGCCGGCTGGCTGACCGAGTACAGCCTGTCCCTGGACAACCTGTTCATCTTCGTGCTGCTGATCGGCAGCTCGGCAGTGCCGCGGGAGCTGCACAGCAGGGCGCTGCTCCTGGGCGTGGCGATGGCCCTGGTGCTGCGCGGCAGCTTCATCGCCGTCGGTGCCGCCGCCATTAGCCGGTTCAGCTGGGTCCTGTACCTCTTCGGCGCGCTGCTGGTCTATGCGGCGGTACGGCTAGTGATCGGCGGCCGGCCAGATCACCGGGCGCCGCGCGACGGGATCGTGCCGCGCGTGCTCAGGCGAGTGATGCCGGTCAGTGGCGACGGCGGTACGGGCCGGCTGATCGTGCGGGCCAACGGCCGGCTGGCGGTCACGTCGTTCCTGGTCCTTATCGTCGCCATCGCGGGAACCGACCTGATGTTCGCACTGGACTCGATCCCGGCTATATTCGGGCTTACCCGTGATCCGTACCTGATCTTCACAGCCAACGCATTTGCCCTGCTCGGCCTGCGGCAGCTGTACTTCGTGATCGGTGGCTTGCTGAACCGCCTCGTCTACCTGCCGGCCGGCCTCGCAGCCATCCTTGCCTTCATCGGCGTCAAGCTCTTCGCCGAAGCTCTCGCCGCGTCTGGCGTAGCGGCTGTCGGACCGGTCCCGGTGCCGCACATCAGCACCTGGCTGTCGATCGCGGTGATCGGCGGCGTGCTCGTCGTCGTGACCATTGCCAGCCTGCTGTCCGGCAAGAAGGCCAGCACCGCGTTCCTCAGGCCCGCCGGAGACCGCGCGGTCCGCGAGCACCAATAGTTCATCCTGCATTCACCGGCAGGTTATGTAGACAAGGCATCTTTGTCGCTAACGCGTGCGCCGGAGGGGTCCCGCACGAGATCTGCTGTGCGGTTGATGAACGCTGGACGTTAGGTGGGGACTTCGGCTATGGCGGTGCTGCCGTTGCCGCGCGGGCATGCCGGTCGGGCGGGTGCGCTGGCTACGCTGCTCGCGGCCGCCATGTTCGCGGTGGCATTGCCGGCCGATGCGCTGGCCGCTGAGCCCGGGGCGGTTCATGTCGTTTCGCCTCAGGCCGCGGGCGGGGCTGTGCCACGGTTGAGCGCGAAGCCGGCGTCGGGAAAGGCGGCGGACGCCACGGCGACAACGCTGGCCGAGACCGGCGCCGGGCCGGGCGGCACGGTGACCTTTACCGCGACGGTTGCCGACGAGGCGACGTCGGCCGACCCGCGGGTATCGGCTGGCACGGTGAGCTTCGACGCGACCGGCGCAGCCCGCCCGCTGGGCGTGACCGCGTCAGGTACAGGTTCAGGCGCTGGCGTCTACACGTTGTCTGTCCGGTTCGGCGCTGCCGGCCCGCAGTCTGTCGTGGCCGTGTACGCGCCGCCGGCGGGCAGTACCCGTTACCGGGGCTCAATGTCGCCGGCGGTCTCGTTTGCCGTGCCCCGGTGCTGCGCTGGGGTGCGCACGGTGGCAGACATCGTGCCGGCCGGGGTGCTCTCGATCTCCACGCCGTATACCGATAGTGACCCGCTCGACCTCGGCACGCTGACGCTCAATCCCAGCGGTACCTTCTTCTCCGCGTCGGCATCGCTGGACCCCGATAGTTCCGACGTCCCGACCGCCGGCGCAGGTCCGCCTGACCCCACCTTCGACGGCATCACCGTTGTCGACACGCAGGCCAGCAACCTGCCGTGGACCGTCACCGCCTGGGCAAGCGAGCTGAGCGACGGCGGCGCCAGCGCGCTGAGCCTGATCAGCGGTGAAGACGTCGGTCTCACCGGCCTGACCGCGGTGGCTGTGCCGGGCAACCCGCTGACGGCCGCCGACCTGACCGTCGTCGACCAGCCGGCGGCGGACCCGCCGGTGGCGCCCACCGACACCGGCTCGCAGGGCCTCGGCGGTCCGGTCCCGCATGTCATCGTGACCGACGCCGGACAGGCCGAAGGCACGATCGGCATCAACGGCACCGTCACTATCAACGCCCCGAGTTCCACGCAGGCCGGAACCTTCGGCGGCATTATCGTGATCACCTTGTCGGGCGGAGCGCCATCGGGCTGACGCGCTGACTGCCAGGTGCGCGGTTGCCAGGTGCGCGGTGCCTGCCGCAATTTTTTCCTGACTTGTCCTGCCTCGTTCCCGGCACGTCGTCGCGCCGGAACCGGAATGATGCGGATGGCTGATCACATTCTGACTGCGAGGTGGGTGCTGCTATGCGCTGGGGAGCCAGGTTGATCGCTGGCGTTGCTGCCATCGGGTGTGCTGGTGCCATCACCGCGGGCGCCTATGCGGCCGCCGTCCCGCACGCGACTGGCGCCGGGCAGGCCCGGCCCGCTGCGCCGGCTGACCCGAAGAAAGGGGTCAGTGTCTGGGCGTTCAGCGGGCTGCACCGTGCGCTCGTGGACTCCGGGGCGTCGTGGTACTTCAACTGGTCGGCCGGGCATCCCGGCATAAAGAACCCGCACGGCGTGCAGTTCGTCCCGATGATCTGGGGCGCCGGGAGTGTCACCAGAGCCAACCTCCGCCAGGCCCGCCGTGACGGCCACTACCTGCTGGGCTTCAATGAGCCGGACAACGCCGGTCAGGCCAACATGACGGTGGCGCAGGCGCTGCACTACTGGCCTCGGCTGATGTCGACGGGACTGACGCTGGGCAGCCCAGCGGTGGCCACCGGCGCGGCTACCCCGGGCGGCTGGCTCGACCAGTTCATGGCCGGAGCGGCGGCTGATCACTACCGGGTGAATTTCATCGCGGTGCACTGGTACGGCGCGGATTTCGCCACCGGCGCGGCCGTGCGCCAGCTTGAGTCGTACCTGCGGGCGATTCACGCCCGGTATCACAAGCCACTGTGGCTCACCGAGTTCGCGCTGATCAGGTTCGGCGCCACCACGACGTTCCCGTCGGCGAAGCGCCAGGCGGCGTTCGTGACAGCGGCGACCGCGATGCTTCAGCGACTCAAGTTCGTCCAGCGGTACGCGTGGTTCGCGCTACCGGCAACGTCCGGCGACGGCACCGCGGGCCTGTTCCGGCCGGGAGCCATTGCGACGAGGGCAGGCCGGGCTTTCGAGGCCGCCGGCTAGCCGATCCGCGGCTCGCGCCAGCGGCTCGTGATCGGCAGCCGCCGGTCGCGCCCGAAGTTCTTGGCGCTGATCTTCGGGCCCGGCGGGTACTGGCGGCGCTTGTACTCGGCCCGGTCGACGAGCTGGATCACCCGTTCGACGAGTGCCGGGTCGTGGCCGGCCGCGACCAGTTCAGCGGAGCCCATGTCCTTCTCGACATAGTCGTCAAGAAGCTTGTCGAGCACGTGGTAGTCCGGCAGCGAGTCGGTATCGAGCTGACCCGGCGCGAGCTCGGCGCTGGGCGGCTTAGTGATCGAGTTCTCCGGGATCGGCGGTGTCTCGCCGCGCTCGGCTGCCTGCTGATTGCGCCACCTGGCCAGCTCCCAGACCAGCGTCTTGGGCACGTCCTTGATCGGGGCGAATCCGCCGACGGCGTCCCCGTACATGGTGGAGTACCCGGTCGCGAGCTCGCTCTTGTTCCCGCAGGCCAGGACCAGGTGTCCCTCCTCGTTGGACAGCGCCATCCAGATCATGCCGCGGATCCTGGCCTGCAGGTTCTCCGCGGCAAGCCCGTGCAGGTCGAGGCTGGCGGCGAAGCCGTCCATCATCGGCTTGATGGGGATTGTGCGCGCGTGGATGCCCTGCCGCCTGGCCAGGTCCTCGGCGTCGCTGACGGAGTGCTCGGAAGAGTACGGGCCCGGGTTCAGCACCACGTTTACCCGGTCCGGGCCGAGCGCGTCTGCCGCGATAGTCGCGCACAGGGCTGAGTCGATGCCGCCGGACAGGCCCTGGATGACAGAGCCGAAGCCGTTCTTGCGCACGTAATCGCGGACGCCGAGGGTCAGCGCGCCGTAGATCTCGGCCAGGTCAGGCAGCCGGGGCCAGATCATCGGAGCGCCGAGCGGGGCATCCGGCTCCGGCGCGGGCAGCGGCGGCAGCTCGATGCGCTCGATCGTCATCGTCGTGCCGTCGCCCGCGTCCGCCTGCTGGTGGCCGGCCGGCTGGCCGGGACCGGCGGCGGGCAGGTCCAGATCGGCGAGCACCAGCGCCTCCTCGAACTGCGGCCCGCGGGCGAGCAGGTTGCCGCCGGGGGAGACGATGATCGAGTCGCCGTCGAAGACCAGCTCGTCCTGCCCGCCGACCATGTTGACGTAGGCGAGTACGGCGCCAGCCTCACGTGCGCGCCGCTGGCACAGCTCCAGCCGCACGTCGTCCTTGTTCCGCTCGTACGGGGATGCGTTGGGCACCACCAGCAGGCCCGCGCCAGCAGTGCGGGTGACCGCAACCGGCCCGCCGTCCTGCCACAGGTCCTCACAGATAGCGACCGCGACATCGACTTGCTGGCCGTCCTCGGCCGCGATCCGGAACACCGGCACCGTGTTGCCCGGCACGAAGTAGCGGTACTCGTCGAATACGCCGTAGTTCGGCAGGTGGTGCTTGGCCGAGGTGATCCGGACCGAGCCGCCGTGCAGCACGGCCGCCGCATCCAGCGGCGCGCCGGCCGGAACGCCCACGCGCGGCGGCAGTCCGGTACGACGGTCCAGGTAGCCGGCAACGACCGCGATGCCGTCCAGTCCTTCCGCGGCCAGATCGGCGGCAAGCTGGTGCAGCGCCTCGATGGACGCGTCCACGAACGACTTGCGCAGCGCGAGATCCTCGACCGGGTAGCCGGTCAGCGCCATCTCAGGGAAGACCACGATCCGCGCGCCCTGCTCGGCTGCGCGCATGGTCCACTCGATTACCTTGTCGCTATTGCCAGCCAGGTCACCCACTGTCGCGTTGACCTGAGCGAGCCCGATCCTCAGCTGAGCCACGCCGTCCAGCCTAATGGCCCACGACTGCCGACCAGCGCGATGCTCCGGGTGCTGACCTGCAGCGCGGCAGGTCGCACCAGGCCCGGTAACAAGCAGGAAACATACGGCGGGCAGACTGTGTCGGTGGACAGGCAGGAAGAGTTCGTGCTGCGCACGCTCGAAGAGCGTGATATCCGGTTCGTCCGGTTGTGGTTTACCGACGTGCTCGGTTACCTGAAGTCAGTCGCCGTGGCGCCGGCCGAGCTTGAAGGCGCGTTCGCCGAGGGCATCGGCTTCGACGGATCGGCTGTCGAGGGATTCGCCAGGGTCTACGAAGCGGACATGCTCGCCAAGCCGGATCCGTCGACCTTCCAGCTGATGCCGGTCGGTGACGACAGGGCCGGAACCGGCCGGATGTTCTGCGACATCATGCTGCCGGACGGCTCGCCGTCCTACGCCGACCCCAGGTACGTGCTGAAGCGCGCGCTGGCCAAGGCGTCCAGGCTCGGCTTCACCTTCTACACCCATCCGGAGGTCGAGTTCTTTCTGCTCCGGGAGAAGCCCGAGCCCGGCAACCGGCCCCGGCCGATCGACTCCGGCGGCTACTTCGACCACACTCCGCACGGCATCGCGCACGACTTCCGCCGTGAGGCGATCACGATGCTCGAGGGGCTCGGCATCTCAGTGGAGTTCAGCCACCACGAGGGCGCGCCCGGCCAGCAGGAGATCGACTTGCGCTACGCCGACGCCCTCAGCACGGCCGACAACGTCATGACTTTCCGGCTGGCGATGAAAGAGGTAGCACTGCAACAAGGGGTGTACGCCTCGTTCATGCCCAAGCCGTTCACCGAGTATCCGGGCTCCGGCATGCACACGCACATGTCGCTATTCGAGGGCGACCGGAACGTCTTCTACGAGCCCGGCGGCGAGTACCACCTGTCGAAAGTCGGCAAGGCGTTCATCGCCGGCCTGCTCCGGCATGCCGCGGAGATCACTGCGGTCTGCAACCAGTGGGTGAACTCCTACAAGCGGCTCTGGGGCGGCACCGAGCGGATTGCCGGGGCGGGCGGCGAGGCGCCTGCCTACGTCTGCTGGGGCCACAACAACCGCTCGGCGCTGATCCGGGTGCCCATGTACAAGCCCAACAAGGGGAACGCCACCAGGATCGAGTTCCGGTCGATCGACAGCGCGTGCAACCCGTACCTGGCATTCGCAGTGATCCTGGCGGCCGGGTTGCGCGGAATCGAGAACGACTATGAACTGCCGCCCGGCGCCGAGGACGACGTCTGGGCGCTGACCTCGACCGAGCGGCGCGCGCTCGGCATCGAGCCGCTGCCGCAGAATCTGTCTGAGGCCATCTCAGTGATGCAGGGCAGCGAACTGGTCGCTGAGACGCTCGGCGAGCACGTCTTCGACTTCTTCCTGCGGAACAAGCGCGAAGAGTGGCACGAGTACCGGCGGCAGGTCACGCCGTTCGAGCTGGACCGGTACGGCATTCTCTAAGCCAGGCCGAAGGATGCGAAGACCTCGGAATCCTGGAACACCGAATTCCGGCTGATGCCGCCGGCAGTGACGGTGAAGATCTGGAGCGTGTGCAGCTCGTATCCGGCACCGGCGCGCCGGTAGGCGGCGAACCCGGGCTGGCCGTTGGCCGCGACCGGCGTCAGCCGCCAGTCCGTTCCGGCGTGCTCGAAGACCCACTCCATGAACAGGCCGTAGTTGCCGGGGCCGGCGAACCAGTTGACCATCGGCGGCATCTCCATGACGACGTCCTGCGTAAGCAGCCGCTTGAGACCCTCGATGTCGGCACGCTCGAACGCCGTCATGTAGCGATCGACCCAGGCGCGCTGCTCGGCTGCGGATGGCTCGCTGACAGGCTCCTGCCGGACCCCGAGTTCTGTCACTCGCGTACGAGCCCGCTGCAGGGAGCTGTTCACCGATACGACGGTGGTGCCGAGGATCTCCGCTGCCTCGGCTGCGGAGAAGCCGAGCACGTCACGCAGGATCAGCGCACCACGCTGGCGCGCCGACAAATGCTGCAGGGCGGCGGCGAACGCCAGGCGCAGGCTGCTGCGACCGACAACAGTTCCAGCCGGATCGCCCGCATCCAGCAACGAGTCCGGCAAGGGCTGGAGCCAGGTGACGTTCTCTCCCCGGACGAGCGGCCCGAGCGGGTCCGACGCGGCCACCAGCCCCGCTGGCAGTGGCCGGCGGCCGCGGACCTCCAGGGCGGTGAGGCAGACGTTTGTTGCAATCCGGTAGAGCCACGTGCGCAGCGAGCTGCGAGTCTCGTCGTACTGCTCGCGCGCCCGCCACGCCCGCAGGTACGTGTCCTGGACCAGGTCCTCAGCGTCGTGAACCGAGCCGAGCATCCGGTAGCAGTAGGCCAGCAGCTCCGTCCGGAACGGTTCGACCAGGCGATCGAAGCCGTCGACGTCCGTCGTCACCCAAGCCCTTTCTCTGCTTCTACCGGGGAAGGCTCACTGCCCGGGCGCCAGCACCGGGCTGTTGTGGTAGGCCGAGATCAGCCACTGGCCGTCCCGCTTCTCGAAAACCCAGGTGGCGTTCACCTTACCGGCGTCCGGAACCTCCGTCTGGCCGGGGAACAGGATGCCGGACTCGCTGACGACGATCGCGGCGTCCCTGCCGACGAAGCGGAGGCTGAGCTGCTTGTTGCAGGTCGAGCTGCCTTTGAGCGGCCCCTCGAAGGCCATGGCCATGTTCTCCCGGATCACGTCACGGCTGTCGCGGAGCGAGCCGGTCATGATGGCGGTCGCGTCCGCCGTGTAGTTAGCTACCATGCCGTCGGCGTCGCCAGCCTCCCACGCCTTGTAGGAGTCAGCCAGCACGGCCTGGATGGCGGCTTGGTCGTCTGCGCGAATGTCTGACACGGATTCTCCCTTGTGATCGGTTCGTCCGGGGTGTTCCGGCGAACTCGTCAGTACATACCGGCAGATGGGCCGGAACTCATCGCGCCAGCCGCAAGAAGTGCTGACGCGTTCCCGCGGAACGTCGCGCTCCACTCCGCAGCTGCCCCGGCCCTGCTGGCTCGCTACGGTGCTGGAGTGAACATGCCGCGCGGGACGCTAGCCGGGCACCTTGCGGCCATGGGCTTCACCGACACTGCCCGCGCCGAGGCCCTGCTGGGCGAGCTGGGGCTGGCAGCCGGCGCTGGCGATGGACGTGACGAATTGCTGCTCCGCGCCTTGTCAGGCGC